>JAABUO010006690.1_pt1 | contig 13202 bp, 23 predicted proteins | sample 5559291 | NCBI WGS metagenome assembly JAABUO01 (sample SAMN10711878, study PRJNA513372) | rock metagenome | isolation source: Antarctica rocks | place: Antarctica: Victoria Land, Finger Mt sud
ATGCAGGCAGGTCACCTGCTCAGAATGTGAAAAGCCATTCTGTATATCTGCATCAGCATTCACGACCACAGAGCTTGAGGGTGCGTCTGAAGCTGGGAATCCGGCGCCCTGGCTGAGCCTGTGGAGAGTCAGAGCTGGTGAGTGAGGCTCGGTTTGCTCACTGCCTGCAGAGCATGCACAGCATGCTGAGGGTGATTCAAATGGCAAAGCGTGCACAGCATGCTGGGTGTGCATACGCCTGATCTATCAATGTTTTCTGCAATCTGTGGCTGACAATTTCGATCTGCAATTGGTTTTCAGGCAAAGACAGTTTTTGCAGCACCCCTGAACGCAACTTGGCATGTGATGTCAGCAATGCATGCGAATAGTATGCGGTATGTTGCTCACCTTCAGCATGTTCTGCCAGCTGTGGCAAATCAGACAGACTAGCTGCCAGGCGGTGTTGCCCAGTATTATTCAGTGCTGACTGGGTGTGCCGGCTCAGCCCATGCCTGCTGCTGGCTGAAATCGGAGGTTGTGCCATAGTTTGTCCCAGGAGTTGTGCCAGAGGTTGTGCCAGAGGTTGTGCCAGAAGTTGTGCCAAAGACCTGGTGGAAAGCGCTTGGGGTGCCAACCCGTGCAGAGGGAGACTCAGTCCTGCAGACCCGCAGCCAAATGTTGTGGGTGTACAGCCCAACAGAGAGACCTGTTTGCAGCATGCCAAAACTGTGGCCTGGCAATGATAAATACCAGATTCCGAATCACCCTGTTTCGCAGCACTGATTTCGACATCAGTTGCAAGCAAAACATAGAACAACGCTGTAGTCGTTTTGTGGTCAGCATGTCTGGCGGTAGTCCACAAGGCATCTCAGAGCCTCCAGGGGGACATGTGAGCAACAAATGGAACAACACAAGGAGCACTGTCTCATGACACACGCATCATCTCGCAAACGCAGCTGCTCATGCTGATGCAACACCATCATAGCTGCTACCGTAGGCACTGCAGCTGTCTTGACATAACCGCACGTTCTCTAACACAGCTGAACAGGACGATCAGCAAGACAATGCTGGCATGAAGTGTACCTTGTCTTTGCAACAGACAAAGCACTTCGGCTTCCCACTGTAAAAGAGCCCACAGTTGAGTAGGCCATGGGGCTGTGGGCATGATGCTCATCATGATCATCTGTGGACTGGATTGCTGTTGATGGTATTGCAACAGGGGCTATTGCCCTAGCAGATGCTGAGGACAGTCCGGAATTGCCCTGTGCATGTGACGCTTCCCCATCTTCTTCATGAGTCAGCAAGGGCTGTTCCACATCAGGTACAAGGGCAGCTGAGGCAGGCTGCGTCTTTGCAAGCGCTTCAGATTCCCGGCGCCATGTGATGCTGGCCCTAGTGGCCAGCTTCCATGTGATTGCTGTGATGAGTAATGCCAGGAGGACTGCTGCAAGCCATGCTGGTGACACCTGCAGTCATCAGGGCAAAACATATGACGTTTGTCTGAATGTTGTACAGTGTAAGCTAGCCTGTGGTAAGGGAGTCTAGCAAGTGATCACTCACAAGACAGGTCAACTATGACATGCTACAAGCAAGCAGCCTGGCCAACTGGCAGCTCAACAGCACAAGATTGGCAGCATCTGTGTTTAGGTTGACTGACACATACATGTTCTCATGGCAGGTAGTACAGATGCAGTTATGTTCAATGCATATGATATCAGCTACAAAAGCTGCCGCAAGGAGTTATTGTGAGTTGCGTGTCAGTTACCTTGTTGAGGTATCCACCAATGACTGCACCCAGAATGGTGGATGGCTCCATGACAAGTATGAGGTCCCAGTCAATCAGGGGCTTAGGCTTGAAGGAGTGGCGGCGGTTGATGTTGAAAAAGAGGTTGGCCACAGCACCACCAACTATGGTGAAGTTGGAAAGAGCAACAGCGTACTTTGCTGAAAAACCTGCAAAGAACTGAGAAGGCTGGCTTCAGACAGACTCTGCAGCACTACAAGCTTGCTTGCTTCAATTCTACACGCTACAGTCACTGCTGAAGGGTTCTTCAGGTATCATTGGCAGTGTAGCAAGGACCTGAAAATTGCTGCTCTGGCAACTAGCCTGCCTTTGGCCAAACATAGCATGCAGACAGGATGGCATTCGTTCTGAAGTCGGCTGAAGCTGCACCAAAGCAGGCACATCAGTGCCAACTATCATGGCTGTTTCAACAGCGAGTATGTGCTACAGCTGCAGCTGCATCTGTCAAATTAGCTCAATGCTGGTAGCCTGCTACAGCAACTGCACTGCAGACCAGCCTGGACTTGTGGCTTTCTTGTGCAAGTCAAACAAGGTCAATCAAAACATGTTTCACATGAACCTACCTAGCACGCTGGCATACAGTGGCACTAGTACACCGCCTCCACCTATTCCACCACCTGCTGCAACAAAGATTGCTAGCGTGGCAATGCCAAGCGTCCACCAATCCCTGCTGTCGAGTGGCCATAAAGGCTTGTGCGATAAAGGCTTCGTCTGCTTGGCAAAAACATTTTCGAATAACTTGCTGCTGCTGTAAGTTGATACGCCGCTTGTGCACAGCTGCTGCTGTAAGTCTTCAGCTGTTTCTGTCGCAGTCTCGCTGCTGCCTGCCGTGCGGTTCGCAACTCCGTCGCGGTTTTTCGCATGCTCAAAGTGCAATTGAGATTGACCGAGACGAGCCAACGCTGTTGTGAAGTCGTTTATGTCCTGCACTGCTTGGCACTCAGTGCTCGAGCTGCAGAGCAGCACAGTCAGCACAGCTGCCGCTGCACAGTTACGACGTCTAGCAATCATGTCATGCGCGGGCGTGAGGGCAGCAGTTGTTGCTGAAATGCCGTAGCGCATCGCAGTTAACACTCGAATCCTTGTGTTTCGGCCGCGAGATGGTGCATCAGCTGTTCTGTTGAACATATCCACACACGTGCCGCCGCGTGCAGACTTATTAGTAAAGCAGATGCAAACTGTGGAGGCTGTATTTCCTCTTCACCGGTAAGCGTTATGCGGAGCGTTGTAGCGACTCATTGTTTTGTCATTGAGTGTTGATCGCGAACAATTCTTCATGAGTTCGCAAGCGCAAATACCCGCGGTAAAGACTGCGAGCCAAAGCCGACGAAAGCGGAAGAGGTAGGACAGCGTCTTGCCTGCTGCTTCGTGACCAGCCTTGTCTAACCATACTGACCCCAAGCAGGACCGATGAAAATCTGAATGAGGCAGAACGAGCTCGGAGGCAGTTGCAGCGACAAAAACAGGTAAGGGCGCTGAATCTATAGCATATTGTGTTTCAGCTACTTCAGGTGATGCAAGCATGCTGTCTGTGCAAGCTGCCTGTGCACGCTGCCGGTGCACGCTGCCTATGCACGCTGTCTGTGCACGCTGCTTGTGCACGTTGCCTGCGCATCCTGCGTACAATGAGCTGCTCAGCGTGAGACCTTCTTGCTCAGGAGCTTGCACTCAAGCTGCGGGCAGAGGGCAAAACCTACAAGCCTCAGAAGGCAAAGAAGAGCAGCGTCAAGGCAGAAGCAGCTTCAGCGCCTTTCAGAACTTCGCTAAGCTCACAGTCGCATCAACAAGGCACCCAAAATGCTCAGCAGCAGCAGCAGCAGCAGGGCAGCCAGCAGCAATCAAATGCCCCTCAGCGAGAGGAGACAGGCACACGGCCTGAAGGAGATGTGCAGGTGACACGTTCTCAGATCAGTCCAGGAGCTTACCATGATAGCAACAGCATGTCATTCTTTGGCAAACACCTCCTGCCTGCTATTTATGCTCCACAGTGATGCTTCCTTTTTGCAGCCTGCAGGCAGAAGACTACATGTTTGATAGCACTCATCAGTTGTTGCTTGTCTTCACGCCAATCAAGTTTGGTGGAATTTGAGACATGTATCATCCTGACTCAGCAGCTTCCGCCACAGATGTGTGTGAACCTCAAAGACTGCTGCAGGTCATCATTGTGCCTATCTTCTGGAACAAGAAGGCAGACGAGAAGACGACAGTAGTGGCTGCAGCAGAAGAGGTGCAGCAGCAGCTGCAGGAAGTGGGCATCCAGGTTGGCCTTGACACCACCAATGCTGACACGCCTGGCCAGAAGTACAGATACTGGTAAGTGGCTATCTGGTGCTGCCACAGTCAAGCCTGAACATACAGAGGGCATCCAGCATGCATGAAGTCTGTACCATGTATTGGCACAAAGACTGTTGAGGAGTTACATTTCAGGAGGCAGCAGTGATTGTGTTCATTAGCTTGGCATACTGCATACACAGAATCTGTTTGCATACAAACATCATAGCGTTGGTTGTTTGATTGGGTGCATGCAATACTTGTAAGTGCTGGTGTGCAGCATCTGTGCTTATACAATGCAGTTTATGTTGACATTGGGCCTCCATATTTGAAGGGAGCAGAAGGGCGTGAAGGTGCGCATTGAGTTGGGTCCCAGGGATGCACACAAGTCCCAGGCATGCTTGGCTATCAGCACTACCCCCGGTGAGGTTGCTAAGAAGACCTCCTACCAGGTATAACAGTCTTTCTAGACTTTGCCTATATCTAAAAGCTCTTTTGGTGTCACTCAGTGCTGTGGCTGTGTCACAATGATGCAGCTGTATGAGGACTCTGCATAGCACAGTTGTGCAGACATGTGGTGCAGCTAATCAGACATTAGGAGGCAACCTCAACTTTTCCCAATTTGACTTGAACCTGCCAGCCAGCAATCATGTAGAAACCAACTGCAATGCTGTTGACTGCATGCAGATTGGTGCTCAGCTCACCACAGCAGTGCAGAAGGCTTTGACTGCATCTGGGATCGCTGCCTCCACAGAAACAGTAAGCAAAGCTACAGAGTCACAGCCGCCAAAGGCCTCTGGCAAGAAGGACAAGTCCGCCAAGAAGCAGAAAAATCAGCTGGATCAAGATGCTGTACTTGAAGCACAGCCCAACAGCAAAGCTGGGGAGGTTGACAAGAGCGCAGCAGAGCAGTCCGTCAGTGCTGAAGCTAGCATGCAGGCCTCACCTGCAAAGGCACCAGCTGCTGGAAAACCCCAAGGAAAGTCTACGAAGACCCATCTGCCCAGTGGAGATGATCTTGGGGATGAGTTTGCAATAGAGATTGATGCTGCAGAAGATGAAGGGGCAAAGAAGAAGAAAAAGAGGCCAGTCGAAGACTCAGTCGCTGAAACAGTTGCAGATGGCATGGGCAAGGCAGCAAAGCCAAAAAAGAGCAAACCCAAAGTAGTGAAGTTCTAGGTGTTCTTCATGACGATGTGGTTTGTGACTGGGCTGTGAGTGAACCTAATATTGCCCAGCTGTAGAGACAGTGTTGCTCATAGAGTACAAGCTGACTTGAAATGAACATGTGCTTCTCTAGATCTGTACTTTAGGTTCAGCAACTCTGCAATTTTCTCTGTCAATGTATGAAGTGTCATATTTCATACCATATTGCTGACAAACCCAATCTTCTGGGTTGATATATAGGTATAATCAGTAACGCACCCTCCAATTTCAGCTCTACATGCGTCGTGCTTGCGCTCATGGCTGGCCGTCAGGACTGTCAGCAATTTAAATGCATTGCGCAGCCTACCACAGCCTTTGCGTGACTGCATACTGTATCTGACACAGTATCTCTATGATCCAAATTGGACATCATGTTACCAAGCTCTGCAAATTAGTGTATCCTTGGGAACGTGTACCTGAGATCTGATCTGTCAAGGAAGCCCAATCTTTACTGCAAACGTGAGTTCTGTTCTGGATTTGTAATATTGACCTTCCCAGCGATGGTTGCAGTAAAGCTTACACACTGAGTCCATCTTACCGCAGCAGAAATCATGTGGTGCCACATACTGTTGACAGCCAACACACAGCAAATAAAAGCATCTGATGCAGATCACTCAAGGCAACTGCAAGTACAACTGGGTGCAAAGCTAGCCTTAGCATCTAATGTAATCATAAGCCTACTTGTGAAATCTGGTGTAGAAGGTGATGTTGCTAATATCCTGCTGTGACACCCAACATGAATGACTGGACGAGTTATACCTATGCTTCTTCACTTTACCAGTTTCAGAAAGACGGTCAAAAATTTGCGTTTCAGCTATTTTGGCACACTCAGATACATAACCCCAATCTATGTGATGTTTGGGTACTGAAGTCAAGGTTTGAAGCATGGTTGGTGTGATAGGTAGGGATGGAAGAGGCTGTCTTTTTCCAGCTCTGCCCCAATCAATAAACCGGTCTCTATAGTCAAGCAGGAACTCTTCCAAGTGCATCAGAGGCTGCCAAAGTCGCTCAAAATCAAATTCATGTCCAGTGTAGTCGACTTTGAGTCGTTTCACAGAATTTGGCAGCTGCACACAAAAAGTGTTTTCACCCAAAACTACATCAGTCAAGGTTGCAAAAGCGGTCAAGTCTACCAGCTGTTGATCAGCTGTGCAATCACACAAACACAAATGCAAGAGTTTTGATGTTATACAAAAGTCATTTAGCAGATGCGCATGCATCAGACTTAACGTTTGAAGAGAAGGCAAAGATTGCAGGGAAGACCACTGCGCAGCAGTGAACCTTCTCTGCCCGTTTTGAGACAAAAGTCATATCAAGGAAGGCCAGCTTGCAGAGGCGCTTGAGGCTGCTCAGATCCAAATCAGGGGGGTGCGTGTGTGGTATGTCGTGCGGCAAATTGCTGCACACAATTTGCAGGTGTGTGATGCCCTTTGGCACACAGCTGAGCTCATACTGGCCTAAATTCCCCAGGCTCAGACCAGGTTCGTCATTCCCGTACACAAGCTCCATCTGCCTGAGGGAAACAAGGCTCCTCAAGGACACCGCTTCCCGGCAAGCTGCGACAGCAGAAAGCTTAACGTGCTGATGCCCTTGACCTGCTTCCTCAGCCACCGCGAGGAAGTCGTTGGCATCCCAGCACTCTGTATAGGGAAAGCTGGTTCCGGTACAACATTGAAGCATGGCTTTGCTGGTCATCTTAAGGCTGAGTCTGTCCGCGGGATGGCTTAGGTGGGCACAAATCTGCCTCCGAACGCTAGCTGGAAGAGCAGGTATCTCACCATGCGTGTGCATGATCATGAAGAGGCACAGCTAAAGCTTTTTGGAACCACACTGCAACAGGTATGAAACATGGGCCGTGTCACACGTCAAGGCAGTCATTGGCTACTGTAGGGGTCGAACGCATGAGGGTACCGCCCTTCTAGCTAGGTCTGTAGGGCAATGCTACAAGCTCAGCACCGCGAGCACCGACAAATTTGCTTTTGCTTCAACACTTGGGGAAGTGTATACGGTGTGCCTGCTGACATGCTGCTATCATATACAGTCATGTTGTAAATGCAGACACATGGCAAGCCCAAAACCAGTTTAACTGATGGCTTTATCTCAATTGTGGAGCTTGCCGGAACCCCAGACGGACCACATGCCCCAAGTCAGATTGGCACGATTTGCTGCTAATGCACATCTATATTGACGGAGTCCAACGTCGCTGACATGCGTGTGCCGCGCAGGCATCAAACAAGACAGTGTCACATCATTTAGGAATGGCATTTTGCATGTACTGAATGAAATCATACACCCCAGTGGTCCACTGCAAAAAGCATGAAAAGGATGTCAGCAGCAATCAGCCTTGGCAGTGGTGCTATCACTCATGTATGGCAGGCGTCTGCCTGTCTTGGCACAGTGCAAAAAGAGCTAGATGCTGTGCTGTGGTTGCAACAGGTGTCGTGCACTTTCACACAAGCATTTGACATGTGATGGGTAGTCAGCGAGTGTCTATCATTGCCATCATTATCAAAAAACGTACGCGCACTTTTGGTGTGCAGCAAGATGCTATCACCTTATCATAAGCATCCAGGATAGTGCTGCGCATGAAGGCGGCTGCCTTGGCCTCTGTCATGTCCAGGTGGAAGCGCTTGCGAAGGTTGGGGATTGGAGCGCCTCTGCCAAAACAAGGCAGACGGGAATCTTGCATCAGCGCGACTGTGGCCACAATTCCCTCTGCTACACTGCGTGCCTACAACAGCAATGGCATTGTGCATGGGACTCTAGCTGCAGCAATTCAGTGTAGGCTAACAAGGCACAGATGCAGATGCTGAACGCTGACCAGGACTCAGTCATGTTATCAATTAGCTTGTTGGTGGGGAAATGCATGTGCCTAATCCTGTGGCAACACTTTGCATTTCAGGACCCAATGGGTAGATATCACGTTGTACTGCCTGCTAGTAGCAACAATGACAGGCAAAGAATGACAGTACAATAGGCATTGGCAGGTTCTGGAAAAGGAGACAGCATTGGCAAGCAGATGGTAAGGCTGACCGCCAGGAAGCCTCTGACACAGAGCTCCTCAAAGAGGTGGAACTGAGAGGAGTCGCGCTGGCCACTGGGGTCCAGAAGCTGCGTCATCTCGTGACTCAGCTTGAAGGCGGCGCTCTCAAAGCGCATGTTGGCTCCAGGGCTGATCTCCAGGATGAATCCAAAGTCTATGTGGACCAGCCTGCCTTGGGTGTCAATCAGGATGTTGCCGTTGTGCCTGTCCTTGGACTGGAGCAAGTAGCTGGCAATGGCGTACCTGTGTCATGGAGCATTTTACATACCAACTGCATGTCAGCAGGGCCGGATGCAAGCCAAAGCCTTTGACAAAGTTTTCCAAGATCCAGTGATGAGCTTGAACAGCTTAGTGTCAGCTTCTGTGTGATTATGACCCTGGCAAATTTGCACCTGGAAGTAGGCCGCATCAGACATATGTCAAGAAGGAGCACGGCGCAGTTAGCCAAACAGAATTCGGAGACCAGGTGTCAAGCAGCAAAAGGACTCGGCATGCTTGAATGTAAGACATGCATTTATGTGTAAGCAAGCAAGCGACAACAGCATTAACGTTATGTCTTACCCTGCAGAGGACAGGATGAAGTTATGGCGGGCAATCTCAAAACTCTCTGTGCCCGGCGCTCCAAACTCCCTCTGGAAGATCTCGTACAGTCCTGCATCGCTGGTCTCACCAAGGGCACTGCGGCTGCTGGCCTCAGGCACCACTTCTATGATGCCGCACTCATATGCTGTGGGCAAGACACCATAGGGGGCAAGGTACAGATCCAGGCCTGCTTTCTGGAAAGCATCCTTGAGCAGACCAATGACCTGCAAGCATCCACATTGCTTCAACAGGCAAGCGTCCACATTGCATCAACAGGCAAGCATCCACATTGCATGAACAGGCAGGCAAGCATATGCTCAAGTGCGCTGTAGGTATTGCACTTTTGCTGCAGGTATGGCGGCAGCGGGAGCAGTGTGTTTGAGCTAAAAGGCATGCGCAGACACACGTGCAGTAAAAGATGGGTCTGCACTGACTGTGGAATGCCAGAAGAATCACAACCAGTTGTGCAAGACAATGCTGTACATCAGAGGCGGGCAAATGTAGGTGGCTGCGGCTTAAGATGGCTGGTTGCAAAAACGTGGGAGACAAGAAAACACACATCTGAGCTTGGTCAATGCTGCTTCGGGACAGACTGTTTGTTTGAAAAGTGCATTCACCTGGAGCGCCAAGACATCCTGTCTGCAGTCATCCCCAACCTTGAAGATGCAAGCCTGCAGGCGTGTCTCTGGGGGTCTTCCCAGCCCCAGGGACTCCTCCACTTTGAACTTGACTAGCAGGGGCACTTTGGCAGCACTCTGCATGGGCTGCCCACTTTCTGGCACCAGGGACATGACCCTTGACTCAGGATTGGTGGGGAGGTACAAGTCCTGTGTGGCAACAACCTGTTGTGGAAGACAGCTTGCAACCAGGGCAGCTGCAGCTGCAGGATGTGCATCACTGCCAATGCATCATAGGAGCAGGCTTGTGAAAGCTGCCTTTGCTGCCATTGTTTGTTTAAGCCAACCAAAGATTGTCGTCAAAGGCAACAACTGCCTCCTGATTCACATTTTAATGATCAAGCATACTTAACAGTGTATTGAGCATAGAGAACATTGTGCTGTGGGGTAATCATTGCATGAAAATGTGCTTGCTTCAATGTTTGCATGGGACATAGTATTGACACAACATGGGACTAACTGTTCTGCATGTGAGTCTGGTTGCTGGTACCTTGCGAGGTACATGGATTCCCTTGAGGATCTTGACAGCTTGAGCCTTGCGCTCATCCTTGGGAAAAGGGAATAGCTTGCCTGAGACCTGAGTCACCTCATCAAAGAAGGCCTGCTCTGCCTTCAGGAACAGCTCCCGGTCATTTGGCAAATGCTCCCAAACCTGCAGCACCTCATGATCATCATCATGCATGCAATCCCACACTTGTATACGACCAAGCAGCAGATGCACCCATAGGAATTGCAAATACATCTGCCTGAGCAAGACAAGCTTCAACTGGATGACTTTTTGGCTGCATTGTCTATGTTAGGCATACTGACGGCTATGACTGCAGGGATGAACAGCCACTAAGGTGCAGCTAAAGCAAACGCTGATGTCGCGTGTACATGCCTCAGCTGCAACTCTGTCTGCAATGGCCCAGAGGCCAGTGTCTTCAGGGGCATGCCAGCCAGAACGTTTCACTGTTGGATTCATCTCATCTTCTCCTGGAGTTGCTTCAGACTGCAGCAATATTGGCTTTGCTTGTGACTGTGAGTCCAGATACAGGCTGACAGACACTACTGACTTTGATTAAGGGTGTTGTTGAGCCAAAGCATCGGGCAGCCACACTTGGCAGTACAAATAGACGCAACACAAGTAGCTGCGGCGCAAAAACATGCAGCGCTTGCTGGTACGTCAGGCAGAATGGCTTAGCCATCCAACAATAACAATAAGCGGAATGCATTGAGCTGTAGTTACCTTGAGGATACAGACCAGGTTGTACGCAAAGACGTTGGATCTGCCAGCTGCTGTGAATAAGAAGCGCTGAATCATTCTATTACTATCCCCTCTCAGGAGCTGCACCAGTTGAGGCAAGAAGAAAGCTACCTGCACGAACAGAAGCCTTCATCCCAAGCATCAACTAGTGATCACTTGTGATCAGCCACGCAAAGCTGTATGATAGGGGATGCTGCACTAGCATGACATCACACTGCAGCTTGATCCCCAAAGATCTTTGTGTGACTTACCTCTTCTGGCTTGGTGGCTTGGAGGGAACGTATACAGTAGGCTCTGACAGCAGGCTGCGCTCCAGCTTGGCCCGCCATGAGAGCCATTGCCTGCAGAAGCGGACATACCGCCCATACGGCCAGGTTGGTTAGCTGTGGCGCATTTTGAGATACAGCCCCAGGCGTCGCCAGCAGCAGTGCTGCTTCCGGGAGCTCTTGCAGTGCAGGATCGTCAGCATGCTGCAAGACCAGCGCTTCAAGCTCGCGTCGAACAGCTGAGATAGCGGGATAGCGCTCCAGCAAGCATAACGCTAGGCGCTGATCACAATCCCAGGCCGTCAACAAATGTCGACCCCAGTCCTGATCAGAGGTCTGACTCAAGTGTATGCGGTTGTCTGCGTCTAGCACATCTCGAGGTGAAGCCCACACAGTAAGCCGTTCAGCTTCGCTCCGAAGCAACAGCAACAGCAGCTCTTGACGCTGCCGGTTGTCTGCAGTGCTGGTCCCCCAGACAGGGTGTATGAGAGCTGGACCGCCGCTGGCACTGGTGTTCCTAGGAAGAGTAGGCCAGGATGGCATACTCTGTACTTCCTGTCGAAAATCATTGACTGCTGCTGCCTGCTCCCTGAATGACACAAGCAACTGCTGAGAGCATGCTTAAAGTGCACCCTGAGCGCAAATGACCAGCACTGCACCAAAAGCACTTGAGCTACCAAAAAAGCCAGCGGAGCTTGATACCGTACAAAGCACTTGGCATACAGAATCTGGTCAACACAGTATGTTCAGGGCCAGGGTGGTTGGCAACCAAATATAGAGCACTGCGCGCCTACCTAGCCTGATTCTTGTGCCACTTGCCATACCAGGCCGGGGGAGCCCTGAAGGCTTGCAATGCCGTTGCCATGATACGCTCAAAGAGCACAGCTATGTGTGGGGGACAGATGTGGCCATGCTGATACCGCTGATGCTGCTGAGTCTGCCTACAATGCTGCAAGGCCAGCAGTAACAACCGGAAGCGTGTGCCTGTGCAATGAGGGAGGCTGGTCAGGTTGGGTGATGTCACATCAAGGCAGATGAACTACCAGTACACATGGGCAGTGAGTTGCATACACTTGCTATTGAAGACAGATGTTGCTGGAGCATCGGTCGATTGGCAACATATCACTCATAAAAACTGGGAAGTGTCTGTTTCAGGTCGGTTGCAACAGGTGTGAATGTAAGCTTCTGTGAATGTGCTGGAGCTATCTCAAGGTGTGCGGTGCCAGACAGTATGAGCAGAAGATGAATTGGGTGTGCACCTGTTGCAGCAGGATGCTGGGAGAGACCATGGCTGTCCTTGAGGCTATGCTGCAGCATGCGGGTGAATATGGTGGTGATGGCTGCAGACTCTGCACTTGCGCCATATGACATCACCTGCAGCACGAGCACCACAGCTGTCACTGCTGGCTTGGTGGCGCAATGTTCACACACTTCAACAGCTCCTTGGCAGGCCATACTGCAATGGTCCTTTTAGTAGAGGGAGTCATCTTTCAGTTGACAAATGCCACGTCGTACCATCAATGTACCACATTGTAACAAGGAAGCTGAGGGTCTCATTTTGTGCCACTGCTGGTATTGTCCACTGTCTGGTGCATCTTGGCCCAGATGAGTAACGTATTGATGCGCTTTCTTAAGCCTTCACAGTGATACAAACAGCATTTACCTCATGGTACAACACGCCCCTGTGCATCTTGTGGCACACACACACACACACACACAGAGGTGTGGGAGTACTGCATTGCATACCTGCCAGGTCTGCAGGAAAAAGCCAACCCAGATGTGATGTGCTGTGATGTCATCAACCTGGCTGATGGGCACGATTGTGTCTCCATAAGGAGCTGGGGAGGCTGATGAAGCATTGTCGTCACAGTGGGCGGCTGCCTCAGCATCTGTGAGGGTGCCTTCTATGAATGCCTTGGCATCAAAGTGGCAGTCAAAGATGCCCATGTTGTTGTCAGAAGTGTATAGCCAGGCTTGGACAATCTCTGACATGAGGGGCACCTGCAAACAGCCAGCATGGCGTTTTGAGCAAGAAGTGACCGCATAGATGGTACATATTTGGCACACCTGGATCCAAGAACCAATACACGGATAATTTAGTTTCACTGCCTGAAGGCAGCACCATTAT
>JAABUO010006691.1_pt1 | contig 13200 bp, 13 predicted proteins | sample 5559291 | NCBI WGS metagenome assembly JAABUO01 (sample SAMN10711878, study PRJNA513372) | rock metagenome | isolation source: Antarctica rocks | place: Antarctica: Victoria Land, Finger Mt sud
AAAGGAGACCAAGCTGTCTTTGGCACGCATGGTCAGATCCTGCATGATGCTCACTCCCACCAGTAGTTGCTGAAGCTCACTGAGCAGCTGCTCCATCTCTGCCTTGGCTTCTTCATTGACGCGTAGGTCTTCTGCTGCTTGTCTATGCAGTTCCTTGATGTCCCTGTTGTACAAATGGCTGCTGTCAGTCTGGAGCCCAAGACACAGAGGTGCAAGAGAAAGCAGATCACACAATGATGCCCAGCAAAGGATCGAACGTAATGTGTCAAGCAGGGGCGCTGGTGCCTCATGCACAGCAAAAAGCAGAGTGTCAGGCAAGCAATGTATTCAAGATGCCAAAATTGCAGCAGTGAGATGTCATGTGCAGCAGTCACAGATCCCATCTGCAAACAATCAGCTTGGCAGCAAGCTAGCAAACAGGTGAGATTGGAGTGCAACAAGCTGCTCCAGCTGAGGCTGCAGTGAGTTTGCATCGCACTGTGCAGATTGTGGAGGGTCTAAGGTGCATGCACTACATTGAGGCCAGGTTGGTTGTGTGGCTTGCTCACCTAAGAGGTGACAAGGTTGCAACGTTGCCAGGATTTGCTGTGAGGGCCTCCTGTCCTGCTTGCAGTAGCAAGTTTGTTGTCTGCATCACCAGCAAAAAGGTCAGCAAGGCTAGACGCACTGGCAGATGCAGCCAGACTGCAAGTGACAGATTCAGCGCTGACTCACCTTGCCCATGGCTGACAGGACTATGCAAGGAAACAGCTGTGGGAAACTACATATGATCTGGGCAACCTCCCACATGCGATCTGCGTTGGCAACTGAGGAACCACCAAACTTCATAACCACGTTGATCTGCAAGCAGAGAGGTGGCTGAGCTGACAAGCGCTGCAGCAGTCAATACGTGATTGTTGACCAAGAAAATCACTCCAAATGTGTACCTGCTGCTGTTCTCGACCAGGCTGTTGCAGCTGAGATGTCTCTGCAAAGACATCAGGCGCCAACTGCTGAGCCTCAGCAACGGCTTGAGCACAAGGCATACGCCGCTCCAAGTGTGCATGGCGCAGTGTGCAGCCGCCATGTCCATCTGCTTGTCGGGCTCTGTGGTGGTCGATATGTGATGCGGACAGCCGGCAGTGGCTTATGTGTAGCGCAGGCAAAACGTGAGGTAGTTGTGGAGCTTGTGGCAAGCGAACAGTAGGAGTCTGGCTAGGACAGTGCATGCTGTCTTACTTTAGGTCGACCAAGCTGACGACAAGCACGCAACAGGCGATGCTGACCAGATCACCAGTATAGGATTGTGTGGGTCAACGTCAGAGTGTCCTCAACTGTATAATAACTGTTGTCGTTTAACAAAGCTCGACCAAAGTTTGCATCCCGCCGCGCAGCCGGCACCCACAGTTGAACAATTCAAACTCGCAGACAGCTGAACGCATAGACAATCAGACAGATTTCAGCTTCAGATAACAAAGTCTTGGAGTGAGCTGCGCCTAGCGGTCAAAAATACATGTCATGTAGTTTGGGAGTTACGCTGCGGCATGCGGCGGTGTCTGCTTTCGGCTCGACTGCTGTGGTTTCACAGGTGTAGCGTTTAGCAGTATGCATTCTGAAACCAGCTTGTCGCAGTCCTGTTCCCTGATCAGCTCGCGGCCCCAGCATAGCCGGCGTCATACCCCAACAAAGGTTAGCGAGAAGATGCTCTTTATGCCATCACGCGTTGTGTTCGACGAAACACCTGCAAGCAGCTGAAAAGCAACTTTGTGCAACTTTGTGCAGGGCTGCGAGAAGCAGCCAACTCAGCCAGATGGCCAAACAACGACATTTAAAGGTCAGAATGATGCAGAAAACGAGACTTTCAAGCTGCCGTCCTTTGCGCTTGCTCATGCAGCAGTGGACGTTTCTCTCAGCACCAGTGCCAGCTCAGCAGTTTCAGCCAGTGCCAGTCAACATGACCAACAGCCAGCCAGAAGTCCTCAGAGTCAACACAAGCTGGAACAAGACCCAAAGAACGGCGTGGAAGCTGTGCAACAACACCCAGCGGAGACATCAGCCTCACAACCCACTGTCCAGGATGCTCCTATTGTGCAGCTTCTCAGTCAGCTGGATACTGTCAAATGGGACCAAGTGGCTGCTTGGGCGGCTGGAGACAGTGCACAGGCTGCAGCATTGGTTGACCAGCTAGGCCCAAGCCTTGCTGAGTCTGTGACTTCAGAGCCTGACAGAGATCACGCCTTATTGCGTCTGGAGGCTCAGGTGGCCCGCAAGAAGCTGGTAAGGCTGTCACAATCCTGCTGAGCATTGCTGTGTTCTGCACTGCTGTTTTTGGCTTTGCTGAGCTCTGTGTTTGTTGTCGTCCAGTCTATGACCAGCCAGCAACTTGACGAGGCGCGCCATGAGAACACTGCACTGCATACACAGCTGGTTGAGATGCAGGCTAGTCAGCAGAGTCTGCAAGCAACACAGGTAATAAGCCACCCTTGGTCATTGTTTCAAAGTAAATTGTGTGTAATGCTGAGGGTTTGAGGAGTCATCTGCATGTTGTTGCATTCACGCAAACAGGATGTGCATTGCTATGCGTGCAATTTGCTGTAGCACCTCTGGTTCCCAACACATGCACTCCAACAACTTTGCTGTTGCAAGCTCCAGAACAAGACCATGAACGTGTCAAGTGCAGAGTTGCCTTTGTAAGCATGAGCAGCACCTTCTGCTGTTGCACAGCAAAGGCCTGTCTATGATAAAACCATGCACTCCAGCGCGCATGTCAAAATTGTAGCTCACAACTGCCGAGTGAACCCATCAGAACCAAACATGTCGATGGGCAACAGCTCAGTCAACTAACAATGCAGGAAGCAACTTTGAGCAAACAGCAGTCAGCACAGTCTGATGTTAAAAACCAGCTGCGCAGTCAGCTGCAGCAGTCTCAAGGCCATGCAGCTCAGTTGGAATCTCAGCTAGCAGCTGCTACAGAAGCTGCCTTGAGGTCTCAGACTGCACACTCGGCTCAGCTGCAGCAGCTGTCTGATCAGCACGCAAGTGTGCTAAGTCAACTCAGGGCTGATCATGAGGCTCAGCTTGAGGCTGCTACTCAGCATAACAAGGTAATGCACATGCCTCGAGCTTATTATTGCATCAGGCGTTATATATATACATGAATATATATATATATATTCGTACATGTCCATTATGGCCGGAGCACATTGAGCACACATGACTCCAATGCCATATAGTGTTTGACTGCATAACCGTTTCAGGCAGAAGACCTCACAAGTTAGCCTGCTCAGAACGCTGCAAATGTCTGCCATCAGACAAATTGCAACACTACACTTGCACTCACAGTTTTGCCTTTGTTCCTGGTTGCCCTGGCAAGATTATTTGAGCCTGTCCACTTTGCCCTTGCAGCAAGGCTGAGAGCTGTGTGTTTGCAGGGTTTGCTGCAAGCCCACACAGAGCAGCTGGAGCAGCAGAACCAAGCACACGTTCAGCAGCTGCTTGCTCAGCATGCCAGCGAGCTGCACTCCAGATCTGCTGCACTGACAGCGCAGCTGCAGCAGCAGCTGCATACAGACACTGAGAAAGTTGCCAGCAAGCATGCTGCTGATGTTACTCAGAGGCAACAGCTGCTGGAAAAGTCCGACGCTTTACTGGCTGCTGAGAAACAGAAGACCACTGCGCTCAAGGTGGGGAGGAGTGATGTGAATGCTCAGTGTAACAAAATGCAGATCAGGGGCTCAAAGGCTTAGATGTGAAGCTTTGTCTGTGATGCCTGGTATCATGCATTGGTGGATCATCGCAGGATCATCTCATATCCATCACTGGTGTACCTTGGACACCTGCCTGATATCATGCATTGATAAATCATTGCAGGATCATCTCTTGACCATCACTGGTGTATTTTGACCACCTGGCTGATATTATGCATCAGTGAATGGCGCAGACGTGCATGTAGCCACAGACATCAGTGTCATGCCACAGTTGATCTTCATGTGAATATGCACTCCGTCAATGTCAATTTGGCCACATGGGATGCAGTCAAGAAGTCTTGCAGAAGCAAACCATTTGCATATTTGCTCAAGCTCTTGAATTTGCAGGCACAATTGAAGCGGGAGGGCAAGGAAGCTGCAGCTCAGCTGGTTGAGTTGCAAGGGCAGCACCAAGCTCTGCAGAAGCAGGCACATGCATCCAGCAAGGTATGGCAGGCTGTGTCTGATCAGCATTTGCTTGAAGTCACATCACACCAGCGTACACAACCCACAGCAGATAAGCGCAAACTGCAAGGCAGGCTCAAGCCCAGTTATGCATCTAGCACTACATGCTGTGGGGTTTGTCATGCTGTGGGGTGTGTGATGCATGATCAGGCTTCAGCCTGCTTGGCGTTTTGTGTTCATGTGCCCTGCATGTCCTGCAAAGATTGTGCATGCTGAACAGGCTAAGCTCAGGACGAGAAGCTTGACGGTCTGTTGCTGTCAGTTGATGGTCTGTCACCCTGTCATCCTGGCATCCTTCCTCCTCTGCTGCCTTCAAGCAACACGCAAGACCCACCACATGCTACTTCAAGACCTACTACCTACCACTTCAGCTAGGGTCTCAACAACTGCAGCTGCAAATGCTAACTCCCTGCAGCTCAACATTGGGAATGTGAATGTTGTGCATGACCTGATGCAATGTCTTGCAGGCAGGTGCAAGTGAGTACACGAAGGCCGGCAAGTCACCAAGGGCAGCACAGGGTAGCTGCAGATGCTGCTTCTCCTTAGTCATACTCCGTCATGCTGGCCTTTTGGCATCACTTGCACCAATGTTTCTCATATCTCACGACATGATGCACAGATGCAATGAGCATCGTCATGTTGCAGGCATGGGAAGACAAACGCAGAAAGGCCAACAGGTCACTGAGGGAGGCCAAGGCAGCAGCAGATTCTGATCTGCTGAAGCTCAAGCAGAGCTTGGCAGATGCAGAGCAGCAGCGGCATGAGGCTGTGCGTCAGTGCGAGGCTGAGGGCCACCGCAGTGCTGTCAAGCTTGCTCAGGCTGGAAGGAGTCTGAAAGCTGCCAGGCAGGAGTCAGCTGAGGCGCAGAAGCAAGCAAAGGTACACTGCAGATTCCCTCACAGACAGGGCCTATCACCTTACCCATCTCAATCTCAACATCTGCAGCTGCACTGCTGAATCAATAACTGACTGGTACTCCTTTGCTCATTCTCTGCAGCTTGTGCAACCATTTCTGGCCATGCTAGGTGTACAGTTCAAGACAGATAAACAGACTGGTGTGTTGCCTGCCTCAGTCAACCCATTCAGCATGCACACCCAAAGTCCAGAGGCGCACCATGGGTACATGCCAATAGCAAGACAGTCGGGAGTACAACACATCCTGTTGTGTGTTACAATGCATGCAAGCCTGTGGAGATGACCTAAGTCTCATCTGCAGCTCATGCTGTAACTGTTGAAGTGTGGGTCAAATGCGGACTAGGCATAGCAATCAACCATGCGTTTTCCCAAACAGTCATTGGCTGGGCTTTGCAGGCAAAGCCTGTGGAGATAACCCAACTCTCACCTTTAGCACGTGCTGAAACAGTCGGACTGTGCATGAAACGCTGACCAGGCATAGCAATCAACCATGCATCTTCCCAAACAGTCACTGGCTGGGCTCTGCATGCATGCATGGTATCTGTGTCCTGTCTTGCTTGCTGTAGTGCAATCGCTTCTTTGCAGGAAGCAAGGGAGGAATCTGGCCATGCTCAAGCCCAGCTGGATCAGACCTGTGGGCAAGTCAGGGGCCTGCATGAAGAGCTGCAGGCCCTCAAGACCCGCCTAGCCTCTCATGCAGCTCTCCAACAGGTAGGCATGCCCCAATGACAGGCCCGAAATCATGATGGGCTCTTGAGCAGCACTGGCAAGCAAGTCACAGTGTCTCGACATTGCTGTCAATGTGCCCAAGCTGTGTGTGAGGATATCGCAAAATCAGTGAGTGACATGCGTGCTTTGAACTGCCTGCTGTGCTCAGGATCTTGCATTGCTGAAAGCATTGCGCCGTTGTTGTGGCTGTTGTTGGTGAGGTGGCTTGATCTGCCAATGCAGCACTTGTCTATGCTGTTGTGCCAACTATTGATATGTTTTGCAGGATGCTGCGACAAGCAGCCTACGCTCGCTGGAGGAGCAGCTAGACACTCAGGCACAGCACTCAGCGCTGCTGCAGTCTGTCCTGCGCACCGTTTCAAACGTGATGCCAGCCACCTCAGCACAGCAGGACAGGTGGCAGCAAGAAGAGGAAGAGCTGCAGCAAGCAGACCATGACTTGATTGAGCCACAGGAGGTGCTGAAGCAAGTGCAGAGCTACATCCAGCAAGTACAGGCTGGGCATGATAGGTGAGACATTGACCAACTTGTGCTTGTGCTTGTTTTGGAACAGCTTAGGTTGCCATGACCCCCGGAGCAACTACTCTCTGTTTTGAAAGACGCTGTCATGACTATAAAGCAAGGGCACCTCTGGGGTGTGAGGTAAAGCGGGGGGGGAGGGGGGCGACCACAGAGCATCTCAGCACCTGTGATTCACATCAAAGGGCTGGAAGCTTTAGCCAGGGATGAGAAGAATGCTCTGCCAATATCGGTGTACATGATGATAACAACAGGCTGAGCTAACAGACATCAGGCGCATGCAAGTCAGCTCCCTCCCAATAGGTTTGTTCAGAAATCTTCAACAGAAATGGAAATCTCACTATAACAAGGTGTACATAGCTGCCTGCAAGTGCAGTGGAGCAACAGCCTCCATCCTGAAAGATGCTCCTAAGGAAGATGGGTGAGTTAGGCACAAGTGAGCAGACATTGCAGTAACAGGGAGTCTGTGAAATGTTGCTTTTGAGACCAATGATTTGCACCATTTCTGCTGATGTGCAGGTGGCAACTGGAAGAAGAAGAGCACAGGCAGCAGCTGGGGTCACTGAGGGTAGCCCAGGAGCGCCTGGAGGGGCGGCTCAGGCAGCAAGAAGAGGCAAAGGCCATTGCTGAGGGGGAGATCGCCCGACAGAAGGGCTGCATTGGCAGCATGCGTGCTGAAGCTTCTGACCTTGAGTGTGCTTTGCATCGCGCTCTTGCTGAGGTACCCTTCATGCTTCTGTACTTCTGCAAGCACCGTAATCATCGGCGTCTGGGCTTGTGGATACAATGCTGTCCAGCTGTTAATGCCATGAGATGAAAGAGCTTGCTTGTCATTCTATGTAGTACATCTTGTTGCAAACACAGCTTCAGAAAACATGCTACACTTTCACAATGTACAAATGTTGTGGAAAGGCAGTGTTCAACTGAAAGTACAACTTAGTCTCAGAGACATTGCCAAGACAGCTGGATATGCAGGTCTTGTGTGGCTCTGCAACATGGTAGCAAGAGCAGCTCACATGCCACGCTGCAGGCAACTTCTGATCTGATGTTATGCACACACACATCATTGTCACTGTAGATTCACATGCACTCTGGCAATCTATCCTGTTAATCAAGTGTGCCCATGCAGAAGGCTAATGACATGCTCAATCTTGAACAGTGATGTCCTAAGACATTCCCCTAAAGTGGAAACACCTGATACTAGTTCCCAGACGATTCTGATGAGATTTACACCACAAAGCGGGCGTTTTGTCAGCAGTGTTGAGGATTTCACATCCTCAAGAGCTATGTTCAGGCCAAGGATGCAAAGGCAGCTCAGACAAATGCCGATAAGGTTGTGTCAGCCTGTCGGGCTGAGCTGTTGCAGCTGAGCAGCAGCCTTGCATCGGAGCGTGAGCAGGCCTCCATGTGGGAGGGCAGGGCACAGGGCCTCCAGCAGCAGCTTGATCAGGCAAGGCTGGACCAGCAGCTGCTGCAGCAGGATCACAGCCAGGTGGTCAATGAGTCATCTGGCAAAGAAGAGCAACTCAGGTGATGACCAATCACACTCATCTGCACAGACATGTACCACACATCTTGCACTTAAGACTCTACACGACTCTGTTGATACGCGCACACAAACTTACTTGATGTGCATGCGTTTTGTGCTGTGGCATAGTCCTGACTGTCTGTCAGCAGTAGTGTAATGACAGGCAGCAGGCTCAGAAGCTGACCTCATCCACCCTGCAGGCTTCTGGGACAGCAATTAGTCACCGCTGAGTCAGTCAGGAACGAGCTGAGAGACGCCAATGGGACTCTCACCAAACAACTGGTATGCAGCTCTGTGATCCTAGCATTGCTAGAATGTCCACGCAGAGTACTGGTATGCACAAATCACCTGGAACTTTGTACGGAGCCGATGCAAAGTGCTGCTTGGAGGACTGCAAGCAAGCGTACCCACTAGGCAATCAAGCTGTCTACCATAGCAACATTTCTGCCCTCTGCTGCTGTGTTGGCAACAACGCATGGTGCGGTAGACTGGTAGTGAAGCTCCTTGCTTTGTGAGCCATGCAGATAATATTCATCCTTGTGCGACGCCAATCATGGAGTGTCTGAAGTTTGCACAGTCCACAAGAACAACGAGCCTCTTTGACAGGAAGAACAGGCTGCTGTGGGCACTCAAATGTAAATCATTCAGCCTCATTCATGCATTTGTGAATGCACTGTACAGGAGCAAACAACAGCCAGGGCCCTCATGGCTGAGTCAGCAGCTCAGTCCCTGAGTACTCAGCTTGAGACTCAACAGGACGAGTCATGCAAAAGCACTCAGCTGCTGCAGGCTCTGTTTGCCAGCCTAGCAGAGTCTTCTTCTTCTGGTGGGTCCATCAGCCCTGCCTGCCCCCAGGGGGCTGAGCCATGCAGCCTAAACAGGCAAATGACTGCAGGGTTGCCTGATCAGGCCAAAGCACAGTTAGTCATCTCCCACGTACAGGCTGTCATCAGCTCAAGTGCTGCTCAGCAACAACAGCTCAGCATGCTGACTCAGCAGCTGGAACGCTACTCAGCTGAGTCTGCAGCAGCCAAAGCCACCTTACAAGCTGCTGCCCAAGCTCTTCCTCATCTCAAACCTCAGCCAGCAGACTCAAGCTTGGCCTTGAGCCATGCTGTGCCGCTTGAGACGCCTCAGAGCAGGCAGGCTGAGCCTGATGAGCTGCCTCAACTCACTGGCTTGGCTGAGCTAGCTGAGACTGTCGCTTCAGCACTCACAGGGACGCAGCAGGACCTGCTTGAGGTTGAGATGCAGGCTGAGCAGCTGACTCAGTACCTGAGGCAGGCTGAGGCACAAGTAGCAGACAGTGGGGTTCAAGCCCAAGCGAGGGGGGGTGAAATCCAGACCCTCCAGCAGCAGCTGGCACAGGCTCAAGCAGAGCTGCAGCAGGTACTGAACAAGCCAACAACAACATCTCAAGCTGGTTGTATGCCAGTTCTGCATGAGCGTCATGCATCAGCACAGCAACAGCAGAGGGAGCCACAATACATGTGTGATGCGTGCTGTCTGTTTCACCTGTTTAAAGGCCGGGCACCTGGAGATTGCGCTACGTGTAACTTGTGTTTTGACAGTGTGCCTTTCTGACCATCTGCCTTCTGCCATGCCCTTGCCAGAACCTTCCTGCCTGTCCAGTCTGCCTTTTTCATACGACCTTGCCCTCTATTTCTGCCCTCTACTCTTGCTGACCTGGCATAGCCAAGCCACAGCCAGAACTGACCTGTTGATCATTTCAGTCTGACTGATTGCAAGCAGGCAGCTCTTGCAGCGCAAAAACATCTGATGGTGTCGGAAAAAACCAAAAGCATGAGGCAAAACTGCTATTTGGAAACTTTTGTGAAGTCAAGTTGGCACAATGGTGCTGTTCAGGTCCAGACAGAGGCGGCAGCTAAGCACTCCAGTGTGAAGGCAAGGCTGAAAACTGCAACCCAGGCAGCTCAGCAAGCTCAGACTCAGCAGCAAGATGAGCTGAGTCAGCTTCAGTCACAGCTGCAAGGCATTAGTGATGTCAAGGCAGACCTGCAGGAACAGCTTGAAGCCGTGATGTCACAGCATAAGCAGCTGCAAGCAAACTTTGCTCAGCAGGAACAGGAAAGGAAGCTGCTACAGCAGCAGCTGACAGACGCCCATGAAACTGCAGAGGATCTACAGGCTGAGTCAGTGGCGTGTGACTCAGAACTTCGAGCTCGTATCACAGAGCTCACTGGTCAGAACTCATCCCTTGCTTCTCAGGTTCACCAGCTGCATCAGCAGCAGAGTACAGATGTTTTGGAGCTCACAGCTCGCAACTCGGGTCTGTTGACTGAGCTTGGTCTGCAGCAGCAACAGCATGCAGAAGCCCTTTCCAGATACACGGCTGAAATGGCTGCACCTCTGGAAAGGCAGCTTGCTTCCTACAAGCAACAGCTCAAGCACGCGACTCAGAGACTGCAGACCGCCGAGCAGCAGCTCAGCTCTCAGAAGCTGAGTGTCGCTGAGGCTGAGTCTAGGGCGCTGAGGGCAGAGGGCCTGATGAAGAAGATTGAGGAGCGCCGATCTGGGCTTGAATGCGACAAGCGGCGCCTGCAGAATCTTGTGAGGGAGCTCAAGTCTGAGGTGGATGCTTGCACAGCATAGCTTAATCAAAGTCACTGTCTGTTTGTTTACATCCCCTTTTTTGTTGCCTGTACTATTGTGTTCACTGATATTGTCACTGATCTGGGTGCCACAATCATAGTCATCAGGTTTTTGTTCATACACTCACTCACTTATCCCTGCCTGTCACACAAATGGAAAGCCTACTGCCTGTCAGGACTGCAAGCAATCATTGCGGTCTCAAGGCAGTTCCTTATGACACATGTTACTGACTGCACGGATATGACATTGCACATGCTTATGACTTCATGACAATGACATTGTTTGGCGCTTAAAGCTTCATCAGGTGTCTTTTTATGGGATACCAACTGCAGGCATCTAGCTGGGAGCACAAGTGCATGCTTACCCAAGAGGCCCAGACTACCCTACAAGCAGAAGCAGCACGGCTGCAGAAGCAAGCAGCGGCTTCTGCAGCAGCTGCCCACACCCAAGCGCAGCTGCTAGAACAGCTGCATGCAGCTGAGACAGCGCTCGCTGACTCTCACAGCAGCGCTCAGAAGCTGCTGAGGGAGCTTCATGAGTCTCAAGCAGCCCGTGATGCAAAACAGCAGGAACTTGAGGGTATGTGGCAGCTGTTGTGTGTTCAATCACTGTAGATGCAGTTTGCTATTGAGACACAGGGCAGCTGTGCATTGCCATATGTTGCTGAAGAACCTTGCTAAGCACCAGGACAGCACAAGCCTACATGGCCTGTGCATGGCTTGCAATCTTCACCTCAACTGGAATGATGGCACGATGATGCAGATTTGTCAGGTCAATCTGATTAGTGTTCTGCAAGGGCAACATGAAGGCAGGTGACCCTGTTTGTTGTACATGTTATGTGACACAACATCCACTGAATTCTCATCGACTCTCAGCACCACGCAAAATGTGTCATGCTGGGTGCAGGGCTGCAGACCCGATACGATTGTGCTGAGCAGCAGCTTCAACACCTGCAGTCTGTGGCTGACTCTGTGCTGGCTGAGCTTGAAAGCACACGCCAGGCCATCAGCGCTTCCACAGTCAGCATGTCAGGCAGATCGCTCAACAGGTGTGCACTGTGCCCATGATGTGCCACATTGCAGTACATGACAAGTTACTTGCTTCCAGATCATTGTCACTGCAATTGCTGATCCAATTCCCGCCTATTTGCTCCCGTTCCAGCATGTTTGCTCCCATTCCCGCCTGTTTGCTCCCTTTCCAGCATGTTTGCTCTCATTCCGCCTAGTTGCCCCCATTCCTGTCTGTTTGCCCCCATTCCCGCCTGTTTGCTCGCATTCTCGCCTATTTGCTCCCATTCCACGGTGTTTGCAAGGACTGTATTATGCCAGTAAAATGGCCAAGCATGTTATTTTGAATGCTAGCATGCAATTGCTCTGAGGATAAACAGCACAGCGTGTATGTTTCTTCACATGACAGAGGCACATGGCGTGCTCTGTCCACCCTTTACTTCTCACTTGGTACTGAGGTACAACTACTGCCGGCCTGCACTTCATTTGTGAAAGTTAATGTCATGTGATTACAATGCATTGTTCATCAGAATGGCTGCAACACTGCCCATGTGTTGTAGGGCCCCTGCTGTTGCCAGGCAGCTCTTGTCTCAGGCTCTGCTGGTCGATAATGATGAGAATGCTCAGCCCAACAGCATTCAGCAGCTGCCAGACTCTCAGGATGCTAAATCTGAGCGCATCCGACAGCTGCATCTCACACTCGGAGCCCTGATAGACGAGCGAGATGAGCTGCAAGACACTCTCAGCAGCTCAGCAAGCCCTGAGTTGGCACGGCAGCTTGAGGATGCTCAGGCTGAGTTGCGAGTGCTCAGGAAGTATGCTGGCAGTCAGACATCAGGCAGAACAAGTCTGGCTGAGTTGGACATGCTGTCATTTCGCCAGAGTTGACAGATAATGGTTACCATAGATGCTTTGAGGCCTAGTGTATGCTGCATGCTGTTCCCTGTTGTCAGCTGTATACTTTAGTTTGGTAGTTACTCCAGTACTTGTACATCAGCCATGTTTCTCAAGCTCATTGTGAAAGCATGGATTAGCTGATTTCACTGCTAGTCGTTGACTTGGCTTTGCACATGCGTGCAACAGTTGCTGAAACTCTCACTTCAAAACGCAAATTTGCTTCAAGACATTGGCTAATCCATCCTGATGTGATATAACAAATGATTGCATATTACAGGTGCATAAATTGCTGTCAACTTGAAAGTGCAGTATAGCTGCAGCTAACCATTGACAGGCGCTTAAGCTTCCTTTCAATGTTGGGTTGATTCGGCGTAATGGCATGCACATGTGAGTGAAAGCGGGCACCACCACAGAGTCTGTGCGACGTTTGGACAGCGAGAGGGTGCAATGCTTTAGCCAGCTGATACCTCTGATCATAAAGGCACTATTTGCAGAGAAGCATATTATGAGAGCATTGATGGTGATTTTGCAGGCGTTACGTTGGGTTGTTCCGATGATCATCCGATGATGAGACTCGCGAGCGGTTGGTGTCAAGGGGCTGGTTCCCGGCAATCTTCCGCTATCGTCCCTCATGACTATCCAACTTACGGTCAGCTGCAAGGTGAGTTTGTTTGTGGAATGTCAAACCAGGAGTCGTGATCTGTGCATGCCTTCTCTGTGCCGATCATTCTGACTGCGCGTGCAGGGATCCCCAGGAGTACACCTTGACATTGCTCTGTTGCCAACTACATTGGCAAGCTCT
>JAABUO010006693.1_pt1 | contig 13198 bp, 14 predicted proteins | sample 5559291 | NCBI WGS metagenome assembly JAABUO01 (sample SAMN10711878, study PRJNA513372) | rock metagenome | isolation source: Antarctica rocks | place: Antarctica: Victoria Land, Finger Mt sud
TGCTTGCTGTCCTTGAGACTGTTGTAGATCTGTGGCAATGGGACAGCTGATTCTACAGCTGCTTTGAAGCCTGAGGGAGTGTTCCAGTGCCGTTCTATGTCAGCCATGCTGACTCGCTCAGCCTAATCCCGGCAGCTGCAAGCCCGATGCGTAAGCCCTGACGGACTCGACAAATGCGCTGATCGATGCTGCCGCGCAGCTTGCTCGCAGGCTGTGCTGCCGTCAGTGATCAGTTTGAGCCCGTGGTATGAGCCCGCAGGTTGAGCCCGTGCGGGACAAATTTGAATGGCAAAGGAAGATCAGAAGCACTCCTTCGTGGTATGTCAACTCGTTTCCACAGGCGGACCGCCAGTGCCAGAGAAAAAACGAAACGGTCTGGCCCGGACCGTCCGGCGATGGAGAGCTGAAACCAGAACTGCTGGGCAGAAATGCTCTATCATTCAGACCCGTGAACAGCCGTTTCAGCTCCTCGAGTGAATTTTCAGCTTCAACCTCGGGTGTCATCACGCAACCGCTGTATGATGTAGTCACCGTTAGGTGGCGTTTGCATGGGCCATGACAGCCTCTGCAAGCAAACTGGTCAAGACACTGAAGCTCAGGGGCGCTGGCAAGATCGACAACAAGGCTCTTGCAGCCGGAGCGCTTACTGCTCGCACCAATCTTTCCACTGACAGTGCAGAAAATGAATTGAATTTAGAGGTCAGGGTGGACGTTGCAGGCAACTAAAGCGTTTGCAAGCTTATAGTGGTCCGCTGACTTCGGACTGATCGCTATGCAGAGATTGCTCAAAGCAAAAGAAGTGTTTGCCAAAGCAGACGAAGACAAAGGGGGTAGTCTAGACGTCAATGAGTTTGTGACGGCATTCAAAGGAGTACTGAAAACCGATGAGGGGGACGGCCCAGACGCTCTTCGCAGGCTCTTTGCTAGGATTGATGCTAACGCTGACGGCACTGTGGACTGGAGGGAGTTCTCTACTTATACTTTGCTCGAGAACGACAGCGCAGCTAGGTAATACGGCAACATCATTGCGCCTATGAAAGCTGGAAGCATTTGCAAATATGTCCCATACTGCAGCTTGCGTGGGGAAGAGGAGTCAACGTCATATGGTGCTCCTGTGGAACCTGAGGATCTCTCAGGTCACAGGAGGCATGGTCATATGATCACCAACATCATTAATTTGCCAGCTAAGGGTCACTTGAAGGAGCGGTATGTGACTACAGGCAAAGATGGGACTTTTCGCTTCTGGCAAGCCAAGGTATGGCTGCAAAACTTAATAATCTGTTCAGCATACCCGTCAGCAGCTGTAGCACATGGGATATTGCTGCTTATGCAGTAATAGCAGACAGTCAGTCACATGTTCCAATCATTGCCAAAATCTATCAGCACAGGCCACATGCCATTGCCCAATGCAGTGTTGTTTGCTAGTTGTGGTTGCTGTCCAAGGTTGCATCCAACGCATATTATAGACCAAGAATAGCTAGATACCACTCCCATCACCACAAAATCAAGCAGGAAGCTTGCACACAGCTACTCCTTGTCAATACTTTCCTGCGGGATCTTGCAGGACTTAGAACATTGTGGGACTGTGAGGACAGGCAGCGCATGGCTTACAGCGGCAGCAGCCACACCCGTCAGCTATAATTTGTGCACAGCCTCATATGCAAGAACAATCAATATCTACGAACTTCAGGTGAATAATCTCTGCAGCAGATGATTGTGCAAACATACTGCATGACATTTGCAGGCTTGACATTTGTACAATGCGATTACCTTTGTGAATGCTATCGCTCACTGCTGACTTGTTCAATCAGCTTGTCTCACTCTAGCAGTTCAGAGAAGCAGTGTCTGTTGTGTCTGTGCAGTAAGAATGCAGCATTCAATAGCCTGCAAGGTAATCAGGCAGTTTGCAGCACATGTTGAGTTTGCCTGGCAGGGAATGGAGATATGTGGCAGCATTCCAGAGCTGGCTCACACTCCTGTCTGCATGGATTGCTGGCGCCGCCCCTCCTCAGCAACAGAGGAGGTGCTTGCTGTCGGTGACATTGGTGGATACGTCACCCTGTTCAACTTAGCAGAGAATGCATCTGAGCCTAAAAGAAGTGAAAACAGGTCTGCTAATGAGTCAGCGCGGAAATGTTTTGAAAGCATGACAATGTACCTTACATAGCTGTGCAGTGTAATCTGCTGGCAATGCACAGCTGTTGTCATGGTACCTTGTTTTTACTGATGCAAATCCGCCCATGCACAAGCCCCGATGCTGCAACAATGACAAGCAGACAGCTTGTAGATTGCCATGAATCATGGCAGGTCTGTGTCTGTGTATGCTATTCTCCCCTCTATGCATAAAACAAGCTGGTACAAAAATACAGGTGGGGCTTGAGACAGGTGTGGCGGCAGCTGCTGCACACAGACTGGATCTGCCAGCTGCAGTATGTGAGCGAGTTGAATAGTATCCTGTCATGCTCCCTGGACAAGAGGCTATGCCTGGCAGATGTGGAGGCCAGAGTGACAGTGAAGTACCTTGAGGGGCACACGCAAGGAGTAAGGGCTGTGGACTGGAGCAGGGCATACAGCTTCATTGCAAGTGGAGGTCTGGACCGGAATGTCATGCTGTGGAACCCATTTCAGCTGCACTCCATGGCGACCCTGACCGTGAGTCAAGCCTGAAGCAACCATGTGCATCTGTGCTGGGCCACTTATCGTGGACAAAGCAAATTCTGTTGCATGGTCATTCTTGTTGTACCCTGCCACAGCTGATGATTGCTGGGTCCCATTGGTCCAAGCTCTGTAAAGTGGGGCCTTTTGGCTATGTTGTGCTCAGTGCTTACCGACTGCAGAGACGTGCTGCTGTCATCCTGTCAGCAAATGGTAGCTCTTGCAATCGTGCTGATGTACAAGGAAATGCGTCTGTTCTATGGGAGATATGCTTTCCTATGTATGCTTCTCTGGAGTGGGGGTGAAGGGACAAAGGACAGTCAAGATGGTGCGTTGCAGGGGCATGCGGCCGCTGTGACTCACATCACCATCAATGAGCGGAGCAGTCAGATCATCTCACTCAGTGCAGACAAGGTCATCAAGGTGCTGCTCACCTTTGAGCCACATTCCTGCAGACTGGCTAGCAGCTGCACCCAACATGCCCTTCCTCAGCTTTGCTTGCTGTATGAGCAATGCAAGAGCTTGTGCATTCAGCACCTGTACAGGACACTTCACCCGTGTTCTGCTAACTGTGTTTTAGTTCTTGCATCAAATCTTGCATCACATTGGGTTGTTGAGTGCTTTGCCAAATTGCTCCCTTGATGCCAAAGCTTTGCACCGTCAACGTCTCAGGCAATGCATGCATTACTACATACTGGAAACATGCCAGGCAGTGAGTCGTCCAGGACCATGTTTGCAGGTGTGGGACATCCGAAACAACAGGTGCCTGCAGACGCTGACAGACAAGCAAAAGCATCGACCAGAAGATGCTCTGACCTGCCTCATGTACGATCCTCAGCAGAAGCAGCTGCTGTCTGGGTCTGTCCTACCAAAGGTAGCACAACATGTTTGTCTGAAGCTTCAGCTTACAAGTTACACACCCTGTCAGAGCATATATGTTTCGCTTAATTTGACTGCAGCCTTTGTCATGTCAAACTTGCATCACACAGCTCATTATGCTACAACCTGGGGTTACTGCAGCATGTGTACATGTTGAGATTCTGTATTGGGGTGGGTGGCCCCTAAACGCGGCATTGCTTGCCCAATAGTCAATCATCGATAACTGCAGACATGCCAGCTGCAATACTGCAGCTTCTCCATTGTCTGACTGTAAACAGGCCTGGAGAGCTATGCATTTGAAGCCTGACAGCAGCTTGCGGCGGCATGCGCATCCAGTTTGCCAGCTAGCGTACAACTCTGTCTACCAGGAGGCCATCAGTGCTGATGAATCTGGCCTGATCTGTGTGTGGAAGGTACAGTCTGGCTCAAGGGTCCTCATGTATGCATCATACCATGCCGGCGGCCTGTTTCTGTTTACATCATGACCACAGGCGCCGTACACCCTGCAAGTTTGTTTTGTGCAGCCAAACAAGCATTGCACTGGTGCCAATGCACAACTGTGATGTGGATGGCACATCTTTTACATAGATCACCAGTTCATTTCAGCAACTCTGGGCGTTTGATGCCATGACCCTGTCAACTCAATGTTGCATCAGGTGAAAGCAAGTCGAGACAGTATTGTAGGTGTCAACAGGGGCTCTGAGGGTCCGCTGGGCCAGGGCTCATGATGACGCCCGCATCACATCTATGGCTTTCGACCTCAACTTCCGGCGCCTCATAACAGGCTGTGAGAATGGTGGTGTCAAGGTAACTCTTTACTGCTATGCCAGCAACAACATACATCAACTATGGTTGCAGCAAGCAATTGATCATTAGTATCTTTCGACAGCCATCAGATTCACTTGTTGCATTTGCTGTGCTAGTGCTCGATGCAAACTGTGCTTAGACTGGGGCAAAATGCGCTTGAGTAAACCCTGTGCTGGTCATCAGTTTTGTCTCTCTGTGCCGTACAATTGTGATGTCTACTGGATATGCAGATCTGGAACTTTTCCAGTGGGGAGTGCTTGAAGGAGCTGCAGGCCATCAGCAATCAGGAGATCACCGGCATCATCTGCCTTTCTGTAAGCCACACTCCATGACTGCCTGTGGGGCTCTGTGTTTGTGTGTGTCTGATGCTATGTCAGTGTCTGTCTACTTGTGTGTCCGCATTTGTGTTGAGCAGACATTCTGCAAAAGCGTTCAGGAAAGGCGCAAAGCCAATGCTGGTTGCTGTCTGTGTTTTATGTGGGACGAACGCTGTCAGAGCATTTGACTGGTGTCATGCAACTTGTCTGCAAACTTTATTCATTCATTATTCATGCAACACATGTCTTCCTCATGAGCTGGAAAGCCCTTTAATTATTATTATTATTCTTATTACATGTCTTCCTCTAGAATCAGTTACATACAGTCCTGAGTGCCTCTGTGCACGAGGTCCTGTCCTGCCAGTCAGCATATCAGCAACAAGATGAGCTATTTCAATACAGACTGGACAAGTACACACTCATCTGTGCGGCCACGGCCAGAAAGTCTATCGCCCTTATCCTAACAGAGCAGAAGCAGTCAACCAGCAAAGTTACATTGATCTCGGACAACATTTCTGATTGGTGCATGGTGTGTGCAGACCATGCTGAAGAGGCAGTATATAGTGACTGTAGGCTGGGAGCGCTGCTTGGTGTTCTATGAAGATGCCAAGTCCGATAAGCGGCCTGTAGCCCCTTGCCGTATAGTGCCAGACAAGCGGCTCGCGCAGCAGCAGGCTGCCATACATCAGGGCCACTCCTCAGACATCCTCACTGCTGCCATGCAGGCAGGCAAATGCATCATCACTGCCTCAACACAATGCCAACCCTCATGTTGCCTGCTGAACATTGCTTGCAGCAGACATCAGCACGTGTTATCATCTCGTGCAACACTATGGAGATGTGTATATGGGCACGCTTGTTTCTACAACCCACAGCTAAATGCTGCAGACAATCACCATGTGAGTCATCCCTGACGCAATTGCAGTGTGCTCATTGCACAATGTGCCTCTTGGTATCACCCGTGGCCACCACCTCTGTCTAACCCCACCAAGCACACCCAAACCTTCAGTTTTGTCCATTTTGGTAGCGTCAGTCAATACAAGCAGGCACGTGCAGCCTGAAACCCAGGAGCTGAAACACTGCAGGGCAATCATACCCTGGTGACAGGTGGCTATGATGGTCTGATTGTGGTGTGGAACACAGACAGCGGTGCTGTTTCTGCCCATCTGGCCCCGCCCGGCCTCAGCCATGCTAGCCTGCAGGAACGCAGCATAGAGCAGGTACCCCTGCCATGCATCCTGCCCTATGTCTGTTCCCATGGTGCCACCCAAACACTGCATTGCATACATGTGCTACCAGACTGGAGGATGGCACTGGTATTGCTGCAGGCATGATGTGCACGTGACAGAACATCATCACTTGCAAGCGCAGACAGGCAGTCCAGGTGGCCGGTAGATGGTTGTGTATGCAAATCGCCTCAGACTTGATTGCTGCTGTTATGGTAGACTGCACATCCTGCTTAATCCTGATAGGTTCTTCAGTGAGCATCTGGACATGAGATACACACGCGATGCAGCACAAGTTCCTTTGTTGTGCTGCAGCACAAGTCCCCATAGCTTTTTGCATGCATAATTATTAAAGATTTGTGTTTTGCCTGCAGGTCATCTTCATTGGTAAGAGGCTGCCGTATATACTGGCAGCAGTCAGTGCAGATGGCTTTCTGCGACTGTGGAATGTGAAGCAAGTGCAGCTGGTGATGGAGGTGCAGGTCAGCCAATATAGCGGCCTGACGGCAGTGTGTGTGGACCCTGCTCAGACTCTCCTGGTTGTCTCAGACTCAGCAGGTTTCATGTACACTTACAACATTGCTGCCTGGAAAGGTGGCAAGGGCAAGTATCAGGTATGCGTTGTTTGTTGTAGCTCAGGCTTGATCCAGCCATGCACTTCAGTAGTGAGCAAGTTTTGCTCCAGCTGCTTGATGTGGGCATACACAAATGAGGCATGGTTACCGTAATGCATGATGCCATAGAACATGTCATGCATTTCAAAGTGTTGTTAAAGTACAGAGCAAGCAGCATGAGAGTCGTCATATGCAAAACTGCACCCCCTGCACTTTTGAAATTAGTCACACAGCAAGATTGTGCAACTCTTCAAAAGCCAACCTCATGAACGTCTACCAGAATTTGCATGATCCCAGCATTGTTGTAGGCAGGGTCAGGCTGGTCTGTTGTTGCTGAAAAATGCGCTGGAAGAGAAGTTCATGTCATTTGCATAGGTATAATGGTCATTCTTTGTGCAATTACAGCACGGCCTGTTGCGCAGGGCGTTCAGCGCATGGCGCAGTGGGAGGCTCACAAGGGCAGCATTTCTGCCTTGCAGTGGATGCAGCATGGCCCGCCGCCAGGCAAGGGCTTCATCACTTCGGCCTCCAGTGACAAGGGCCTCACTCTGTGGAGCCCTACTGGTGCTCATGTGGGAGATTTTGGCCAGAATCAGCAGTGGGAATTCGATGACACTGCAACATGGAGAAGCTCTGTTGCCAGTCCTGTTGCAGCATTGCCATCTTCTCAGCCTGGCATGCAGAAAGCGGCTGTGCAACACTCACAGGATGTTGTGCAGCAGGCCGATCTGCTTGATGCTGCCATGGGATCTCTGCTTTGCGAGGCATCCAGGCACTCTGATGTCAGCAGTGTCTACAGCTCTGGTGATGAAATGCTACCCGAGTGTTTTGTAGAGCCTGATACAGACAGCTGATTGTATGTTTGTTGCCGTGTCTTTGGCTTGTTTTTGCTTCAGTGTACGTATAGCATATCCTAGACAGGGCCGCACAACCTGGGCACAATCTTATATGAATCGACTTCTGTCCTTTCAAGGCCTGCGACTTAGCAATAACTACCGGTCCAAGCATGCTATGTGACATACAGTCATAGTCTTAAAGACTAAGCCCTTGCTGTTTCTGTTCAATGGGGTGTGTTGCAAAACAAAAGCATACAGTTTGGGCGCTGAAGGCTGGCGGCATTGTTGAGAGCTGATTCAATTCAGTTTGAATGACTGCACAGCTTGTCGTAGAGCAGGTGCTGATGCCTGCCATTGTGCATTTGGTGCAGTTCCCCCTGCCACATACACCTGGCCTTTGGATGCAGCAGCTGCCATGACAGCATGCGTACCGCTTCCGGTAACAAACTCATACCTGAAACAAGGCAGCCATGTAAGCACTACGCAAAGCATCTTGTACTGTATGTTGCATGTAGCTGACATGCCAATATTGCTGTGGGCTTGCAATACTGCCTAAATGGACATGAAGAACAGGCACACAGGGCAAACCAGAACATATCAACAAGACGACGCAGCACCCTGTTTTTGCATCCTGTTTGCAGCTGATGTCAGACAGATGCCTTCTGTACCTGTAGATTGTGGATGGAGGCACCTTAACCACTCCTGCAAGGGTGCCTGTATTTCTGGGCGGCTGTGGCACTTTGAAAGTACTCTTGTCCACCACTTTGCACCCGGGCGGTACCAGCACTGACTGGGCAGCTGCAATGTCCCCATATTGGCTGATATCAGTCACCTGCCGAGTTGCGCACAGACACTGTCAGTTGCTGTCGATGGCCGCAGGACACTCTGGACAGGAGTCATGTACTCTGGAAAAGGAGTCATGTACTCTGAGGGTCAACAGCGCATAAGGTGTACACAGGCCTAAGGCAGAGTCAATCATGATGTGGTCGTCTGAGTTGTATGTGTGGTTGTTAGTGTGTGAGTGCAGTGTCCCACCTGCAGAAAGGTTGGCTTAATTTCAGCTGCCGGCCTCACTACCACGCTCAGCTGAGCTCCACTGTCTGATACAAATCTAGCTTTGACTGGAGACACGGGCGCTGCACCAACTTGCCTTTCTGCAGCGGTCAACATAGTGTAGAGCCAACTTGCCTATGCATACAGGATCAAGTTCTGAAGCTGAGTGTTGTCACAGTCGATTGCAGAAAGGCCTAGCTTTGTCAGGCCACAGTACACCAAGCACAGTGATGAAACAAAAGGTGAACTGCCAAATGAACAGGATGAAACGGGCTGCAACAAAGGAAGAGGAGACAAAGACTCATACCAAAACTTCCAAACCCAGGTCTGGCAGCTGCAGGCTTTGGAGGCAGCACAGCTGTTTCCTTGAACCCTGGGGGTAGAGCAAGGCTGAATTCCACAGCTACAAAAATGTCTTCATCAGGCCCTAGAGCATTTGCTTCTGTCCCAAGGCTTGATGGAGGTTGCTCAGTGGCTGTCTCAGCTCTTGCGTGAGGTCCTCTGCGACATGAGCATGTGCAGTGAACTCACTGTCAACAGATCAATCTTCAGAAGTGCAAGCTCCGAAACCACATACCCAGCAAGTCGCTAATAGAGTGCTTTGCATACGGACTTGAGGCTGAGCATTTGCTGGTCACAAGATGGAAGTCCCGACATATCATGGTGAGTTTACCTGATCATTGACAGTCCGACACTGGCCGACAAGGACAAGACATGCCGTCGCGACAATGAGTTTGCAGGTGTTGTGTTTCGGTAAGGCGGATCTGGAGCTGACTGTACCGCCGAAGGCCTTGCATGATGTCTTTGCAGCCGTGCACAGGCTGCGCAGCTGTCAGTCACAGAAGCCGGTCGCCGCTGTGTCTGCTGTGCCATGCCCGGAGGGTACACGAAACGTCCTGGCCTCTAACACTGGATTGTCTTCAATGCCGTGAGAACAGGCAATTGGACCTGCGTGTCAAGCGACGAAATGCCAGGAAATGGTGGTTGTGACAAGCAAATAGACATTGTGACAGGCTTTTCTGAATGCTAGATGGGAATTGGATCCCCAGTAGCTCTGGGACCACAACATTTTATGGAGTAGCCAGAGGGCTAGGTGTCAACCTTTGTCCTTAGAAGCAGGGTCGTACCTAAGTCTCTGGAACAACACACCACGGTCAAGCCAACTGCAATTGCCTCAACATGCATACCTTAATCAGTCGCAAGACAACATCATGGGCAAATGCACAGTACATGCTAATACATCTGACAACTGCCAACGTTCAGCAGCAAAATGTCTGTACAGCGTTGGTGTCTGCAGCACAACACTGTGCTTATGACAGTCACATGCATGCAAGCTATAAGATGCTGTGATTCAAGGAGCAGGTCATTGTTCATCTTGTGCATCAGCAGCACCAAAACCCAAACAGAAGCAGACAATTAGAGAAAGTACTCACAGCTTTGCAGCATGTTCACATCTGCCAAACGCACCCAGGCAACAGCTCTGTACTAGTTGCATCCAAAGGGCACTGCCATGACCTTCATGCACAAGGCTTACACAGAGGGCTGGTCATCATTCTTGGCATGCCTGTTTTTGCAGACGTGAGTTCGTACGGCAACAGTGCCATTCAGGCTTTGAGCTACTTTAAGCCTTCCACAGCCTTTAAGAGGCTGCTGCAAATGCTACTTTGAAACAATATCAAACTTGAAGTCGGCCTTACGTAGTCTATCTACCAGAAGCATGCCCATGGCAGAAGCAGGGGTCAGCACTCCGCTCTGCTGTAGCCCCACCAGCTTGCCTTCCTCCTTCTGTTGTGACAAGCAAAGTGCAGCCTCCAGCAACATTCTGGAAGTAGACCAATGCCCTGGATCCCGCCCTGGATCCTGTGCAAAATGACAACAAGCTCTTCAGCAACACAGAGCAGAAAAAGACAATGTACACTGCAGCATGCCGTGTCTTGACATGGAACACAATACCACAGAGCAGCACAGCACGGTATGGCATACCACTGAGTCAGTCAGGGCAAGCTACTGCACCGCATTGCACTGCACAGCACAGCACAGTGCAGCGGAGCACAGCACAGCACAGCACAGCACAGCACAGCACAGCACAGCACAGCACAGCACAGCACAGCACAGCACAGCACAGCACAGCACAGCACAGCACAGTCATGACCGGGAAAGGTGAATGTGGGCAGAACCAGGTGTTGACTTACTGCAATGTAGGCTTTGACCATGGTAGGTTGCTGTCCAGCTGGGGCAAGGCTGCGTGCTGATACAGTGGCACTCCAGAAGCCACTTTCTTGCACCTCCTTGGAAGGCCCTACACACACCCATGACATGAATGTCAGGGCAAGCAGCTGCCCCAGTACAAGTCAGACAAACATGGAGATGACAAATCAAATTCCCACGGCATCATTGAAAGTGTTTTTGGGCATGCGTTACACACACAACGCCAGAAGCTCAATTGTGTAGCAACAAGCTCCCTTGATGTCTAATGAGCAAATATGGCCCTTTTCAAACTCACGCTGTGAAGTATCTGTTGTGTTAGCATGCTCTTTTGACTTGTCAAGGTGGCTAAGCAACGCGGAGGAGAGAAAGAAGTGTAGAATAAGCTGAGCATCACACCAATAGGAGTGCCTTATACTAGTTTTCAACACAGCATTCGCAAAATCAACATTTGTGTATTGTTGCTGAAGGCTGGGGCTATGACTTTGCGATAGGGCAAGTGTACATCTGACAATAGACAGATATGCTGAAAGCCACTGTTATGACGTCAGGTTGCAACAATTGTCTGCAACTCAAATGACACACGATGGTACCTGGCAAGGTAAGTGTCAGATGAGCAGCCAAGATCAGCCATATGCAGTTCATGATTGAGCAAACTGACTCGCCTGATCCAGGCTTTGGCACAACCTTGCGAAGCAGGAAGCGCAGCGGTGGAATGACTATAGCTGCTCCGCCCAAAATTGTAGCGACGCTCACTGCCATAGCACTGAAAAGGCCGCCAGGTTTAAAGGCTTCATTGTAGGTGAAATCCTCTCCTGCAATACTCACACGAGCGTATGTGAAAAGATTTTGCACTGTGAAACATACTGCACACAAATATGTCATTGGTCAGCTGTGTAAATCAGCACAGCAAAGATCATTTGCTCTGAGGAGCTTCTTGGTACAAGCGGCATCAGTAAACTATCAGGCATCCAAGATTCACACCGTGCAGATATGTCATGTGACCAATTGCATATTGCATTGACTTTGGCAGCACCCTGGAGTTAAGTGCATTCAGCACGAGAGCCTGACACAAACGCAGTTTACCGTAGGCAGATTTTTGCAGTGCAGCACTTCTTCTCACGATTCTTGTGTTGACTGATGACATGATGAAGGGGGCAGTCCAGCAGCCCTGCTCCTTGTTATATCTTGGCAGTAGCTGATCTCCAGAGTTGCCTGCATGCCTGCAGCAATGCATTGCCTTTCAGATCTTTCCCCTGGTCAAACTTGAATAATGTAGCAGCACACCCTCTCAGGTGGAGATCTGAAGAGCTGGCCAGACAACAGGACCTCTACTTATGCCACGCATACCTGACAGCTAGACGACAACCTGTTTACAAACGCTTGATGCTGCTGATATGACAGGTGCAGTCAACATGCGCTGTTTGTGTGCGAACACAAACCAAGACAAGTTGTGTCCACAATCAAGCAAGGCAAAGGTGCTGATCTGCTTTGCAAGCAAGCAAGTCTTCATGACCACACTTGAGGACAGGAGTGGGGGGGGGGGGGAAAGGGGGGACAAAGGGGGGCAACTTTACCAGTCCAGATGGCCAGATGAGGCACATGAAATGCAACCTGTACACGACACTGCAGCACGTGACAAAGCAGATTGGTGTGAAGACCTGGTGGAAGGTGGATTGAGGCAGTAGGGGTGAGCAGCCGCTCTCTGATCTCTGAAGGGCTCTGTGGCCACCTGGTTCAGAATGGTCTCGATGGTGCCGCCACCGGCCGCTCCAGACAGCTTACCAAACAACACGCTCACTGCTGCTGCCTTCCTGTCATGCCAGCGGAATGCAGGCAGTCAATGTCAAGCAGGGCTTGGTGGTTGCCAGGCCCACAAGCATGCAGCATGCTGGGTAAGTATCAACAACAGTACAAAAGCAATGTGTATGTTACAACATTGAGTCAGGCGCGATGAGCAATCAATGTGGGAGGGCGTGCCAGGGACATCCTGTGCTTGGCTGATTGTCAAAAGGCAAGGTGCTTTGGGCAATCACTGCCAGCAACATGACAGGCAATTGCAAGCAGTGGTACTTGCTCATCTGCTGTCCACCTTTGTAAATGTAGACTCGAGCAGATTGCTTGCATGGATGAATTCATGCAGTGGTGCGCCATCGCCCACTATGCAAGAGGGCGATGGTGCACCACTGCCACAGCAGCAGGGCACAGCAAGCTCATGCTGTCATGTGTCATGGTGCCTCATGCTTTTACACCCTCAAGGCACATTAGGGTTTAGGGTTTAGGGGTTTAGGGTTTAGGGTTTAGACATTGCAAACACATGCTGGCATGGAAGCAGGATGCTGTTGCAATGCATGTGGCGCATAGCTGAGCATATACAGGGAGCAATGCCTGCAGACAGGTAGGATTGGATGGCTTTAAGTACTGAATGCATACAAGCACAAAAACGTATGTATGCAAAACATACTTGCCAAGAGTATTTAGATGGTCCACAACAAGGCAGGTTCCCAAATCTGAAGGTATGCTGTCAAATCCACAGCAGTGGACTATCCTCACATTCTTCTCTTTTGCAGCCTCATGGTATTTGTCCAAGATGCGGCGCATCCAAA
>JAABUO010006695.1_pt1 | contig 13197 bp, 12 predicted proteins | sample 5559291 | NCBI WGS metagenome assembly JAABUO01 (sample SAMN10711878, study PRJNA513372) | rock metagenome | isolation source: Antarctica rocks | place: Antarctica: Victoria Land, Finger Mt sud
AACTTGCTTGATACGCGCCGCATGGCCGCTGTCGAGAACTTGCATGTTATCCAACGCTTCCCCGCCGTCGTTGCTGTCCCCCATGCAGCCTGATTTTTAGGGGATGATTACTTGAATAGCGCTCTAGCGGGATGTTACGCTAGTCTTTATAAAGACTAGCGTAACATCCCGCTAGGGGGTATGGCGATCATGGATCGGCGGCTAACGCCTCCTCCTCACAGAGCGCCTAGTCCTGCCACCGTTCGCGTCGCATCATGCGGCCTTCACCCTCCCGCAGCCGTACCATATAGAGCCGTACCATATAGAAGAATAGAAGAGTGGGGTACGGTATCGCACTGGTCGCGGAGCAGTCGCGTAGAGAAAGAGGGGACGCGGATGATGGGTACAAAAGGGCGGGCTTTCGCTCCGCTCGTTAACGTGTCGTTGGAGGAGTTGGTCCCGGCCACCCATTTCTATCGCCATGTGGAGCGCACGCTCGACCTCTCGTTCGTGTGCGACCTCGTCGCCCCGCTCTACGCCGCTGGTGGTCGCCCCTCCATCGATCCCATCGTGTTCTTCAAGCTCCAATTGGTGCTCTTCTTCGAGGGGCTACGCTCGGAGCGGCACCTGATGCGCCTCGTCGCCGATCACCTGGGCGCCCGCTGGTACGTCGGGTATGACTTGGACGAGGCTTTGCCCGACCATTCGAGCCTGACCAAGATCCGCGAACGGTATGGGCTGGACCCCTTCCGCCGCTTCTTCGACGCCATCGTGGAGCAGTGTCGGACGGCCGGATTGGTGTGGGGTCAGGAGGTGTACGTCGACGCGACGCAGGTCGATGCGAACGCGTCGCTCGACTCGGTCACGCCGCGCTTTGCTGTCGAGGAGCACCTACGCAACCTTTTCGGCAGCGACGATACCCTTGTGCAGGAAGGAGCGGCCGGCGACGTGGACGTGGACGCGGACCCCTCGCCCGCCCCGCCCGCCCCGCCCGTCCCGCCCGTCCCGCCCGCCCCAGTCGCCCTCCCCACAGTCGCGGGCGACGATGTCGCGGCAGCCAATAAGGCGCGGCACGACTGGGTCGAAGGCGCAGGGCATCCTCAACGCGCGGTGACGCACGCGCATTACCAGCGGGTCGCCGACCTTAACGTGAGTACAACCGATCCCGATGCGACGCACATGCGCCATAAAGGAGGTGGCGTCCACCTGGGGTACCACACGCACTGCATGGTCGACGGCGGCAAGGCACGCATCATCCTGGCGACGCTGGTCACGCCCGCTGAGGTCATGGAGAACCAACCCCTGCGCGACATGCTCTGGCGGGTCTGCTTCCGCTGGCGACTCCGGCCCGACCACGTCACGGGGGACACTACCTACGGCACCGCCGAGAACATCAGGGCCATCGAGGACGCCGGCATCCGCGCCTACATGCCGCTGCCCGATTGGGACAAGCGCACCCCGTTCGTCGGCAAACAAAGCTTCGCCTATGATCCAGAGCGCGATGCCTACACCTGCCCACAGGGCGCGCTCCTGCCCTTCCGCCATCCGAAGAATACGGAGCATGTGCTGGTCTATCAGGCCGATGCCGCCACCTGCAACGCTTGCCCGGTCAAAGAACACTGTACTGCGGGCATGCACGGCCGTCTCATCAGCCGAGACTTCGACGAGGACTACCTGGATCGCGTGCGGGGCTATCACGACACAGAACCCTATAAGAAGGCGATGGGCAAGCGTAAAGTCTGGGTCGAGCCGCTTTTCGCGGAAGCCAAGGACTGGCATGGCTTGCGACGCTTCCGCTTGCGGCACCTGGAGAAGGTCAACGGCGAGGCGTTGCTGACCACCGCCGGCCAAAACCTAAAACGCTTGCTCAGTAAACGGGGTTGGGGTCGCCGGCCGTGGCCGGGAGGAGCGTTGGGGTTGGCCATTGCCCCCTTCCTAGTGCCGACGGCCCTCTGAATCGCTAAACCTCCACAAGCTGATCGCCGATGTCCCGAGCGGCGGCAAGCGCATAACGCCCCCTTTTTCAACAGGCTGTACAGTTATCAGAAGATCAGAAGAGGGGGAGGGTTGTGCGCGACGGATCACATGCGCTTCTCGCGGAACCGGCGCCCCTGCCCATCCTGGCGCGGCAGCCTGCGTACGCCTGGTTCGTCGTGGGCACGGTGTGCGTCGGCGCCTTCATGGGCCAACTCGACGCCAGCATTGCCCAGTTGGTGCTGCCCACACTGGAGACGACCTTCCACGCGCGCCTCAGCCTCGTCGATTGGGTAGCCTTGGCCTACCTCCTCGCCCTGGGGGCCACGCTCCCCATCTTCGGCCGCCTCGCCGACATGATGGGGCGCAAACGCCTGTACACGGGCGGCTTCCTCCTGTTCGTCGTGGGGTCCGCGCTCTGTGGGCTTGCGCCCACGCTCTCTGTGCTGATCGGGGCGCGCGCCTTCCAGGCCCTCGGCGCGGGGCTGCTGCAAGCCAACAGCGTGGCCATCATCACGGCGGCGGCCGGGCCGACGCGCCGCGGCCGCGCCATCGGGTTGCAAGGCGCGGCGCAGGCGATCGGGCTCTCCCTCGGCCCCGCGTTGGGCGGTGTGCTGATTCAGACGCTGGGCTGGCGCTGGGTCTTCTGGATCAACGTGCCGGCCGGCTTGCTCGGCGCGGTGTTGGGCTGGCTCGTCTTGCCGCAAACCACGGGGGTGCGCCCGCACCAGCGTTTCGACGGGGGTGGCGCCGTGTTGCTCGGCCCCGCGCTCACCGCCCTGCTGCTCGCCGTCAACGAAGGGCGCCGCTGGGGCTGGACCTCCCCCCTCCTCCTTGCGTGCGCCGGCGGCGGCCTTGTCCTCCTCGTGGCGTTCGTCGGGCACGAGCGCCGGACGGCGAGCCCCCTGATCGATCTGCGCTTATTCCGCGTGCCGGCGTTCACCGCCGGGAATGTCGTCGGCTTCCTCTCCTACGGCATCCTCTTTGCTCTTTTCTTCCTGCTCCCGTTCGATTTCGAGCGCGGCTATGGCTACGCGCCACTGGCGGCCGGCCTGCTCCTGACGGCCGTCCCCCTCGCGTTGGGCGTCGTCGCGCCACTGAGCGGGGGCCTCTCGGAGAAGGTCGGCGCGCGCCCGCTGACCGTGACGGGCATGGCGCTCGTGGCGGTCGCACTCGTGGCCCTGGCGGCGCTGCTGACCGGTCAGGCCACGACGCTGCCCTTCGTCATCGGCGCGCTCATCGTGTTCGGGGCGGGGCAAGGACTCTTCACCGCGCCGAACAACAGCGCGATCATGGGCGCGGCGCCGCCGGAGCGCCTCGGGGTCGCCGGGGGTGTGCTCAACATCACGCGCACCCTGGGCACGAGTCTTGGGGTCGCGCTCGCGACGGTCGTGTTCACGGCACGCCTAGCTGCGCTGACGGGACATGCCATCAGCACGGCCCAGGCTCCCCGCACCGCGGTCCTAAGCGGGGTCCGCAGCACCCTCCTCCTGTTCGCTGTGGTCGCCCTCGTCGCGGCTGGTCTCTCCCTCGTACGCGGGGACGGGTCATCCCCTCCCGGTGGCGTGCACGATCGTGGGCGCTGAGACTGCGGGCCGGCCACACACGCGGAGCGGATAGCGACGTACAAGCGGTGTCCGCGCGCTAAACGTTGTTTATTGTTCCGTTACTACGACAAGGCGTGAACGCCCGTCGTCGATGGTAGCCAACCAGGCGGCCTTGGCGCAGCAGCCGCGCGACGCGCTTGCGGCTACAGGTGGCGCCCGACGCCGCACGCGCGGCCCGGATGCGTGGGGCGCCCTACGCATCCGTTCCCCCGCTGGCATGATGGATCGTCGCCATCGGCGCGGCCATGCGCTCAGCGGCGCGGGTGCGCGCCGCGGGTTCCCGCGTGCGCCCGGCGTCGTCGCCGCTGGGGGAGACGCCCACGGCGCGACACAGCGCACGGACGGGATCGTTGGCCTTCTCTCGCGCCACGAACGCATCCCCCTCACCGGGTCGCGTCGGTCTCCTTGGCGAAGAAGGCCGCGACTTTTTTTAGGATCTCGCGCTCCTCCTTGAGGAGGCGCCCCGCGCGGCGCAGGCGGCGTCGTTCCGCGCGGTTCTCCGTCGTCGGGCCGTCATCGCGCCGGCCTTCGTCAAGGTCAGCCTGCGTGGGAGTGGCTAAAGCCCGTGACATACGAAATCGCGGACGTGGCAGGCGTAGCGGGGGAAGGCGCGCTGGTGGAGTTGGCGGCGATTCCAGGCGTGGATGACGAGCTTGACCGCCCGGCGCACGGCGGCGAGGGACCGTGCGAAGCAGCGCGAGCGACGTCCCAAGCGCGCCAGGTAGTGCCGCAGTTCGGCGTTGTCGGCCTCGACGCTGTCGGTCTGGCTCTTGCCCGGTGCCACGGCGTGCCGCCCGGGATAGTAGACCAGCGCCGCATCGGTCGGGACGGCGTCGGAGGAGTATCGCTGCGCTGGCCCTGCCCGCTCGATGGTCTCGTGCACGGCGTCCCCGGTGCGCGCCCCCACCACGTCGTCGCTCACGCTGCAGCGGGTGGCCCGCTCCCCCTCTGTCACGCTGTCGCAGGCGTTTTTTTAGGCCCGACGCAGGTGGAGAGGTCAGCGCGCTCGGCCACCGCGACGGGGCTATCCGGCTGCGGGGGCTGGTCGGGCAAGGCGTCAGCGTGGGCATCGACCCAGTTGGCCACGGTTTGATGGACGACGCCGCGGGGGCGAGCGATGCGCCGCAGGTTCATCCCGTCGGCGTAGAGCCGCAGCGCCTGGCGCCGGGTGGCCGCGTCGTAGCCGGAGGCTGTCGGCTCGGGGGTGTAGGTGCGTTTGCAGCCCTGGCACAGGTAGCGCTGGCTCCCCGACGGATTGCGCCCATGCTTCACCTGGCGCGTGGTGCTCTGGCAGGAGGGACAGGTCATCATGCCCCTCCTCTACCATGTTGCCCCTTATAGCCACTCCCCTGCGTGGGCCAGAGGCGCAAGGTCTCGGATGTCATCCCGCGGTCACGCGCGATCTCAGCGCGTGGCCGCCCGCTCGTGCGCGCCAGGCGGATCGCCGCGGCCCGGAACGCGGGTGCGTCAGGTGGTCTACTCTTTGGCATCGTGACACCTCCTTGGTCATCTCACCACGACCAAGCCTATAGGTGTCCATCGAAGCGGGGCAACATCAATATGCGCCCGCCCGCCTGCCCACCCTCTTCGACCGTTTCGCCAAGGGCTCCCGATCGGCGGGGCTGGGGCTCGGCCTCTACCTCGCGCGGGGTATTGCCGAGGCGCATGGCGGCACGCTCGCCGTCGAGTCAACGCCGGGGTACGGGGCAAGCTTTCACCTATCCGCGCCACGCGGCGCCGCATGACCCGAGAGCGGCCGGCCGCTGGATGCGCCGCCATCACGGTGTCTCACGCACGCGTGGACGGCAGGTTGCCGACGACGCGCTCGCCGGCCCAGGCGTCCCGGTGTCTCACGCACGCGTGGACGGCAGACACCACCCCTCGCGGACGCCCGGCGGTCAGCGTAGCAACGACGCGCCCCCGTCCACGAAAATTTCCACCCCTGACACATGGCGGCCCAGGTCGGACGCGAGGAACAGGCGGGTATCCACCACGTCGATGGGTTCTCCTTGCGGTTGCGTCAGGACTTGGAACGCACATTAGCTCTGGCGCGCATCAGCCTGTCATTTCCCGCCGCCGCCGGCGGCGGCGCGCACACCTTGCCCCAGCGATCCTGGAATAAGCGGCGCTGATCGGCCCAGGACATCGTCTCATTCAGGTATTGGCGATAGCGCAAATGATCGTGCGGTTCGTCGTGGGCCGTACAGAAGTGAGCCGCTGCCGCGCAGGAGCCGAACCCACGCATCGGGTAATAGCGTTGTTTGTTACCCCGATGGTCCTGCTCGACCAGGTACACGTCGGCATCGCTGGCCTGGTACAGGTAACACCAGCGTCCGTCCCCCTTGATATAGGTCTCGTCCGCATGCCACCGGCGGCCCGCTTTGCCCCGCCGTTTGGCTCGGAGCCGTGCGGTCAACCGCTGGGCGAAGCGCGCCTCCCACTCTCTGACGGCCTCATGCGTGAAGGTGAAACCACGGGTCAGGAACATCTCTAGCACGTCGCGCAGGCTCAGTTTGTAGCGCAGCTGCTAGAGCACCACGAGCAGCGCGACCACGCACGTCTATAAAAGGAGTAGAATACCCGGCCGACAGGCTCTTGACCACCACTAATTCCGGGTCCTGACGCATCCCTATCTTGGGCAAAAAGCGCGTGCCGACGCATGGCCTCACCCTTTGTGGCAAGAACCTCAACCGTCGTGACACGTACACGTGCGTCCGCGGCGGTGGTCGCGCGCGCGCTATTGCTGTATAGTACGCATAGATGTGGACGGCGACGCGGCCCCGCTCTAGCTGTCCTGTGTCATGCCCCTGTGTAGCTCAAGGAAGGCATCGTCTATGGCCGCGACACACGACCGCGTCGAGAAACGCTCCCTCTTCTGGCGCCTCGGCAATAGCCCCCAGCCCTTCAGCCCGATCTCTGTGGCCAAGCACTCGCGTCTGCGCGGCGCGACCAAGGTCGACGGCGTCTGCCCCTACTGCGCCGTCGGATGCGCGCAGCAGGTGTGGGTCAAACAGGGCCGGATCGTCGACATCGAGGGCGACCCGCGCTCGCCCATCAATGAAGGCACGCTCTGCCCCAAGGGCTCCAACACCTTCCAGTACATCACTAACCCGCACCGCCAGACAACGGTGCTCTACCGGGCGCCCTACGCGACGGACTGGGAGGAGAAGCCGCTCGATTGGGCCATGGACCGCATCGCTCAGCGCGTCAAGGAGACGCGCGACGCCAACTTCGTCGCGCGCGACAAGGACGGCAACATCGTCAACCACACGACGGCCATGGCGCACCTGGGCGGGGCGACCCTCGACAACGAGGAGAACTACCTGATCAAGAAGCTGTTCAACAACCTGGGCATGATTTCGGTCGAGAACCAGGCCCGCATATGACACAGCGCTTCGGTGCCCGGTCTGGGCGCCACGTACGGACGCGGCGCGGCCACGTCGACACAAGAAGATCTCCAGTATAGCGACTGCATCCTGATTATGGGCTCGAACATGGCCGAGGCGCATCCCGTCGGGTTCCGCTTCCCCATGAAGGCGCGCGAGAAGGGCGCCAGGCTTATCCACGTCGACCCGCACTTCAGCCGTACCTCGGCCTGCGCGACCGACTACGTACCGATCCGCGCGGGGACCGACATCGCCTTCCTGGGCGGGATCATCAACCAGATCCTCACGCAGGAGCGCTGGTTTAAGGAGTACGTGCTGGCCTATACCAACGCGGCGACGATCATCGCCGACGGCTACGTCGACGCCGAGGACAACGGCGGCTTCTTCTCGGGCTTCGACGCGGAGACCAACACCTATGATCAGACGGACACGAACTGGCACTATGCCAGCGAGCCCGGGCAACCACGGACGAATACGCCCCCCGAGGTCAAGGGGGAGATGCGGTCGCAGACGTCGGGCCAGTTGTCGTCGCCCCACCCCGCGACCGATCCCACGCTGCGGCACCCCAATTGTGTGCTCAACATCCTGCGGCGCCACTACGCGCGCTATACGCCCGCGGTGGTGGCCGACATCTGTGGCTGCACCGTTGCGCAGTTCATGGCGGTGGCCGAGGCGTTGATGACCAACTCCGGGCGTGAGCGCACCAGCGCGCTCGTCTACGCTGTCGGCTGGACACACCATGTAACGGGCGTGCAGATGATCCGCACGGGCGCGATGCTGCAACTGCTGCTGGGCAACATGGGCCGGCCGGGTGGCGGCATCATGGCCATGCGCGGACACGCCAGTATCCAGGGCTCGACCGATATCCCCACGCTCTATAACCTGCTGCCTGGCTACATCGCGCAGCCGAGCGCGGAGCGCGACCACAACACGCTGGCCGGCTACCTGGAGCAGGAGCGGGTCGACTATGGCCTGATGGCCAATCTGCCCGCGTACCTCGTCAGCTTTCTCAAGGCCTGGTACGGCGACGCGGCCACCGCGGACAATGACTACGGCTTCGCCTGGTTGCCGCGCGTGACCGAGGACCACTCGCACCTGCCCACCATGATCCGTATGGCCGAGGGCAAGGTCAAGGGCTTCTTCGTGATTGGGCAGAACCCGGCAGTGGGCACGCCCAACGCGCGGCTCTGCCGCGAAGGGTTGCGGCAGCTCGATTGGCTCGTCGTGCGCGATATTTTCCAAATCGAGACGGCGACGTTCTGGAAAGACGGGCCGGACGTCCCCGATCCCGCCGTCATCAAGACGGAGGTCTTCTTCCTGCCGGCCGCGCTCGTGGCCGAGAAGCCGGGCACGTTGACCAACACGCAGCGCCTGGTGCAGTGGCACGACAAGGCGGTCGATCCGCCGGGCGCTTGTCGCTCCGACCTACACTTCATCTGGCATCTGGGGCAGCGTCTGCGGGCGCTCTACAAGGACAGCGCGGCGGAGCGCGATCAAGGCTTGCTCAATATGACCTGGGACTACGCCTCAGATGAAAGTCCCGAGACCCTGCCCGACGGCACGGTCAGCCGTATCACGGACGAACCCTCGGCTGCGAAGGTGCTCAAAGAGATCAACGGCTACAGCGTGGTCGATGGCCGCCAAATCGCGGGTTTTCACGAACTCGCGGGCGACGGTAGCACTGCCTGTGGCTGCTGGATCTACGCGGGCGTTTTCCCTGACGATCACCATAACCGTGCCGCCGATCGCGTCTCTGACCCGACCGCGCGCGTCAATCTCAACTGGGCGTGGGCGTGGCCGGCCAACCGGCGCATTATGTACAATCGCGCCAGCGCCGACCCCGCGGGCAAGCCCTGGAGCGAGCGCAAGGCTTATCTGTATTGGGACGAGGCGCGGGGCCGCTGGGCCGGCCCCGACGTGCCGGACTTCCCGCCCGATAAACGGCCCGACTATCGCGCCGCGCCGGACGCGACAGGTCTGGATGCCATCGACGGTGATTCGCCGTTCATCCTCAAGCCGGATGGCAAGGGCTGGCTGTTCGCCCCCAGCGGGGCCAAGGACGGCCCGTTGCCGACGCATTATGAGCCCCTTGAGTCGCCGGTGGGGAACGCGCTGTACAAGCAGCGCACCAATCCCATGGTGCAGTTCGACCAGGTTCCATTGAACCCGATGGCGCCGATGGACCCGGCGTTCCCCCTCGTGGTGACGACCTATCGCCTAACCGAGCATTACCTCTCGGGACCGATGAGCCGTTTCGACAGCTGGCTCAACGAACTGCAGCCAGCCATGTTCGTGGAGATGAGCCCTGAACTCGCGGCTGAGCGCGGCGTCACGCATGGCGACTGGGTCACGATCAGCTCGCCGCGCGCCACGATCGAGGCGCGCGCGATGGTGTCGCCGCGCATCCAACCGCTGCGCGTGGGCGGCCGCATCGTGCATCAGGTCGGCCTGCCGATCCATTTCGGCTACAGCGGCGAGGTGACCGGCAGCAACGCCAACGAGTTGGCGGCGATGGAGAGCGACCCCAACGTGAGCATGCACGAGGCGAAAGCGTTCACCTGTCAGATACGCAAGGGGCGGTTGGAGCATCCCTCGGACGTGCCGTCGGTCCCCGTCGCGCCGCGGCCACAGATTGCGCCGATGGCTGCGACGCCGCATCAGGCCCAACCGGAAGGACGGCAGGCGTGAACAGGACCGCGCGCATCGGCCCTCGCTCCGGGATGGCCCCGACGGACGAGGACGGCGACGCGTATATGGGTATCCGCACGGAGATCGAACAACCGGTCGTGGGTTGTCCTCCTGCGCCTTGTGTCGCGCCTCTTGTCTCGGCGTGCGCGCGGCGCGACGGCCAGCCCCTCGGCCCTGACGCACCGCGGCCAGCCCCTTGGCTCTGACGCACGGCGGCTAGCCCGGCGTGGTGTCGGGCCCGAGGCGCGTCCTTAGTGGCGTCGCGCCGGTCGTGACGCGCGCCTCCGGCGTGGTGTCGTGTGCGCGGGGCATAAGGCGGCGCTCGACCGCGCGGCCACACGCGACGCGAGATCCGTCGCGCCGGGCTGGGGTGGGCGGGCGCCGCATGGGCGTGGCTCCTTTTTCTGGCGCGCGCGGCGCGACGGGGGACACGTCGAACATAGTGGCTTCCACCAGGTGGTCGTCGGGGTGGTCGTCCTGGTGGCGATGACGCAACTGGAGAAAAGAGGAGGATATGGCAACACGGGCAGATAGGATGGCCGGCGCGACGGGTGCGGCCGACGCGGGGACGACGCGCTGGCTCATTGCCGCGGCCGGTGTGCTGATTCAGATCGCGCTTGGGGCGATTTATGGCTGGAGCGTCTTCGTCAAGCCGCTCCAGACGCTGGATCATGCGAGCAAGACGGAGGTCAACCTGACCTTTTCGATCGCGCTCGTGGTCCTCGGGTTTGCCGCTTTCTTCGGGGGCTTGTGGATGGCGCGCGTCGGTCCGCGTGTCGTCGGCGTGACGGCGGGTGTCCTCTACGGTCTGGGAGTGTTCTTGTCAAGCTTCACCGCGCACAGCATCCCGTTGCTCTACCTGACCTACGGCGTGCTCGGCGGTATCGGCCTCGGCTTCGGGTATATCGTGCCGATCGCGACGCTCGTCAAGTGGTTCCCGGACAAACGCGGCCTGATCACCGGCATCGCGGTGGCCGGCTTCGGCGGCGGAGCCATCGTCACGGCCCTCATCGCGCCGGGACTCATCAAAGCGCAGGGGGTGCCGCGGACGTTCGCCATCCTGGGCGTCGCCTACCTCATCCTGGTCGTCGTCGGCACCCTGTTCATGCGGAATCCGGCGGAGGGCTATCGACCCATGGGGTGGACACCCGCACAGGCGGCGCGCGGCGCGGATGCCGATTTCACCTTGGGCGCCGCGCTCAAGAGGTGGCAGTGGTACGCGTTGTGGGCGTTGCTCTTCCTCAACGTCATTCCGGGGGCCGCCATCATCTCCGTCGCGTCGCCCATGGCGCAGGATATCGCCAAGGTGACCGCGGCGGCGGCGGCGGGGCTCGTCATCCTCAACTCCGTTGCCAACGCGGCCGGGCGCTTCGTGTGGGCCTGGTTCTCCGACGCGATCGGGCGCAAATACGTCTTCCTGTGCCTGTTTCTGGTGGAGGCCGTCGTCCTGTTTATCATGCCACAGGCGCACACCTTTGGCTTTCTGTCCGTGCTCTCGATGATCGTGATCCTCTGCTATGGGGGTGGCTTCGGGACGATGCCGGCCTTCGCGGCCGACTACTTCGGCCCGCGCTTCGTTGGTCCGATCTACGGCCTGATGCTCACGGCCTGGGGCGCGGGTGGCATCGTTGGCCCACTCCTGATCTCCTCCATCCGTGACTCGACGAGGTCGTACAACAACGCGCTGTATATCTTCGCGGCGATCGTGTTGGTGAGCGCGATCATCCCCTTCATCGTGCGGCCGCCCGTCGCCCCGCAGGGCGTGGAGACGTCCGCCGCGCGCGGCGCGGCGCGCACAGCCCCGACGACGTAGAGGATGCTCTCTCTTGTGCTGGCCGTATCGCTCATTCGCTGACCCTGACGCTGCTCGCTCATAGGTATGATGGAGACCGCTCACGATCGGATGAGCCTGGACGGTCTGGTGGTGCTCGAACGGTGATCTGTCGACCGTTTTCTATGGATCGAGCCGTTTTATCAGGCTGCGTCAGGGCTCAGAATCACTGGTGAACCGCTCGTGCGTTGAGGGCGTTGGTCCCACGGCGATGGTGTGGCTGGTGATACCGATGGGGCGTGGACCCCGTTCGCCAGATTGTCCCTCATCGCCGCGGGTTGGCTCACGTCTGGACCGTATGGCGTGGGCGCGACCACCCATCACGCGCATACACTGTGACCGCTCTGGGATCGCCGCTCGCCGTTGCGCACTCAAGCCATAGGCGCGACATCGTCGTCGTCGATGAGCTTGTTGCGCGTGGTATGCGGCGTGTTGAGTGCAAGGACGAAATGTCCTCGCGGAGGAGAGGCTGCGTCTCCGTTCAGGTCCATGACCGGTGCGCGCCGCGCTCACGCCGCAGCCCCTCGACGAGGAGCACGGGCGCTCCCAGCAGCACCCACACCCCGACCAACAGCGGGATCACCGCGTGCGCCCAGTGGGACACGACGCCTCCCTGGTGCGGAGGGGGGAACCGGGCGGTCACCGCGAGCGTCAGGATCCACTACCCGATAGAGTGACGCGCGCGGCATACCACACATAGTAGGCCAGCAGCAGCAACAGGACGCGCGTCATCCCGTAATAGCGCGCCAGGCCATCAACCTGGACGCGTCCGGACGCTCCCCGTGCCCGGGATACGCCGCCCCCATCCCTGGAGCGGCGCGCCCGGTCGGCGCCCCTCACACGCGCGCCGCTGTCGCGGTTTGCGGCGCCGACGCGGCAACATCACCCGAAGGGTCAGAAGCTGGGGCGTCGGGGTCGGGCGGGTGCATGGAGACGACGAACTCGCCCGCGCGGCCCAGGACGACGTGCTCCGGACCGAGCCCCGCGGGGAGCAGCTTCGACTGCTGTACCGCGCGCTCCAGCGCCCGCCGGTTCTCCAGCCCCGGCGTGTTCAGGATCGGGTTGTTGACGTGGCGCACCTGCTTCATCGGCGTGTGCGACGCAGCGGCGCAGGGGATCGCGCAGGCGACGCGACAGGGCGCGGCGCGCGCTACTGAGTGTAGGTTGCGCCGTCACCCAACGGATCAGCGTATCCTCGACGCCGTGCGGCAGCTCATGCAAGCGCATGGCTATCACGGCGTGAGCTACGCCGCCATCGCGGCTCAGGTCGGCATCCGCACGGCCAGTGTCTTCCACCACGTCCCCACCAAGGAGGATCTCGCCCGCGCCGCTGTCGCTTGCTATCGCGGGACCCTGCGCGCCGGCTTAACCGCGATCGACGACACGGGCGACGACCCGCGCGTCAAGCTGGAGTGCTACGCCGGGTTCTATCGCGGCCTCCCGCAACGGCGCGGGCACATGTGCCTGGGCGAGTTGCTGGTGGTTGAGGCGACGACGCTGCGACGACGCTGCCGGGTCCGGTGCGGGCGGAGGCGCGCGCCTCTTTCACCGCGCGCGAGGCGTGGCTGGGGGAGGTCCTCGCGGCGGGACGGGCAGCGGGGCTGTTACGGGTGGGTGAGCCCCTCGCGGCGGCACTCGTGGTGGCGGGGATCGAGGGGGCGTTGCTGGTGGCGCACGCCCACGATGACGACGCCCACGTCGACGCCGTCGTCGCCCGCCTCCTGTCTACCTT
>JAABUO010006696.1_pt1 | contig 13197 bp, 13 predicted proteins | sample 5559291 | NCBI WGS metagenome assembly JAABUO01 (sample SAMN10711878, study PRJNA513372) | rock metagenome | isolation source: Antarctica rocks | place: Antarctica: Victoria Land, Finger Mt sud
GCGCTTATCACCACACAGGTTTTTCAGTTGCACACGGGTGAGTAAGGGAGGACTCATTGCAGCAGCAGGTGGCACTTTAGCTTTAGTACCCTGTGGCACACACTTCAGCTTACACCGCCTACCACCACTGTAGTACCTCACAACCTTATCACGAAAGGAAATCACGGCCTGATGCTCACTGAGCCAGGTCTGACCCAAGATTGCATGCAACTTGCCACCAATCAAGTCAATCACAAGAAGCTTCACTACTTCAGACAGTGATTGCACTTGCACACGCACATTCACATAGCCTTTGAATGGCACAGTCTCAGTACCAGCACAGATCACATTGCCACTGCAGGGTTGCACATCCAACCCATGCTTCACTGCAAATGCATGATCACAAAAGCTGTGCGTAGCACAATTGTCCACTGCCACATTTGCAACAGCACCGCCTACACGGCCTGCAAACGTGAACAGCAAATCACGTGCATCACTTGACACAGAGTTCACCTGAATTGCAGGCGCTGGAGCATCATACCAGATCTCAACAGCCCAGGGAGCAGGCCCAAGAGCCACACGGTTGCTCCCCCCCACTGGTGCAGCAAACAGGTTGGACCCCTGGTTGTAGGTTCTGAGGAGCTTCATCCCCCCCAAAAGCTGTCGCCAAGGACCCTGCCAGCAAGGCACAACAACACAAGCAGAAGTAGACTGAGGTGCACTGGACTTGCACTTCAGATAATGCTTGATGAACTGCTCAATACGGTTATTAGGCAGATGCATCCACACATGCCTGCCAGACACATCACGCTTCAAGAATGAACTTGAAGGGGAGCAACAGGACTCACAATGAGATGTTACACCAGAATCGTCACTACAGGCGTCAAGGTCAAATGTTCTACCAGTCAAGCTTTCAATCTCAACAAACACTTCCTTGATCAACATCCTGTCAGGATTCTCACGCACTTAGAATGATTGTTAGCACAATGAGCTTGGTTGCAGAGCTATATCCTGACAAGACACACGTGCTGTGAACGGGCCACGTCACGCCCTAATACACTGCCACATTCCCCCCCACTTAAGTGTGAACGTCCTCGTTCATCACCAAGCTCAAAGGCCAGGAACACAGTGAGCACAAAGCCAACTTGTCATTGAATGGATATAACACTGATTGAGTTCACAACTCGAACTGAGGGCAAAACCTCACTCTGAGGGCACAACCTCAACACATCTCTGAGGGCGAAACCTCAACACAACTCTGAGGGCACAACCTCACTCTGAGGGCACAACCTCAACACAACTCTGAGGGCGAAACCTCACTCTGAGGGCACAACCTCAACAAAACTCTGAGGGCGAAAACTCAACACAAGCCAGTCAGTCAAAACTCAGCACTGCAGTCCTTAGCCCTGTGGCCAGGTTTTCCACATCTGTAGCAAGTTTGAGACTTTTTGCGAGCGTCCCAGACAGATGGAGGGGTGCGAACACGTTTCCGACCACCATGCTCAATGTCATGCTCAAGCAAATCATCATCATCATGCTCAGACTCTGAGGCAATGTCCAAACCAACATCAGGCTCACAATCACTGTCAGTATGCACTGTGACAGCAGCACGTTGGTTCAGCTCATACTGGAGTGACTTCTTGTAGACCTGTTTCACATCAGTCCACCACTCTTCTGGAGCATTGTCCTGCACATACTTGCGCACTGCAGGAGTCAGCTTCTTGATGAAGTCAATGATTGCACTACCACCAGGGTGGTAAGGTGTGCCAATCAACTCCCTCTCCTTAAGCCTGACCTCACGCACAAACTCACTCACAGTGTCATAGTCAGACTGCACCATATAATCATAAGCAGAGCGAATCTCAGTTGCAGGCTGCAACAAGCCAAAGCTGTCAAGCATGAAATGCTCAAACTGATCCCATGACAGAGCACTGGAACCTTCAGCAAGCACAGCATCCTGAAACTCAAGCTCCCACGACAGTAGTGCAGCTCCTTTCAGAAAGTGAGCAGACATAACGCCCCACAAAGACACAGGCAAGCCAGTTACAGCAAAGTAACGCTTGACTTCAGAAAGGAAAGACTTGACGTCTTCACCACACCCAGCAGACTCGCCACTGAATCTGTCAGGCTTGTCGACCTTACACTTAGTAAGCCACTTATCGACAGCAAGACTTTCACGCTCTCCAACAGAGAGATTATGAGCAGCGTCACGGTTGGCAGCAAAGTCATGCAAAGCTCTTGCCAACCTTTCTGCAAAGACGTCTGCAGACAGACCGTCCTCAGCACGCTGCCCGCCTCCAGCACCTTCAGGAACCAGTTCACCTGGCTCGAGATCACTACCACTGGCAGCACTAGCCGGAGTTACGCCAGCACTAGCTGTACTGATCGGAGTCACTCTTGCACTCGCACGCTGTCCCAGATCTGGGGCCGCTCAGGCTGGATCGCAGCGGACACAGTCGTCACCATAGTATCGCAACCAAAGCGCCGAGACCAAATGTTACAGGGTGACGCTTATACAGGTAATTGCTTAGTGCTATTAGGCACACACCAAAGCTCGCACGTAGAATGATTGTTAGCACAATGAGCTTGGTTGCAGAGCTATATCCTGACAAGACACACGTGTTGTATGGGCCACGTCACGCCGTAATACACTGTAATACACTGCCACATAATCAGATGCAGTGAAAAAAAAGCAAGACGAGTCCCATCGCTTGCAAATGAATCGTTGTTTACACGGTGCATTGCATTGCATTTGCTACAGGTAAATTGGGGGCGACCTCAATGAATACTGCGATGTTCTTGCCATGCAGATTATTTGCCAAAGGTGTCTCAGTCTTATCAAACTTCAGGGACATACCAGACTGCAATCACAAGTTCACATTGAACAAAACCCAGGACAACAGACATTGTGGGGGCTGGAAGATTGCCAGAAAATGAAATGCAAAATTTGCTACACCACAATCTGCTAAATATGTGGCAGAATAACAAAGGGGATAAGCGTATGGCACAGGGTATTGCAGCATTCCTACCACTCTACAGTTACAGTAAGCTAACCTAGATGCTTTCAGTGAGCCATTGCAGGCTCTCTTATGAACTGCTTCACAGACTGTGGTACTGGCTCCAAAGGAGTGATGCTGTTTGCCAGGTACCCATTGTTGTGAGCTGCCTCTGCCAATTGCTCTGCATGTAGCTGGCTCACGTACTGTGCTGCCAACTCAACCTCTTCCCTGACAATATCATTCACAAACACTGCCTCGCCAATACCCTTCATGAATGGTACTCGTTGAATACCATCTCGCTGTCTGGTGGTGTCCTCCAGGCCCTACAATGTAGCCACACAGTTGGCTGTCTGCAAGCTGTTTGCGTCAAAAGCCAACACAAAGCCTGTCTACAGCATGCACACGCTCAGGAAGAAGCACACGCACAACACACAAGTTGAGATTACATGCAGTGCCAAGCCAGTCAGAGGCCCCTTACAAGCCAGTCAGAGGCCCCTTACTTGATACCTGACGTGATCAAACAGGCAAGAACCCACCTGCATGAGGACGTCTGTGGTGCAGACCTCATGCCATATGGCCAGGCCTAGCTGCCGCATCACTCCAAACACTCGCCGCCTCTCCTCAGCTGAAATGTATCCCCTCTGATAAGCCAGCTGCAACACAACGCCAACGTTACCACTGCATCTGTGCACACCATTTTACACACATCACAAGATCACACACCAGTTAGAACAACCTGGCCCAACTGCCTCATACCATTGTAAAAGCAAGCAAATGTTGAGCATGGTGTCTGCACACATTTCAGCAACTAAGCCAGTCAGTTGTGAAGCACAGAGAGTAAGCATGACAGATGGAAGGGATGTACCTGAGTGGTGAGAGCCATGTCAATGTTGACAGCCTCTCCATGCAGCAACAGGGCTTCATCCCCTTGGAGGGCAGCCATCTCAATTTCTGGTGAGAAGGCATGGCCATAGTCCACCAGGCGGGACAAGATGTGCTCCCACAGGTTGTACTCTAGCTCCTCAAGCATGCCTTGAATAGATCGCCTCATGATAGTGGAGGCATGAGGACTCTGCACATACAAACACCATATGAGTTGCTACTTGACATGATGCTGCAGCCTTGTCAACCAATTTCAGCTTGACACGTCAAGGTGCTTTGAATGGCAATACAGCAGCAAGGTCACGCGTTTGATGCACGAACACCATAACGATGCAAACCCATGTGCCTGAAGGGGGATTAAAAACAGTATGCAACCAAAAATGTCTGATACGGCATTTACACATGATCTACAGAGAAATGCCAACTTGCAAAATGCCCACCTGAAACTTGGTCTGAATCAACTCTGCACTGTGCTTCTCCAGCAGCTCAAACAGCTCACGATCCTTGATGCAAGCCATCTTCAAGATCTCAGCAGACCCATTGCTCAGGTGCCTGTCACCCAGAGTCTTCAGGAAGGTCTTGTCAATGAAGACTGCCAGGGGAGCACAGTAGGTGCCCATCTTGTTCTTTCTGCCATGGAAGTTGACAGCTGTCTTGATGCCAATAGATGCATCAACAGCTGCCATGACTGTAGTAGGGATCTTGATGAGTGGAGTGTTGCGTCTGTACAGGTTGGCGGCTAGACCAGCTACATCCAAACAGACACCACCACCAATGGCAATGATGGGCTCCTTGCGCCTGCACGCACAAGCACAAGCCGTTACCATCACTGACACAGACTGGAGCAGATCAATACACCAAGGCCAGAGCACCAGCCAAAAAGGCAGGCCGAGTTTGAACACGACTGGGTACACTCCCAAAAGGCATGTCACGGCATGGCAACATAAAAAGGGTTTAGGCATTGCACAGCAAAGACACGTACCTGTTCAGCTTGAAGGCCTCTAGTCGCTCAGCCACTTGGAAAATGAGGTTGAAGCTCTTGTTTGGCTCACACGTGGGAAGTGGCAAAATCTCACACTCGACTCCATGGTACTGCATGTACTGCAGCATGAGAAGGAAGGATGAGTGCAAGCAGAAACATGCACAGAGTAGAGGCAACATGGGCACTGATGGGCATGGACCAATGCGATGAGATGCACCTAAAAAACGTGTGCTAGCTTTTGTGCCATCTACAAGCAAGCCAGGAGGGTGAAAAGCTGCAACTGTAGCCTGAGCTTGCAGCCCGAAAAGGTGGTTACAAAGCACAGGTGCCAACCAAAGGGGTCAGGTAAAGCATGCACAGGGAGAGTTGCTGCATTGTTGTACAGCAAGCAACAAAGGGGGCTGAGCAGAAAAAGTTTGAACTGAGCTGAGGTGAACTGAACCCTGCATGTACGCAGCACAACTTTGCCAATACTGCTCACCTTCCTGTAGGAATACCTGCACAAGAGGCAAGATCAATAAACCTGCAGAGCCTGCAGGGGTGGGAAGTCAGCAAATCTGTCATGGGCAAATCTGGCTGCCAAGACCAAAAGTGTAAAGGCCTTTGTGTTGCTCCAATCCTGCTTGTGTGATCAGCCATGGACTTGGGGCAGTCCTCTGATACCACCCAACTGGAGAGCCAAACAGTAACAAGAGTCAGAGTAAGAATTCTTGGTACCATATCACATGAACACTGGTGGGAGAGTCAGGGCCAGAAAACTTACCTGTCCCCAAAAAAGGGTTGGCTGCCAAGGCACACTTGGCCTCAAGTCCTAATAGTTACATTGCCACTAACACTTGAATTGCCAGATAAGAGGACTAACCTGGTGGCTTGTGATCTTCCCAACATGGAGCCAAAGTACAAATTCACAACAGGACATAGTACACAATGCTTTTCATGAGAGCAATGCTCTCAGGAACGCATTGTGCAAATATGTGAGTGCTGCAAGATAAGGATGTGGGTTGTTCCAGAGAAAGGGGTGGAAAGGCTTGCTGATGCACACCTGTTCTAGCTGTGGACCATATGTGTCAAAAACATTCTCATCTATGATGATGAAGCGCCTCTGCTTCTCTGAACCAGGCTCAGCTGCGAGTCTTGCTGGGAAAGAGTCTGGTAAGAGCCCACGAAGCAATGACTGCAAAGCCAGAAGATGGTATCAGCACACAAGATGAGGACTACAGTGACAGCTGCACTCAAGATTTGAAAATAGAATGTCAGCAAACCTTGGTATGTGCGCGCACTATGATGCAAACACACCCGAAGGCAGTCACACATACCTTGTTGTCAAGGGAGAGTAGGTTCAATGACTCCTGAACTGTATAAAGGACAGGTTGCTGAGCAGCCACATGAAAGCATCCCTGCAAGCAGCAAACTATGTGTGAAAACTCATGCTTGAGAACCCAGCAGCAAACAGCAAGATCCCAGTAAAACATCACTATGGTGAGATGAATGCGTGAAATTGCCAGGAGCACGCTGCAAGGTCGTCTGATTTGAAGCTGCTAGGTCACACAACCATGCATCGCCCAGCATCGTACCGAATCCAAGCCTTCAACTCCACCAGCGCTCAGGCCATTCAAGCCTGACATGCAGACGTTGTCACTGTTTGGGCCTGCTGCCATTGAAGAAGTCGCAGGAGCCTCTGCAGTGGCGATCTGGTCGATGGCGGTGGCCTGGCTTGTCACAAGGACTGACGCTTGCCTAGCTGCACATAGACCTCGACGCTGCAGTCTGTGAATGCCATTGCTATGGAATGGTGATTGGACGAGTGCTCCAGATCGGGGAGCATAGCACCTGCGGCCGTCAAGTCGTCATTGTCTAGACCATGACTTGCAGTGCAGCAACCAGTCGACCGACACTGAGCGCTCGAAGGATAACTGTAACGATCCTTTACCTAGCCTGCATGTTCTGTGGACCTCCAGCGACGGAGTTAGTGAAAACACGACCAAACTGAGCTGTCTGCAGGACCATTGTGTACAAGCGTTCTAGATCACAGTCGAGAGGTCACAAGAGAGGCGCGTGTACAGCTTGGTGCCTTCTGTGCGTCGAGATATCAAGTCGCCCAAACGGTGTGTGAGCCTGTGAAGCGTGTGATGATGTGGATGTCAATGTGCGCGTCGATGAAGCTGAAATTGAAGATGCGACTCGAACACAAGCTTGCTCACTACAGCCACTGCCACGATCCGTGCATCGTGAAAGGGAATTCGGAACAATGGCAACGTATCACCCGCTGGCCTGGCCACGTCGACATGGCAGACACGAAGCACAACTCAATCTCATACTCTGAGGCGAGTCGCTAGCCATGTCAGAAGCCGCTGCTGGCCAGTAGTACATTCTGCTTGACCCTGAGCGGCCGCTACCTCAAATGTGACTCACTCACAGAAGAGATGCGGCAGACAGAGCTCACGTGCAGCCACGCTGGTATGACTTTTCCGTGGCTGCGTTACACTCCCCGTTGAGGAGGGTGACCGCAATCAACGGTACGGTAGTAGCAACCAAGTCGACAAACGGACCTACAGCTAACCCAGCAGATTCTCATCATGGCAACAGCAAATGGGGCACCGAAAGCCAATGACATCCACGCTAGCGGCCAACCCGACACTCCTGTCGAGGTCATAACTGCCTTGCTGCAGAGCGCCTTGGCGACTGAGAATGTTGCGGATGTCAAGAAGCAGCTGCAAAAGGCTTACGATGTTGTTGCGGGGTTGGACCCATATTTGGAGGCTGTATCCACCCCTCCATCCACGGTAGGGCGGGTATCTGTGATCAACTGCCTTTGCAGTTTGATTCATGAGTGCTGCTGTGAAATTGAGCACCGACTTGCAGGTCTGTCAAGATTTGATTCAGCTGTCCATGAAGCACGACTGGGATCGGGCCTATGAGCAGGCATGTCACCAGTCAGGCAGTGCATCTATGCTAATGCCATTGCATGACTGTTTGGCATGATGCATGCTGGCAATGCTAAGGCATGCCTTGTGCCCTCAGGTCAATCCTATATTGCAACTTGATCATGTGTGCAATAACCACCAGCGCATGTGCATTATATATATATCTGCGTTGCCTGGCTGTGATTGCACAGCTGCGTACCTGTGCCGTTAGCTTTGGCAATATATGTGATTGCACATTGTTTACTGCACACTCAGTGCATTTGCTCATTCAATGCAAGGCATCCTGGCTGCTGTTTGAACGTTACATAGCATGCGTCTATATTGAGCTAGTTAAGTGTTCAATGTTTGGCTTCCAGAAAAAGACCCAATTCCATCAGAAGAAAGAATGCTGTGCTGGTGCTCTGGAAGGGTCATTTCTGAAGTCCCTGGTCAGGCTCACAGGAGCCAAAACAGTGCTGGAAGTTGGCATGTTCACTGGCACCTCCAGCCTGAGCATGGCAGAAGCATTGCCTTCAGATGGCAAGGTAGCTGTGGTCAAACTTGCACATTTTGTGTATGTGTGTGTCCTGCAAAGCCAGCATCTATGTTGCTCGTGGCAAATGCTGTTGCAAGCTTTGTTGAGGCATTCTTAGTGTAGCCACTCTGGGTGTAGGCATGCCCTTGTATTTTCGTCAATTCCAGCTCAGTACAGTACTAAGCTCAGACTTGACTTCATTTCCAGGCGTCACACGACCTGTTGGTTGCACTAGTGCAATTACTTGAGTCTGGTCTGTTCTGGCTTGCAGGTGTACTGCCTAGAGATTGAGCCTTACATGCTAGAGCTTGCACAGCCCAAATTTGAGGCTGCTGGAGTGGCAGATAGAATTGAAGTGCTGGTTGGATCAGCCACAGATAGCATTGAGAAGCTGTTGAAGCAGGGTGTGCAGTTTGACATTGCTTTCCTGGATGCTGACAAGACAGGCTACTTGGGATACTACAAGCAGCTGATGGACAATCAGCTGATCAGTTCTGGAGGCATTGTTGTTGTGGACAACGCTCTCATGAAGGTGAGTTGGCTGAGTTGACAATTTTTTTTGCAACAGTGACAATGCAGGCCCTTTCAGACTGAATGTGGCAAATGTGCATAGTCACGCCATATAGTTGCATTGCTGCCTAGTGTACAGTGCCAGCGGTGTACTGGCAGCACAACATTTCAAGTGCAACTTTGGTCTAGATGGAAATGCTCTGGCTTTGATTGGTTTGCGTGATTTTGGATTGGATTGGAATAGCTCTCATTATTTATAGGGCCGTGTATATACACCTGATGGCAGCAGTGATAAGATGGCAATGGCCATCAAGGAGTTCAATGAGTATGTCATCAAGGACGAGAGAGTGGAAGTGATTGCGCTGCCTTTCAGGGATGGTGTGAACATCGTTCAGAGAAGGTAGGATTTCAACATTTATGGTGGTCTTGCAAATAGCATTTACACTGCAGCCATGTGCACCTTCAAGTGTTTTTTGTTTGCTGTTCATGTCCAGCTTGTGCATCAACTTGCTCCATCAACACGCCTCCGGCCAACACAGTTGTGTGCAACTGTAAAAGCACTAATCATAAATCAGTCATTGCAGGCGGCCTAGTGGTGACGATGTCATGACAGGCCTGAACCATAACCTCATCACCCAACGCTTCAAGCTAAACAACAAGGTGGCCCTTATCACAGGTGCACATCTTTGGCTCTTTGCTGTGTGCCTGTGGCTGTGCACAGGTCACTGCTGCCTTCCCTTAAAAGCTTCAGACTCTCAATACAGATACATAGTCTACCTGACACATCAGGTCTGCTTTGCAAAACCCAGTATGCAGGTGCAATGTCTACCTTAGCATGTGGCCCTTGCATATCAAACATGTTGACTGAGTTGCAATCAGCACATTATTGGTGTACTCCATGTTGCAAATCAGCTTGATGTTTTGCAGGTGCTGGGCAAGGTATTGGTAGAGCCTTTGCACATGCCCTGGGTGAGGCAGGTGCGTCAGTTGCCATTGTAGACATCAACTTCAAGAAGGCCCAGGCTGTGACTGAGGAGCTGCGCAGCAAGGGCATCAGGAGCATTGCTGTTGGCACAGATGTCACCAAAAAAGCTGACTGCAAGAAGTATGTGCTTGTCATCTGCAATCTGCATATTGTTAGCTGTCTGGTCTGCAACTCCTGCCACCTGTATAGTAATCTACTTGTTTGCCTGCCCTGAGTTTCACTGGCATGTCTAATCTTCAAGCTGCAATATATGCTTTGCAAGGACTTGCATCCCAACTGCAATCACAGCGCACACTTATTTTGTGTTTGATGTATCAACCTGAACAACAGGGTGGTATTTTAAGCGTGTTTTCTGTATATGCAGGATGGTTGAAACTGTTGTCGCTGAGTTGGGAGGCCTACATATTGCTGTCAACAATGCTGGCATCAACAAAAACAGTGCAGCTGAGGACACCACGGAGCAAGATTGGGACCTTACCTTTGACCTCAACACCAAGGGTGTTTTCCTCTGTTGTCAGGTACAGCATTTGCTTTTGGCTGAACGTGCAAGTGATATCTGAGCGTAATGACATGGACGCATGTTGTCATGCTCACTTTAATTGCATAATCTACCTGTGGCCTCCCTGTCTGACTCTATGCATGCCTTTGCAGGAAGAAGGCAAGCACATGCTAGCACAAGGCTATGGCAAGATCATCAACACAGCCAGCATGGCTACGTTGCTAGTACCACATCCGCAGAAGCAGATAGCCTATAATGCTTCCAAGGCAGCAGTGGTCAAGATCACTCAGACATTGGGCACTGAGTGGGCAGACAGAGGCATGAATGTCAACTGCATATCTCCAGGAATTGTCAACACAGCTCTGATTCAGGTATGTCTGCTGTGCTATGTGCACCATGTGCTTGTTGGCATGACTCAGGGTCAGGATGCTGTGACAAGATCAGCTTTTGTGTTGCAGGAATCTAAGGACCTTCAGCCCCTTGTAGAGACATGGTTGGCACAGATACCAGCTGGTAGACTTGCAGAGGTGACTGACCTGCAGACGGCTATTGTATACATGGCGTCAGATGCAAGCAGTTACATGATTGGACACAATCTTGTTGTTGATGGTGGCCAGTCGATCTGGTAATTGTGTCCAGTGGGGAGTAGTTCAGTACAGTAGTGAAGTCAATAAGTGATGGCAGTGATATCAGGCCCTTATTCTTTTGCCAGCATTGCCTCTGGGCACCAATTGTTTCCCATCTATTTGATTCACAGCTAACTTCAGCATGTTGAAGTTGTCATTGTATCAATTCTCCATGACAGTGTCTGATGAATACTTAAGATGTAATCACCACACTGCATTTCACTTGAGTTCATTCTTTGGACTCAGGCCAATACAGCTTCAGCTTCTGAAGCTGTTTGTTTGGCTTGTTGATATTCTTCACTCTCCTGAACCTTGCTGCTTTGCGACTGCACCAACAAATGCAGAGCTGAAGAGGAGTTGCAGCAAACATATAAATACACAGGTGTTGCAGCCAACATGTGCATACACATGAACAACTGTCATGACAACGACATTTGCAGCTGGCATCTACACAGCTGCTTGCTGTTGCACATGCAAAGATCCTATCTTACCAGGCATTGCTGCAGATCTGCCATAGCAGTTTCCAAACGTTGTCGTGTGTCAGGCACCATCATAGCTGCCTCTGCCAAAACTTGTTCCTGCAGTATGCTGCCCAACCTCGGAACCAAATGTGATGCACGCATAGCCATGAGTGGAGTTGCATAGTCCTTACTGCGTGCTTGATGTCTGAGGGGTCACCCCCTGCAGCTTTCATCCGAGATACACGGTCTGTTTCCGTCTGCTCATCCTTTTTGTACATCACTACCTCTTTTGCCAGACGTCTGACGCTGCCAGTCTTGATCTTAAGTTGGCGCTTTGCGTCGGACATAGTACCGGGCTTCGCAAAGACCAAGCTGTGATCAGGTGGCAGAACCTGTTCCAAGCTCACGGCAACTCACTTTGCACCATAATGCATCTATGGCGGCAACCGTTGCTCAAGTCAGGGAAAGCTGACGGATGCCTGCTGTACGCCAGGAAGGGTGATCCCCAACAGCACTTGCAAGATGGCGCCCTCCTGTCACGCTGTCGTGCTTCCTCTTCCTCTATACAACACATCTGAGCACCTTGCACTGAATCAAGATATGCATTATCTAATTGAGATTACCGCATGCAGCGAATATGTGTCTCGTGAACCGTTCTGCACACCATATCGTCAGCTTCGCTCCCTTTCTTAACAAGAAATGCTGACAGTAAATGAACACTGTAGCTTGTTTTCCAGTGATAATTCATGTGAAGCTGCGCATCCTGCCGCTAAAGCTTACCACAGCAGAAAGGCATGTGAGCAAGCCTTGCAAGCCAAGCTGCCCAGGTCTGAGAACAGCAACACAAATGCAATCACTGCTGTACTCATGTGACGAACACAAGCTGCCAAGGAAAGCTCAAGGTCTGCAACACAAATGTGCAACATCATACAAGAGAGTGAGACTGCAGCCAGACACGCATACTGCCTAGCCCATGTAAGAGCCATACTGGCCATATGGTCCCCCACTTGCAGCAGCTGTACCCAAAGCAGAGCCATACACCCCATAGGGTGCGTCATATGTCTGTGGGGCATAAATGTCAGGCTCTTCATAGGCCCCTGCCTCATCGTATTCATCATACTCCTCATACTGCTGCTGCTGCTGCTGGAACTGAGCAAACGTTGGTGGGGCAGCCAAGCCGGGTGGGGGTCTGACAGGGTAGCTGTCACGAGGCCTGTTAGACCGATCATACCCTCCTCTGGTGTCCCGGCTGAAGTCAGCGGCGCCAGGCTGGGGACCACCTCTGCCTCTGCCACGCCTACGCTCTGATCTGTCTCCTCTACCACCCGCACCATATCTGCACCCAGAGGCATATGCATGTTGACCTCAGGCAGTTTGCTCAGCTTATACTTGAGGCTGTCGGCCAGCGCCAGGCTGTGAGTGAAGCTCCACAGCAGCAAGGATGCACAGCATCATGCTGCGGTCAGGCAACACTGTGAGATTTTGTGTCATGCTGGCATTGCTCACATGCTTTGAGTTAAACACTGCGCCACGCTGTCTTGATGTCACTTTGCTTAATGGCAGGGCAGTAGCACCACTGATGACATGTTGAATGCTTGCCTGTCTCTGCCTGGAGGACCCCTGTCCCGGTCAGACGCCCTGTCTCTGCCCCTGTCACCGGTGTGCCTGCGGGTGGGGCTGTGCTGGTGGGCAATCTTGAGGGCAGGCTGCTGCTGAGCCTTCGAGAGCACCTCCATCTCTTCAGGGTCCACAGGAATCTCACCCTCCTCAGAGACTTCTGGAGTGGCTTCCCGTGCAGCAACTGCTGCTTCAGCTTCTGCTGCTGCCTTTTCTTCT
>JAABUO010006698.1_pt1 | contig 13196 bp, 19 predicted proteins | sample 5559291 | NCBI WGS metagenome assembly JAABUO01 (sample SAMN10711878, study PRJNA513372) | rock metagenome | isolation source: Antarctica rocks | place: Antarctica: Victoria Land, Finger Mt sud
ATCGTTTACAAAAGCTTCCCAAAAGTTTCCCAAAAATACAATTGTACCGGTATAGGAAACGGCCAGACCTTCTCAAACTCTTCTCAACCACGTTTCAGGAACGTTTTGAGAGCTTCTCATCCTCTTCGAGAAGCTTTTGAGAAATCCAAAACCCTTCCCAAACTATTATGGGAATGTTTTGGGCGTAGGGGGAATCCCAAATCCTTCTCATACTCTTCCGAAGAAGACTTTGAGAGAGCATGATTAATTCCAATAATGTCTTCCGAAATCCTTCCCAAAGCAGTATGGGAACGATTTGGGCGTAGGAGGCATCCCAAATCATTCCCAAAACATTCCTTTGTCACAGTGGGAATCACCTTCTCAAAAAAAGAAGGTCGATTACATTCAACTATTTTGAGAAGCTTATCGGAAGTTATTTCCTATATCCCTTCTCAAAAACTTCTCAAACACTTCCAATAGTCTTCTCAAACAATATACTAAAGGAATATTTTGAGAATGTTTTGAGAAAAGAAATTTGTGGAAGTGAATGCTTCCTGACAGTAGACAGCATCATGCTAGTCTGCCGCAAGGTTGCTTAGGGCAGGCCTTCTTACTCTCCTGTGGCTTGATGTCACAGTAGAGCTGCCAGCATAGTTTGTGTAGTATGTATTACAAGATTCAGTGAAACACACGGCCTCGTGGATCACCATCACGTCTGTTATATTTATCATGATCAATATTCAACATGTGTCCTAGGTCAGGTATGTATAAATCTTAGCAGCTCTCTGTATGAGGTATTGTTTTGGCAGTCAGCATCCTGAACATGTACATCTGCATCACAAATTGAGAGCAAGCAACGGCAGAACTATCAACTGCTGCTGTTTGTGTTGCACAGCAGGTGCATAAGCTGCTAATGTGTATAACACACTTGAAGCACATCTGAAAAAGCATGTTGACGTGTGGTTAGCATCTTTAGGGGAGCATAGTCCACCAGTCCAACCTGTGATGCATCTGCTTGTCGTCTCGCTAGCTGCATGTCATGGTAGCGTCACGCCCAAATAGCAGTAGTAGTCTCGAATGCAGTCTGACAGCAAAAGATGGCCTGATGCATCCAGCACCGAAGCATCAAGCCTACCTTTAGACGCTGTCTCATGAGCGGTGGTGCAGAGCCAACTGGTCCAACACCTGCAGACATATTGTTTGCTGGGGTTGCGCTAGCAGGCTCAGCAGGCCTTGGGGGTGGCGGAGGGAGCCAGTCACTTCTGCCTTGTTCTGAGTGGTTAGCGCCAGGCAGTGTGGTCCTGGCTGGCGCTGACCACTCAGAACAGTGTGATCCTGGCTGGCGCTGCCCACACTGTCACCAGGCAAAGTCCAGTCTGGTGGGGGCTGCGGTGCAGTTCTCCTAGAAATGTGGTTGCCTTTTTGCTGTAGGTGACTCTGTCTGACCTAGGTGAAGCCAAAGTGATAACGAATGCATCTTGGCTTGGGCATCATGAGACATTGAAATCAAAGGCGTCGCAACTTCCTTTCCAAACGCCAACCTTCTAGCCCACCTGTCGAAGACACAGAGCTGTGATTTACTGCATGTCAAAACAGTTAGGGACACTGCAGCTCTTTTCAATCCCGAAACGTGCATATTTTCTCAAAACTTTCATTTCTTTACAATGGAAATCTAAACTAAGAAACACCCTGATTCGCACTCCGCGTAACGCACGACGCTGAAACACTTCCCTGCACTGCACCGAGATGCATGCGACACTGGGGTGCGACAGGTCAACAAGTATCATTGCATCTGGCGGAAAAATGGGTTCGAGAGATTTTGTGGGGGTAGCCCGCAAGCCATTGTCATAAGTGGAGAAAACGATTTTGTGCTTGTCAACGTAGTGTATTCGCAACTTCTGCCCTCTGTGCTGGTTTGTCGTCCCGCCGCTGCTGCAGCACAATTTTTTGTGGAATTGTGGATTTTCTTGGCATACGCTGCCTTGTTGCAGTGCGACTGTGTCGACTGGGTTGACCACATGCCAGCGTCTTTGCTGTTCAGACCGCCGCTGGCACTCCGTACTTTAAAAACGTACCTGTCAAAACAACCTTACAGAAGACACAGCAAGACATTTAGGCATTCTGCAGCTGACAGTGGAGGATGCTCGCTACATTCCTCGGCTCACATAGCAACCCACGATCTCTCTTGTCGTGCAACCCAAAGCGCAGCTGACATTGCCACTAAGCCAGCCTTGTCTCCAGCCAGCAGCAAAACACAAGTCCCAGCAACAGCCCGACGGTGTGTTATGCTGACAGTGACTTCTGCGTCCGGCAGTTCTGCTTGCAGAAGGGAGCTCTCTTTGTTGAAGCTCTTGTCACCATGTTTGGTGAGATTGGAGTCCTCTGCAAAGCGCGACCTTGTTGCTGCAGAAAACGAGTGCTTTCTGGGGTGCAACCAACAGGAACACTCCATCTAGGCAATTATCTGGGAGCAATACGTAACTGGGTCAATTTACAGGAGCTATATGGTACAGCAGTGGTCCATCACCAAAACCACTGACCGTTGCTGCCTTGCTTGATCAACTGCATGCATGCCGCAGATGGGCTGCCTGTCAAGTCAGTTCATGACATGCTCCTGCCTGTAGTGCATTAACCTCTCATCAAATGGCTTAAAGCATGCGTTTGGCTTCCGATTGATAAATGTCATTCTTGTCATGCAGAAACCTACTTCTGCGTGGTTGATCTTCACGCCATAACCCTGCCTCACGAACCTAAAGCACTGCTTGAAGCCACGCGCCAGTCAGCTGCAACTTACATAGCTTGTGGCATTGACCCTGAGAAGGCCAACATCTTTGTCCAGTCCCATGTGAGTGCACATGCTGAACTGGCATGGCTGCTGAGCTGTGGGACCCCAATTGGCTGGCTCCGGAAGATGGTGCAGTTCAAAGAGAAGAGCCAAACAAGGGTGAGAACTGTTGGCTATGGAAATGTGTACTTACGTTTGGTGCTTAAGGATGTGATCATGTGTGACATACGCACGCCAGCTGTATAACAGCTGCCACAAGCCCTGATTGTGACTGTGAGGCCATATGGACAGGGCTATGTCCCTTATAGCCTGGTGCAACTGCGCTTACTATGTTTTAACACTCATTTGCTTGCCTTGCATCATGTCACAACCACGTGGTCCAGTGCATCACCACTCCACTGGTTGTTGCTTTCTCTGTTAATACCACAACATTAGGTGAGCGCATGCAGGGTGCTGAGGAAGTCAGTACAGGCCTCTTGACCTATCCTGTACTCATGGCAGCTGACATCCTGCTGTACCAAGTACGTCATTTTGCCATACACTCTTGCTCAACAGCACACCACTTCTTGTCTGCATATGCAACCCGTGAAGCATATGCAATCAGTACAGCATATGCACCCTGTAAAGCATACAAAGCTAAAGCGCCCCTGCTGCCCAGAGCTTGCTGTAATGCCACCTGGCAGATAGTCACGAATGTCTGGTTGCATACCCTCGCTTCAGTCCGAGCTAGCCACCTGCATTGCTGCATGTTGTCCAGGCCACTCTGTTAGAGGAAATGATACATGATATTTGGTGTCGCTTTTTGATCTTTCTAACGATGCTGGTTGTCTTTTGCAGACAGATGTTGTTCCGGTGGGCAATGATCAGGTATGCTTGATATGTCATGACCACTGTCTGCCTCTCGTGTGTCTGCAGTCACCAGAGTGGTCCTGAACTTACACAACTTGCAGCTGCGTAGTTGCCCAGCGCCGAATGTGGCAGCAAAAGTATCCAGATGATCGTTGTTCTCTGTCGTGGCTGAACTAATGCACTTGGTCTTCCTACCATCAAAATGGCTTCCAGCTTGCACTAATGCTCAAAAGTTGAATTTGCAATGCATCGTGCAAGACATGGGCTTGCACCCCATTCAGTTGCAGATAAGGCTGCCGTTAGCTAAACAGCCTGTTCTTCAGCATACCATTGGCTGCAGATGCAACATCTGGAGCTAGCACGAGACATTGCAGAGCGCATGAACAGTAAGTATGGGGGCAACAAATGGAAGAAACTTGGCGGCCGTGGTGGCCGGATCTTCAAAGTGCCTGATGCCTTCATTGCCCCTGTAGGAGCTCGAGTCATGAGCCTCACGGTGAGTCATCAATATAACCATATGTAGAATATATCATGTCAACACAACAATAACTGCCTTTCATGCTTTCCCTCACCTTCATCATTGAATCAATGATGTCGCAAAAAAGCTGTACATCAAGGAGCCAAGATTTTCTTATCTTCAGGTCTGAGAATTACAGACTCGACTTCCATTCACGCGGATCAAACCTTTCCACGTTCATGTCCATCACACAGATCAGCATCACCCACATCAGCTTCTACAACCCACACCAGCTTCATGTGTTTTGGGTCGATGACAACAGCACACACCGTGTCTGGCAGTCTGTCCTCTGTTATGCTAGTGTAACACATTGAGGTACCTCAGTCTGGATGGGTGCAGCATTCCTGCATGATACAAATGCTGTCAGGGCTGCTGTAACATCAATTGCGTGCTGCAGGATGGCGCCAGTAAGATGTCAAAATCTGCTGAGCTAGATGCCAGCAGAATCAATCTGCTGGATGATCCAAAGCTGATCCAGCAGAAGGTGAAGAGGGCCAAAACTGATACCCTTGAAGGGCTGGAGTTTGGCAACCCTGATAGGCCGGAAGCCACCAACCTGTTAGGCATTTACAGCCTATGCACTGGTGTCAGCATGGTCAGTTGTCTTTCTGCTTCTGCCTTTCACCACAATGAGCAGCATTTCTGGCTTTCCTGTCATTATGCTTAGCTGCCTTTGCCTCTTACCTTTTGTCTGATGCCCAGAGATCTGCATGCCCTGATGTCCTTTTGATCAGCTTCCCACATCACTGTTGTGCTGCGTTTCCACATTACATGTGCTGCGCAATGGCCTAGCATGGGCAATCATGCATTGAGTCATGTCATCATGTGGCCATGGCACATTCGTTGCAGCTTGCTCCAGGTAGGTTTGAGGCATGCCTGAAGCTGTGACTGCTGACCAGCATTCCCATATGTAGTGGCATATAATGGCTGAGTGCAATGCTGCAGGATGTCATTGCTGAGGAGGTCAAAGATATGCGATGGGGCCAATTTAAAAGCACTCTGGCAGATGCTGTTGTTGCACATTTGGAGCCCATTCAGCAACGATACCATGAAGTCATTGCTGACAATACATATCTGGATCAGGTGACGCTCACTGCCTTTGTCTTGCGCATTGGTCCAAACAAAGACGCAACACATATGAGAGCTTGATATGTGCTGATTGCTGATAGAGATAACGCGCCCAAATGCAACTGCATGTGTACCCAGATGATCTGCCATATATCATGTGTGCCTCTGCCTCTGTTCTGATGCAAACAAAACAATTATCAAGGGTTCTCGTTGCTCTGGCAGCAGCTTACTGCTGCCAAGTTTGCCAATAAAGTTTATGATTGGATGCGGAGTTGCAGGTTTTACAGTCTTTTGACACCTTGTCAGCATGGCATATACTTGTATGGAGCTGCATGTGATGTGGCATCTCTGATTCTATGCGGCTGCCATGGCTGCCTGCCTACCATGAGACTGTTCACACATGAGTGTGCAGTTGCTGTTGCTGCATGCTGATTTGCGCTGTTTAGCGAGTGCTTGAAGCTGTAGGTGCTGGCCAAGGGAGCAGAGAAAGCCAACACGACTGCCAATTTGACCCTGGAAAACTGCAGACAAGCCATGGGCTTTACACCCAAATATGCTGCGCGGAACTGAAGCTCGCAATGCTGCGCCCGCTGGGTGAACGTGTCTGTTCGCTGGCACCTTCAGTTCCAGTCGCGCTGTCACCCATGCGCTACGTGTTGCAATTCCAGTAATGTTGGATGTTGATTTATTAAATTACACAACATGAGGTGCAATGAATGACCACGCTGCATCCCTGGCAAGCTTCTTGTGCCTAATACCTGCCTGTAACACCGCCCTCCACTTTTGGAATTTGTCTATAATGTCAGTTTTGTGTTACTGCCGTATTGAAATGTGGTTTAGTCAGCGGAGTACACACACACGCATGCACACAAGCAGCGAACTGGTCAACCCGGAACTGTTACAAGCAGGCACGCACAGGTGCAGCCATGCACAGGCTTCGCACTTTGACTGCTCTGAGGCCACTGCTGGCGTCAAGTGCACAACCGAACGTTGCACGAGCTATCATCAGCGAATCTATAGCAAAGATCCCTGCTCCAACTGCAGAAGCAGCAGTGCCTGCGCTGGGATCTATCGCGGCGGCAAGCGCCAGAACATTCGCATCCGGTCCCCAGGATCCAAACACACCAGACGTGTCAGCTGTTGAAGGTCGCCAGAACAGCAGCACTGGTGCCAGTACAAGCCAGCCAGATGAGGATCAACCTGAAGCTGACTGGATGGAGGACTGGGCCAAGCTAATCGACAAGGGCGATGTTGTTGGTCAAGCAGAACTGTTACAAAACATGTTCGGGGAGGAACCTGAGCCGGTTGGCCCTCCACTACACGAGTTGCTGAACTACAACAGAAAAGAGGAAGAGAGGGCAAAGAGGCGGATGTTTGAGCTGCAAAAGCAGGAGCAACTTCGACAAAGCAGGCAAGCACCTGAGCACCAGTCCTGCTATCTCTGACAACAATAATTACTGCTGCAATCTATTAAAAATGCAGGTCTTTGCAAGCTGCATGGCCAAACTAACGGTGGCTGTGATCTCACACTTGCACTGCATATACCAAGCATGGCCTGCACACTTTGGCATCCCTATGTGATCATGCTGAACGCTGCCTTATGGCTCATCTTGACAACACTGTTAAATGCAGGGTACAAGTAGTTGATGAGTTTGGGCGGTCATATGGTACAGGCAAAAGGAAGACCAGCATTGCCAGAGTGTGGCTACAGGAAGGCACAGGCGAAATTGTCATCAATGGCAAAAGGCTGAATGACTATTTTGCCCTGTTCGAAAGGCGGTCTGATGTTCTGGCGCCCTTGCTGACCACCAATACGCTAGGTCTGTTTGACGTTCGCGCAACTGTCAAGGGAGGGGGCAACACTGGTCAGGCACAAGCACTGCGGCACGGCATCAGCAAGGCATTGCAACTGTATGACCCACAGCTCAGACCGCCTTTGAAGGCTGAAGGGCTACTCACAAGGGACTCTCGTGTTGTCGAAAGGAAGAAGCCTGGCAAAGCCAAGGCCCGCAAGTCTTTCCAATGGGTGAAGCGTTAAGTGTGTCTTGGGCTCATGCTATCACGTCTATGTTCAGCAAACATGCAGCTGTTGTTGTCTACTCGGGAACAGCCTTCAGCAGCTGCAGTCTATCGTACAAACACAGACGTCGACTCCTTGAACTGCTTGTTCCCTTGATTGATCGGACCTCAGCTACTTGTTCCCACGGATTCGTTGATCTGTAGAGCCTAAATGATGCCTGGAGCATAGGGAGTCTGATACAATATGCATTCATGCAAGGGTATTTTAGGCCACGCAATGCATTGAAATGCATGTCGGACGCTATTGTTACAGTCATGGGCAGTAGAGTTGCTGACTTTGAAAGCTGCTGAACAAATCCTAGCATCTGTTGCTGGCTGTTAGCACAGAACTGACTGTCCTGATGGCCGGTCACGCACGCAAGCACAACACATGTAGAGCTGAGATTGGAGGCTGTGTCAGTGGTTATTTTTATATCAGCACAGTGAGTGAACTGCTTGTTGTATGATACCATCCGTCACACGCTGAAGACAGCTGCATATGTAGCTGGCACTGAGTGCATGATCCCCATCGAAGATATCTGTTCATGTTCTTTTCTTGTCTTTACTTGAGACATTACTCAGCATCCTGGCAGCAGGGTTGTCCGTCAGCATATCTGAAACACGCATCCCTATGAAATAACAAGAACATAAGAGCTTAACCATGGGAACCTTGTAACAACAGCACGTCCTCTTGCGACCTCATCTAGTTAATAAGTCTTATATCAATGCCGGGACACCATGTACGGACATGTGCTCAGACATCTGTTGTACGACGCTGCAACAATTGCTTTGGATAAGACAAAGATGTGAAGCTCTTCAGTTGCCAGCTGTCCTAACTGTCAAGCAGCTATGGCAGCTCCACAGATCTTGCTTGCATCAACAGCTGTACAAGCACTTGCTTTCCATGGATTCAAACCCATGCCTACATTGCCTAAACTCTGTAGCTACGGCGCACATTTTCAAGCCTCTTTTCAACAACACTGTCCAGCACTCCTGCATTTTGGGCTGCATCAAATTGCTCCTTCAAAGCAGCCTTCTCGCGTTTGGGCAGACTCATGACTATCATGTCAAAGCGAGGGACAGACTTCAGACCTTCCAGCAGCTGCATGCCAAAATGGTCATCCTGAGTTGAAACCATGCTCAAGGCTGCCAGAGCTATGCCACTCAGCACAGGCGCAGTGAGAGACTGCTTGAACAGTGCTGGCAGTTGCAAAGGGTCAAGCAGCCGCAGAAAAGCTTCTTGCCCAGCTGTAGTGCCCTTGAGCCTTTTCCAGCCCACCTCAAATTCGCTGCCTGCAGGTCAACATGCATACAGCTGCAGGTCAAGACACAGCCAGGAAAGCTGTCGGCAACAAGTGTGCTAAGATGTGTAATCTACAGACATGTCTGCATGCTGGTTAAGCTGTACATACAGAGTGTGTCTGGGAGGCAATGCTTCCCACGGAGTAGGGAGTTGGAGTGAGCCCCACAGGGGGTGTCAATATGCCTTGTCACAATGGCCCTTCAGGAGGGAACGACCAGCTTCATTAAATGTATACAGCGTGTGCCTCATTCTCACACATAGCTGACAGGGTCCTGACTGCCCAAATGAGCAAGCACATGCATCTGAAACTGCTGCCCAGGGAGAAACAAGATCAGGAGAAAAAAATGCAAGTTTATGGCGCACACGATACATGTTATATGGCCTGTGGGCCATCTGACGCCCTTGACCAAGCTAAGCAAATGGTATACCTGAGCGGGGTGCAGCCAAAGCCATTCCTGTGGTGTTGCCAGCATGTGCTTTGGCAGGCGCCCTGTCCCTGCCACCTGCCGTCACATTCTGTGCAACACTTACAGCTTCCTGTGCAGCCTTGCTGGCCTGCTGCTGCTGCCGTAGCTGCTGTTCTGCTGCATGACCATTAGCCTGTGGGGCTGCTGTTGTGGATGATCCATCAGCATGTAGGTTGGCCTGCTGATGAGCAACAGAAGGCAACTGGCCTGAGTGCTCTGTGCTGGGCGATGCATCTCCATGCAGGTTCTGACCTGACGACGGGGCTCCTTCTGTGTCTGCTAAAGCTGCAGCTGTGGAAGGTGCTGCAGCAGCTCTGCTATCGCTGGAGGGAGTGCCAGCCGGTGAACTTCGGTCTGGAACCTTGCTTCGCCATGGCTTTTGGGAATCTTCATCTGGCCCATTGCGCTGCTTCTCGGCTGCTCCTGAGCCAGACGTGGAAACCTGCGGCTGCTGTACAGCTTTCTGCTTGCTTGTAGCAGCTTGTGGCCAATCAGATGACGACCTAGATGCAGCCGCTGTTGGTGCTGCAGCTGCAGCAGCTGCTACATGAGGTGATGGCGAAGCTGGCAGCATGGCTTCTGGCTTGGGTGCTGTGCCTGCCTCACCAGTTGCTGCAGCAGGGGCGAGTCTCAAAGGCATGGCCGTCTCGTTGGGTCCTGAGACAGCCTGCTGGTGAGCACCATTGCCTACTGAAAGCTTTGATTTCACTTTCGGCTTGAGTGGCTCTTGCTGCTCATCAGGTGGTAGCTCCTCTATGACAACTGATGGCTCTGCTGGCCGGCGGTGTAGCGGCGCTTGGTGGGAGGCTCCTACATACAGCCAAGAAACCAGCTAGGAACAGCTCAGAGGTGCAGCAGCAGATGGTCAGAGGGTCCTGGTTGCACAAGAAGGACATAAGCCAGGAACATTTCAGAGGTGCAGCAGCACATGTGAGTGTGTGTGTGTGCAGACAGAGAGGGCTACAGCAATTCAGTCACGGAGGTTGGCAGGGTTTTGGGTTGGGAACCGGAATCGGCTGACCAGCATCAGATACTACATGGACCAGCATATGATTATGCATAATAGCATGGCATACCTGCATGCATGCCAGCAGATGGCATGTGAGGGCTACCACTGCTGCTGAGCCCTGCCCTGCCCTGCTGGGATGCATGCAGCTTCTGCTGTTCCTCTGCAGACAGCCTGTGACTGTCACTGGTCTCTGGTCTGCCCTGCTGAGATGCATGTGGTGCTTGCTGCCGGTCCATAACTTTTCCGGGTGCCTCTGAAGATGTCCTCCTGGCGGGTGAAGAGTGGTCCTGTTGGTGTGCTGCTGTGCCATTGGGTATGTGTGGCCCTTCAGGCATGCTACATGGCCGTGAATCCTGTTTTTGTACAGGCTTCTGACGGACGGGGATGGCTACTCGAGGTGAGTGACCCTGTAAGCCTTCCTGCAGGAGCACCTGCTCCATGCAAGCCTGCCTGCCAGCCAGTGTGGTTTTGGATGTTGGCTCCAACCGCAGTGCGTTTTCATAGTCTTCAGTAGCTGCCAGGAGCTTTCCAAGCTCTTTTGCTGCTGTGGCTCGTCGCAGGTATGCCTTGACATAGCAGGGATCAAGTGCTATGGCTGCTGTGCAGTCTGACTCTGCCGCTGAAAACTCATCTAACTTGAGCTCTGCCATGGCTCTGTTGGCGTATGCCAGACATGTTGGCTGAAGCGCAATACTCTGCGTGTAATCTTTCTTGGCTTGAGCATACTTCTTGGCAGCAAAGGCCTTGTTGCCTCTATCCTTCCAAAGTTCAGCATCTGTTGGCTCTCCTGATGTCACTGGCAGGTTCTGCTGACGTGGCTGTGGGCCTGCTTCGACTAGTGGTTTCGGCTTTCTGCAGCGCCAGACAGCTGATCATAGCTCTGACGGTGTCAAATTGATTGCTTGGTTGTATGCCAGCAAGCAGCACCAGCATAGATTGTTGATAGCTCAGTTGAACAAGCTGATTTACCTTGAGCTGGGTGCATCAGATTTGGCGCCTTTGGGAAAGGAGAAAGACTGTTTGTGACTGCTGTTCTCATCATTGTCAGCTTCTGCCAAAGCTGAGTCGTAGTCGAACTTGTCCCATTTGCTGCTGGCCTTGTCATAAGTGTGGCCTGCTGCTGAGCCGTTGGTGGCTTGTACAGACCTTGTGGCAGACTCCCGCAAAGTGTTAGGAGCAAAGCTCTGAGTTCCCTGTTTGCCTTGACTGATGCTTCTCGAGCGCAAGGGTGCGAGGCCTGCCTGATTGCCAGGGACAGCTGGCCCAGCGGGCCTGGTGCTGCTAACAGCTTTCACGCCAGAACGTTTTTGCGTTTCTGGTTGCCATCTGAGCAGATCATTAAGTACATCTTGCTTTTCTTGGGCTTCTTGCCTGATCTGCAGTTGAGCCTCCATGACCGCAGCACAGCGCAAGGAGCAGTGCAAGTCGAATATGATTCAGTACGCCAGATTGCACGTTTTCGCGGGCATATAGGACTGTGTAACGCTTGCATGGGCTCTGCGTCCATGCATACATGCAGGTCATATAGCTTACATCCACGCACGTCATAGCTCTGCAAGTCAAAAGCAAGCCTTAATTGATCAAGCACTAGCTGGCATTGTGCGTCGCAGATCGGTGCGGCGTTCATCAGCAAGTTCGTTTGATCTGGTTGACGCTCAGCGCATAAAGTGCTATTTCAGCGCCCCTGAGAAGGTAACGCGCAGCATGCTGAGCAGGTGCAATGTCAGCGCCACCTGCAATTAGAGGCTGCAGTATCTGCGGGAACTTGAGTTTCAGCCAAGAGTGGTACAAAGCGTTTGGTGTGGTATTTTGCAATGGTTGCAAAGCACAGGAGGAACTGATACCTAAGGTATTACATGTAACAATGCTTGGGCAAAGCGGCGTGGTGGCTGAGCGTGCATGAGCAACCTATTCAAGTATCATGCATGGTGCAGAGCACTGCAAAGCAGCTATACCTGCTGACAGACGGTGACCTCAAGAAAGTTGGCAGCATCCAGAAGGAGAACCCTCACAAGAAAGAATGGAACCCAATGCGCTTGTACATGCAGTCACAGGTACTGTCACATTCAACCTACCATGTGTACTAGTAATTGAATACTCACCAAAATCACTGCCATTCATCCCTAGACCTGACCCTGCCACAATCCACAGACATTTAGGCTTTGCCTGATTGTTTTGTTCCTGAGGCAAGCATGCACGGCAGCTGCCTCCGCACTAGTCAAGCACGCCCTTCACCTCAAAGGCATACAACTTCTGCAGGTGGAAGAGGCCAGCTACAAGAAGTACGGCGGTTTTGAAGGTGTGCAGGAAGCCAGGAGACAGCAGCTGGATTTACAGGCAGCTACTCGCATGAAGAGAAAAGCTGTAGAAGCCAAAAAGGTAATGTTGATAAGAACAATCAAGACACTGTCTGTGCTACGCCATGCGCACAGGATTATGTGTTGCTGCTTGTTTCGAGCAATGTTGCCTGTCAATTCACAAAGTAGTTAGTGTATTTATGTTTGTCCTCTGTCAGCCGTTGTCTTTTGCTAAACAGACTCAGCTTATGCTGCCATTTGTCACATCTGTTGCTTCCTTTGTCATGCAGGAAAAGTCAAAAGACACCAGGATGAACAACCTCAAACAGAGAATCAGTGATGACATGAAGCTCCAGTCCAGATCTGCTGGTGAGGCAAGCCATTGTGCTTAAGGCATCATTTGTAGCTTGCACTGCAAGTTGAAGTACATTTCTGCAGCCAGGATCATTGCATCCTGTACAATCATGCCTTCTCAACATACTTTGACAATGAGTGCAAAATGCGACCTGAGATCTCACACAAATGACTCTGAGTAAAAGTATGTATTGCAGATGAGGAGGTCGAAACCATTTAGGACTGGTTCAAGGCCCATCAGGCATGTGGGCATTCCAACACAAGCGGTTTACGATAAGATCAGTCAGTGTAGCTGGTCATACATGGACAGTAAATATCACCAGTCAGGCTTTGGCTTGAAGGTCTGGAAAATCAGGAAACAATTGTCACTTGGTGCGTCAGGTCTGACACGTCAAAGAGGTAATAACACACCACCTGCACTTGGCTCAGCAAAGAATGATACAGTAGACAGGATAATCTATACTGGACACTTACTTCTGTAATCAATAGGCACTGTGTTTAACCTCACAG
>JAABUO010006699.1_pt1 | contig 13196 bp, 2 predicted proteins | sample 5559291 | NCBI WGS metagenome assembly JAABUO01 (sample SAMN10711878, study PRJNA513372) | rock metagenome | isolation source: Antarctica rocks | place: Antarctica: Victoria Land, Finger Mt sud
GATTCATATAACTCGATTTACGAAAAGAATTTCTTGTATTAAGAAACAAGAATAGCAGAATATTACTTTAAACGCGAAAGCTAAAGATATTTAAAATTAATTTAATCTTATCGCAGACGAAAATTAAATAATGTATATATATTACGTTTATGCTTCAGAGCATATATAAAATCATTAAAGTTAACGATGTTATACGACTAATTAACTAAGAAATATAATCATCTCTTAACTTTACTTAACTAAATTTCTTTTAACGAATAGAAATCTTAGTTACGAACTAATAAAAATTAAAGTTAAAGTTAATCTCACAAGAGCTGTGTTCGTATGAAATATACGTAATAAATAAAGCTTTACTCGTCGCAAGAATATTATCAGCTACAAATTTAATATCATGAAGTTAATCAGTTAAAGTTAATCGTATTAATGAATTAATTTAAAAAATTAAATAAATTTAATAATCGCGAGCGATTATATTATAAAGAGATGTAAGCGACTTAGTAATAAGCTTTAAATAATTAATATGTATTTTATAAATTTAATTAAGAGCTTAAGTAATAAGCAGATTACTAAAAGCTAACGTTAATTATTATATAAACAAGATGTAACGAGTATAACATTAATTAAATTCTGAAGTTATTAATTATTAACGCTAAAGTTTTATTATAATAAGCGCAGTCGTTAGTTATCGACGCGAAAAGATTTAATAAACATTAAATCTTCTGTTTAATATAATAAATGTATTATTAAAAATGTTATGCAAAGAATATATACATTATAAATGATCAGTAAACAGAGTAAAAGAAGATTTTAACATTAACGAGTCTGTATACATATAATTAAAGACGCGAATACGAGATTAAATAAGATTTCTTCAGCTTATAAAACGAAAGCTAAATATAAACAAGTTAAAAGAGACTTTTAAATTAACATTCGAAGTCGTATATTACGAGTTTCATATTATATTTAACGATGTCGCAAGATTAAGAAATAATTTTATGTTAATGTTCGTAATATAGCGATTAAATTACAATATAAGAAAACGACTCAGTGTTAAAGAAACACGATGAAATAATCTTAAATAAAATTCTTCATTATCGTCTTAACTAAAGAGACATACATACATCTTAAATTATATCGTCTGCGACGAACGAGATCGCAAGAGATTTTAATTAATATTAATTAAATCGATTAAAAGTATCATAATATAAATTAATCCCGATCTTAATCGTAATACAAGTTACAGATTATAAAATCTTCTTAAACGTAAAGTAATGAAGAATTTAATTCGCATCGATGATATGAAATACGATAAATTTATAAAGTTAATTAAGAACGAGCTGAATTATAATTATGTTACAGATATAATAATATACGATTAAGCTAAATTCGCGAGAATATATATTAATAACGAGCGCGAATGAAAAATAGCACTAAAAGAAATGCATGCGAAAGAGTTTATTCGCTTTCTTTTTATAATTAAGTTTACTGCAAACAATGATTATAAATTATAAATTTCTTATAATACTCGATTTAAGTAATTAATTATTAAAAAAATTATGTAAAATGCTCGTAAAGAACATGTTCACGCTTAAGATTCTCAGTATAAGATAACATGACGAGATCATGTTATAATTAAAAAATCTTAAGACTCGATGATAAGACTTATGATTCGTTTAATCTTAACAGAAATTTAATGAATTCTTATTAATGTTAAATGAATCATTCTTAATACTCGAAATAAAGTAAATTCTTTTCTTATTTAAGAAAAAATCATTCGCAATTTAACATTCTTTTCTGTTCTTCTTCTTAATCGTTTATTACATAAATTTTCTCGACGATCATATATTATTAAGTTACATTAAACGATTCTTATCTTAAATGTAACATGAAAGTACGTTAATCTTAATGATAATGAATTTATTAAAATATTAAGTAACATTACAGAAAAGACGTCGTTACATAAATAACTTTAAGACATTATTATCGTTAAAGCGCAGCGCAGTTAAATATACAGAGACTCACAATAACGACGAGATCGCAATAAACTTAAGCGACAGCGATTTTATAAAAAGAATCTTTAACGAAAATAAACGTGTTACTCTCGAAGTAAGAACTCGCTTAAAGATTTAAAAGAATAAATAATTAATTCGAAAATAAAAAGAATTAAACACTATTAAAGCATTTAATGAAAATATCTTCACGAAGTTATTACGACATTTTAAAGACTCGATGTATACAACATTAAACAGTTTAATTCTTTATAATTCATTAATAATAAACATATTAAAATTAATTTTAATGATAATAATGTTAAGAAAGCGAACTAAGAATTAATAACATCATATTTATGAGAAAAGACGTTACGTCGAATTAAATGTTAATTTATTATAAATCATGAATTAATTATCGAGATTTATACTCGTTATTTACTTATGTAAATATTAAGCGATTATGTTAATAATAACAATAGTTCATGATTAAACGTTAAAAAAGAATAACTTAGTAAGAAAATGAAAGAGACGTGAAAGAAAATCGTAAATCGTTTAAATAAGAAATTAAATTACAAACGTTTTAAAGTAAAGAATATTTTAATAAAGACAGAGACTCGAAAGATAATACGCTTAAATCTTTCGTTGCGAATAAGACTTATAATAAATAAATGTACGATATTTTTAAGGCGTAATAATTTAATGTATTAAGTTAAGTACGAATTATAATTAAAAGCGAATACGATTAATAAAAGTAACTTACGAGAAAAATGTAAAAGAAGTTAACTCAGAGTTTATTAAATAATAACGACTTTGCGTGTAATTAAATATGTATTAATCGAATATTATAATATTAACTAACATGAAAAGACTCTTCGAGATAAATTCTGCGCGAGAATTATAGCGAACGTATTAACTTAGAAGTTTTACTGTAAAGTTAAAGATGAAATAGCATATTAAACATACACGAAAATATTCTTTAATTCGCTTTTTATTAACGTCGTTCTTATCGTAATAATAATAATCGCTCATTATATACGAGAATTTAAATCAGAAAAACATAAATTAAACAAGTTTAAGAAATTGAACGTGAAGAATAAGTAAACATTTACATATATTAATGATTAAAGTGATTAAAGCGAAGCTGAAATTTATAACACGCAGTAACATAAATGCGCGTTAACGCGACATGAAATTAATAAGCTCGCGATCGTAAAAAAGTAATATTAAAGATTTTATTATGTCGTATTAAATAATAAATCGATAATAACGATATCGAGACGATTATTAACACTTAAACTATATTTAATATATACGTTAATGATATTAACGATCTTTTATTATACGAGTTAAAAAATAACATGTAACTTAATTTAAACGTAAGTTATAAGAAAACATTCTCGTACTTAAAAAGCATTTTTATATCTTAATCTTCGACATTATCGTCGCTCGTCTCGAACGTAATGTTATTAAATAAAGTTATAAATATTATAACTCGTAATTAAATCTTTTATTATTAACGCTATGTAAAAAAGATTAATTAAATTAAACATAAAGAGCGAATCATTAACTAATAACGCTCGAGTTAATAAGAGATAAATTCTTAATTAAGAATCTTACTTAACATTATAAATTAAAGATTAATCACGTATTACATTACGAAGCGACGAATATAAGCTCGTAATAGCGCGACAGAAAGATAACAAGTTAATAACGATTAAGATTAATTAATAATAAAAGTTTAATAACTTATAAAATGATTAAACATAAAGAAAGACGAACATTTATAATATAAAGTAAATAAGATGAATAAGATTTTAAGCGATGAGACGAAATATGAAAGCTTCGTGCGCAGAATGAAAAAGAAAAGCATTATAAACGTAACTCGCGAAAAAAGAGAATTTATAAAATAATAAAACTTAAGCACAGTAATTATAATAATCAGATGTTTTAAAAACAGCGCATATTTTGCTTCATATTACGAAAGCGCTAATGTCGTATATGCTTGCACAAGAAAACATAGTACTGATAATAATGCGAGCGCACTAATTAATCATAGCGCATATTTTACTTCATTCTACGAAAGCGCTCGTGCTAAATATGTTAATATAAGAAAACATAGTACTGATAGTAATGCGAGCGTACTAATTAATCACAGTGTATATTTTACTTCATGCTACGAAAGCGCTCGTGTTAAATATATTAACATGAGAAAACATAATACTAATAATGATGCGAACGCATTAATTAAACACAGCGCATATTTTACATAAGAATGCGAAAGCATTAATGTCGCATATGTTAACACGAGTAAACATAATGTTAAAAGTAACGCGAGTGTATAAGAAAAAAGAAATAACAATGTTAAGAAGAATCACGAAGACGCGTATAATGATATTAATTCTCAGAGAGAAGAAAATATAATAAGCATTTTAGTTAATTTACGTGACTTTAAAGTTATGTTCGTCGTAAATAATGATCGTGCTATTAATAACAAGATCGTATTTAATAAATTTAACGAAAAAAGAACATGCAAAGATGAAAATAAATTACGTACTTTAATTAATAATATTTAACATTACGATTATTAATGTTACAAGTATTAAACTCGAGTTTATTAAATTAATAAACAAAAGTAAATACTACGCTTATGAACATTTTAGAAATATTAACGCTTCGATGAATGTTAACGCTTTTATGAATGTTATAAATATTAACACATTTATAAATATATCTCAGCTTAATGCGACGAAAATCTAAAACATGAGACTTAACGAATATTTAAAATATTAATTATATAAAGCGTTAAAATCTGTTCCTGTTACTCTTTACAAACTGTTAATGTAAAAGCTTTCATCTTTTAATCGTTTACTTTATATTAATATAACTTTAATAACGAAATATAAAAAGTATTATAAATATAATAATGTAAGGTCGGCTTCGCCAGCTTCTCGCTAGCGCGTTTAAATATAAAAGACGTGAGACATAATAAATTTGCTATGATTATACTTAGTTATTATGATACTGATATGTAAAACTAATCGCTAAAGAACATTAAGAAGATGAGCTTTAGCTTATTTAATATTCTTAATGACTTCATCGTCAGCATTTCGCTATTTAATCGTAATAAATCATTCTTAATACGTTATAAGAGACGTTAACTTATCGAGCGACTTTAAATCATTTAACAAGTCATTTAATCTTGTTTTTAATGAGCGCTGACGTTAAGCTAGCGCTTGTTATTATTATAATTATCTTTTCTTTTAGAAAATTGATTTTTAGTGCAAAGAAGCTATATTAATTTCTTAAAATGAAGACAGTTATTAATCGCGTCTATTAAGCGCAGCTTTTTAAAGCTCATTAAAAACCTCTCAAATCTCTTTAAGTTAATAGAAGAAAAAGAGTCTTTTAAATGTAATATCATCTTTCAATCGATTATAATTTATAATTCTCTCATAAAATTTCATGAGATTATAATTTTAGTTAATGTTATTTTAATGTTTACTCGCGCGTTATCGTTACGATGACGCAAACTCGATATTTATTTAATATTATCGTTACGATGACGCTTGTTTATCATATATAATGTTATTATTTCTTTTTTTCTTTCTTCTTTTCTTTTTTTCTTCTCATCTTTTAATTAAACACTTTTTATATATACTTAATGACAGCGAGCAAACGATACGAATGCTGATGTGTGCTTTTAAGTACTACAAATTTAACAAATTTGTATGTACTTAAGAACAAGAAGCAGACGCTGCATAAATTCATGTATATGTTTTTTAATATTAATAAACATAACATAATCTTAGCGATTACACGAATTAATAACGAGATAACGATCACGGCCGATATGTGTACATTTGCTAATTTAAGTGCAAAGTTAATCTTTTATTCTTTAAAATGTAAAGATCTTTCGTGTATAATCTGTATCGACAGACGCGAATGCGTGCGCGAGTTAAGTATTTATAAATCGTGCAGAACTTAACGTTACGGCTCGAATCATTACATTGCGATAAGTTTTATCTCGCTAACGCTGCGATAGCTGTTAAAAATTATTTAATTTATTAAACGCTTTCGAAACGATGCGAAACGCGTTATTCGTGAATTTACTCGCGCAGATTAACATTAACGTGTCATTTTCGTAAACGTGAAAAACAGACGAAAGAGATTAATAATAATCATGAAGAAATGACGTCGCGTTAACGAATACATCTTTAACATCGTATATAAAGCTTAACTCGCGATTAAACGTGATCAGCGCGAGATTACTCGATTAATTGAGCGTTTAACGAAAACGAAACGAAAGCGCGATGAGACGTAAACGAAGTGTAAGATACTTCGAGTTAAGCGCGATGAAGTTAAAAAAATGATGAGTAAAACGACGATTAAAGAGATGAAGCAAGAAAAGAATATAATAATGAATAAGAAGAAGAATGAGAAAAAGACGTAAGAGCATGAGCTCGCGAAGTAAGTTTTCATAAGAATTAACGTCGACTTGTTAAAAGCTTCGTTTATTAAAAGCGATTTCTGAACGAGCTTTAGCTTAACGATCTCGAACGTTACTAGCAGCTTAAAATCGTTATCTTAATATCTGAGCTTGATGTGTACGATAGTAAATAAATAAATAAATAAATAAATTTTTATGATTAAGCGCTGCGCGTTAAGCGTTCAGTCTTATTATTATCGATACTTTATGTAACGAAATGAAAAGATTTTTAACTAAAAGTTTATAGTTAATAACGATGCGAAGACGATTATTGTATTAAATTAACGTCGTTAATAATTAAGCGTTATTATCGCGATATTCGTTTACTTATTTCTTCGTCGTCGCTTACGTAACGCTATTTAATTATCGAATTTTTCTTTCAGCTTTTAAGCAAGCTTTAGCTCTTCTTCGAGTAATCATTAATCATATATATGATCTCAGTTTAATCATTTCATCTTGTATTATAGCTTCTTCTTATTTTTACTCTTATTCATAATTTTCTTAATTTTTTATTACTTCTCATCGTTAATGAGTTTTAAAGCTTACATAAAAGCTTTCGTCTTTTGATCGTCTGCTTTATTTTAATATAACTTCAGTAACGAAACATGAAAAGTATTATAAATATAATAAATATTAAATAACGTTAATTAATAAGCTTAAGTCTTAATTTTATTCTTTACTCTGAACGAATTAATAAATCTATGCGATAATTTCTTACTAAGCTTCTTTTGTTTTAAATTTCTAGTTAAGAGCATAACTAAATCATTAACAGCATAAGTTTTAACTTTATGACTGCGATTATAATACTTCGCCTGTTAAGCGACAGCGTCGATAAGACGCTTCGTCAGTTAATTTCTTAAATCTTAAAGTTACTGAACTCGATCTTTTGTAAATGATATTTCTTCTTCAGCGAGATTATTCTTAATCTCGTAATGTATTTTCGAATTATAATTATATATTAAAAAGAACGACGAGACTTTAATGAAGACGTGACGATTATTATTATAAGCATATTTAATTATTAATAATAAATTAGCTTAATTCGTCTGCTCTGCGTTAGCGAAAGTACGTAAATAATGCTTTAAGATTTAGTTTTAACGTTTAATTAAGTTATTCGTTTGCGAATGAAATGCGATGCTTAATCGTCGTCTTATGCGTGCATGATAACATATAATTAATCAGAACGCGCTAGTAAAGACAGAGTCTTTATCATTCATTATGTTAATTAACATGTTAAAGCGTAAAACGATTTTCTCGAAAAAAACTTTCGTCAGCTCTGCGACATCGATTCGTGTTATTACTGATATATATTTAATCATTTTAATACATTAATTCATAGTCACGAATATCGAGTCATAAACGACTTCACGACGCTTACTTAATAATAAATTCGTAACGAAGTTCATGATGATTTCTTTTCATGACTTCGTAAATACAAATAAGAACTTAAGCTCATCATATGACTTATGCTTAAGCACTTTAATTCGTTAACAAATGTTATAGATTTTAACATACGAAGTCATCTGCTCTGAGTAAACGAGTTAATAATACTTTTTTCTTAAAAGTTTTAAAGTCTTATTGATTTTAAAGTGTTCAGCTAAAAAATCATCATGATTCTTATTAATAAGCTTCTTTTTAATTATTACATTATCGAGAACATAAAGACGTTCGTCACGTCTGACGAGATTCTTAAAATTTAAAGCTTAAATTTCATTTCGCTTACGTAAATAATAAGAAGACTTAACGAGTTTAACACGAACTTCATTCGCTTAATCGTTTCTTGCCTGAAGCTTCTTTATTAAGAACTTTATAGATCTTTACGATTTCTTATAAAAACTTTCGAGTACATCTTTAATCTTCTTTCTCGATATGAAAACTTAAATATTAATTAATTAAAATACAGAGACTAGATTATTCAATATCTTTCGCTTTCTTTACGACAGCGACTTTAATCTGTTTATGTCATTAAGCTGAATTTCTGCTAGTTAAGATACGAAATCTTACTTATTTATTTTATTTCGCTCGCTTTACGTTAGCGTCTTTTCGTTTAACGACAGCGCTAGCTTATTCTGTAACGTTAATAGTAATTTAGTATTAAAGAGCGATATTTCTTCATAATTTAAACGCTTAAAAGCCTCATTCGCTGAGTTTCGTTTACTCGAATGATGAAAAATTTTAAAGTCATAAGCAGCTAACTTCAGCGCTCAGCGAGCTTGTCTGAAGTTTAGCTCTTTCTGCTTTATAAACTCTTTAAGATTGTTATGATCTGATTAAATTTTAATAAAATATAAATTATTTTTCAGATAATGTTTTCATTGCTTAAAAGCGATTATTATAGCTAAGAGCTTTTAATTATGAATTTCGTAATTTTACTTCGTTAATATCATCTTGCGCGATTAAAACGTTATTAATCGCTAATGATCGTCAGAATTCTATTAGTTAAAAATATCTGCGACTGTAAAATTAAAAGCATTAATCTTCATTTTAATCTTTTTACTTAAGTTATAATGAATAAGAAGTGAAGTCGACATGAAAATATCGCGCAGTTAACGAAAAGTTTACTTCGTTACATTAAATCATTTAAAAGATTCTGATTTCTTATCGTTTTTACTATCTTTTAGCAGGCTAGTAAAAGACGCTGCGATCTTAAAATAGCGATGAATAAAGCGTTTATAAAAGTTAACGAAGCTCAGAAACATTTAAACTTCGCGATAAATCTTCGATTTAGATCATTCTTTAATCATTTTAATTTTATCTGAGTTCATTTTCACTTCGTTTATAAATATTATAAAGTTTAAAAATTTAATCTTCTTAATAACGAATTAACATTTCTTAAGATTAATATATAGCTGATAATCTTTTAAACGTTAAAACATCTTTCTTACATGACGTTAATGTTGCGCCGAATCGTTATTAAAAATTAAAATGTCATTTAAATATATCATACAGATAACATTAATTAAGTCTCTTAACGCTTTATTAATATAGGCTTAAAAAGTAGCTAAGACGTAAACTAACTTAAATGACATAACTTAATATTCGAAATGCTCATAGCGCGTGCGAAACGTCGTCTTTTATTTATCATCTTGCTTAATTCGTATGCGATGATAAGCGTTCTTAAGATTTAGTTTAATAAAACATTTAGATTCGTTTAATCGATTTAACGTCTCGATGATTAAAAATAATGAATAATAATTCTTAATCGTAATCGCATTTAAGTCTTAATAATTAACGCATAAACGTAACTCATCATTCTTTTTAAACACAAAAAGTATAAAAGCTTCTGCTAATGAGACGAAATGCTTAATTTAATCTTTAATTAAAGCATTTTCGAGGTAGCGTTAAAGCTCCGCTAGCTCTGTTTATAATAAATTATATAAAGACATGAATGACGACTTCGCGCTTTTTATTAAATTAATGACATGATCGTTCTTGTTTTGCTTTAATAAAATATTAGTCTTTTTCGCATCGCAGACATTCTTAAAATTCATTAATTTCTTTAAAACTTTAAGTAATGTGATTTGTTTGCTCGACGTCTTTATAACGTCAGCGCAAATAATTATAAAGATTTCGCTTTGCCCGAAAAGACTTTTTAAAAACTTCTAAAATGTTAATACTTTAAGATTTTTAAATTTTATCTTAAAGCGTCAGCTTGTTGTTTACGAGTTTATAAGAATTTCCTGATTAACTAATATTAATATATTAAAAATAACATTAAGCTCGACGTAATTCACAGCGTAAAAAAGAGTAATACATTCTTAATGTTGTTCTCAGAAGTTAATTATATTATATGTAAGCTCATAAACGTCGTAACAATAACGATCTTAATTATTAAGAAATCTCGATAACGATAAGACGACGCGTTCTATTAATTACAACTCTTACTGTATCACGTATGTTTAATTAATTAAATTTAGCTTTGCTTTCGAGTTAACGAGCTCGAATAATAAACGCTCTTCGCTTAAAAATTTAACTTAACTCTTAGCAATAATTAAGTTACGCGCCTTTATTAATCTTTTCTGCTTCGCTTGCGCGTTAGCGAAGCTTAATCATTTTTTAAATTTCTATTAAAAACATTAATCATCGTTGTAACTGTGTTTCATTTATTCTTTCTAGAATAATTTCTTTTTCAGTGTTTCTTTTCATCGCAGTTATAATAATGATTAACTTTATCATCTGAATCGATTAATTTAAACACGCGCTTATTATTCGCACGCGGCTCTAGATTTTCATTAAATTTATTATCTCTTCGTGAATTTCGATTTTCTTTATTAAAAAAGAATTTCTAATTCTTTAACTTACGTTAATTATTTTAATCAGTAGAATTCGAGACGTCGTCGTTACGCTTGCGCGATTTAATACTTTTCAGCATTATTACTTTTATTAGAAACTTTTCTTTATTTTTTAATATTATATCGTCGATGACGAGAATCTTCTGACGCAGTTTTAAAAGAAGTTTAATAAAGAAACTGTTAATTCTCTGCGCCGGCGATGTTTCGAGTAAATGAGCTTTAATATCTTTCAGATACGACTTAAAGCTAGTTACACTTTGTTCTGATCTTTGTTTTACTTTCTCGAATCTTTAATGAGCTTTAAGCTTCAGATTAACTGAATCGATTATTAAATTAAGTAAGAATTAACGAAATTTCGTAAAAATATAATTCGTCGCCTTAACGTCTGCGTTTATCTCGTAAGATTATTAATTCATGAGATCTTTCATTATAAACTGCATGCATTAAAGAATTTTTATTACATCGTTAAAAAAGTAGTTCGAGCTTAATTAAAACTTAATTTCTATTTCTCGAAATCATTTTTCATGCTCGTTTTCATTATGATTTTTATAAGAACGCATCGTCTTCAACTTAATAATTTTCGTCGTGCGCGATTATTACGTCAGCTTAATTAATACTTGCGCTTTTATCTGAGCTTAAATTAATTATTATAACTCGAGCATCATTACTTTTAATACGACAGATACATTAAAGTCGATAAATAATTATTCAGTCACTAAATCATCGTTAACAGATGAAATTAATCGATTTTAAGATTTCGCTCGTGCTTCGTCAGCGTGCGTAATAAATAATGTCGATCGTAACTTACGAGCTTTAATCTTTAATTCTGCGATTCGTCGTAAAGTACGTAAATGATTAACTTTCGTCTGCGTCTTAATTAATATTTAATTCACGAATTCATTACGCAAAGTATTTTTCGAACTTTGCTCTCTATCATTATTAATTACACGAGCTGATAATGAGCCTGCTTAAGATCGTTTTAATAATCTTGAAATATTCTGAGCTTTAGTGTTAAGCTCTTTAAAGTCGTTATTATTATAATAATCGATATGTAATCTAGAGACTGTTATAGCTATACTATGTCTCGAGCCTTTTCTTAAAAGAAGAGCGATTAAAACTGTAAGATCGACTTCGTCAGCTTTTCGCTAGCGCGTCTAGATATAAAAGACGTGAGACATAATAAATTTGCTATGATTATACTCAGTTATTATGATACTGATATGTAAAACTAATCGCTGAAAAACATTAAGAAAATGAGCTTTAGCTTATTTAATATTCTTAATAACTTCATCGTCAGCATTTCGCTATTTAATCGTAATAAATCATTCTTAATACGTTATAAGAAACGTTAACTTATCGAGCGATTCTAGATCATTTAACAAGTTATCTGACCTTGTCTTTAATGAGCGCTGACGTCGAACTAGCGCTTGCTATCATTACAAATAAGTATTAAGTAACGTTAGTTAATAAGCTTAAGTTTTAATTTTATTCTTCATTTTAAACGAATTAATAAATTTATACGATAATTTCTTATTAAACTTCTTTTATTTTAAATTTTTAGTTAAGAGCATAATTAAATCATTAATAGCATAAGTCTTAACTTTATGACTGCGATTATAATACTTCGCCTGCTAAGCGATAGCGTTAACAAGACGCTTCGTTAGTCGATTTTTTAAATCTTAAAATTACTGAACTCGATCTTTTACAAATGATACTTCTTCTTCAGCGAAATTATTTTTAGTCTCGTAATGTATTTTCGAATTATAATTATACATTAAAAAGAACGACGAGACTTCAATGAAGACGTAACGATTATTATTATAAGCATATTCAGTCATTAATTATAAATTAGCTTAACTCGTTTACTTTACGTTAGCGAAAGTACGTAAATAATGTTTTAAGATTTAATTTTAACGCTCGATTAAGTTATTCGTTTACGAATGAAATGCGATGTTTAATCGTCGTTTTATGCGTGCATAATAACATATAATTAATTAAAACGCGCTAATAAAGATAAAATCTCTGTTACTTATTATGTTAACTGACATGTTAAAGCGTAAAACGATTTCTTCGAAAAACACTTTCGTTAATTTTACGACATTAATTCGTATTATTATTAATATATATTTAATCATTTTAATACATTAATTTATAATTACGAATATTAAATTATAAACGACTTCACGACGCTTACTTAACGATAAACTCGTAACGAAGTTCATGATAATTTCTTTTCATGACTTCGTAAATATAAATAAGAACTTAAGTTCATCATATAACTTATGCTTAAGCACTTTAATTCGTTAATAAACGTTACAGATTTTAACATACGAAGTCATTTACTTTAAATAAACGAGTTAATAATACTTTCTTCTTAAAAGTTTTAAAGTCTTATCGATTTTAAAGTGTTCAGTTAAGAAATCATTA
>JAABUO010006700.1_pt1 | contig 13193 bp, 13 predicted proteins | sample 5559291 | NCBI WGS metagenome assembly JAABUO01 (sample SAMN10711878, study PRJNA513372) | rock metagenome | isolation source: Antarctica rocks | place: Antarctica: Victoria Land, Finger Mt sud
GTCGTCCTGCGCTACCTCGGGCTGCTCGCGCTCCTGGCGTCCGATGGCCGCGCTCAGCGAGGCCATGCCGCGGCAAATTTTGTAGCGCTGGCCGTTGCGCGTTACGGTATAGCCCGGACTCTCGCGCGTGCCGGCCAGCGCGCTGCCCAGCATCACGGTGCTCGCGCCCGCGGCCAGGGCTTTAGTGATGTCGCCAGACGCCTTGACGCCGCCGTCGGCGATGACGGGGATGTCATCGCGCGCCGCCTCCTCCGCGCACTCCAGCACGGCCGTCAGCTGCGGCATGCCGCAGCCGGTGACGATGCGTGTGGTGCAGATGGAGCCGGGACCCACGCCGACCTTGACCGCGTCGGCGCCCGCGTCGATCAATTCGCGTGTCCCCTCGGCCGTGGCGACGTTCCCCGCGATCACGTCACCGCGGCCGGGACGCCCTTTGAGGGCATGGACGGCCGCGAGCACATGATCGGAGTGGCCGTGCGCGATGTCGATGACCAGCGCGTCGGCGCCGGCCTGCCACAGGGCTTCGGCGCGCTCCATATAGTCGCCCACCACGCCGATCGCCGCGCCGACCAGCAGCCGCCCCTTGCCGTCGCGCGACATGCCGCCGTAGCGGTTGATCTGCAGCAGGTCCTTGCTCGTGATCAGCCCGTGGACTATGCCCTCGTCGTCCACCAGGGGTAGCTTCTCGATCTTGTGCCGGTCGAGCAATGCCCGAGCCCGCGCGGCCTCGACGTTCGGCGACGCCGTCACCAGCCGCTCACGCGGCGTCATCAGCGTGGAGATCGGCTGTAGCGGATCGGTCGCGAAGCGGATGTCGCGGGCGGCCAGGATGCCGAGCAAATGGCCGCCGTCGTCGACCACCAGCACGCCGCTTACGCCCTGCTCGGACAACTGCCGACGCGCCTCGGCCAGCGTCTGGGCGGGCAGCATGGTGTAGGGCTGCTCGATGACGGAGCCCTGGGCGCGTTTCACTTGCCGCACCTGGCGCATCTGCTGGTCGATGGACATGAAGCGATGGATGATGCCAATCCCGCCCTGGTGCGCCATCGACACAGCCATAGGCGCTTCGGTCACGGTATCCATTGGGAGCCACCATGACGCCCAACGGCGTCGCTACGGCGGGGCACGCCGGACGTCACGCTTGGGGAGATGGTGTCAGACATCAACGCCTCCGGGTCACGATGCAACGGTCGCTGAACCAAGAATCCCACGGCTTCAGTCGTGTGGCGTGTCAAGCTCCGATACGACACAACGGGGCGATGATGTGCTTGTGACCCCGGCTGTAGAATCCGGTCCACCGTTCAATTCTATCGCCAGGCGCCGCAAGGCGCGAGGAGGCGCGAGTGATAGGCATAAAAGCTGCTCTAACCAGCCACGAGGGTTATAGGGATACTATTGTAAGGAGAGATTGAATGGCAGGGCAGGGGACGAAGCGGCGGGACGACATTTTGGGGACCGCCGCGATCGTGGGTGTCACGGCGCTGACGGCGACCGGCAGCACGATCAGCAGCGATTATGATTCGACGTGGTTCAAGACGCTGCGCAAGCCGCGTTGGGAGCCGTCCGGGGCGGTCATCGGACCCGTATGGGCCGTCATCTACCTGTGTACCGCGATCGCGGGCAGCCTGCTCTGGCGTGAGCGCGATAAGCACGACCTCAAAGGGCTCGCCGGCCTCTTCGCCGTGCAATATCTGCTGAACTACCTGTTCACGCCGCTGCTGACGCTGCGCCGCTCGCTCGCGCTCTCCACGACCGACAGCGCCGTGCTGCACCTCGTCGTGACCGCCATGGTCATCGTGGCGTGGCCGATACGACGCGCCGCGGCCATCCTGCTGATCCCCTACAGCGCCTGGACCCTCTTCGCCACGATCCTGAGTTGGCGCGTGTGGGATCTCAATCCCGAGCAGGACTAGCCCCAACCCTCGGAGCATTATTGCTTGTAGGGCGGCGGCGTCCCAAAGTAGTTAGCCGTGTCCATGAAGGCGATGCTTTCGACCAACTTGTATGATTCCAGTTGTTCGCGGCAGAGTTCGCGTACGCGCAGGCGCACGAAAGCCGTCGGCGTCCCTGCCCGCGCGGCCATCTCGGTCGCCAGGTACAAGGGTCGCCAGCGCGAGGCGTACTGATCCGCCCCCTCCAGCGGCTCCTGCACGAAGTAGCGCCGGCCGTCGCGCCGCTCGATCCGCCACAGCAGCGTTTCGCTACGGCCTTCTCGATCCTCGCCGAAAAGGGTCATAATCTTGCGCCGCATGTGCTCCGGCAAACTCTTGAGCGACTTGCCGTCGCGCATGACCGGACCCATCGTCGCATCGTGCCAGGCGTAGGTCAGCGCCATGCGGTGCTTCGTGCGCAGAGCCTCCACGTCGCCGCGCCGCAGCGGCTCGGCCAGCGCCGGGTAGTGGCGCAGCGCCGGCGCCACGCGCTTCTGGACACGCGCGCTCACCTCGCTCCAGGGGCGTTTCCCCGCGAGCGCCTCGTCGACGTCTTTGGACAGGGCCAGGTTGGTCGCCCAGCCCTCGGCGAGGACGACGGCGACCGGAGGATCGTATAACCCCACGACCAGGCGGGCCATGTGGGCCGATTCCAGTCCGGGCAGCGGGAACAGGGGCAGCACGCCGATCGCGTCGTCCTTCAGAAAGTGCAGCACCGGCGTGTCCACCTCCCCCGTGGCGAAGAACTCCAACGCCGTTTCGGAGAGATTCTTGATAAATGACCCCAGGCTGTCCGCGCGTTTCGTTTCTCCGGCCATTGTCTACTCCATACTCCCGGTACCGCTATTCTTTATTTTGGAAGGCTAAAGACCAATTGGATAATCTAATCCTACTTGATATGGGTAACGCTTGACAGAGAGAGCGCTTCACATTTTCGCTGGAGGGTAGATCTGTCGGGGCACCTCAACACACACTACAATTACTGTAGAGGATGGCACAGGCATAGGAGTTGTCGAAAAATCGAGAGGAGCCGTACGTGAAGTTGAAAGTAGTCGTACACGAGGCCGAAGAAGGTGGCTATTGGGCCGAAGTACCGTCTATTCCTGGATGCGCCACGCAGGGCGAGACCTTCGAGGAGTTATTGCAGAATTTGTACGAAGCGGTCGAGGCCTGCCTTTCCGTGGATGTTGAGCCACCCGCGCCCGGTGGGAGGGAACATGTCGTCGAGATCGCGGTATGAAGGCAATTTCAGGGCGCGAATTCGCGCGCGTCCTCGCGCGGCATGGCTGGCGTCTGCTGCGTGTTGTCGGTAGCCATCACGTTTGCGGTACTCCTCGGGCGACTTGGTCAGGTGCGCGCGGACGGATAGATCGCCTTCATGGTCTGATTCTACTCGATGCACGTAAGGCTTGATGCATGTACGGGAGCGTGCCCGCGGGTAGTATGATGTAAAAAGGCCATCAGGGAAAGATAAAAGATAGAGTGAGGAATACAGCTTTTGCAGGCGGTCTACTACAGAGATCAGAACGGCAACGAGCCGGTCAACGCCTTCATTAATCAGCTTTCCCCCGAGCGTCAAGAAGAAATTGACTACACGATAGACCTGCTCAATCGCCTCGGCTCCCACGACGGACCCTTACCGTTCCCCTACAGTTCCCAGGTAGAAGGGCAGTTGCGCGAGTTGCGCTGTCATTACGGCAGGGAGTTATATCGCATCTTTTATCAGCGCTCGGGTAACCTCTTTATCCTCCTGCACATTGTCGAGAAACGTTCCGCACAACTCTCGGAGTCAGATATAACAACGGCACGCGTCCGGTGGGACGATTTTAAGGCCCGGATGGACGCCTTTCAGCGGCAACCACCGCGAGCAGCCGGTCATGATGCGCCCTGAGCAACCCTGCTCTGTGCGGTAGCTGCTCATCATGCATGATAGACTGCAATGGTATGGACGACATGATAGATAATAAAAATCCGATAGGTACGCCTGCGGCGGTTGCTAGTGAAGATAGGGCTGCCCGAAGCGCCGTTTATCGTGCACAAAGGGAAGCGCGGGCGGATTACCGCGAGATTGCCTGGCTTCTCATCAAGTACAGGATGGACCACGGTTTGACGCAGCAGGAGTTGGCAGACCGCGTGGGCGCGAGCTCTTCGCAAATTGCGCGTATTGAAAGCGGGCGGTATAAGACGAGTCTCGACTCTTTACTGCGGATTGCCCATGCTCTCGATCTAAAGATGATCATCGGCTTCGAGAGCACGTCGAGCAACGGACAGATACAACGCCAACTCGTTGCCCTGTAATTTCCTAGGTCGCCTCATTAGCTTGGCGCAGCCCGTGTGGACCACTGATATGGCCGAGAGTGTTATGCCATGCGCGCCTTCAAGTCTTCCAGCGTGTTCTCGACCACGACGAGCGGCTTGATGTCTTCGGGCGGGGTGGCGAAGAGGGTCAGCTGCTCGCCGAAGAGCTCGGCGAAGTGCTCCGGCGGGATGGCCTTGGCCAGCCGTGCGCAGTAGGTGTCGGTAAGCTTGCGCACGTAATATTCGATGTCGTAGTCGCCGGCGAAGTCCTCGACGAGCTTGCGCCGCCCGCGCGAGGCCTGGTAGTACGAGATGCGGTCGCCCGCCGCCCAGCGCCGCTTGGCCGCCTTCATGACCTCGTAGGGCTCCTCTTTGCGTCCAGCGGCGCGGTACTCCTCGGGCGACTTGGTCAGGCGCGCGCGGACGGATAGATCGCCCACCGCCATCTCGCGCGCGCGGACCTGCCGCACCGTGTCCATGTATAGCGCGCGCGCCCCCGCCATGTCGCCCGCGAGCACCAGCGGCAGCACGGCGCGGAAGAAACGCTCGCCGTAGAACTCGTTGCGGCTAGAGCGGAACGACGACCCCTTGATGGTGAGCGTGTCGTCGTAGCCGAGCAGCGCGTAATTCTTTTCCATGTAAGAGTACATGCGCGCCCAGCGGCCGTCGTGCTCGATGTTGATACCCTCCGGCAGCGCGGCGCTGACCTCGGTGATCAGCGCCTTTTCCTGCTCCTCGGTCCAGCCCTCCGGCGTCCCGAAGATCACGCCGTCGGTGTCGGCCTCGATCAAGGCGACGCCGGGTTTTTCCTGCAGCAGCGAGAGCATCGTGAAGAGGATTTCGCGCCCGCGCCGCGTCACCTCGGCCGCGGCGTCGGCGTCGGCGAACAGGTTGACCGCGTTGCCGAGCGAGCCGTAGAAGCTGTTGATCAGGATCTTGACCGCGCCCTGCAGGGCATCGTGGTAGGCGCGGCGCGGGTCGGACGGCGGGAGGCGCTTGGCCTCGCGCTTGTGGATCAGGCGTTGCCGCATCAGGTACTCGAGCGTGATCAGCATGGCGTTGATGTCGCGGTCGCTGCGCGGGGCCACCTTGAAGGTGAGCATGATCGAGGGGTACAGCGAGGCCACGTCGGCCTTGACCACATGCGAGAGTACGCCGGAGCGGAAGAGTCCGGTGGCGCCGCCCTCGTACTCGCGGCCGCCCTCGCCGCGCGGCACGGAGTGGCGCGCCTGCACGTAGGCGCGCACCAGCAGCGGCTCGATCAGGCCCTGGCCGGTCCCGCTGGTGGCGATCTTGTCGTAGGGGCGCGGCACCATCGAGGCCAGCATGAAGGTCGACCCCATCAGGGCGCGCGAGAGGCCGTCGACCTCCTCGACATCGTGCAGGGCGTAGCGGCGCACGCGCGCGGGGTCGCGTCCGTACTCGGCGTAGATCTGGGGGCCGTCGATGTACTCGCGGTCGGTCCGCGCCACGCCGAAGTAGCGCGCGGCGTTCTTGAGCGTATGATTGCGCATGTGGCGCACCACGGCGTCGTAGCGCTGCACGGCGTGCAGGGTGTCGACGACCTCGCGGCCGGGCAGGGCATAGCGGCGGAAGCGCTGGCTCTCCGCGGCGAGCTTGAGCGAGTCCTGGTAGTCCTCGAACTCGGCCCCGTTGGGCTTGCCGGGGATCGCGCGGCCCAGGGTTAGCCGCACGCCGTTCTTGCGCGCGCGGGTTATCAAGAAGGGCGCGTCGAAGCCCATGATGTTGTGGTTCTCGATGATGTCGGGGTCGCGCTCGGACACGATCTGGACGAGGCGCTGTAGCAACGCGCGCTCGGGCAGGGCGTCCAGTATCTCTTCGTAGCCGTGGTTGTCGCGGATGGAGATCATGAAGATGTGGCCGTGCTCCGGCGAGAGGCTGGTCGTCTCCAGGTCGATCTGCATACGCCGCACGTCGTCGTAGGCCATACCCTTGAAGTAGGTGCGGCCGCTGGCGATCAGGTACTGCTCGACGTGCGCGCGGATGTAGATCTCGCCGCGCATCTCGCGCAGCGCCGCCACCTGTAGGCCGTCGTTGCGCTCCTCGTAGCCGCGTGTCAGCAGGTCGTGTAGGTCGGCGATGCGGCGTGTACGCACGAGCAGCCGGTAGTGGTTGTCGCCGGCCAGTTCCTCGTAACCGGCCAGCTTATCGGCCGGGACTGGCTGCCCGCGCTCCAGCCGCGCGAGGCGGTCGCTGAGCGGGGCCAGCACGTCGAGCGAGGCGGCCAGGAACCAGGGCTCGAAGGTGTCGCGCTCGCACACCACCTCATCGCGGCTGATACGCCGCCACACGGTCACGGTCCCGTCGTTGCGCACATCGAGCGAAACGATGCCAGGCGTGGGGTCGGCGCCGTAGAGCAGCACATCGGGGTCGAGCGGATTGACGGTCTCGACAGGCTTATCCCAGTCGGTCGCGGCGACGGCGGCGTCGATGTCGGTCGGGGTCACGGGGTTCTCCATCCGCGGCACGCCTGTGTGTAGCGGTACCAACGAGTCGTATCTAGCGCAAACGTTCGAGTTATTGTACCACGCCGGGCGGGCAAAGGGTGTCAGTTATACGGCCGGACCCGCAGCTGTCGTCGCTATAGCTAACGTCGATGCACAAGGCCACAAAGGCTAGCTCCTTACATTGATGATTTCGTAGCTCTTAGCCGTCCGTGGGCCGTCGAGTCCTCCGTCTTGTGTCACAATGGCGATCGAACCATGGGTGCAATCAACATGGCCGTGTGCGCATAGGGCCAAAAGGGGAATCGTCGTACGTGTCCAATTTGAATGAACGGGGACGGTAACGTAGCCAACATCATCTACGCTTGTAACCCATCCGAGTTGAGAAAATTCTGGATCGCGGTCTAATTTGTTGCTAGGCCCAATTTCGATAGAGATAGAGTTGCTCTTGAAAGAGAAGGGGAAACTCGCTGCTACCACGACCTGCGCGGTAAGGGCATCTCTCGCCAACATAGTTGTAGCATTTGATCTACAGACTCGCCCCGATTGGTTGTATTGCGTCCAGGTGCAGACGTGGACGCCGGAGCTTGTCGCAGGCCAGATTGCGATAATGCCCCAGACGACGCTTCCTAGTAGTATAAGGATTAGCAGAGATGAAAGCGCCTTTTGGATCTGCTCAGCGACTCGATCAATGCCTACGGCTACTTTTTTAGTCTTTGAACGCCCAATTCAGGCAACCCAGAACCATAAGCCAAAGAAAACGACGATAATCATCATTACCTCCATTGATAGATATCGGCGTATGGCGGCTCGATTGGAGGGGCAGGCCGATTAAATATTTGACAATGCTGTTCAGTGCCGTAAGGAGGGATGCTCACCGTTAGAAAGGCAAGCGATTCATACTCAAGATGGTCAGCACTGTCCATCCCCGTAGGCCACGCCATCCTCGCTCGAATTGTGCGGAGGATACTCGTGTCCTGCCTCATTTGTTCCGTCCGATCACAAGCAGCCCCGCGACGTTGACCGCGCGCTTGCCGAACTGTCGCTCGAACGGCTCAGTGTCCCGCAAGACATCGAGCAGCCAGAACCAATCCATCACCTGGCTGTAGCCCCGGAGGAAACGCGGCGTCCAGTCTGTTGTCTGCCGGCCACCACGCCGAACGAAGATGCTGTTGCGCTTCCCATCCTCGAACTCGACCAAGCAGTACCGTTTCCGACGCCAGTCGCCGACGACGACATCGGCGGTAAACTGACCAAACAGCGAGAGTTCGTACGCCAGCCGGTCAGCAACGACAATGCCGGAATTGTACGTGCCCAGCAAGAGACACAAGTGCGGGCGCGCGCGGAAGAAGGGCAGGATCTGCTCGCGTTCCGATAGGTCCGGGTTCTCGGCGAGTAGCCGCTCGAACAGGTCGAGATCGGCCCGGCATTGCGCCGGGTTGAAGGTCAACGCCATGAAACCAGGTGGCACATCCGTTTCCATGTTAGTGCGAATGGAAGAAGCCCCGCAGCGTTTCGGGCCGCACGAGGTCCATGATGTCGATGGACGCGTCGGCGCGCATGCGCGCGAGGATGAGCACATCCGGCGCAGCGTCGAGGTAGAGAACATAGAAGGGGTCCGGCGCGTCCACCTTCCTGACGTCTATGCCCGCCGTCGATCGCACGCCCTCGCGCCCGACCATTTGGAACGCCGCGCGCACCGCTTCCTGCTCCGAGCCCTCCAACTGGCTGAGCGCCGCTATCACCCTGCTGGGCACGACGACCCGTTGCTCTTGCCCCGTTTGCGCTGACCGCTCGACTAAAATTTCCACCGCACTGCCCTCCTTACATCCAGGATACTACATCCCGATGGCGGACGACCTCGTCTCGACCGATACGCCACGACATGACCGTGCCGTCGCGCACGTCAAGCTGACGCGTCTAATGCGGCATGCGATGTTGGCGACGCTTCTGGGCCCTTGGCGGCCGGTGCTGGCGTATACTGGGATAGATCTGCTTGTCGTGACACACGGCCAATGAGGAAAGGGAACTCCCGGATGGCTAGCTCAGCTACCGTAACCCCTGTGAATGAAGTCGTCGAGTTCTTCGCGCAGGCGCCGTCCCGTGACGACATCGCCGCGTTTCGGCTATCGTCGTCCGCGCACGAGTACCAGCGCGGATTGTTGGCGCGCAATGCGGCAGGGACGCTGGCTGCCGAGGAGCAGCGTGAGCTCGATCAGATCGTCTTGCTGGATGATATCATCTCCTTGATTCGCGCGCGCATCCACGATACCACGATGTCTCCTGCGTGAGCGGAACGATGGTGTCGGTGGCTTTGCGCCGTGCTGTCGCCGAGCGCGCCCAGCATTGTTGCGAGTACTGCGGTATCGCCGAAGACGCGGTCCTTGCGCCGCATGAGCCGGATCACATTATCGGCGAACAACATGGGGGCGCGACATCACTCCTCAACTTGGCGTATGCCTGTTTCCGGTGCAATCGCTACAAGGGGCCGAATATCGCCACGCAAGATCCCCTGACGGGCCATCTGGTCCCGCTGTTTAATCCGCGCGCTGAGCGGTGGAGCGAGCACTTCCAACTAGATGGAGCGGTGATCGTGTCCCTGACGCCGGTGGGACGTGGGACCGCCTTGCTCCTGCGTTTCAACGACGAACAACGCGTGTTGCTGCGCGCGGAGTTACTCCGGCAAGGGCGCTATCGTCCGCCAATGTCGTCTTAAATGGGGAAGGCCGCGTTATCCGCACTCCGCCGTCATACAGGCCGACCGTCCCTCCCTTCGCCCTGTTCGCGTTCAGTGGCGAAGAGAACGAGCGCGGGCGTTTGCATCGTCACAGGGCCTTGTACATGATCGTGGTCGCATCGAGACGATCGTCGATCGGGTCGCGGCTGAATCCCGGGATGACGCCTGCTGTCTTGTAGCCCAACGATGCATAGAGGCGCTCGGCTTTGTCGCCCGTGCGCGTGTCCAGGGTGATCAGGCTCCGCCCCCGTTGGCTCGCGACGCGCTCAAGTTCGGCCATCAGCGCTTGTGCGATGCCGCGGCGACAAGCAGCGGGATGGACCAGCAGCTTGCGGACCTCTGCCCGGTGGCGTTGGTTCGGCATGGTGTCGTGGTCCAGTTGCACAGTTCCCATGATCCGTCCGCCCTCGCGCGCGACCAGCAGCACGCGCGTCCCATCCCGCACCGCCGGCAGCACGGTGTCGCGCCAGAAGGCCTCGCCGCCGTCGGCAGTAAACGGCAGCACAAAGCCGATGCTCGCCCCATCGTGGACGCAGGCGCGCAGGAGCGCGCCGAGTTCGCGTATGTGGCCTGCGATGTCGTCCGCGGTGAACATCAAGATGGTGGTTTGTACGTCTCTGGTCATGGCGCCTCACACAATAAAGAGGAAGAAGCCGCGTTTTGGGATAGCCACTTCGCCCTGTGCCACTATTAGACTCATTGCAGAATAAAATTCCCTTTTACGCGGCTAGAGGGAACATGGCTTGGCGCTGGTCGGCTAATCGCTGGTCGGCCCGGCGCGTGACGAGGCCGGCAATGGACACGAAGATACCGTCATAAAGGGTGAGCGGGTGGCGAAAGACGTCAGCAAGGATACGGACGTGTTTCATCGCGGCCAGCGTGTTCTCGACGACGATGCGAATGCGGGAGAGGTGCGCATTGTGCAGTTTCTGCTCCGGCGTGAGCGGATGGGCCGTGCTGCCCTTGTAGGGCAGGGCGACGCTGCGCTCCGGCGCGTCGTTGTGCAGCCCTTGGAAGCCGCTGTCGGCCATCAGCGAGAGGGTGGAGGGGATCTCCTCCAGGGTCCCGCACTGGCGCAGCAGAGTCAGGTCGTGGACCGACCCCGGCACGGAGGGGCTGACATACCGCAACCGGCCGCGCTCGTTGACGACGATGAGCGTCTTGCGTGTGTGCGCCTTCTTCTTGCCCAAGTAGTGGGCCTTTTGCGTCGCGTGGTCGTGGGAGCGCTCCACCCGCTGCGCGGTGGCGTCGATGATCGCCACGCTGTCCGCGTCGCCCCCCTCGTCCGCGTCGCCCCCCTCGTCCGCGTCATCCGCCGTGTCCAGCAACGCCTGGGCCTCCTCCGGCCAGCCCAGCGTGTCCCGCCCTTGATCCCGCAAGAGCCGCAGCAGCGACCGCGTGTAGCGCGAGACCGTACTCTTATTCACGTCGAAGAGGACGCCCACCGCGTCCCCCGTCAGAGACAGGCGCAGCCACACCAGCGTCATCAGCAACCGTTCCCGCAGGGCATAGCGCGGCTTGGCCCCGCCCCCAGGGGCGCGCCGACGCGGCGTCGCGACGTACCGCTCCTGCCGGGCCACCTCAGCGCGCGGGCGCAGATCCGCCAGCAGGTCCTCGAACTCATCAATGGTGAGCCCTGTCATCGATTTGAAGGCGCCCGGTTTGTGCGCCAGTGTCTCATAGGTCAACATACCCCTACTCTACGACAACCTCATCCTATTCTGCAACGAGTCTAATTAGGATCAGCGTTCCAATCGGGGACCTCGAACGATCCTCTCCTTGTGTGCTGAGATACCCCCGAAAGTAACCGCGCCTCAGCCAGTGATCATCACGTCTATGCCATAGACGTCCATCGGCGGTGGAATGAAGCCCTACGCCGCGTGCTCGTCATTGGCCTGACCACTCTATTATGGCTATAGAACAATTGGAAAGCAAGGCCGCTTACCGCCGGACCCAGCATTAATACTTGGCCATGACATAAGTAGAGGGGTGCCAGGCCACGACTCTTGACAAATAGATAACTCGGTACTATTATATCCTCAACAACACTGCCTGATTCCTGCGGGCGGCGGATTGGACACACCCAATTCGGATTGATGGGTGAGGCTACGAACTGTCCGACACACGTTCCTACTGATAGGCGGCTTAAACCTCGCACGCACACTACGCGCACACGCGATGGATCGCCGATAAAGACATCTTGTTGACCACACGCGCCACAATCCTGAGCGGCGCACGATAAACATAGGGGAGAGCTATGCTGACCCTCGCGCTCTCAAGCTGGAGCCTGCATCGCCATCTTGTTTATCATGAGAGTGGCGCGTGGTCATCCTCACGTAGCAGGGTGGAGATCGTGACCACGGCGTTTCCAGAGATCGCGCGTTCCTATGGGATCGCGGACCTGGAGATCTGCCAGACGCACCTCGCGATACATGACCTGCCGTACATTGCGCGCGTCGGAGATGCCGTGCGCGGCTGGCTGCCGCGTGGTCAACATGCCCATCGATATCGGGGACCTCGCCCAGACGGACCCGGTGGCGCGCGCGGCGAACGTGCCGCTCATTCGACGATGGATCGACGCCGCCGCTGCACTTGGCTCGGCCGCTGTGCGGGTGAACACCGGCCGCGCCGGCGAACAGTCCGAGTCGGCCGCGTTCGCCAATGCAACGGAGGGATACCGCGAGGTGGCCGCGTACTGCGCCGAGGGGCGCCTGACGCTCTTGCTGGAGAACCACTGAGGGCTTTCCGCCACTCCGGCGACCATCCTGGCTTTCGTCAAGGCGGTCGATGTGTCTAATGCCCGGCTCTGTCCCGACTTCGGTAACTTCGCGTCGGCCCTCCGGCTGGAAGGTCTCCGGCTAATGTTGCCTCACGCGGCCATGGTACATGCTAAGGTCCTGGATGTGGACGAGGAAGGCCGGCATGCCGCGTTCGACCTGGCACAATGCTTTGATCTGGTGCGCGATAGTGGCTATGCCGGACCGCTGTCCATCGAATACGAGGGCGAGGGCGACCAGCGGCAGGGCATTGCTGCCGCCAAGGGGTTGATTGAGCGGCATCTCGGGGACTTGGTCGATAGGTCAAGTTAGGACTGCTGGTGACTCACCCGTCGCCAATACGACACGATGTGCGAGAGGAGGCCGTACATGACCAGCGCAACTCCGGTGTATCGCCGTCCCTGGTTGACCCGTTCGCGCAAGGAGGGCTTATTCTTTTACATCTTCATCTCCCCCTGGATTATCGGCTTCCTGGTCTTCCTGGCCGGACCCATCATCGCCTCGGCCTACTTTAGCCTCACCAGTTATGACGCCATCAATGCGCCGCACTTCTTGGGCTTGCAGAACTACAACGACCTTCTCAGCGACGATTTGTTCTGGCAATCGCTCAAGGTCACGACGATTTACTCGCTGGTCAGCGTGCCGCTTGGGATCGCTTTCGCTTTGGGTGTGGCCATCCTGCTCAATCAGAAGATACCCTTCCTCTCTTTCTTCCGCACTATCTACTATCTGCCCAGCCTGATCTCGGGGGTAGCGGCCTCGGTGCTGTGGCTCTGGATCCTCAATCCCTCATTCGGTCTCCTCAACTGGGGCTTGTGGCGCTTCCTGCACGTTCGCGGTCCCGCCTGGATTTACAGCGAGACTTGGGTGTTGCCGGCCTTCATTATTATGAGCTTATGGAGCGTTGGCGGTTCGATGGTCCTGTATCTGGGCGGCTTGCAGGGCGTGCCGACCGAGTTGTACGAGGCGGCAAGCTTGGATGGGG
>JAABUO010006701.1_pt1 | contig 13192 bp, 15 predicted proteins | sample 5559291 | NCBI WGS metagenome assembly JAABUO01 (sample SAMN10711878, study PRJNA513372) | rock metagenome | isolation source: Antarctica rocks | place: Antarctica: Victoria Land, Finger Mt sud
CTGGAGTTGCCTCTGGCTTTGCCGCTGACCCTGCTGTCTTTGGCTCGCTGCTGTGTCAAAGCGTCTGGCAGTTCCTTGCTAAAGTCTTCTGGACCACAGCTGCAGTGATATGTCTCCTGAGTTAAGAAGGAGTTGTCTTGAGGCCTCTGCAAGCTGCCTGGCTGATTGCTCTGCTTGGCCCTGGCCAAGTAGAAACTAGTTTTGCCATCCAGTGATTGACCTGTGCAAGGAGATGGCTCAGGCAGTGCTGCAAGTTATTATTGCTCTTGCTGGAGCAGCAATAGCTCACCAGCTACGAAGTCTTGGACTCTGCTCACTGGAATACAAGCTTCTTTTAGGGTGTCGCCTTTATTTGGTCCTACTGTGATAGAGCGTTCAGTCCACTGCAAGTCGTTCTGATCATAGATACCTTCTGGAGGAGTTTGCAAGCTCAGATGACGGGGGAACGGGCGTGCGATGGAATCGGTTGGCTGCCCAGCAAGCGTTGCAGTCGACCGCTCTGACATACTGTTGCGATGAACATGCCGGTAGCGCTACATAGCGTGACAACTTTAAGCTGCCACTCACGTGCACCTTGCCTGCCTACCGCACTCAGCCTTGCCACAGCTACATCGCATGAGTCGCGGTGGTGGAATCTGAGATCGGGCGAGAAATAACGCTGGGGACACACCCGACTGCTCAGGGTCTCTGCATTACATGCCACAAGGTCGCACAATGCTTCTAGCCTGTCACTGCTTTCAGATGGCAGATCTGTCACTGCTTTCAGATTGCAGCAATCCAGTCTTCAGGAAAGCGGAAGTTCAGATAGGCATTGACATGATAGCAGCTCTCATCAGGCTCTATGCCCTCAAAGTACTCCCCAATCTGGATCACACAAGTTTGCCCTTAGCCCAGAATGTGATTGGCATTGCACCAAAATTGAGCGCCATGCAGCAGCTGTATTTGCACAAAGGAGGCTTGTACCATTGGTACCGTTAGCTTAGCATATACAGCAGTCAAGCATACATACAGTTGCTAAGAAGAAGCTGCAACAGCAGAGATGAGGAGGCGTACGTCAGGATGTTGGACCTGCAGGCTGTGCTCCCAGTGAGGCGCCAGCACATCTCTATTGTTCCAGATGTCCCATACCTGCACAACAGTGAAGATTGCTGCAGCGGCACAAAGCTGAAAACAGTATTGCTGCAAAGACACATATACTTGCTTGGTGAGTGAAATCAACTGGTTCATCCTAGCACCCAATCAGCACAAGCATGCTCACTGCGCAGTTCACACTGTCTGGTGCCCTACTGCCCAGGCAGCAAGCATGCACAGACTCACATAGTTACTGGCTGACTCATTCTCATCCTCACTCAATGTTTCGCAGGATTTGATCTGCCACTGACTCAAGCATGCAGCCAAGCTGATAGTCCATCCCAGCAAGCATCAGTCTGCAAACAAAGAAGGGCAGTCACCTCTGATGCTTCGCCACTGGGTCCTGCCTCGGCAGGGGTGCTTGGGGTGGGAGTAGGGGTGGGGCGCACAATGTTTTCCTGGGCTACGTAGGTACTCTGGAAGGGCCTGTCCCGATGATCCACAAGAACGTGGTAGTAGGGCTGGTGCCGCCCACCTGCAGACAGTAATGATCTGCTTCCCAGGTAACAAAGGAAAGAAAGTATTATGGCCTTGTGGCACTGCTTCAAGAAAAGGTCACGGCCTTGAGACACTGGGTTCAAGAACAGAATACGGCCTTGATGCTAACTCAAGAAAAGAATTATACCCAGAAAACCTGTGAAAACCTTTTGGAAAAGCTTTGGAAAACCTTCCTTTCCTTGGTTTTTGTTAGGATACAAATTACGACCTTGAGGCACTGGTCGAAGACAAGCCAAAGGTGTAGTGTAGTGGACTTATCAACCGTCAAGATGTGTGAACGGCGTACCTGGAAGCTGGTCGATGCGCATCTGCTGCATCCAGTCCTCTTCTGCTTTGCACTCAGCATCCCAACCATAGATGACGCCACGGTAGTGGTAACGTCTGTGGCGGATGACATCACCCACCTTAAACTGGACAGGCACTGCTTGGTTGGGCCGCCGTATTTGCCTGCAGACAGATTCATAGTTCCTTTGGAGCTTGAATTGCTTTTAACATGGAGGGTTGTTATCAATCACAAGCGTGATGTTGAAGCTCTGCAGACAAGAGGCTTGCGCTCAGGCAGATACCATTGGGCGCTGACCCCAATGGCACACCTCCAAGTTTACTAAATACAATGCCCACTTTACGCAGTGAGGTTTCAGTGTTGTAAGTATTCCCACCTCCAAGTTTACTAAATACAGGCTGGAAGATGGACAACATGAAGGCAACTAACAGACAGACAGGGAGGCAAGCAGGCATAGGACAGGTGGCCGCCAGACAGACAGAGAGTACTTGAGGGCTTGACAGTGTCAGGCTATTCACTTGACATCAGCAGACTGCCTAGACAGACAGACAGACTGATCCAGACAGTCAGCCTCAAGAGCTTGTATTGGCCACCAGGCTGCTTGCAGGGCTGCTTCCAACGCAGATTGCACAGACAAACAGACGGACAGACTCGTACTCCTGGGCTTGTTGGTGCCAGGCTGATCACATGGCTTCCAACGCAGATTGCACACGCAAACAGACGGACAGATACTTACTCAAGGGCTTGTTGTTGCCAGGCTGATCGCATGGCTTCCACAGCAGAGAGGCGAGACTGGATGACAGCTCGGGGTGGGTGCAGCGCCCCAGGGGCCGCCACGTTCCCTGCCAGCTCAGCTATGCGCTTGTAGTCATTAATCGCTGTGTCAAAGTCATCCCTGTTCACTGCAACCTGTATGCAGCAGCAGCCAGTTGTAGACAATGATCTGCGCTTCTAGTTGCTGATGGCTCTGTCAAAACCGCTTGTGTTTGCTGCAACCTGTCATATGGTAAGCAGCATTTCACTTGACGTCCGCTTGTACACACCGTTTGTGATGTCCAATCGGTCCCTGTTTACCGTAACCTGTAAGTAGGTAAGAGAGCATCAGTGCTCAGGTGCTTGGCACACATTGCTGCATCCAAATCACAGCTGACTGCATTGTAGGTACAGCAGCAGACATGTCAATTACAGACTGCTGTGCTGTGACTGACTGTCATTGCCTTTCACTTGACCCTGCATGCATGCACTCAGATAAGGTGCAATGAAGCATGACTGTGTCTCCAGCCAGTGGTGCATACAAACTCTACAATGCTGAGTAAGCATAGGGTGATACAGAACTTGACAGCTGTATGTGAGATTCAGGCGAATGGAAGGAAGCTTTGCAGTGCCGTCCCAAAGCCCACTGTGCTGCGCGTGAGCATAAAGACCATTTGCATTTCGAGGGATGTGAGTGACCAGAAGTACTGTCAGCAGCTGCTGGAAGCTGCTGGCATTGTCAGCATATGCTGTTGTGATTCAGCTGCACACTTTGGTGTGGTTCCCTTTTAGCAGTGAAGCATATGAACAAGCACTAACATTACTATGGACAATCAGCAGTCTGATGTTGGTGACTGCTTGCGTATGCCTGAAGCAACACATAGTATTGTTGTGCAAAGATTGCAAGCAGCATGCCAAAGATGGAATGTGGCCTGGACTTGCCCAGCAAGGATGTAAACACCTCAAGGTTGATACGCTGCATGAAGCTGCTTTGGTGACTACCTGTGCATGCCTGATTGAATACTCAATGTTGTTTGGGGAGATGGCAAGCAGCATGTCCAGCAGGATGCGCTGCTTGCTGGTGTTGCGGCTGTGGCTGTAGATGTTAACCAGGTTGCCGCACAGGCGAGTGTACACCTCTGCCAAACCCACAGCTTGCAACCGACTCTCATGGAAGGGGATGTCGTTCTGCTGCATCATGGCTTTGACTGCCTCCCTGCACCACACGCAGTACAGGTGAGTTTTTATTTGCAACCGATTCTAATGGAAGAGAATGTCATCCTGCTGCATCATGGCTTTGACTGCCTCCCTGCATGACACAAAGTGCAGCACTTCAATGCATTGTTTCAGCATAAAGCAACCTGGCATGCTTGCATATTGTAGTAGAATCTTCATGATCCAGGCATCTTTCCAGGCTCTGCAGATCAGTGCATCCTTGGGAACGTGTATCTGAGACGCAACCCATCAAGAGAACATGCAGTGCAGGCGAGACAGGTCTGCGACTCAACAGGCACTAGCTCTGACGGTTGCATGTCACGCACTGATGACTGGACCACTTAGGACTAACAGCACTAATTCCAGACGGCTGACTGCAAAGGATGCTGAACATGCAGTGCAAAATGCCTGCACACGTCATTATTGTCAGCACTCATTTTGCTGCATCATACAGTGGAGTCTCAGCTGCACGGCAAAAGACTCAGGTGGCTAGGTCATGTTTTCAGGATGCCTGATGATAGATTGCCAGAGAAGCTTTTGTTTGGTGAAGTCAAGGGGCTTCGCCCACCTGGCCGCCCTAGGTCTAGTTTCAATTATGTGATTGTCAAAACTGTCGTATTTGTAGGCCTTATAGGGATGCACAAGACAGGCTGCTCTGGAGAGACAAGACTTGTCCTGCAGATACCTAGCTCATCATGAGCTGCAAAGCGCAAAAAATATTATTATGCACTCCGCCTACGTTTAACACGTGCCATAGCAAGACAGTTGGAGTTGAGCAAGCCTACACATGAATGCGTGAATGAACAACGATGTTTTGCATGTTGACAGCAGTTGCACCTGTCCAGCACTTTGCCACCAGCAAAGACATCAATGAAGCGTTCATCTGGGGTATCAGCAGCCCCCAGCTTGTTCATGAAATGCATGGGCATGCCCACAAACTCAATGGGCAGGCCAGCTCGCCTGCCTACTGCGGCGTGCACAATGGCAAGACTGATGGGGATGCCCTTCCTTGTAGCCAGCACGAAGGGCAGCAAGGAATTGCTGGGGTCGTAATAGTTCTCACTGTCTCCCTGCAGGCAGAAAGGGCATGGTGCATGGCATAGCTGAAAGGCTTCTGCTTTGGTGAAGACCAAACACAGGGCAGCAGGTTCCAAACAAAGGGCAGCAGACAATTGTTGCAGTGGTGGTGGTTCTCAGTTGTGCCCGCATGCAGAAAGCTGACGTCCAAAGACAAGAATGTTAAGCAGGCCTTGTAGCAGTTTGCATTGTTGACCTTGCAGCGATGACCACAATGTAGGCGCAATTGCGTAGGCAATGTGTTGATGCAGAACACACCTCAAATGAATGCAATGTAGACTGCAGACTTACAACAACGGTTTTGCGCCGATTTGTGGTGCATGACCTGACCTGACGAGACAAGTACACAGCGCAAACCGGCAAAAGTGTAGACTTGAAGGCAATGCAACAACCAGCATTGACCACTGCAAACATGCACAGGTCAAAGGCTGTCCCAGTAAGGCTACAGCTGACTCACCTGAAGACCCAGACCAGCATTGCCCGAAGGGATGTTCATCCAGTCAGCCGCAGAGTTTTGCTGCTCCCAACTCCAAGCTGACATGGGATACGGCAACTCTGCCTGTCTGGGGGTGTCATCAGGACTTGGACTTGCCGCTGAGCTGCAACGCACATACAACTCTGATCATTCCAGATCAGCTTTGTGGTCGTGTCGAGTTCCAGCCCACATGTGTTTCTTGTGAGTCAGCCTGTTGCTAGAACTGGAAACAGCTGCTGCAACTGCTGCTGCTGATGCAACATGCTTCACTTGTGCATGCTGCTGACAGGTCACCCCTTATCTGTGCTGAACAGTTTCCATGCCTGATGGTGCAGCCTACCTGCCGTCTGCGGGGGGGTTGAACAAAAGCTGATTGAGGATGAGCAAGGCCTCAAGGTCAGTGCGAGTCCCCGCCGCTGCCATCCTGTGATTGCACTCCTCTGCCAGCCTGTCTAGGTATGCTGACACTGCAGACATGTCCACCAAGGGGTAGTGAGCTTGCGCCTGCAAGGGCAGAATTCGCGCCACCTGTCATGCCGAATCTTTGGTTCTGTATCAAACACGCTGAGTGCTCTGAAGGGACAGTCATAGAACAATACTAAAGGACAGGATTGTAACAAAGTTGCCTGATTTGATTCACATGCAGATTGAGTGGCTTGGGTGAATGACTGTTGTCAATAAGAGTTGCCAATCAGGTGTGCACTGGCCTGACACACTGTCTGAGCGTATGGTTATGGTAAGAGCGCCCCTGCTCTCTGAGGATACTGAAGCAATCAGTACTTGAGTCATATGGTCCCAACAGGTTGTCAAACAGGAGTGTGCACCATAGAATGGCATGGATGTTTGCCTGGTCAAGAAGCTGGCTTTGTGCATTCATATGTGCTGCACCTCCTCACTACCTCTGTCAGTACAAACTGTCCCAGCTTACCACCATGAGGGCTCCAACTTCTGGCATGTTCTGTGTGGCCTGTGGATGCTGCAAGATCTGCTTCATGCTACTGGCCTGAAGGTGACTGAGCACAGCTGTGAGAGCCTGCTTTGCCCAATACCGAGTACCAACCATCAAAGAGCCCTGCTTCACAGCCAGACGCCGCAGCTGGTCCTGGAGGTAGCAGTAACGGAGTACTTGCAATGCAGAGGAGGGGGAGTGTGTGAATTGTGATGAGCTTGACAGGTGTATGTGGTTCTGACCATATGTGAGGTCGCTTGGCATTTTGGTTTGCTGGCAGGCGTGCAAGGCACAACTACGTCTTACCAGGGCGTCATGACCAAGCTGCTGCAGCTTTGCAATGCATCCATATCGCTCAAGAGGCCAAACTAACGTTGCCACTAGCTGATCTGTTTGAAGGTCCACCTGCAACAGGCACAGGCTGGAGTTACATTTTATGCGGCTTCACATCACGATTGCACTTTCTAGGGTGAGTGTGTGACGCCGATTGAGCACCTGGCGCCTTGCAGCGTATAGTGTATTCCAGGCTTCCTGTTGTTGCAGCTCGTTCCAAATAACAGGGCCCCAGTTGGACCAGCGTTGCAGGCAGTGTTGCTGCCAAGCTGGACAGCCTGTGGCTGCCTGACGTAGAAGTCTGCAGGCGGCAGCGCATCGAGCGAGCTGAGCAGGTGCGCATAGGGCTAACACCTGCTGCAGCAAGCTTGCAGGCAGATCTAGCAGATAAGCGTCCGGCTGCTGCTGCATTGTTGAAAGTTGCTGAACCACCACTCCTTGACACGACCCTGTTTACAGCAAATAATGGGCTCTTTGTGCATCAAGTGACAGCCTCTAGCTGAGCAAGTTGCTCAGCTAGAGGCTGTTAGCAAAGTTGACTCATGACTGATCAGCATCAGCTGTCCCTAACATTTTTATCTGGGGATCCCAACGAAGCTTGGGATATAGGGTGCTGGGAATGCATATGGTATGCCTTTGGCTATGCAGCGCAGTCGAATATTACAGCAAGAGCTCAAAGTGACCATGTCACCATCACATTCCAGGATGACCACGTCCGCACCTGGCAAGATACGCAACATGTCCTTGTGCTTGCTAGTCTTCAAAGCAGTCCAAATACATTGGTGGAGGGACATTCGATTGTCAGCTGTTGTAGACAACAAAACTTTGCGAATGAATCACACAAGGAAGCGGGCAGGGGTCAGCTGGTGGACATGACATATCTGAGTATGCACTTGGGCAGCAAAACTTTCTGGACTCACATGCACAGAACTATACAGCCAGATATACCTTGATGACCGGGGGCTTTGACCCTGTCTGTTAAAATGCAATTCTTTCAATGCATTGTCATGTCAGTTCTGCTGTACTCTGGAGAAACATGGGCTGTTGTGAAACAACACATGAGCCTTTTGGCTGTTTTTCAGATGAACTGCTTGCGACGCATCTGTGGCATATCCTTGCGCGATCATGTGCCAAATGTTGTCATACTGAACAGGTGCAACACCCTATCTGTGGAGTCTCAGCTGCAAGGCAAAAGACTCAGGTGGCTAGGTCATGTTTTCAGGATGCCTAACGATAGATTGCCTAAGAAGCTCTTGTTTGGTGAAGTCAAGGGGCTTTGCCCACCTGGCCGCCCTAGGTCTAGTTTCAATGATGTTGCATTACGTGATTGTCAAAACTGTCGTATTAGTAGGCCTTACAGGAATGCACAAGACAGGCTGCTCTGGAGAGATAAGACGTGTCTTGCATGTACCTAGCTCATCATGAGCTGGAAAGCGTTTTAATTATTATTATCATTATTAAAGAGACACGCTGCTTTTGGGGTCTCCCGCAATCAGATAACTGGTTCTGGGCAAGACGCTGCCATCAACTGTCAGTAGCATCATTGTGTCTACAGGGGATCAGCCTGCTGACTATAGTCAAGACCTGCTCAACATGACAGGCACTGCTAATTTTCCCCCCATGGCCATGTCAGGGGTTGATACACTTTTATGACTAGTCATGATTTTCATGTAGCTGTCAAGGTGAATTACATAGCTATAGGTCTATCAGCACTACTGCAACGTTGTTGTTAATTAACATGTGCCTTGACATGGCCTCTGAGGACTGTTCAAGATAGCATTGTCAAGCAGGCAATGCATATATGTATATATCTCAAGTCATCAGCCTGTCTCAGCGGTAGCCTGCAGGGCTGCCTTGCAGGCGCCTTTTCTGGTAACATGTCACCATGCATGTATGTCATTGCTTGCAAAAATACAGCCAATATTGATCAATAGGACAAAGATGACATTGTCGAATGTCTTGAACTGATCAAACTATATATCATGATATGGAGCTTGACCACATTCCAAGCTGCTCTTAACATTTATCTACCATGTCTTAACTTCAACCACAGCCTAGCACACATGCAAGCCCAAAACGCACACATTTTACAAATCTAAAGTACACCTGCAGCAGTACATTTTCTTCACAATATAACGTCTGCAGCTAACACAATCAGCACGCACCTTGAGAGAAAAGCTACATGCCATACAGAAAGCTATTCAGCACCCCAATGCTGCCAGCAGCCATTCAACAGATGTTCTGCAGATCAGCTGATGCCGCCCAACGACCACCTTGTGCATCAATACCCTCACATTTGGTTAACACCTGGAGCGCTGTATTGTGCCAGAGCTGTATCTTTCAGCCCAGTCGTAGTTGGTCCCAGCCATACGCCTTCGGTCACATTGTTATGCCACAGAGTACGTGTTTCCTGACAGAGAGCACAAGCAGGGCACCAGATCCACTGGCAGAAGTCACCCAAGACGCTACCCGCAATGCCAAACTTCTTGCGAATTTGTGTCCTGCGGCAGGCTGCATAGATAGTGCCTATCAGACTCAGCAATGCCAAGACCCCAAAGATGATCCCCTGGGCAGCCTGGGCTTGGTCACACTCTGCAGCAGGTCACATACCTCAGAATATGAAGATCTAATTCGTGTATGACTCGTAGTCCAGAGGGGTGTCATGCGGTCACGTGGGCGTGAAAATCACATCCGTAGTCTGGCTTAGATGGCGTTGATCTGGTAACTTGGGGGCAAACTTGCGCAATTAACCAGCACAGATAATTTGTGAGATTTGGAGATTCAAGCCACATGGTGCAAAGCACCTTCAGTGTCTGGACCCAGGTGCAGCGGTGGCGTGTCAGCTGTGGAGTTTTGGATGGTGATGGGTGCGCAGTACACTGCTGCTGTTACTGATGCGCCGTAGTACAGGTAGCCAGTAACGCCAAACAGCAAAGCAAACAGCATTGTCTGCCAGACGACAGACAGGCGCAGAGCCTTGTTCATGTTGAACCTGCAAAACCAGACAAAAAACCTCGGAACCAGCTTCAACTGCCGTCCAAGCTGAGGAACTTGAGGATCCAGCGTGCCAGAATTAGTATGTGGCTGCAGCAAGCTACTATGATCGCAGCTAGCTTACTATGATCGCTCACCCAAAAGCCACACATGGGACCGCCTGGGTCAACGCGCAGGCCGCCCAGGCGATCTGATCACAGCCTGCGAAGCAGTTACACAAACCTCCTCTCCATTGCTTCGAAACCCTGCCGTCGAACGAGACAACATGCGGCTTCACGGACTGTTTGCCAGAGGCAAGGGGCACCGCAGCTTCCTCATCGTAAACAGCTGCCATCTCAGGTCGATGCGGTGCGGGGTGTATTGAAAAAATATTAGGGCAGGTGGACCAGTCTGTGGCCACCGTTCACACAAGATGGACGCAGAGCTTGAAGGGACGGAATCTCGGACAATGCAAGCGACCTTTGGGAAACCCTTTGTTGGATGATTTGGAAAGGATCGGAAGCAGGAAGCTGGAAGGGAAGCTGTGCTGACAGAGGGTCCGGACCGACGATGTTCACGGGTCTGTGTACAAGCCCTACTGCGTGGAGGGCCTGCATAGCAAAGCAGAACCTCGGCACACGCCTGCCTATGTTGACGATGACGCATTTAGGAAGGACAGCTCCACACACATCATAGGAGGAAGCAGTGGACAATCACGGCCTCTTCTGAATCAGCCATTGATCAATCATGACTTTGTAGCCATTGAGCATGTTCTAAATTTAACTGGGCTGCTGCAGCAGCAAGCACGCATGCGAATGTCACGGAACCCTGCGGACAAATCTTGCACTGTACTTTCAAGTTGCTAAACAGATTTCCTGCAGTGTACTCTAAACTAGTTTCACAAGTTGTTACACTGAATCATCCTACGTAGGTATACCCAAGTATACTACGTAGCCAAGTATAATTCACAATCAAGGTGACACATCACATGTGGCATTGGTCGTGGCAGCATGCATTTCTGTGCAGTCTTTGATGTACCAAATAGGGCATTGGCTCTGAATTAAACATGGTGATCCTATGACAGCCGATTTGCGCGCTTCACATGACGCCTCCATTGCAGTAGACAACTGTTTCTTTGATAGATTGCCAAGTTGGATCTCAGATACACAGATAGTCTCATACAGGCGACTGTTTTTGCACTGCCTGCCCCATGCAAAATTACTGTAAATCTACTTTAAAGGTCCTGCATAATATCCACAACAACTGTTGCATCAATTTGGTATTTTGAACAGATCATTCTGTGAAGCAGCCACTTCACTGCATATACACACATCGACTTGACCAAACATCTGCGTACAACAGACAGAACATGCACTGATCACTGTGCAATACGATTCTGCTGAGCAACGCTTACATGTGGTTTACCCTAGGGGATGTTGTGCTTTGTTTGTCAGGAGCAGCAGACATCATGTATCACACTGAGCCTGTTCTACTTCCCTTGCAAAATGCTATGTTGCATTCACTGCCATGGTGACTTCTGATCAGGTTTCAGAGCATCAGATCTGCAGCCTAGCAGCTATGGCGAGGTCATTTAGTGGAAGAAAGAGCTGGGCTGTAGACAGATTGGAGCTGGGCTGTAGACAGAAAATCACGAATTTATTCAAACAGCAACAGAATCATGCGTTGGCCCCAGCGACACCCCCTCATTCGAGTTGCAATGTTCAAGAATAACTGTCTCTTTATGAAGCGCCCAGGGTCCGCAAAGAAACCAAATACAGCAGTTGCAGCAGCAGCTTCCAGGTATGCCAGAGATCCTGCCAATGAGTGACCAGCAGTGGCCAATATATGCTGCACCTCCCATCACGACAATGGCCATGACAACCAACACAATACCCATCACAACAGTCACCGCATCATAGCAATCTGCATCACCAGCAAACAAAGTGTGAGAGTCAAATGGCGTACCAGATGTATGAGCTAGACGCCGACTGATTGTGCTCGCAGTTCGTTGACACTGAAGCAACAAGAGCTGAATGAGGGTGGTCATGCCAAAAAGCAATTTTAGGACTTGCTCAACTACCTGTGGGCGTGTCAGCAGTTCTTGTGTGGAAAGAAGACACTTTGGCAGTGATGTCCGGGCAGTACACAAAAGTAGACGGGGACTGGCCTGACAGTAAGTAGCCTCCAAAAGCAAACATGAAGACATAGAACAAGCCTTGCCAGATGACGTATAAGCGGACAAACTCCTTTGTACAGAACCTGGTCAGCAGACAGAGACCAGTCGCAGGTGACTGCAAAAACCGGATTGAACCTGTCGCTAAGTGTAAGCTACAGCCCCCTCCAGGCAGCTTACCTGTTACCTGAGTGAACTTGTCTGGTAGTGCAAAACCACAAAAAATCGTCCCCTGTTTTCGAAAGCGCGGGCGTTGGCGCGCCCAAAAGAGGTGTCGATGACATGCCTTCGCCTCACAACACGCTTGTCATCCGTATACCAGCAGCGGTACGATGAGTGGCTCAGCCAACCTTGGCAACTTGCACGCCAGCTGACAGGGACAACAGATGAGTGTGCTGTGGGGCCTGCGCTGGGCTTGCATGCCCCAAGCAAGCCCCTGTCTATGATTGATGGTGCACAGTAGGAAAGGACTGGAAACGGTTCGCATTCAAAAGCAGCCACTCTGGGATTGAGTGTGAGCTACGCATATCTGTCAATATTACTCATGAACTATGAGTCATACTTGCACTTCACAGAGCAGCAGAGCATGTGAAGTGCAAGTATGACTGTTTGCGGGTGTAAGCGCAAAGCATTCAATCCGATCATCCAGCTGCCACACGGAAATACTGAGCAGTGCAAATGGGTGCCTGTGCACTTGTCTCGATTCTTGCTTCACTCCTTCTTTGTGCCGAGGCTGCTTCTTCAGATCCATTCAGCTCCTCTCATGTAGCTACATTGGGTAATGACTACGACGAAAAGGTTCGAGACTGTGTCCAAGCCTCAGTCTGTTGTGCTCCCCGCTGCACCCCGTTTCTTGATTACCTGCAAGTCAAGGAGCACTAACGTAGGTCAGCGATGGCAAGCTATATTTTGTCAAGTTCTATGCACCTTGGTGTGGTGAGCGCTCTGTCGAAGCTCATATTTCGAAAAGGTGTACGCAATGCTGACTGCAGACAGTGACTGCTGTGTTGCATAGGTCACTGCAAGAAGCTAGCCTTGGCTTGGAGTGAACTAGGAAAGACCTTTGAGAATGACCAGGATGTAGTAATTGCCCATATTGATTGCACAAAAAGCAGTAAAGTCTGTACAAAGGCAAAGATCAGTTGCAAAGCAGGTGTTCTTTGTCTGTGTTAGGTCAGCCCTCAATGACAGCTTGGCTTCCTGCAGATCACTGGATATCCCACGCTCAAACTCATCTTCAACGGAGAGGAGCAGGAGGGTTACAAAGGTGAGCACAGCTGGTGATGCGTCTTGTGTGTGTGTGTGTGTGTGTGTGTGTGTGTGTGTGTGTGT
>JAABUO010006702.1_pt1 | contig 13191 bp, 15 predicted proteins | sample 5559291 | NCBI WGS metagenome assembly JAABUO01 (sample SAMN10711878, study PRJNA513372) | rock metagenome | isolation source: Antarctica rocks | place: Antarctica: Victoria Land, Finger Mt sud
GTGCAAGAGGCCTGGTCCTCTTCTTCTTGCTGCACGGACCCCCCTAAACCCGGGTGTGGGTCATCAGGGGAGTCCAGAGAAGGATCATCTGCTGGTGGATGAAGCAGAGGATTACAGACGGAATCAACGAGAACCTCCAGATTGAAGCCGTGACTGCCGCCGTAAGATTTTACGACCCGGCCACGCACCACCACATGCTTCTCATGCTGTAGGTGGGTCTGGAAGGGGACGTACTCCTTGGGGTAGTACTGCAGAACCTCCCAGAAGGTTTCAAAGCCTGCCTTCATCACTTTCCTGCACATGCATGGATCTCTGACGACCGTTAAAATATAATGAATGAATGAATGAATGAATGAATGAATGAATGAACGAACGAACGATTGATTGAATGAAAGAATGAAAGAAAGAATGAAGGCATGGCAACGACCATGTGGATACATTGAGACATAGTGTTGAGACGCATTGCACTGCTGCTGAGATGACAGCAGGGATGAGAATGTGTTGGAAAGGGTATAATAGTGTCAACAAAAACACAGCCTTGTTACAGTAAATCTACATTCAACATTTGGTACTTAACTAACTATACATGTACACGTGTTATCATACTAGCCGTGTTTAGATTGTATCATAATTGTTACTATGTATGTTTTGTAGTTTAGATTATATCACTATATTGTATGTTGTTTAGCAAATATGTTACAGATGTGTTTTTTCATATTGTTTTTGCATTTAGCTCCATCAGAGATGATCTGAGTGCTTGTGGTACCACTGGTCGCACACTAGTAACACCCGAAGCACTGGAATGTGCTTTGGTTGAACGCACAGCAGAGACACTTCATGCTGGAGAATGGCGCTTGCACAGTGCTGTACAGCAGTCAGTAGCAGTGGTGCCGTACACACAAGCAGAAAGCATCAAAGCAGCTAAAGCTACTCTTGCTGTACTGAGTACATACTTGGGAGTGACTGAACTTGCTCAGCTCGGCCAAAATTACCTTGGTCCCACAGCTTGCCGCCATATCATTGTGCATTGAATGCATGATTGGCTGACTCCCAGACGATGGACAGCATTTGCTGCATACATTGACTGGCAGCTAGCAGTGAAATTGGCAGCTAGCAGGGAATTTGGCAGCTAGCAGGGCAATTAGCAGCGAGCTGATGACACAACGGATGAGCTGGAGAGCTTCTGTGAAGACTTTGGCAACCTGCCTGACGTAAGCCTCACTTTTTTTATGAAAATAGTTTCTTTGAGTTGAATTCAGAAAAACTATTTCCATAAAAAAAGTGAGGCTAATGTCAGGCAGGTTGCCAAAGTCTTCACAGAAGCGCTCCAGCTCATCCGATGTGTCATTAATTCGCTGCTGGCTGCCAAGTCTCAGCCGCCAGCCACCCTGCCCAATCATTCCAAGCACGCCTTCAATATGGATCCAAAGGATCACTGGATCCAAAGGATCACTGGATCCAAACTATGCATTCATGGCACAACCACTTTGCGTGTGCTGTTTTTGTCACGTGCTCTCCCACCTTCCTTTTGGGAGCATATTGCAGGCTGTACTCACTAGAATTGGTGGTTTACCTTTTGCTATGCATGCCATTTTTGAGTGAATGAATTTTGGCTGTATCAATGCATCTCCATGTGATCAACACTCTTTTTGAGTTGATGAATTTTGGCTGTGTCAGTGCAGCTCCATGTGATCACCACTGTCCACCTCATGCCTCCTGTCACACATTTCCACATGCTGCACCGTGTTGTTTTATTTCTGTTGCAACCACAGGCTCCGCACCACCCAATCTCTACCCGACCCTCAAGTATACAGTCTACACATATGCCACTCACACAATGGCAAGCTTGCAAGCACTGGTGTGTCAGGGTCAACTGATGACTTAGGTCAGGATTAACAATGGCAAAGGGGGGGAGACGAGTTGCTCACGTTTGTTGCCCAGGCGTCAGGGCCTTCTTGAGCTTGTCTGGCGGAGTGTCAAGCAGCTCCCTGTTCAGTTGCTCATTGTGCACCACCCCATGTCTCCAATTCACTTTCACCTGAAGGCATGGTGATGTGCTCACATTCACAGCATGTCTGCAAGCGTGGGTGTTTTTGCTAGCATGCAATGCCAGGCAACAAGCAGGCGCACACGGTGCAATGCCACAGATGCCACCGAGCATGTAGTAGTAGTCTAACCGTGCTACTTCCAACAGTTCTACTTTGTCCAGATGCCCCAGTCGTCAACCATACACCAGTGCAGCAGTCCTGCATGCTTCCTATAGTCTCTCACAGGTTCAATAAAAGGCAGTCCCTGATCTGAGAAGCCTCCACTTCGCCTTTTGCACTACAACAGAATAAGTCATCAACTTACCTTCTTCAGCTTCTCCAGGTTGACTTTAGAAGCCAATGGCTCTGCCAGGCCACTGACTGAGACTGGGTCCGGCTCTGAGAAGCGGGCCTCCTCCTCATCATGCACCAGCAAAGCTGTTGTCAGCTCGGTGTTCTTGAGTTTGGCAGCCTCCAGCGCTTTCTGCCTTGGAGCTGCAACAAAGGTTTATGGCTTCATTCATGCGTTCATTCACTTAACTTTGCAGTTATGATGCACATTGAGTCCATACAGTTGCAGTCACACTCCAACATCATTGCAGTGGCGGGAGATGGAAAGAGGCATCACAGAGGGGCCTGTTGTCTGAGCAGCCATGTCAGCCAGATACAGCCAGACCCACCTGGCCCCAGAACATTCCCCAGGGTCCCACTGCACTTGCTCCCCCGGCGCATGAGCTCAGCCAGGTCTGGTGTGCCGTTCAGCTCCAGCAGACGAGGCAAGATGCTCAGCAGGATCTCACAGTCGGCAAGGGCTCTGTGGGCTTGGTTTGGGGCAATCCCAAAACGCTCCCTCAGTGCTTGCTGCATTGTACAAGCGAAACATCAGCTGTGCTCAGGCCATGCGTGTCAGCTGTGTCTTTAAATGAGTGATAGACTCCAAAGAGAATGGGTCATTGTACTGTGTTTGCAGTTTGTGTGATCTTGCAAGACATCAGAAGGGGGTTCGAGTAGCCTGTATCAGCCCCCCTTGCAGCTGGGTAGGGGGTGTCTACCCCAGAGCTTAGTACAAATCAGTGACGTATGAGACTTGAATATGGCACAAGTCTCTTGTAGTGTTTTGATGACGTGGACCAGCAAAGGGACTGCTGGTTGTTGACTTGCTGATGACATGGATCAGCAGAGGGGTTGCTAGTTGTCTACTTCTTGAGCCAGCAAGAACACATGACACTGCAACATTCGTTCTTGATTTGTTGCATTTGCATGCAGAGATACGCATGGGTGCATGTTGGTAGAGCAGTGCAGATGTCAGATCAGCAAAGGAGCAGACATGCAGCGCTTTGTGAAGGTGGCTGCCTATGCTTGCTGACTACACATCTGCACCTGTTGGGGACACAGCTGCACCTGTTGGGGATGCACCAGCACCTGTCAGGGACACAGCTGCACGTGTTGCATCAAGCCAGGTTGCACAACATCATGCAGCACATGACCTTGATGTCGCTCAGATTTGCGGTACCTGATGCGAGAGCATCTATGTTGCAGCCACAGCAGCAGCAGCAACAGACACCTCACTCATCTGTATGCTGCTGACTTCATGAATCCTGCATAGACTGAGCCCTCTAGAGTGTAAGCCACCTGAGGCTGGGCTGCACTGGGACGTAGATCCCCACCATACAGTGTCGAGCACAGCATGATCAGATGCATAGAGGCAGGCTCACCAGACCGCGATAGGCTTTCTCCTCTGGTGTGCTCTTGACGCAGTCCTTAGCCAGCAGGAGGCTATCCATCCACTGCCAATCCCTGGGCAACTGGAAGTTCCACCTCTTGCACTCCTGGTCCAGGAACTTGTAGTCAAAGATCTTCCCATTGTGGGCGATCAGCACTGGGATGCCGCCTTCTGGCCCACTGCACTCCTGCCTGACAAATTCCAGCATCTGGCTCATCACTCTCCTGCATTGCCAAGAGGAGTGAAGCAGAGTGAAAACGCATGTCCATATCAAAAGTACAAATATGTTGGCCAAAGGACCCTGAGATTGCATCTGTCATTCATTTTCTGTGCAGCAAATGGTGCAAACCGGTGTTTATTGATTGGCTAAAGTCAACCTTGACCACTGCCTGCACTTCAGTCACTCATTTGCTTGTTCAATGCACGCATGTATGACCATAGGGTGAGATACATACAGGCTTCAGTAGCTCATTGTATAAGGTCCTGCAGCTCAGTCATTGACCATCGTGACACTGGCTTTTGGCACAGACAACAGCCACCATGAGCGCCGTTTATTCTGTACCTATGCAGAGCTTATGTGTATCTCTTTGACAGCTCTGCAAAGCATCACATCTACAGAAACGGCCCTTGCAACAGGTCATACAGTTGGCCCAACCTGCTCAAGGTGATGAAAGTAAACAGTCACGTGTTGATGCATTTTACTGGGCAGCCCGGTATAATACTTGGCTTCTCATTAAACTGACGCCGAAAGGCGTAGTCTTTTCTGTTCTTTTCTTTTTCTTGTTGATGCATTTACTGGCATGCATTGTGTGTGTGCTACTGGGGCAAGCACAGCAGGTGGGAACATACCCAAAAGAAGGAGTTGAGGGATGCCAAGACTCCTGGTCGGTGATCCCATGCGCCTGGAAGGCTGAAGGACTGGACTGCAAGACCACACACAGAACAGGGCTGATTGTGGCGGATCATGTAATGCACCATCAGCAACAGAAGCTGATGTGCAAAGCCAGCAAGGCTGTGTTCAACATTACCCAGATGCAGTAACTTGTTGCTGCATGGAGTAGGCCAGGGAACACACAGCTGATACAATGAGAAAGAACATTTGGATGATGGAGCAGCAGCCTGAGCCTGTGGGTGGCATACAGAGCCTTTCAAGCAGTCACACTGCCAGCAAGCCTGGTGTGATGAGTGGATTTTTCTCGAACAAAACAGATGGGTGGAGCTAAACGATGCAAGACGCTCAGGCAACACTCACGGTCTGCAGTGCTTGCTACAAACTGGGTGGTGGCACAGGAGGCTGCAAATGGTAGAGCCTGTTTGTGACATGTCAGATTGGACCCACATGCACGGGGAAAGTGATGGCTTACAGGGACTCCCTCGCTGTTGACCAGGCTGCTGAAGACCCTGCCACTGTGGCCTCCAATGACAGCCAACTCAATGATCCTTTCCGATGGCATACACCTTCCTGCAGGTGACGTCATGGAGTTGCACAGTGGCTGTTGATTACTAAACCCGAAAGTCTTGGCGTGCACACTTCTGCAATGAATGCAGCAGGGCGAGCCAGACTACTTCATGCAACACACAGTGGCTGAGTCAGACTGGTAGGTACCAGGATAACAAACAGGACAGCAGCTTGACATGTGCAGGAGATCACCAGGATGGTAGACACACAAATGCATAACACAGGCCAGGGGCAACACTGCAGCAGGACATTATATATGGTTAATTGACAGCTGCATTGGATTTCTAGCTGGCCTGTAGAACCACAAGCAAGTGCCAGGCACAACAGCTTGAATACTCAGACAGAAGGGGCTGCAGGACAATGCTTGCCTGCAGCATGGTGAGCACTCTGGAATCTCCTTACCTGTTGTCTCAAGGTCAAAGATGATTGGCCGGCAAGGCCCACTGACAGGCTGCGCAAGGAAGTCCTTCACTTCATCACTCAGCATGACTTCCCTTGACATGTCACCATGCTGAGCTGCCCTCGGATCATATGACTCATGAAGGGCTGCGTCTGGCTGCCTCTCTCTCGGGCTCTGTGGTGGTCTGACAGATCGGATCCATGACAGTGCAGCTGTTGACGGTCCACGGATTGCATGTACACTTGCAGCCTGAGCAGCACCAGATGGCAAGTTTGGGTCAGGGACATTGCCATTGCTGTCGCTGCTGCTGTGGCTGCTGTCTTGGGTAGCTGTCAGCACAGGCTCTACATTGCTGTTCACTTGCTGCATGCCATCATCAACCCTACTAATAGACCGAGCTCGTCGAACATAGTCAGCAGAGGACACTCCCTTAGTGCGAGACAGCAGCTGAGAGAATTGTGCCACTGAGCTGTGACTGCTTGCTGCAGCACCATTTGCTGGACGCAGACCAGCAGTGTTATCAGTTTGTGAAGCTGACAAAGCATCTGCTGCTGTGGCAGTGTTTGCTGATGACGTCGGCTTGCTTTGGGGGCTTTCCATTGGTGCCTGATGGCCTGTCTTGAGTTTGCTGTTGTGAAAATAAAGGTCATGCCGGGTGGGACTGCTGTTGGAGTAGGTGCCTCGAACTGACATCGGCACAGGCACCGCTCTGCGTCGCACCTCACCAGATGAAGCCCTGAGCAAACACATGACATGCATTCATAGGACAGAGGACATCATGGAAGCCTAGCAAGATGTTGCACATAGCTAAGAGCATACAGCAAAGCAACAGGCTGCAAAGACTGTTGTTTGTACAATGCCATCACACCTGATGAGGCTGTCAAGCACCCGTGGCAGAGGTTGCAAGAACTCTCGGCGTTCATCTGGATTCCAGTCTGGGTACCTCTTAGCCTTTTCTTGAAAGGGCTCCAGAGCTTGCGCCGTTTGCAGGGGCAAGGCACCACGCAGGTTTGCCAAATACCCAACCTGAAAACATGATGACTTACTGAGAGAACAGCGTGCTCAAGCCTGAGCAAAAGCAGGTTCTAAGGCAAGAGTAGCTGACCAGGGCATTGGCAAAGTCTGAGTGTGTGCCTTGTGTATTCACATAGTGATGGCCCTCTTCATATTTGAGGGCCTGTTGTATCTTGATGATAGCAGCGTCTGGCCAGTGCTTCTGGCTTGCGTCAGGATGTGTGCGTCCCTGAGAAGCACAAATTGGAGAGTTAGGTTTTGGTCCCGAATCAAATGACCGAAGCAAACCGTGAATCGTCGTGTGGAATGAGCTTTACAGCCAAGGGAGTGATGGTACCACGCGGAGACTGCGGCGTGCTCTTGCAAGCACTGTGACATGCAGGTGCCTGCTGAAGCGCCTACAGGCGTGCTGAGCTGCTTGCATGTGGTGCGGGCATTTGTATGCGGACAGACTGGGCGGCATTTGGCATCACAAGCTGCGCATTCCAAGACGCCACGCGAAGCTGCACATGCTGCTAGCTAAGATCGTCTTGTTGCACGCATCAGAGGGCAACCACATTCCCTGGTGCATGACGATGGCTACAGAGCGTGACGGGGCTTTGCGCAGCGGTAAGGCGTGTTGCTGCATGTCGACAAGCGTTTCGGAGATGCCCATAGCGACTCAGATCATGCACAGCAGGCACCATTTGAGCCCTAATTAGGGGGCCTGGTAAGGGGGCCCCCCCAAACATCTGCGTGCAGCAATTTAGCAAGATGCCGGGTGAGACAGGGCGCGAGCTCACTGGCGTGCGACACCATGTCTGGCAAAGGGGATACGCCTAAAGAAGGCGAGCAGGGAGGCGTGTTGGATTCGATCAAGCAAGCAGGGGAAAACGTCACCAACGCAGTGTCCAAGAAGACCGGCGGATCTCAGGTGAGTCTTGCTTGAGCTGTGCAGCACGTCTCCTCACTTTTCAATTGACTGTCAATTTGCTCTCAGGTTGGAGATGTCGTTCAAGAGAAAGACAATGGCGGTGCCAAGAAGGTGGCCAAGGAGTAGAGAACAGCTTGTATTCGAATGTGTTGACTTCAGCCCCTTCAAGGCTTTGCTTCCATTACTGTTACAGCACATCTCATCAGTCTAATGTGTTCTGACACACTTCAAGTGTGGTGCCGGCTGGGCGAACTCTCGATAAGCATGCTTGCGTGCTGCGCTTTTTGCTTGGGCTCCTGGTCATAGTCAACTGACATGACTGCACTGCAAAACACTGCGAATACATAAGCCAGTGTGACAACAGACACAACAAAAGATATGACAAGCGCTGAGATGCGCAATTGGCTTTGGCTTCAGTGGTGTTCAAGCTGCTTGGCCGCATCTGTGTTGCTATGATTGCACTCAGTGCTTACTGTTGCTGAGCAGCATGTGTGGGCTGGTAACACTGGACTGACCTGGTGATTGGGGATGGTTGCAGTAGTTGCACCACCAGATGAGTGTGTTTCTGTAATGCCAAAAAGGCTCAGCATGTTGCTGAACACTGCAGGTGAGTGCTGATTGACACTTCAAGCAGCACCTTGGGCATCAAACATTTAGCAAGCAAGCCTTTTAAAGACACCATCAGGAAACAGGGGAATGCCTACATGTGCAACAAGCCTGCTTCTCCAGGTAGTTAGTTCTACGTAATGCAGGAAATTTTGTTGACACAAGTGTCTGTCCTGCTGAGGACCCTCAGTCGGAGTGATCATGGATGTCAAAAATGTTAGCGATAACAGAATCACCAACGCCCTCGCGATCACTGCAGCAACCGTGTTCTGTAGAATGGGTAGAATTTTGCATGTTGGGGAAGGCAAACCTGCATGGACTCTCGTTATGTAGATGTGAGTTCTGTCTGTTTTGCTCCATTGGCAAAATGCTATGTAGTTTTCATGTTGACTGTGTCAATCTCTTTGCTGTTCAAAGAAGGCCTCAATGAACAGTTGACAGGATAATCATGAGAGCATCGGCGAATCTCATCTAATGTGAGACGTGAGTATGACTGCAGCAAGCTTGCTTAAGCCTTATGCAAACATGCACTTGTGTTATGGATCCGGAGTACAATGTGTCAGGGTGTGTTGCCAAACGTGGTAGATGCGGATGTACGCTGCAATCCATGTCCATCAGGTTGTCACATCTTTTTAGCAGGCTGCCTTCTCGAAAGTTTTGCTGCCTAGGCATGTTGCCATCAAAAGCTTCACCAGCTACGCGTTGAGAGTTTTGTGTTAAGCATCAGTCATCGTCAAAACACCTTATTGTTGCAAAGAAGGTTTTTGATCAAACAAAAGCTCTTGATTGTATCGATGCAGCACAATTAATTGCACAATCAAGCTGAAAGACAAACAACGACCTGCCAGTGTTTCATTCACTAGCAGAAGGAGGGAACAACTCTTCTATATTTCATACTGTTGCTGAAAACAAATTTTGCAAGCCATAAACCTGATCCAGACAAGGAAGAACTCACTAACAGACACAAAGAGATATGCCTACAGCAGGCTGTGGGCGCAGAAGGGGCTAAAGTACAATGCATGCCTGCAGCCACTTCGCCACTTGGCTGAAGTATGATGCAAGGTGCAGACTGATTGGACGAGTGTGGTAAAGTTGAACCCCAAAAAAATTGCTGAACGACACTGCCAAACCGAGTCTATGCACTGGCCACATCTTTCTCTGCCTGTGCTTCTGCCTGTCCAATACTACTCAATGAAATGCCCTGCCCATGTGGCCTCACATCATGAATCACTCCACCATCCTGCCATTGTGCTTGAACGTAGATGGAGCCAGCACGCTCATCAGGGAAAGGATGAGCTTCAGGCGAATGCTGCCTGCGCAACCACCAGCAGCTAGTAAGAACATAGTTAAACCCGGGACGGCTGCATGCTGCTGCAAGTCTCCAAAAGGTCAGAAAAGATAGCATGACTGCACGTGTTGACAACCTCACCTATCAACATTGCCATCACCCTTTGGATCGTTACCGCTCTGGTTGCCTCCAACTATTAGATTGGTCAAGTTGTACTTCAGCTTTTGGAAGCCTGACATAGGGGGTTCTCTGCTAGGTGTTCCTTCAGTCAGGTCTCGTCTCAGGCTTGTAGAGGTATGCACCAGGCTTTGTTGGCCGAGATATAGACCCTGCAATATGGTCTGATAAGCAAGCCCGTACAAGACTGCGGACCATGCAGCGTCTAAAGATATATGCGGCACGTGACCAGATCAAAGCTAACGCAGACCTGATTACAGTCGAAAGTGTGGCAGGCCAGTCGTCTTTGTGACATGATGCTTCTCGCAAATCTTTGCATAGCCATTTTGCAGACGCGTTGCCTGATCCAAGCGACACTGGTCGGCGAAACGTGCACACGTGGTCACGTGTTGATGCGGGCAAGGTCTTTTCGCAGAAGTGACAACCGACAAGTAGCAGCCAGTCAACAGTTACGGTGGCCTCAGCAAGCAGTCTGCTTTCGTGTTGTTCGCGAAAGTTTCGGCAACAGTATAGCTCCACAGGATATTGCTGAGAACGAGACTGTGCCGTGACGGTTCCGTAAATAAATTGCAGAACATGCCTATTTTGGCACAACCAGCTGAGCGGCCTATCGAGTCGAGCTCCGTCTGAGTGTATGTGCTACGAACGTGGCTAGTTGACCAAGTGTCTGTCAGATCTGAACGAGTGTCGTGACCTAGCTGGGTTCCCTGGCAGAAGAGAGAGTTTGATAAATTGCATGAGCTGCACTGATCGCCGCTGGGGGCAGTTTCACGTGGTGCAGAGCTGATCGGACCTGTCACGTCTGTTCGTATGGCCTCTGCCTTTGACAAGCCACTGTTCCATCAGTGCGTCTTCGACGAAAGTTCGAGTAAGGGTTGTTTGTTCCCCACAGCCTGTCCTTGCGACATCAGTGCTTTGCCCTGAACTTTGTCACCATCTGCAGGTTTTGAGTGGTGCTAAGGCTAGCACCAGTGGTCGCTTGCCAGCTGCTGCCGTGCCACAATGTCTGCAGTATGCCAGCATTCAGCCCCCTGCCTTGTCTGGCAGATTCCGCATCAGAGCTCTCCCTGGTACAGCAAGACTTGGCATAGCAGGCTCCAAGCACGCTGTCAGCTGCGGCATAATGCAGTCACGGCCAAGGCAAGTGGCATGTCAGGCTCAGAAAAGTCAGCAAGAAACAGAGCGACCAGTAATGGAACAACTGGAAAGTGACTTGATAGCTGGAAGCAGTAGCAACGGAAATGGGAATGGCGCTAGGAGAAATGGAAGCAAAGCCCCCTCCAAGAACTCAGCCACCAACATAGCAGACAAAATTGACACCAGCCCTGCTGAGGAATCACAGGATGAGGGTGACAACAATGACTCTGGAGCCCAATCGCACAGTGAAAGATCAGGAGGAACGCCTGCCAAAGCAGCTAGTAAGGTGCCCGGCGGTGTCACAGAAGGAGACAATGTCAGTGCTCCTAAGCCAGCCTCTTTTTGGTTGCCTCACCCAGAGGCAGGAGACCTTGCCCCGGTACAGTTCTAGCTTCAGAAGCTGTTGTCTTATTTCACTGTTGCACGCCTCTGCTACCTGTGTATGTGGTCACTCCTGTTGCTGGCACGTCGTGTGGCCTCTTGCCAAGCCACAAAGTTTGCTTGGCTGCACTTCAGTGACTCGTGCCAGCCAGCTGCTCATTGCTCATCACCATCTTCGTGTGTGCAGACAAGACCAGAGGGTGGCATGGAGCTGTACATGCAGTACGCAGCAGATGTGAAGGATGTCATGACAAATGCACCTCGGACTGCATCATCCTTTGTGAAGCGCAGGTCAGGCATGCCATGTCAGCTCCAGCAACTATGCATGCATCATCATTGCTGAGATGTTTGCAGGATCAATCCATAGCTTAACAAGCAACATCACTCTCAACTGCACAAAGAGTTGTCTTGAGAGCAGTGCTAATACATTAAGTGTGTAGACAGATGGAGACATCAGGGCAGCTGTCACCTTTCACATGCAGCTGTGACTCACTCATGGCTCACCACCTGACAGAGGGCGTATTCACAAGCAATCAAGTCGCATGTCGCGGCGCGAGTGCGCTGGAAATTTCACTTGTTGCTCTGTGATTGTGAACCCGGTACACATGTGCTGTTGCATCTGCAGAGTCCAGCAGTTGATGCTGTCCAACACTGCAGTCAAGATTGGAGCCTTGCTGCTCTTTGCGCTGCCAGCTGTTCTAGTGTTTGGCGAGATCTACAGCGGTATCACAGGACAGCCAGCCACAAACGGGTTCATCAAGATCTACTCTGTGCTGCTCATGATCCCAGGTACTTCCATATTTCCGATTTGTGTTCCAAATTTCCGTTCAGCTGACTGCAGTGTCAAATTTCCCCTTCAACTCAGATGCTCTGCAGCACCCATCAGCCACTTCAGCCTGGCATTCAACTCGTCCCTGCCTTAAACATGCCATATGCTTGTCAGCAGTTATCATGTTCATTGGGTTGCCAGGGTCCAAGTGCAATCAGCACTGGTTGACAACTTCACTGGCATGTACCTGTCCTCCAAGCACAGGCATCACCAGGGCAAGCTGCTTTGCAGCATGCTTGAATATGCAAGTCGTGCCCAGTTTCTGTACAGCTCGCTGCAATGTCACTGTCATTGCGTCCAGCTTAGGTTCATCTGTCCAAAAATGTCAAAATGCTGCAGGTGTCAATCTGCTGAATGAGAGCAACCTCATTGCGGGCATTTTGCTCAACACCATGTTTCTGCTGGGAACCTTCACATTTGCTGTTGTCCTCGGTGTGGTGTCTGATGACATCAGCTCTGAAGTCAAGGTACTGGATGATCATGCTCGCCGTATCCATGCAACATGCTGTTCTCATTTCTGGGCTTTGCCCATTGCTGCCTGTAGTCATGTTCTGGCTGTATGCATAGTTCGTCATCAGTTCTCATTCCTGAGGCTTTGCCCCATTGCTGCCTGTTGTCGTTTCTGGGCTGTGTGCCTTGTTTGTCATCAAGCGCGTCTGCCGACTGCGCCAGCGAGACTTTCAAATTAGTAAATTGCAAGACATGTGAGCTGACACTGAAGTGCCTACACGTCATCAATTGGTTCGGAAAACTGGCTGCCTCTGGCATGAGACATATCATGACATATAATCTGCTCATGGCTGTCAACGCCACCACTCGCATCATTGATCCATGGAATCATGCAGAGTAGCATGCCTTCTGTACGATTGAGTGTGTGTATGCTGCAGTCCATTCGTAGTGGCAACTACCCCGTCATGGACAAGGACCACATCCTGGTGCTCAACTGGAACAGGCAGACCATTCCTCTGCTTCGACAGCTGGCGCTCACCAGGACTGAGCAGCAGGGGACTGCACAGAAGCACAGTGTGGCCAGCAAGCACAAGATACAGAAGAGCAAGGGCATGTTCCTTGCTGACAAGTGAGCCTCCTCACCTATGCACCAGGCCTTGTTGACCATTTGAGTATGTGTATGTCAGACCTTAGCAGCAATGCTGCATCAGGCAGTGGTCACCTGGTCCTGCTTTTGAAATGTGCTGGTGCAGACTTTCCAGTCAAGATCTGCAGTCAGCCATGATGT
>JAABUO010006704.1_pt1 | contig 13188 bp, 17 predicted proteins | sample 5559291 | NCBI WGS metagenome assembly JAABUO01 (sample SAMN10711878, study PRJNA513372) | rock metagenome | isolation source: Antarctica rocks | place: Antarctica: Victoria Land, Finger Mt sud
GCGCTGTGGATACTTGTACAGCGCCTTCATAGAGGAGTGGGTGGGTGTGTTGTCCAGGTAGAAGTAGTATTCCTTGAGGTCCTCGCCATGGTTTCCCTGGGGGTTGGTCAGGCCAAAGGGCCGTTCTTTGAGAATGGGGTCGGCCTCGTTCCACAGGGCCAGTGCAAAGCACAGGGTGCAGCGCTCATCGGAGATACCCAGCAGCCCGTCCTCGCCCCAGCGGTAGGCGCGGGAGCGCGCTTCGTCGTGGGAAACATATGCCCAGGCGTCGCCATCCGCCGAATAGTCCTCTCGCACTGTTCCCCACTGCCGCTCGCTGAGATACGGTCCCCACCGATACCAGGGCGTCTGGCCGGCGACCGCCTCGGCCAGACGCTGTTGCTCGGCGTCCCCCGTGTGCGGTGAGGCATAAGTGGTCCTGGCGTCAGCGTTTTGTTGCATGGACTCCATTATGTGGTAGTTGCGGTTTGCCAGATGCACCGGGATCAGCTTATGGTCGAGTTAGGAAGAGCGATGGATCGCGAGATGGTTCTTAATACGTTGTCCAATTGCGTAGCAGAAAGGCGGATACGAGCCTGAACACCAGGGAGATTCCCCCCTCAGGCGGCATCATGACGACGCGACTTCTCAGGGAAGCCATTTCCCAACTGCAGGATGACCTTGACGTGGAAACGCACGACATCGCGGGTGCATTGGATACCACGCCACGCACCGTCGAGCGGTGGCTTCGGGAAGGAATCGTACCACAGCGCACTGCGCGGGAGCGGCTCGATACCCTGTTCGATCTACGAGACGACCTCTATCGGTCGCTAGAACATGGACGGCTGGTCCGTCAGTGGTTGCACAGCGATAGTCGGTACCTGGGGATGGTTAAACCGGTTGAGGTCCTGCGGGCGGGGCGGATCGATCGAGTGAAGGCAGCGCTGCTAGCCATGGACGAGGGTGCGTTTGTGTAACCATCCCGCCGGCCGCGACTCACGCCACTGGTCAGCTGTCCCGTGCCGCCGGCTCGTCCGCTCGCAGCAGGGCCTGCAACTCTCGCGTGAAGTGGGCGAGGTTGCCGTCCAGGGCCGCGAAAAACTCCTGGTCGACGCGCTCCACCAGGCGGATCGCACGGCGCGCCATCTCCTGCCCTGGCGATGTCACCTGCAAGAGGTTGGCCCGTGTATCCCTTGGATGGGGAATCCGCTCGATCAGTCCCTTCTCGGCGAGCACCCGCACCACCTGCGAGGTCATCATGACGTCGACCTGCGCGTGCCGGGCAAGCTGCACCTGGCTGACTCCCGACATCTCCGCTCCCTCGTGAGTCAACCACGTCAGAGCGGCCAGCAACACGAATTGCACATGCGTGAGGTTGACCTCCTTGAGCACCGCGCGCTGCCGCCGTTGCCACAGATTGGTGACCTGCCAGAGCAGGAAGCCCGGGCTCTCCGAGGGTGCGTCGTAGGCCGAGTCGAACGGGTCAGGGGGCATGAGTGCCCTCCAGCTCCATCGGCCAGGCAACGCCCATCGCGATGGCGATGATCGCGAAATCCTCCGCGGGGATCTCAATCAGGCCGGCGCGGAAGGGGTAGCCCCACCGCTGCTTGTCGCGGATGAACGACAGGCGTTCCAACAACGGTGCGATCGGCGCCTCCCGGCAGGGGACATACCCCACGTCCCGCCGGAAGGGCACAAAATCGTCACCCATGCGGTGGGTGTAGACACGGTCGTCCGCGACCCGCCCGATGGCGGTAAACGCCTGGAGTGGTGTGCCGCCATCAAGCGCTGTGCGGGGAGAGTAGTAGACCAACCAGTCGCCCGGACGCAGGCGCCGCAGCGGGCGTTCCTTACCGTGACAGACCTGTGCGAAGCCGCCTGCTACCCCGCCCTGCACATGCGAACGGGAGACGACGCCGATCCAGTACCGTGGCGCCTGCGGGCTTGCCTCGTTCTCGCTGCTGTGCTCGTACTCCCCCATGTGCGTGCTCCCTTCGGCTCGACTATTACTACACAGGCATATTATATGTGTGCATAGAATATGTGGTCAAGGCGCGTGTAAACCGGTCTGTTCGTCCCATTCGGATGAACCAGCCTTTGTGGCGCACGAGGCAGGGGAACCGGCTGGTCGGGAACGGTGTATCTCTCTCTATGAATAGCAACAACTCGATACAGAGTTGACGTATAGTGGGATAGACGACGTACTATCCAGGTCAGAGGAGGCTCGTGATGCTCCATCTCCGCCGCGTGTTGGTGTCTCTGCTCAGTGTCGTGCTGCTGCTCATGGCCTGGATCGTGGCGCCGGCCTCGGTTGCGCCGCGCGGTGTGGCCGCCAAGGGGCTGCCCACGCCGCGGCTGTACATCGCGGCGCCTCAGTTGAACCGCCTCCAACCACTCGATGCCGCTTCGCTGGCCAGCAGCCCCCAGGCGCAGGGCCTGAAGGTTGGACCCTGGAGCACTCGGTTCCAGCGGCCTCTGATCGTGGCCGATGCGGGCGGCGACGCCTTCGCCGCCGTGACCTATGGCCTGGGTGGCAGCGCCACCCGCGCCCGAGACATCACCATTCGCACCTTCAATGCATACGGTGAGCGCCAGGGACCGGTGATTCATCCCGCTGTTCTGCTCTGGATCGAGGGGCTCTCGACCGGCGGCCGGGAGCTGTACGGCTCCGGCTACCGATCGGCAACCAATGGCAGCAGTACCGGTTTCTACGTAGTCGACGCCTTCACCGGCGCCGTGCGCTATCACCTGCCGTCCGCCGAAGCCTGCTGCGGCTCGTGGCTCTTCGACCCGGCGACGCACCGGCTCTATATCCTGAACGAACCGCCCGGCGCCACCGCCGCCGTGCCGGGCACGCCGGTATTGAAGTCGTACGATGTGGCCTCCGGTCGACAGCTCGGCCAGCTGCCCTTGCCGGGCCTGGTGGCTGGCTCGTGGACCGAAAGCACGTCCGGTTCCAGCGGCGATACTTCGGCCCTTACCGTGTGGTCACCCGGCTTCGCGCTGAGTCCCGATACCCACCGCATCGCCATTCTGGATAGCAATCGAAATGCGCTGACCATGGTTGACGCGGCACAGCTCTCCATCGAACGGACCATGACGCTCTCGTATCCACGATCGCCGCTCGAACGGCTGGGCGATGTGCTTGGTCTGACCCCAACCGCGGCCGAGGCCAAGGAGTTCAAGGGTACCAGTCTGAGCATGACCTACTCCCCCGACGGGCGATCGTTGCTGGTGAGCGGCTTCGAGGGCCAGCCGAACGCGCAGGGGCTGTATCGGGCCACGCCACTCGGCCTGCGCCGAATCGACGCGACCAGCGGCGAGGTCCAGGCGCAGCAGCCGCCCAATGGAATGCCCTGGTGGCTGCAATACGCGCCCGACGGCAGCGCGCTATACACACTCGGGCCGGTCTATCCTGACAGCGACAGCCCGCTGGTGCTGCGGCGCTACGATCCCCTCACCCTGAACGTGCTGGCCAGCCGCGAGATCAACCAGGATGGATATTACGCGCCGCCCACTGTGCTATTGGCGACGGACGGGTAGCACACGCGGACAGTAGTACGGTCCTCATGCCATGACCATGGTGAGCAGAGCGGAGACCCTGCGGGAAGAATTAGCGCGCTTCGTCGGCATCGTCGCCGCGGATCCGCATACCCGCCAGATCGTGGTGTTTGGCTCGATGGTCAATGCAACGTTCGACGAGTGGTCAGACCTGGACCTTGTGGTGGTGATGGAGACCGACTTGCCGTTCCTGGAGCGGGTGCGACGCCTTCAACGCCGGGTGCGGCCACGGGTAGCGATGGATCTGCTGGTGTATACGCCGGAAGAGTGGGCGGAGATAACGGAGACCCGGCCGTTCGTCCGGGACGAAATTGTGGCCAAGGGCCGAACTGTGTATGAGCGATCCGTCACAGCCCTGGCTTGAGAGCGCCCGACGCAGCCTGGATGCGGCCGAGGTTCTCCATGCCGCCAGGCGTTGGCCTCAGACGTGCTTCCATGCGCAACAAGCGGCGGAGCTAGCCCTGAAAGCGGCCATCGCACACCAGAATGTGGCGCCGCCCCGCCTCCACTCGATCACAGAACTGCTCGCTCGGCAGGACTCTACGACGCGACAGGCATTGAACCATGTGGCCGACCACTTGCGTGATCTCGACAGCTACTACACAGTCACGCGCTACCCGGACGCGATTGTAGGAGCTCTACCGGGACAGCAGGATGCCGACGAGGCGCTGATAGCAGCGACGGAAGGAGTGACCGTCATCAAACGCCTGCTCGACGCTAGCCCCTGATCACCGTTCTCGCCGCCTCCATGGTGGACGAGAGCACGAGCTGTCGCTTCAGGTTCGACGGCGGGATCGTGACCTAGACGGCCACCGCGACTGACCGTGCGTCGTACGTGGGCTCCGGAATTGCTTCGCCTTCACGCTGGAGCAACGCGAGATGGCCGCGCATCGCCTCGGTGGCATGGGCGATCGCCTCGGCTTTCGTCGCCCCTTCGGTGACCACACCGGGGAGGTCCGGAACGTCGACGAGAACCATGCCCGAGTCGGCGTCATGGTGGAGAAGGATCGTGTAGCTACGCATGTCGTGCTCCTGCATCAGTATTGCTGCTCGAAGTCGCTACGTACAACAGTGCAACCCGTATGCTGATAATACATATGGGCATCGTGCTACAGGGCATCGGCGTCTCCCCTGGCGCGGCCAGTGGTCCGGTCTACCTCATGGCGGAGGCGACGCCGGCTGAACGGAAGCCCGGCTCACCGCGCCAGGAGCAGCGAGCCTATCAGCGCGCGTCCCAGGAGAGTGTCCAGCAGCTCGAACGCCTGGCCGCCGAGTTGCGGGACAGCGGTCTGGAGGAGCAGGCGGGCATTCTCGACGCACAGATACTGATGCTGCAAGACCCCGGTTGGATTGAGCTGGTTACCCAGGGCGTCACCGAGGGTGCGCCGGCAGAACACGCGATGCGCGCCGCCGGCGAAGCCTTTGTCGGCATGTTCCAGGCGATGGACGATCCCTATCTGGCGGCTCGTGCCGCCGATGTGCGCGACATTGCCAATCGCCTGGAAGGCGCTCTGGGGGGAGCGGCCCTGATGCCGCCGCTCACCCGACCTTCTATTATCGTGGCCCACGAACTGACGCCGTCCCAGACCGTGAGCCTGGATCGCGCCCTGGTGCTCGGCTTCGCCACCGATACCGGCAGCGCCACCGCGCACACCGCGATCCTGGCCCGGGCGCTGAATATCCCGGCCGTGGTGGGAGTGCCCGGCCTCTCCTCACGGGTCCAGCCAGGCGGGCAGATCGCCCTCGACGGCGAGAGCGGCGCCGTGATCCTCGATCCAACCGAGCAGCAGCGACAACAGTATGCCGGACGCGCCGCTGCACTGGAGCAGCGCCGCACGCACCTCCGCTCGCTCCGCACCGAGCCGGCGGAGACCAGGGACGGCCGGCGGCTGGTCCTTGCTGCCAACATCGGCTCACCGGACGATATGGCGGCAGCGCAGGAAGCCGGCGCCGAGGGCGTGGGCCTGTTCCGCACCGAGTTTCTCTTTGCCGATCGGCCGCGAATGCCGGCTGAGGAGGAACAGGTCGACGTGTATCGCTCGGTCCTGGCCGCCATGCCGGAGCATCGGGTGATTATCCGCACGCTCGACATCGGAGGCGATAAGCCGCTGCCCTATCTGCCGCCAAGTGCCGAGGCCAATCCGTTCCTGGGCCAGCGCGGCATTCGCTACACGCTGGCCCATCCCCAGCTCAACTGCGCGCTCTGCTCCGCGCCTCCCCCGCCGGCCGGCTGGCCATCATGCTGCCCATGGTCTCCGAACTCGCCCAGATACACGAGGTCACCGCCCTTCTGGAAGAGCTGCAAGCCGAGGTAGGCGGAAGCGCCGAACTGGGTATCATGATCGAGGTACCGGCCGCCGCGCTCCAGGCTGCGCAGTTCGCCCGCCACGTCGCCTTTTTCAGCGTGGGTAGCAACGATCTGACCCAGTACACGCTGGCCGTCGACCGGGGCAACGCACAGGTTGCCTCGCTCTATCGCCCGCTCCATCCCGGCCTGATGCGCCTGCTGGATCAAACATCCCGCGGCGCGCAGCAGCACGGTCGCTGGACCGGCATCTGTGGCGAGCTGGCGGGTGATCTCCTGGCAATACCCCTCCTGATAGGGTTGGGCTTCGAGGAACTCAGCATGACGCCCAGCCGCATACCGGAGGCGCGAGCGCGGATTCGGAGTTTGGATGCCGCCCGCTGCCGCGAGCTTGCCGCCCAGGCGCTGGAGTGCGAGACGGCTGATGAGGTGGAGGCGTTGAGTCGAGGACTGTGAGCATTCCCTCTACGGCGTACTCTCGCTCTCGCCAATCCCGCCCTCGATCAATGCAGTCAGCGCCTCGATGGCCTGTGCAGCATCCGCCCCCTCCGCCACGAGCGCAACCCGGCCACCGGCATGCACACCGGCGGTCAACACCGACATGATGCTCTTAGCATCGATCGCCTTTCCCGGACGATCCAGATTCTCCAGCGTGATCTTTGCCTGAAAGCGGCTGGCCGTTTGCACGAAGAGGGCAGCAGGACGGGCGTGTAGACCGTGCTCATTGCGAATCTCTAACTGAGTGCGTGCCATTTCCCCTGTCATAAGCTAGCGCTCCACCTTCTGCATCGCTGCTGCCCCTTCCGCTGCGTCGTTGGCTTCCCGCAGCGACCTGCCGATTGACGCTTCAACCGCCGCCACGACCGCGCCTTCCACCAGCGGCGCGTTGCTGAGCAAGACCTGCGCGGCCCGCTCCGGCGGCAGCATCTCGACCGCAAGCTCTGCGCTCATCACGGCGCTACCCAGATCCATCAGCACCAGCACGCCATCCGGACTGTAGGTCTGCTCGATAGCAGCCCGGATACGCTCGGAGTCCGTGCCCAGGGTACCTTCCGGCCCACCGCCGGCCGCGGCGATCTGAACGCTGCCCCCGGTCATCTGCGCGGCGAGTTCTTTCACGCCCTCAGCCAGCCGGGCGCTATGCGAGACCAGCACGATCCCGATCACCGGTGCGCCTGGTAGGCCTGGAGCAGAATCTCGATCGGGTGCAGAGAACGCGTGTCCGTGCCGTGCTCGATCTGCCAGCGGCAGGTTTCGCTGTCACAGGCCGAGACGGACGATCCGACGGACTGGATCTGGCGGAAGAGCGGCTCGCCGACCTTCATGGCGATGTCGTATTTTTCCTGCTTGTAGCCATAGGTTCCCGCTGTGCCGCAGCACTCGGCATCCATTTCCACCGGTCGCAGGCCCGGAATCAGGTCCATCAGATCGAGCGCCGGCTTGCCGATGCCGTGCGACTTCAATTGGCAGGGTGCGTGATAGGCAATGGCCTGGTCGACCGGACCGAAGGCGGTGTTCAGCTCGCCACGCTCGTGCAACATGCGCAGGAATTCGCAGATATCATACACGTTGGCCGCGACCTTCTCCGCTTCCGGCGTGCGGATATCGAGCAGATCAACGTAATACTGCTTGAGCGTGAGGCTGCAGCTGGTCGAGGTGGCCACGATGGGTATCCCCGCTTCCGCCATGGGCAGCAAGCGGCGGATGTTCCGCTCCGCGTACTTGCGGGCCGCGGCATAATCGCCGTTGGAGATGAGCGGCAAGCCGCAGCAGTTCTGAGCAGGCAGCACCATCTCGTAGCCGTTCCGCTCCATCACCTGCGCCGCCTTCATGCCCAGCTCGGGCTCGTAATACTCGGTGGAGCAGGCATAGAAGTAGGCTACCCGCCGGCCGCTACGATACGGATAGCGCCGGTGCATGGCGCGAAAGCTGTGCGGCGAGAAGGCCGGCATGGGCGCCCGTGCATCGATCCGCAGGGCGGCTTGCATGGCGCGGCGAACCAACCCGTTCTGCAGCACGCGATTGACCAGCGGCGCGATCGGCCGGTTGAGCCGGCCCAACAGTTCCGGGCGTGCGATCAGGCGGTCGCGCAGCGTCGGGCCACCCCCGGCCTCGACCATGGCGGCGCGCGCCCTGGAGTTGAGTTCGGCGATCTTCACCCCGGAAGGACAGACCCGAGTGCAGACGGTGCAGCCCGAGCAATAGTCCACCGTGTGATCGACCGACTCGCCGATTCGCAGCCGCTGCGCTTGGGGACCGACGTATTTGGGGCCGGGGAAGAGATCGGTGACGGCCATCACCGGGCAGTACGACTGGCAGACGTTGCACTTGATGCAGGCGTCCGTGCTGAGCGTGATCTCATGGGCGTCGAAGCTGGTGGGATCGAGGATAGACATGGGTACTTTCATCACCGCAGTGCGGACGCGAGTACGGTGGATCTGTTCAGTAGCGATAGCGCCTCAGTCGCCGCTTTGCGGGCCGTGGCCAGGGCCACACCCTCACCGGAACCCTCGTGAACCGGGTCCCAGTTCGGCAGATTGGAGGCGGTGACGAAGACATTCTCGACCAGCTGCCCGGAGGCAGTGAAGGGCTGGAGGCGCCCGTTGGTACGTACCCCGGCCAGACTGATGGGCTGTGGCTCTGGGCCAAGGAAGCTCTGATTGAACCACTCCGCGCGGTTCCGCGGACCCTGCACCGCCAGATCAAAGACCGTCTCTCGCAACATACCGTCCGGACCGGCGCTGATCCCGCCGCCGCCGGTCCCGCCGGTGGCGAGGACCAACACCTCAGCTCGGTGGGTGGTGGGCCGGCCGGCCGAATCGACCACGATCTCGGTGGCCCGTCCTCCCTCGATACGGCCGCGCAACCAGAAGCCAATCTCGACCCGCACGCCCCGCTGCAGCAGTTGGCGGCGCAGCGCCCCACTGACACGGATGCCGGCCACGGAGGGTGGCAGGGTAGGGATCTCGAAGATCGGACGGCCGATGAGCTGTTCGAGATGGGCCACGGCTGCACGATGAGCCTCTAGCCCCAGCACTGCGGGGAAGCCCACCCGTGCGGCGTCGCCCAGGTTGGCGGTCACCAGCCGCCCGACCTCGTGCCGGATGGCTGGGTCGTCCAGGGCACGGGCCAGGTCGATCGGCAGCAGGTGGCGCCGGCCGTGCAAGGCCGGCAAATCCAGATAGAGGTGACGCACCGGAAAGGCGCAAATTCGGCGCAGGTTCGCGGCCAGAAACGGTGGGTAGAAGTCGCGGAAGTGGTCGAACCCGACGATGAGCATGGGCGTCTGGTGGTCGAGCCGCCCATGGACCATGCCGGCAGGAGCCAGGCACGTGCGCCGCGCCGACCCGGCTGCCGTGGGTACCAGTAGGTTGGCGTGTAGGTCTCCCGAGAAGGCGAAATCCGCTGCGTGCATTGCATCGAGAAACTGCTGGACGCCATCGAGCAGCATCTGCCGGCCGGCGATGACATAGGGATGCTGGGTCGCCCGCTCCACTAGATCCTCGACAGCAACCAGTGGGTTGTGGACGCTCTCGCCCTGAGTATCTCGCCCCAGGACATCAATACAGCCGGAGGTGAAGTGCAGATACCCGCCTCCCTTGGCAAAGACGCCGACCCGCAAACCGGCGTCGGCCATCTGCAGAGCCGCGACCAGGCCCGAAAGCCCGCTGCCCAGCACAATCGCATCGAAATTGCGTCCACGACCGCTCACGCCGGCTGCTCCACGCCATCGGACGATAACCCGACGCCATTGAGGCGATCGACCGCCAGAAGATTGAGATAGATCTCTTCATCCAGGTGCATCTGGCGCAGATCATCGCCCCAGAGCACCGGCTTGACGCCCTTCCAGCGCTCCTCAAGAAATCCCAACAGCGCCTGATTGGTCTGCTCGGGTGGCAGATGCTGCAAATCGTGCAGCACGCCGGCGGCGCGATAGGTGCAGAAGCCTCCCTGGCACGGCCCCATGCCCAGCCGCAACTCGCGCCGGATATCGCTCAGGTCGTGCGTGCCCCGCTCTCGGGCCACGTGTTCGACCTGCCCCCGTCGCACATACTCGCATTCGCAGATCAGGTTGCTCTCGTCGCCACCTCGCGCTTCGGTCTCGGCCAGTCGGTGCTGAATGCTGTAATAGGCGCCGTTTTCGGAGCCGGGCAGCGGTTCCTGCGCCGTTCGACAGGGACGCTGCACACCGAGACGGCGGCACATCAGGTCCACTCCAGCCTCGGCCATCATGCGATAGGTGGTCAGCTTGCCGCCCACGATGGAGACCATATTCTCCAGACCGTCACGGGTCCGGTGGTCCAGCACGGCATACGCTCTGGTCACATCGCGTCCCTGCGCCGCTGAGGCGCTCTGGTCGCTGTACAGCGGCCGTACGCCGGCATAGGCCCGCAGCGAACGCAGCCGGGTGAAGCCGGGGATCAGCTGCTCACCCTCGTGCAACATCGCGTCGATCTCGTCTGCTCCGATTCCATACTGGTCCGGGTCGGGCACGTTAATCGAGGTGGTGCCGATAATGCAGACGCTACCCACCGGCACCAGGATATCGCCGTCGCCCGGCAGGTGGCAGCGGTTCACCACCGTCTGGACCACACGATGATTCATGACGATCATCGAGCCCTTGCCGGCCTGCATCTCGATCTCCACGCCGGCCAGCGCGCCGATCTGGCCAGCCCAGGCGCCGGCCGCGTTGATGACGAACTCGCAGCCAATCTGCTTCTCTTCACCGGTGCGGGCATCCACCACCCGCACACCGGTAATTCGACCGCTGCCGCGCTCGAAGCCGGTAACGCGGTGATACGACCAGGCATCACTGCCGTACTCACGGGCCGCGCGCACGTTTCCGTCGATCAGCGCCCACGGCTCGCACGAGCCATCCGGCACCAGAAAGGCCCGGCTGATCGCCGGGTTGAGCAACGGCTCCCGTTGCAGCATCTCCTGGATCGAAATCTCGCTGATCGGAATGCCGGCCTGCTGGCAGGCCGCCACAAAACGATCGGCGTAGGCCGGGTCGTCGTCCGGCGTGGTGACAAAGAGCCCGCCGGTGTCCTCGATGGAGGCCGCGGCGATGCGACGCAGGATGGTATTCTCCTGAATGCACTCCCGCGCGGAAACCGGATCCTTTACCGCGTAGCGGCCACCGCTGTGCAGCAGCCCGTGATAGCGGCCACTGGTGCCCGTGCCAAAGTCGCCGCGTTCAACCAGCACGGCTTTGAAGCCCCGCATGGCCACGTCGCGCAGTACACCGGCGCCGGTCGCGCCACCACCGATAATGACCACGTCAGTTTGGTACATGGTTCACTATTCTATGCGTCGGATGACCGCGACTCGGCCACCACCGCGCACCAGGCCAATAATGGCGCCTGTGTCGAGGATTATTCGGGCCAGAGGGCCGCCATTTTGGCCAATGCATCAGCAGGAATGGCGCCAAACTCCGACTCCCAGTCCGCCAGGAACTCCCGTTGCCGGTCGACCAGCACCTGACGGCGCAGACTATAACGCTCAGAGCGCTGTCGCGCCTCCGCGAGCAGTTTTGAATCAGGAGAGAGGGACACTTTTTTGGTCTTCATTTTTCATCCTACCGCAGGAGTATACTTACGGGCTTTTGACGTCCAATCGCCCTGCTCACCAAAGGCACAGTCTCTTCAACGGCGTTACGCCTAGGAGTATCTCTGGTTCCCGGAAATGAAGTAGGGCGTCTCGAATTTCGTCGGAGACTCCTAACTTCTGCCTCTAATCCTACAGTGAGACCTACAAATAGGGCTGACGCTTCAATATGATTGAGTTGAAAGCCAAGCCTACTCCCGCTCTGCAGCCGCCTCCCCCGCATCCAGAGGCAGGCGGTCGAGGATCTCGACGAGGGCCTGGACCACACGCAGATCGCCCTCCCGTTCACGCCGCCCCAATTCCCCCATCGCGCGAACGCGGCGATCCCGATCCTCGCTCTTGAGCGCCTGCACCAGGGCATCTAAAGACTCGGCGGTGAGGTCGTGCATCACTCTACAGGAGTCTGTAGAGTGGTCGGGAAACACCCCATGATCTGTTGGCGCCGTAAGAGCACGTCGCTGGGCGGCACTGGATTGCGGACAAGGCCCGGCGGCTCCCTTCGGGGAATGCGGCGAGAGCAAAACGCATTGATACGACATGCTAGCCGTAGTCTTTACCTGTTCGGCAGGAGTCGCGCGATCCAGGCGTCTGAGGCCAGTGGCGCGGCGAGAGAACGGCCACGTCGGTACAGCCGGGTATACCCGATGGCGTGGCCGGCAGGCGACCATACAGGAGATGTCTCACCGGGCTGGTCTCTGAAAAGCTCCGGGCGGGGCTGCTGGCCGGTATCGAGCGATCGCAGGTCCGTGCCGTGAATGGAAACGGTCAGAATGTGGCTCGCCGGTCCGACGCTCGTACCGGTAGGCACCGCGGCAAACGCAATAGTCTGACCATTCGGTGACCACGTGAACCCGCTTATCGTCTCCAGCGCAAATCTCTGCAGAACACGCTTCACATGCGTTCCAATCTGAAGCGCGTTGAGACTGCCGGACGCTGCGCCCGTCTGGTAGAGCAGGATCCGGCTATCCGGAGACCAGGCGATTTGACTCACATCGCCAGCGATTCGACCAACGGCAAGTCGTCCGGTCTTCACACTGCTCATGGTGAGTACACCTCGGTTCCCGATCGTAGCGAGCCACCGTCCGTCTGGAGAGATGGCGATCTCAGCTGCACCGTCTCCCGTCACCGCTGACCGAGGAAGATGCACTGCCGACAGCGGGAGTATTCGGCCGCCACCTGGTTGTACGGCAAAGATGCGGTGTTGCCGGTAAAGGAGGAGACGGCCGTCATGGAGTAGTGCGTGAGCCAGGTCCACTGATCCGCTTGACACAACCTGGGTATTGAGCAGGCGGAATCCAGCGGGCACGAGGCGCGCAACGCTCCGCCCGCTCAGGTCAGTTCGGAGAATGGCCGACGTGCAACAGGGAGCGGAGAGACGGTACAGAATATGCCGCCTCTCGGGCGTGAAGGCGGCGTCGGCCACGTGCCCACGAACCAGCAGGCGCGAACGCCCAGTTCGTACCGCTGCCAACCAGAGAGCGCCATCCTGGTCACTCACCCCGTCCCGATAGAGAGCAGACGTGCCATCGGGAGACCAGCCGACAAAGACGGCGTTGCCATCGTGAGTCAGGGAACGCTTCACAACCCGTACGGTCGTGGACGTTACTCGCGTTCGTGCCTGCGTCTGTGCCGGCACTTTCAGCATCGTGCCACCCACAAACCCGAGGGCCAGAGAGGTGAGACACGTCGCTCGTATTCCAATCATTTTTCGCTCCATAGGTTGTCACCGCGATAGT
>JAABUO010006706.1_pt1 | contig 13184 bp, 16 predicted proteins | sample 5559291 | NCBI WGS metagenome assembly JAABUO01 (sample SAMN10711878, study PRJNA513372) | rock metagenome | isolation source: Antarctica rocks | place: Antarctica: Victoria Land, Finger Mt sud
CATTGGGCTCTTGCGGCAAAGGGATGTGGTTTGCCAGGAGGCTGCGCACAGCCTAAAATTTCTCTTCGTCAAGGCAGCAAGGAGACACCAGCAGGTGCAGTGGTAGTGACATATGTGATGGCAAGGCAGCCAAAGCTGCGATGACTGGCACCTCAGTAGGAGGGCAGCTGACCCTGTCTGCACGTGCCTCAGCAATGCACAGGCAGCCGACCGCTGACAGGAGGCCTGCTGTGTTGGCAGGCAAGGCTCTGAGGTGGGTGGTGCTGGGGGCAGCCTGACTACGGCAGAAGGCAGGTGATGCAAGGCGGTTGCCTGTAAGAGGGACCACCATTACGTGCATCAGCTCATCTGCCACATTGTGCCATGTATTGGCCACAAGGCCCCAGAACTTGTCAAGCCACGCCTGGTTTGGGTGCTGGCCGCTGTTCTGTGTAACTGTGCAGACAGAGCCTTTCCAGGTGGCTGGGAGGCTGTCGGCCAGATCACCAAGAGAGGGCAATTGGACATTGAGCACCTTGCTCTCCAGCAGTGGCACACCATTGACCTTGAGCCTGTGAGCAACAAGCAGCATGACTCACTGCTGCATAAGCCGCAGCAGCAAGTGCAGGGCTACAATATACAGCTTGAGTGATCACTTTGCAACAGACCGATTGCAGTGCATTTGCTGCAAAAACAGTGCCACACGCTGAGCAGCATTGTGCCTGTTGCAGGGCAATCATGCCTGTCTGTGCAGGTATTGCTTCAGCAGGGAATCGTGTTAGAAGCAGGCAGTCACCCTGAGAGAGATGACCAAGGGCAGTGAGGGCTTCACTTGCTGGTCCGCGCTGGCAGACATCAAGTCACAGATGTTTTGTGAGTCACCATCACCAGAAAGGAAGAAGCGTTTGACAGAATGCTGAGCTGCATCTGCCGGGCTGACAGGCTTGGCGCCATACCAGGCAAACTTCTGGACTGAATTGTCTGCCAAAAGAATGAGATGCAAGCCAGCTAGACAGTCTGCGCCAAGGAGAGGTGGCTGAAAGACATCCCTGATGACGTATTGCAGGACAGTTTGTGCCTCACTTGGCTTGACAATGTTGCCTGCTGCCCTGAGGGCTTTGCGCAAGACAGCTGGGGTAAGGCTTGTCAGCTTTGAGGCATGCCCAGCAGCATCCTCCAGGATCTGCATGCAGAAGATACAACCATTCAGCACCATCACAAAAACAGATTTCTTTATGTGAATGGGTTTTGCATTCACAAAGGCATCACCAGGAAAAGGCTGCTGCTTGTCTATTGACAGACTGCATACCTTAGTGACATTCTGTGGAGCATCTGTGATCTTCAGGCCTGCTCGTCGGCCGACATTGATGATAAGTGGACTGACGCCAGCAGCAGGCAGCAGGCACACTTCCTGAGAAGAGAACCAGCCGCCAGCAGCTTCTGAATCAAAGTCGTGCTTGGGCACCCACAGCACCTTGCTCTTGCCTCTCACCAGGCAAGCAGCAGTGGCTACTGCAGCTGCTTCCAGAAGGGCTGGCTGGAAGGGAGCTGATGGCCACAACCTGTGTCAAAGACAGCCGGTAGGATTATTTGTTCAGGAAGGTCTAATATTGTGCATTGAATGCTTAATTCCAGCAATTCCTAATTCCGCTCCCTAGCGACTGCTCATAGTCTGCTGTCCATATGCACCTTGACAACATCTTGAAGAAAGCTTCATTCTGAGCAAGAAAGCATGAAAGCAAGTGGCCAACATCAGCAACTGGCATTTACAGCTTCCTTGGTAGCTTGATAGTATGCAATGCCTACTTGTATGTGTTGAACGCCTGATCAGCAGGTGCATCCTTGCACATTCTAATGATGGCACGGGCCCATGCAGGAGCAATGTTGTCCGCCGGCACTGCTCTGTTCTTGGCACCCTACAATGACAGCAAATTGAGTGATGCTCCTGCACGCAGGTCCCTTCACAAAGATGGTGCAGAAATATGCAAGGCAGTTACTGTGATTCTGTAGTATTGCCTGTGCTCAAGCCTGACAGCAACGCATGTTTGCCTGATATGAGAAGCCTGAAGCAACTGCAGCTTCTCATCAGATGATTGACGTGCATCTGATGTATTACCTTGCCGCCATCGCCTTCGCCTTCCCATAGGTTGCGTCTGTCACAAGACACATAGAAAGCACCATTGATGTGGACTGGCAGCCCTGTGTTGTCCAGGGGCAACGCCATTGTGCTGTACACCTTGCCAGCGAGTGAAGGCACCTGGTTACCCTTGCAATGCTCATCTTTCAGTAGTGCTGCAATACCATCCCCATTTCTGTCTGGATTGACTATCTTCAGCCACTGTTTACTGGTGAGATGGCCATCAGCATGCTTTATGTTGATTGCCAGCCTCTGCTCTTGGCTGACAACTGTGCTGACTGGTTTGGCTATGCTTTTATGCTTCAGGATAGCATTTTGCTGACCTGCTTCCTTAACATACACTGAGATTTCTTTCACATGCCGCAAAAACAACAGCAAATCAGGAGCTGCTGTCATGAACTCCTCCAGAATTTGCATAGACTTGCTGGTGCTGATGACATCGTTGCTGATTTGGCTTGCAGCAGCTGCGGCCTCTGTGCGCATAGCAAGCCTGTAAAGTGTCCCAGCAAAGCGAGATTTGCCATCCCAATGAGGCAATGCATCATTGCTCTTGCTGACGGCAATGAAGGGTTCAAGCTGGCCTGGCGCTTCAACAGAAAGATCTACAAAGTGCTGATTGTTCCTGTTGACAAGGTCGCAGCCCCAGGACAACAGGGTGTCTGGTAAATGAGTACCATGTGGTCCGGACTAACAGCTGGTTACCGCTAACAAGCTGGATCACATCTGACACAGAGTAAGCTGTAAGAGCTCCCTTGCCAAACTTGCCAGCTGTGTCCGGATCATTGACTTTAGAGCTGTCTCCAACTTTGCGTGTGTACTTGTTCCAATCAGCCTGGCTGAATTCAGCGTCGTTGCCTATGATCAGGGCAGGCCCTTGCACCGCTTTCATGCCACAGCCTAACAAGCCTTGCGAACTATAGAAAGTATGCTCTGTTTTGCACCACGACGGGGCCAGTATACTTGCACTTGTCAGTGACAGCGCTTGGGTGCTTGCTGGAGGGTGTCGACTGGACTTGGTTTGCACTGACACATTTTCTCTCTATGACTGAAATGGCAGCATGGTCGTTAATCTTATGCTGCAAGTTTGAAGGTCAGTTACAAAGAGAAGAAATCATTGCATTTGAAGCATGGTTAATCCTTGTGTACATGGATTGGCTTACTCAACCTCAAATCTCAGGAGCCTGTGTGCTACAGCACTCAGTTCACAATGATATTCACCAGATTAGATGCAATTGCAAGAAAGATAACCATTGCTAGGCATGCTTTGAAGAAGGATTAGCAGGAAATTCCATTTAATGACCCTGACATGAAAGGTCAACTGGATGACTGAATGAACATATCAGTACTGATGGCCCATCTGGCTTTTGGTGCAGCTGCTGTGATGCACGAGCTCGTGCTGACTACAGTCAAGCAACACGTCAAACCAAGTCTGTGTCTAATGTTGCATGCCAAATAGCCATGCATGGTGTGCAGCAGTTCTGGCTAGTAATGTCTACCAGAAGTGCTAGCTACATGAACACCCATCTTGCATGGCTGACAATGTCGTGTCAATGGTACATGTTTGGTGAATACGGTTAAACTTATCCTTCAACCACACTTTTGAAAGCCTGACTCAATTGACGGTAGCGTGCTGTGTTCATGATGTAGCGGCGCCCAGTTCTGGAAAAATGCAGGCAATAAGCATGCAGCTGAGTAGCATCATAGAAATCAGCCAGGGATAACAGCTGACAGCAGGTGCCAAATTCAACAGCAGGCTGCAAAGCCACCTCCATGTCACATAGCAGAAAGGCAACACCATATGTGTCGGCCAAGATAAGGACCTCCATTGCTGTGGCAGCATCTGCTTGACCAGTTGGCCATCTGACTTTGCCAGTGTACAGGAATGCGAAGAACACCAGCGGTGATGCATATGAAACCCTGATGCCGGTGACTGGAGAGGCAATGTCGACCACAAAGGGTTGGTCTGTCTGACTCCAGTGATCAGCAAACACCTGACAAGCTTCTGCCAGGATCATCTTGTGCACATGAATCTCCTGCCCATCAACCACAATCACTCCATTTGTGTACTGAGCAGGGTCATTGAAAGCAGCACCAAGGTAGTCTGACATCTTGATCTCAGGGTGCAATTGCAGCTGCTTGACAGGAGGAGCATTGGATGGCAGGTCCACCGCGCCAAGGGCCTTGACCAGCCACCGCTTGACACCTGCTCGATTGTGCAGCAATTCCAACAGTGTCTGTGGCACACAGAATCCCACACAATGCAGCATTGCATGTTTGTTATTGGGGCTCACCAGCACCTGCTGACAGGCTAGCCATGATGTACAGGACACGTTTTTGCAGGTGTTGCTGTAGTACATTGCAAGCTGTTGTGGCCCACATATATGCTGCTACAGACAAATTTGATGTTCAGCATGCGTTGGAGAAGAAAATGCACAGCTCAAATTGTGCTGCAAAACCTTGTAGCATGAAGGAGTGCATCAGATGCCTTAAACATTCAATGTAAATACTGTTGCTGCCATGTTCAATGAGAGCTAGCCTGTTACCATTGTCAGTGCCTGCCTCCAAGTCAAAGCACAGCTGCCTGGGCAACACAAAATGTGTGCCCTGGACCAACACCCAAGGCTCCTCTCTCAGCCTCTCGGTTGCCATTTTGAAAGCATGCTCTGCTGTCTTGCCCTGAGCCATGTACGTCTCCACCTTGGCAAAAATGCATCTGTATGCCTGCTGAATATCAGCCAGGAGCTGCTGTGTGGCATGACCCTGCTTCAGCAGTGCCTTAATGTGGTGTGCCCCTGTTGTGTTCAGCAGATGGCGGACCACATGCACCAGCTGTGGAGATGTTGGCAGCAGCAACTTTCTGCGCAGTGCATTGGTGTCACCGAGGACTCTGTTGGTGACAGGAATAGCAGTATCCACCAAGCTGAAGTGGGCATAGTCAGAGCTGCTAGCCAAGGAAGTGAAGGGCCTGAACTGACTGGTCCTGTATGGCAGCTCTAGCTCTGCAGTGGCAAAGATCTCACATGAAATCAGCTGAGCCCTGAGCGCTGGACATGGTATACTTGCTGCTGTGGTTCTGAGGGCTGCCTGTATGTAACTGTCCATGTTGCGGCGCAGCATGTCGACAAGGGCTGTGGAGCATGCCTTCTGCTGTGCCCTGGTCATGTGGGGGCCAAGCTCTGTGAGGCTGTGCGCACATGCCAGGAAGAAGTCAATGTTGGGCACATCCTCATGCATCAAGCCCTGGCGCTTCAGTACAGCCAAGCGCTGTCCATCAGCATAGGGGATGGCAAGAGGCACAAACTACATCCTCTGAGTGATTTATAACCTGTAGGCAGGGGAGCAAGCAATCAGCATGTTGCCCCGCAGGTTGCTGGAAAAGCAATCCTGAACATAACTGAACACCTGGTGAGAGAGCTATGATGGTAGAAAGCTGCCTTGTCATGGAGATGTATCAACTCTCAATGATTCTTTGCACAAGTGACCCATGAGCTTGAGCTGCAGACATGGTGTGCACTGCAAACCTGAGAGCAAAAGAAGTAACCTGAAAGCAAACACAAGCAAGAGGATGCACTCCTGTGGCTGTGTATAGAATGGTCAGGAGCTCGCTGCTGCTGTCCATGACATAACTGAGGCGCTTCAAAGCCCCGTCCACAAACACCTGGGCTGGCACACGGCGCCAGTATGCTGGGAAGTCATGGATCTCTTGCAATGCTTGCAGCAGCACAGGCTCTGCGCTAACATGGCCACTGTCCACGATGCCAGGCAGGAGGGTATCACAAAGGAAGGCAGGCAGTGTGGGTGGCCTCAAGCCTGAGTGCTGCAGCAGGGTCAGCTGCGTTGTGCTTGCTGTGTGGTACTTGACTGCTGCAAATGGCAGCTTTGTGTCTACCTCAGCCCAGCGCTCCTCCCATGTAGCATTTGGCAGCAGCTGCAAGGTTGAGCCTGTGCTGAGCAGCACAATGGCAGGTCTGTGAATGCACCGGAGAAGTCCTCAAACATGTAGCACTGGCGCAGGACAGCCCAGGCTGCACCGCGCTGTGCTTCTGATGTCTGCATGTGCCTTGCCAGCAGGTTCCTCAGCTGATGAAAGATGTCAGTTTCCAGCCTGTCTGGTGAAACCAACTGACAGAGAGGCACAGCAGCATCTGCAGAGACTGCTGCTAATGCTGTGATGATGGGCTTGTCTGTGGAAGCAATAGGACTGGCGCAGTCTGCTTCAGACAGGGTGATGCAAACGCACCCAACTGGCGACAGGACTTGCGCTGAATTAGATGGTAGGCCAGTCATATGGAGGGTGCTGAGTGCAGCTGTGCGGCGGCAGTAGGCGGGTGATGCTAAGCGATTGCCATAGATAGGAACCAATGCAAAGTGCAAAACCTCCTACGGAACAGAGTCCCAGTTCCTGCTTGCAAATGCCCAGAAATGTGTCAGCCAGGCATGTCCCGGATGTGCAATGCCAGAGTCATCTATGCAGTCACAGATGAGCTGCTCCCAGGCAGCAGGCAGGCTGTTAGCTAGGTCAAGAAGTGTGGGGTGGCGCACATTGATTCTGACCTTGCTGCTGCTGGTCCTTGACTCTGCAGCACCTGGCCGCCTGCAACAGCACGAATCAGATACAGATTGCTCTTTACAAAGGGTAAAACAATCCTAACAACTCTGCAAGAGACAGGACATCAATGACCATCTGTATTGTGTGCATCATGGCAGTATTGGTGCTGCCAGATCAGCTTCCTGGGGGTAACATCCAAGCATGGCAGCAACATCCAGGCCTTGGCCAGGACTGAAGTCAATGGCTGCCGCTTAGCTGACTCAGGCAGCAGACTTACTTGAGGAGCTTGCTCCAGGATTCTGTAGGAGCCCTCTGCAGTGACTGTCTGCCAAATGCCATCAGGTTGTACACCTTCTGCTCTGCGCCAGGAATGAAGTAGACCTTTCCAGCCTGTGAGTGACTCCCTGCTGTGTCAACCACCTTGATTTGCTGAACCACAGCAGGCTGATTGGCTAAGCCGATAAGGTACAGGTTGTGCAGGTCGCTGAACTGCTTGTCGCTGATAGCATAGCTGAGCACCTGCTCAACCTCATCTGCGTTGACGATGTTGCCTGCGCATCTCAGAAGTGCAGGGGAGAAGATGCACAGTGGCAATCCTGCATTTTCTGCAGCGGCTTTTACAGCCTGCACCACTGTCAGCATAAATTCAAACCCTGCCTCACATGGAGTGTTCATCACTGTGCATGTACAGTATCCCAAATGTGTTGCAGCTAAGAATGCATAGCTCAAGACCATGATGCCATCATGCACACAGGACTGACTCCAAACAGGAAACAGACGGTGAGACGGAATGCAACATATCAAACAATTCCCTGATTGCCTAAAAGTGCTACTTGCAGAGGCATTAAGCGTATGAAGAGATGTTAGCAAGACAGCATGAAGCTTGCCTGGCCACGGTCTCCTTGGCCTTCCCAGAGCTTGCGCCTGTCAGCAGACATGCGGAAGGGTCCATTGATGTGCACTGGCAGCCCCTTGGTGTCTATGGGCAGGGCCATGGTGCTGTACATCTTGCCAGAGATGACCGGCCACTTCTGAGCAGGCATGGAGCCATGCTGGAGTAGCGCCAGCACAGCCATGCCGTCTGATTGGCTGGGTTATACAGTGTTCACAGCCTTGTGCCACACTTTCACTGTATAGCGACCAGCATTCTCGGAGCTGACAGTGAGCTTCTCCATGCGTGTGTTGATGGCCAAAGGGTCATGTGGTAACGCAGATCTGGAGGCCACAGACCTATGCTTGAGGTGTGCTGGAGAGTTGACTGTTTCTTTGATGTACACAGACACCTTGGTTATGTGCCGTGTGAACAGCAGCAAATTTGGAGCCGTCTGCATGAAGTCATGCAAGGTTGCGCTGAACTGCTCTGTGCTAATGCCCTGACTGCTGATCTGGCTGCTGAGAGCTGCGTCTGCCGTTCTCAAGGGCAGCCTGAACAGTGTACCAGGATATTCTGATTGAGGAGCCAAGGTTGGGACCTCAGAACAACTCTCAGTGAAAGAGAGGAATGGCTGCAGCTGATCCGGGGCCTCAGCAAACAGGTCAGTATAGAAGTTGTCCTTGGCATTTACAAAGTTGAAGGCCAGGGACCTGAGTCCTTGGGGCAAATGTGTGCCGTGCGGATCCAGAATGAGCAGCTGCTCATGACTGAGTAACTGAATGACATCTGCCACAGAGTACGCAGTGAGAGCTCCTTTTCCAAATTGGCCTGTCGTCCTAGGATCACTTGCCTTGCCGCTGTTGCCAACTTTCAGTATGTAACTGCGCAGGTCATCTGCGCTGAACTGAGCGTCGTTGCCGACCACGAGAGCTGGTCCCTGCAAGCTGCGCATGCCATCTGAGAGCAAACTCTCTGCTGCATACTGAGACTTGTCCAGACAGATAATGAAGTGCGTGGCCTTTGCGTCATCAGCGTTGGCTAGCTGCTCCTTCAAGCATATGTCGCTACCACCGTACTCATTGACGTTGTTCTTTATACATATGGTGAAAGCTTCTTGCCGTACAAGTTCAGTGTTACCACAACCCCGCAGGTGTGGGAGGGGAATAATCTTAGTCCTCAAATCAAGACATTTCTGCCAAGCGCGTCTACAGCACCATGTGCATACGACGAGCTCGCTCTAGCAGGTCAGTTGCAGTTTGTCTTTCGGGCTTTCGAGGTCAACGCTGACTCACAATAATAGTGAGTCTGGCTCCGAAACCATATGTATGCTTGCCTGACTAGGCATTGTTGTATCACAACAACATGACGAAGTCAGCATGTGCGACATGTTCCTGTCAATGACGACAGATCCTGCATGCCGTACGATCAGTAGAACAGATCGTTTAACTTCTGGGCGCTGCTATGCATGGCCAAGGATCAAAATTAAGTCACAGTCTGTGTGTACTACAACGTGAAGTTTGGCATGGCATCTAAACCAAAGCAGTTGCAAAACTTACATCCAGAACGCGGTGCAGAATGACACATCCACAATACCTCAAGTCAGACTCTATTCTATCCAGGTCATACCATATGGATGTACCATGCATGGAGTACATTACATTATGTAACCTACATGTGATGCTGCTGCTGAAACGTACGCTCGATCCCAGACAAAGGATAAAATTCAGCGAATAGACCTCGGCATCTGAGGGCCCTGTGTCACTTCAACTGACCTAGCCTATTGTTTGCAGTTGATTTGCAACACCAGACAATGTCATGTCAGCTTGAGCTCCTCAAGCAAATATCCGAGGCCAGCTTACCATGCAAATGTAGAGGCAACAAGACATAGTTTGCATACTCCAGCTGAGCCATCTCAGCATCCTCTGATCACCTGATCAAGCATCTCAACTGCATGCAGCAAAGTCAAGGTGAAGCTTCTGCTGTGAGGTGCTGACGTCCTCAAGCCAGCCTGGCTGCCACTACCTTTGGCAAAGCACATAGCAGTCAGAGAGATCTGCTGTGTAGCCGCAAGAAGCCCAACAGTAGGATGCATAGCTGAGATGGGCTTGAGCTCGGCCTGGAATGTAATGGTGTTGTCTTGAGCTTGACCCTTCAACACTTTGCGTGCTGCATACCAGAAACATACTCGTTACAGTCAGCATACCAGCTGATGTTTGAAGTGGCCAGGTGACAATTGCTTGGATACTGATCATGCAAATCCATTGGCAATCAGCAAGTGGGCACTGCGTCAGGCTTAAAGCATAATGAGAGGGCAGGAAGCTTGCATCCGTGGCTTCTTACAATGCCGTGTGAAAGACTGATACACATGCGCCTTACCTTTTGCACATGGCTGCATAGGTAGGTCTGCCTTTGTTGTCACGTCCTACCTCAATTGCACCAGTGAAACCAGGGGTAGCTGGCCTCCACACAAACTCATGCAAGTTTGTCACTACCTGTGCACCACGTCAAAGGCTTATCCATGCATGCATACTCAGCTCAGGACTGCGCGTACCTGGCCCTAGGGAAAGACACCTTTTTAAATAAAGTAATCAACCCAGCTTGATGTGGGTGTGACTCTACCTGGTGTTTCTCAAGTGCTTGCAACTGCAGTCATACCTGCTGTGATGTAAGCACTGAACTTGAAACAAGCATGGGGTCACTTTCGCAGCAAATAGAAATGTGCGCCTGTCAAAACACCCAATAGGCTTGCAGGTTTGCACGGCCATGTGCCTTGCTTACCTCAAACTCATGGGCAGCAAACTCTCGCCTTTTGTACTCAAAGTGAGCGCTGATCAATCCTGCCTGGCTTCTGGCAAAACGGTACCCACCCCTCCCCCTGGGGACCCGCGCCAGACAATGGGGAAACCCCCATTCATCAAGGCCAAAGCCAGGGTCACCATCAAGACAGATGCAGTGTCCCAGGTCAGATGCTTTGTCTAGCCGGATCTCTTTCCATTTCAGGCGAGGGTCACCTCGACTGCAGCATTTATGCTTGCACTCTAGCAGGGATGGTTGATTCAGTGGATGGCCAGTCAGTAGAACACATGGCAGAAGCAGAAATACAGCAGCAGCCATGGCGACCCTCAGTGAGCTATGTGCAGCTTGTGGTTTTACTGAATCTTGTCACCATCTCTAACATTGATCTGTGGCATGAACATGAGTGTGCTGATTGGGCGGCATGCCAGTGCAAAGCATACCTGCTGGTGCTGATGTACACCGCACTCAAGGCATCCTGCAGCTGTGACATGTCAAACAAGCCCTTCACAGCCCCCATCACATCCTGCACATGCCACATCCATGCTTGCAATTCGGTTGTCATCATATTGTCATTGTCCTGCTGTCGTCATTCAAGCTCAGCAGGCTGGGCGCTTCTCATGCTGCATCTGAAGACGATGATCAGCATTGCGTGCGCTCAGGATCTCTGCTGGAAAAGGAACTGACATCCTTACAGCGCCAGCACCTCACATGGGTCATTGCTTTTGCATAGCAACTTCTAAGCAAGTGCAATGGACTGCACATGTGAACATCTGCCAGACTGACACAAGCAGCAGGTTTGGGGTCTGAGTTGCTCATGCCAGGTCACACTCAACCAAGCTGAGAGTGGAGCTGAACACAAGGCCTGCAGCACAACACCATGCTGCACTCATATGAATTTTCAGCCATAATGCATTGATCTCGTTGCAGGCTGCCACCAAAGAACGTTGCAAAGCAGGTGGTTGGTTGAATAGGGTTTGACCTGTGCAATGTGACGGACAATGTCTTGCACTGTATGTTGAGACCAGTGAGGTTGCACAGGCGCCAGCTGACAGCTCCAGGTGCTTGCTGCACTAAAGTCACGTGTGCAGCTGCCATGATCAGGTTCGTGATGGCACATATCTTCCTGATGGCACATATCATCTGCATCTCCCATACACTTGTCAAGAAAGTTGGTGGAGGGTGCAGGCTGCATCAGCAGGTCGTCTGTGCCGATGGTCAGGGCATCACTGCCCTCTGCTGCTGTGTCCTCTTCCTCTTCTGGGATTGGGTCTGCAGTGCTAAAAGCAACATCGCATAGTGGATCTGGCATAGTAGATGAAGGTGTGTGCCTGTCATCATGATCTGACATGCCAAAAGCCTGAGGACTACTGCTCAAGAAAAACTCAGCCCACGATGCATTGGGTTGAGGGACTTCTGTGATGTTTGCATAAAGGCTCTGATAGGCGATTGGTAGAGAGGTCTGAAAGGTGTTTGGTGGAGCGGGCTGGAAGGCTTCAGAGGAGCGCAGCTGCAATGCAGGCTGGGACGCTTGACAGGCAGCAGATGGGCTTGGCTGTGGGGCAACAAATGGAGACTGACAGGCAGACAGAGGGGAGCACTGAAAGGCACCCATCGCTGACTGTGAAGCCATGGCTTGGGGTGGTAGACTTGGCACAGAAGAAGGTGCTTCATACAGCAACGGGGACAACGCAGGAGGCTGCTGCGCTGGAAGTGGGCTGCCATGCAGCAGCTCCTCATACTTAATTTTGGGGATTTGAACACTGTCTCTGGCCAGCATCTACAGCAGACACAGGCTGATGAGCAGTTGCATTGGTGATTGCAGATTAGCAGATGGAATGTAGCACATACAGCAGGGCAGAAAGAATCAGGTCCCACAAGGGATGTCCATCCACAAGGCATGTCCAAGAACAGGCCAGACTTGGTGACATGACACAATATACTAGTACATACTGACCTCATCCAAAAAGGTAAACAGTGAGGGGTGTGCCCCAGGCACATCCCAACCCAAATGATTGTCCCCAGCCAGCTGCTCCATTGCTGTTCCTTGCAGCCGCTCAACACGAGCTGCAAGCTCAGTGTCAAATCTGGTGACTGCAGTGATCTTCATTATTTGCTGACCATAACAGCTCATTGGTTCTGCCACAGCTGCAGGGCATTACAGGCAAAATCAAGCCTGCTCATCAAGCAAGCATGTGGGAGCTTGTCCATATAATTCAAATGCATGCTGCATGCTTTGAATGTACAGTGTCCCCTGCAAAATTGGCGGTACAAGGCAGAACTGGGCATAGCTTGCTGCAGAGTAATCACTGCAGCATAAAGTGCACAGAATGCGAAAGCCTGTTCCATAATAAGTGCAGAAGCCCCCTTCTTGCCTGTCAAGCTTTGAGCTGACACAACAGCTTGCTCTGCTGTGAAAAGCAGCTCTTGTCCATCTGGAGAGCGCCAGCGACGCATACGCTCATCCTTTGGCAAAGCGGGGGAGAGCTTCAACTGATCAACAGCTGAGGGGGGCAGCAGGGCATTTCGCAATGCCCTCGGGCAGTCAGACCACTCTCTGTCCATCCAAGCCTCAAGCTCCATGAAGTCACCCACTGCATTCCAGACATGGTTACGCATTACATGCTGTCCACCAGATGAGCATTGGGCCAGTATGCCTGCGTGATGAGAGCGTTTTGTACTTGTACTGCAGGTCAGAAAAGCAACTGTAGTGATGACAACTTCTGTGCAGGAGCGGAATAGAACATGCTGTTCCAAGGGATTGGTGACATCTTCGAGGCAGAAGTGGCTAAGGACTCTTTAAGAAAGGCAGCACATGCCGTCAGAAAGGTTGTCCATGCAAGAGGGGCATA
>JAABUO010006707.1_pt1 | contig 13182 bp, 11 predicted proteins | sample 5559291 | NCBI WGS metagenome assembly JAABUO01 (sample SAMN10711878, study PRJNA513372) | rock metagenome | isolation source: Antarctica rocks | place: Antarctica: Victoria Land, Finger Mt sud
CTGGGCTTGAATTGCAGGCTGATCTCAGCTTGCGCGCGCGCTTCGTTGGGGCTGCCGCTTTGCTCTCGGACCATGGCCAGCCCGGTGTGGGCCGCAGCCGAGTGCGCATCGGCAGTGATCGCGGACTGGAACTCCTGCTCGGCTTCCGGCAGCAAACCCTGGGCCAGATAGTCGCGTCCGGTCTGGATATATTTGGCGGCACGCTGCTCGGGCGGCAGGGTTGCAAAATGCATGGCGCGGACCTGATCGAGCTGGAAAGCAGCTTGCCGGAAGCTGGCTTCGGAGTAGGTGCGGCGCAGGCGTTCGGTGGCGTCAAAGCCCGCCGCAGCCTCCGTTGTGTAGCTGCGGCCGGAGTCGAGCGCTGACTTCAACGCAGCAGTCTCCGTATCTTTCGGCAGCAGCTTGCGGGCTTCGTCAACCTCTCGTTTTGCGGCAGCGAAATCCCCGTGGCGATAATGCGAAAGCGCGAGGTTAAAACGATAATCCCCGTCATTCGGGTCGGCGTTGGAGGCGCGCTGGAAAAACACAGTTCCGCTCTTGTCTTGCCGCGCGAGGGCCACTCCTTCGTCGTTCACCACCTCGGGCAAAGGCAGGCGGCTGGCGACGAACGTGAAGGCGGACTCGGCTTCGGCGTATTTGGCCGAGTTGAAGCGCGCCAAACCCAGGTAGAAGTTGGCTTCCAGAGCAAGCCGGTTGCTGTGGGCCACTTTAGCCAGCACCGCAGCGGCGCGATCATATTTGCGGTCCGCGTAGAGCTCTTTGCCCAGGGCGACCTGGGCGGCCGCGTAGCCGGGAGCCTCTCCAACTGCGAGTTCAAGGCGCTTGGTGCGCTCCTCGGGTGTTGTGGCGTCGGTGCCGCGAATGTAGTTTTCAAAGGCGCTGAGTCCAATGGCTCCAGACGCAGCGCGAAATGTTTGTTCGGCGACTGAGAATTTGGGATCGATCTGCCGCGCCACTTTCCATGCCGTCGCGTTCTCAACGTGGAATAAATCCGACAACGCAGTGCTGTCGCTGAGCACTGGAGACAACTTGAGCGCATTCACGTCCAGCACCTGGGCCTGCACCGAGATGTGCGCCGTTGGCTTGCCCGCATCGGCTACGTTGTAGCTGCCGACGACGACGTAATTGGCATCCAGGGTCTGCGCGATCCGTAGCGTGGTCGCGCGAGTAGGACGAAAGTCTGCTGGAAGCCCGAGGTGGTCAAACGCGAAGGCTCGATCGTCGCGCGATATTGAAAGGAAGCCGACCGAGCTGAGGCGCTGATTCAAGGTGTCCGGGACGGAATCGCCAATCCAGTTCAGGTTGACGTTGCCTGACCGATTGTCAAACGGAAGCACCAGCACCACGCGGCCTGGTGGGAGCTCTGGGTCCGCAAGGCCAGGCTTCGTTTGTGCCCAAGCCGGAACCAACACGAAAGTAAGCGAGAGAACTCCGCAGAGACTTCGAAGAAGAGGCTTCGGCACAGGCTCGATTATAGAGGGTCAGGCGTGCATCGGCCTTTGGCGCAGGCTACTGCAGGATCGTGGCGGGCTACGTTGGAACGCGGAAAACGCAGCACCGCAGCCCACTCGCCGCGGCTGCTTCCCTGCCAGACAACTTCGCCGTGCAGCAGGAAGGCGATCTCTGCGGGACTCAGATCGCGGTGGTAGTCAAAGAAGCGCCGGTCGCTCGATTCAGTTGCACGGGTCAGGCTGAAGCCGCGCGGTGGCGTCCATTTCGTGGAAAAGACGAGCGCGGTATCGAACGCACCCGGATCGTGGGCGGCCTGTTCAATCTGATCCTGAGCGAAGTTGTTGAGCGCAACCGTGGCTACTGGTTTCAGCACGTAGCCAAGCTCCGGATGCTGAAGCTCCGTGGTCGCCGGCCATGCAGTCAAAACGGCTGCTCCGGGAAAGCGGTGAGCAATCACGCTGGCGGCCTGCTGATGCAGACGCACCATCGAGGCATAGGTGAGATTGTCTTCGGGCGCAAAGCTGTACGGTGGGTTGACGAACAGGCCGGCGATAAAGGCCGCTGCACAAAGGGCGGCAAGCATCCACCACGCACGCAGACGCTGACGCCAGACCGCGACCATCACCAACAGCAGCAGGGGGTAAAGCGGAAGCAGATAACGCGTCAGCAGAGCACCGCCGAGGATCGAAAAAGCCAGTGCATTCGATACGACAACTACGGCAATCGCGAGCAGAGCCGAGCGGCGCAGCGCGGGATCGAGTACACGTGACGGGCGCTTCGGCAGGAAGAGTGCGGCTCCTGTCGCCATCACCGCGACGTACATATTCATATGGATGGTCAGGTGGTTGACACGGTGCCACAGGCTGAGCAGAATCCGATGCGCGCTGAAGTTGTTCGTCGCGTTGTAACGAAGAAACTCGGGATTGCCGAATATGAATCCCGTGTGATGCAAGTGGTAGAGATACCACCCGGCCAGAGGCAGCACAGGAAAGAGCAGCGCGCCCATCCACGCGTAACTTGCAGTCGGATTGCGTTGCGCGCGCTCGGTAATCAGCAGAACGGCCTCCCAGATTGCCAGCGCAATGGGTGTGATGATGGCGGTCTCTTTCGCAAGCGCCGCGCATGCAAACAAAATTGCGACCAGTGGAAAGGTGATCAGCCGTATGGGTCGCTGCGGTATCCGGTGGCGTTCAAAGTACAAACAGAGCGCCCATAACGTGAATGCTGCCGCAAAAATATCTGCATGCGCCAACGTGCTCTGCGCAAACCACACGGGGTACAGCGCCGTCAGCAGGGTTGCCGCAATGGCCGCAGAGGTACCGGAGAGTTCGCGCGCCAGGCGAAAGACCGCGAGCAGCGCAGCAGCCGCAACCATCACGATAAAGGTGCGGGTGCCGCTGATCACGTACCCAGTGAGGTGCCACCAGGCGGCAAGCAGAATGGACGGCAAAGGAGGATGCGCGTTGGTCATGGTCGACGTGGGGATCAAGGTGCCGGTGCGGAAAAAATCGAGCGCAGCCGGAATGTAGTATCCGGCCTCATCCCAGAACCAGGGCAGTCGCAGCAGCTTATAGTGGGCGAGATAAATCCCCACGAAGAATAACGGGTACAGAATCCAGAGCGGGAAGGGCTTCTCAAGCGGGGCAGCGGCTATCGAAAATCTGGGTCGCCGTGCGGCCATCTGGATCTCCGGCGGGCAAAGTGTCAAAGGGATGCGAGCCGCCACCGTGCTAAAGCTGACTGCGTAATAGTGTCAGTGTTGCGGGTTCGGCGAATACAGGGATCCCTAAGAACCTGTTTAAATACTATCCTGCGGGAGGTTCGCCCTAACGCCGGGCGTGAGCCACTTCGTGGGGTATTAGGCTTTGCGTGGTGCTCCCGATGGTCGCAAATCCAATTTTGCGCCGACCAACGGGAGGATGTACTAAGTTTTTCCGGCCACGACCAGGGATACGCGTCACGAAGTGACCGCACCACGCGTAGTGGGCCTGTCCGGCAGGACATCCTCGGAGTTGGGAATCTGGTCTAGTTTACCGGTCTGCTGGCTGCGGGTGGGACGGGCTCGAGCGCGAGTTTGCCGAACGTCTGCTCATACTGGGCCAGATTCTGGCCGAGCACGTTCCACAAGGCCTTCGCCTGCTGCGGACTGAGATACACACCCTGGGAGTTCAGCACCTGAACTTCAGTGGGCGAGCTCTGCTCGACAGTCCCGAAGATCAGGTGGAAGTCCCACACCGACAGACGTACCTGCACGGAGTTGGCATAGGTGTCGCGATAGTTCTCCGCTTTGGTGAGCTTGAATTCAGGCTGGTCGGATGTGGGCTGGCTCATGCTCTTGGTCTTCTCAGGATAGTGCGTGGGATGCTGCGTCAGGGTAGAGAAAAGGTTTGGTGCGAAAGGGGGGACTTGAACCCCCACGGATTGCTCCGCCAGATCCTAAGTCTGGTGCGTCTGCCAATTTCGCCACTTTCGCACGGTAGAAATCCTCGGCTGTCCCGCCGGAGACTCCCTTCAGTTTACACCGGGCGCGGAGGGCCTTTTTCAGGGTCCGCAGAAGTGCCGCCAGTCCAGCGCGTTACCAAGGAGCTTTCCAGGCCGAAGAGATCGAGCATGCGGCCTACCGTCTGGTTCACCATCTCGTCGATGGAAGCAGGGCGGTTGTAGAACGATGGAACAGGTGGCATGACGATTGCGCCGAGCCGTGTCGCCTGCGCCATCAGGTCGATGTGGCCCCCATGCAGTGGAGTCTCGCGGAACAACAGGACTACGCGTCGGCGTTCTTTCAGGCACACATCTGCGGCGCGCGCGACCAGACCATCCGCATAGCTGTGGGCGATTGCGCTCAAGGTCTTCACGGAACAGGGTGCGATCATCATGCCTTCGGTCCGAAAGGATCCGCTGGCAATTGAAGCGCCGATATCCTTGGGCTGGTGCACCACATCAGCCAGACCGCGCACAGCATCCAGACTCAAGCTCGTCTCTTCGCGCAGGGTGCGTGCGGCGGAGGGTGACAGAACGAGATGGGATTCCGCATCGGCAAAGGAACGCAGAGCCTCGAGCGCACGCACACCGTAGATGGCACCCGAGGCTCCCGTAATCGCGACGATGAATCTCTTGATCGGCATTGTTGGGGAAAATTACGGGCGGCGACCATGCACAAGGCAAGCGCGATTCAACGCGGTTCAACTGCCCGCCTCTGGTGTTTGGTTATACCTTGTCCTGGAGCTTCGCGGAAGAGAGCCGTGTCGTGGTCAATGCACGCGGAAGAATTTGAAGGCTGCATTGATAGGTTTGCATGGAGTGGTAGAGAATGCCGTGGAGTTGCGCGACTCAGGAGCGGTGCGCGAGCATTTCCAGCCAGCCGGACTTCTTCGCGGGCACAGAAGCTAAGGTCGCCTTTGAGCCCATCACATCCTTATATGCAGCCTGAAAACGCTCCATCTCGTCCGGGGTTCCGATCGAGACGCGGACCATGTTCGGCCATATCGGCCATGTGCGTCCGATGAAGACGTTCTTTTCCTGCATCGCCTGGATAACCTGTTCGCCGGGACGGCCCGTGTCGAGTAGGAAGCAGTTGGTTTCAGACGGGATGAACTTGTAGCCGTTCTGCTCAAGAAACGCGTACGTCTGCTTGCGTGTCTGCTCGAAATATTTGCGCCGCGTGGGGATCAAGTCGGTGTCGAGCAGAGAAGCTGTCGCAGCGGCGGTCGAGGTGATCGGTACAGAGTTCAAGCCGTAGGGCCGCAACTTTGCCAGCAGGTCGGGCCGGCCAAGCGCCAGGCCGCAGCGAATTCCTGCCATTCCGTAAATCTTCGAGAACGTGCGCAGAACAATCAGATCCTTCCCTTGGGCCACCAGGTCAATGACGGATTGGGCATCGGTAAGGTGGATGTAGGCTTCGTCGACCAGCAGGATCGCGCCCCTGGGCTTGTGATCGAGAGCCCATTCGATCTCTTCGCGTGGGGTCAGGGTTCCGGTTGGGTTGTTCGGGTTGCAGATGTAAATCAGACCCGCGCGCGAGTCCGCGGCAATCATGGCGCGAAGATCGTGGGCGTGATCGTCGCGCAGTTTGACGCGAGAGATGCGCGCCCTTGAGGAGAGTGCGGCCAGCATACCCGCTTCGTAGGTCGGGTCTGCGGCAACGTATCCGCGACGGACGGAAGTGAAAGCAAGGACCGCAAAGTGCAGCGGTTCACTGGCACCGGCGTAAACGCCGATGTGGTCCTCAGGCAGATTGTTTTGAGCTGCAAACGTAGAAGTCAGGCGTTGAGTTTCACCTTCGGAGTCGTACCGGCCTCCTTTGGGTGCGATGGCGGCAATTGCGGCGCAGGCGGCGGAGCAGGGCCCCAGGGGATTTTCATTGGCGTTGATCAGGACGCGTCCACTCGCGCTGATGTCTGCGGCGGAGTCGCTGGAAGCTTTGCGTCTCGGACGGTCGCCATCTTCCGGCGACGCGGCCCAGGCCAGACGGCTCTCAGTCACAATCGGAATTGCTGCTGCTGCCGCGCCGGCCAGGCGAAGGAAGCTGCGGCGGGAAACTGCGGGATTTGACTTTGACCAGAGCATAAGGACGTTTCAGTGAAGAAGGAACCGCGGCACAAACCTGTTATCGGACAAAACCTGCAAGAGTAGCAATCTGGGTGCGGCTGAACCTTTGTGTGCTACCGGGGTTGCGCACCAATCCAGAGTATGGTATCGGCCACAACCTCTGTTATGAAGACGCACAGGGTTGAGTATCTGTTGCTTCGGCCCGGAAAAACAGCAAACTTTCTGCCTTGGAGCGCGCACAGTCAAGCAGGTGAATGAGGCGCAGGAAGCGCTCAATCTGCACCTGGACGGCGATGAGTGCAAGCGGCTGGAGCAAGCCGTCCCTGCGGAACAGATCGCCGGCACGCGCTATAACAAGGTAGCGATGACGCATCTGGACAGCGAACGCTGACCGACCTGCCGCCCATCTGCCCGATACAATGGGAGATGCGCCGCCGATCGTGCCGTGAATCTGGAGCGGCGCGCGCGAGAAGGGATCGACTGGCAATGTTTGAAGTAACCGTGCAAGCTGGATTCTCCTCTGGCCACTACCTCCGCAACTATCGGGGCAAGTGCGAGAATCCGCATGGCCACAATTACAAGGTGTTCGTTACGCTGGTGGGCGCAGATCTGGATGAGGCCGGTCTGCTGCTGGATTTCAAGCTGTTGAAGCAGGTGATGCGCCCAGTGGTGGACTATCTTGACCACCAGATGATCAACGACCTGAAGCCGTTTGACGTGGTCAATCCGTCGGCCGAAAATCTTGCGCGCTACTTCTATGAGAAGACCGCCGCACAACTGCACGAGATGACTTCTGGCCGGGTGCGCGTGAAGGACTGCACGTTGTACGAAACCGATACCAGCTTCGCCCGCTACTACGAGTAAGCCGTGTATCTCATCGAACTCTATAAATCCGTGCAGGGCGAGAGTTCCTTCTCCGGGCTTCCGTGTATCTTCGTGCGCTTTGCCGGCTGCAATCTGCGCTGCGCCTGGTGCGATTCCGAGTACACCTTCAGCGGCGGCAAGCCATTTACACAGGACGAAGTGATGTCGCAGATTGAGGCGCTGGCGCCTTGCCGCTTAGTAGAATTCACCGGCGGCGAGCCTATGCTGCAGACCCGTGAACTGCTGCCATTGATGGAGCGCCTGCTCAGCGCCGGGTACACCCTGATGATAGAGACCAGCGGTGAGCGCCCGCTTGGCGACGTGCCGAAGGCAGTGCACAAGATTGTGGATGTGAAGTGCCCGGGCGCAGGTTCGGCGGCTGACAGCTTCCGGTTGGAGAATTTATCGGCTTTGACCGCGAACGACGAGTTAAAGTTCGTCCTGACGAATCGCGCTGATTATGACTTCGCGAAAAAGTTTATCGCTGAACACGGCGTGCGGGAAAAGGTGGGCGGGATCTTATTCAGCCCGGCTTTTTCGAAGACTCCGAGCCCGCTGCGTACAACCGACAATGCCACGCTCGACCCGCGCACGCTGGTGGAGTGGATGATGGACGATGGCGTCGACGCGCGGCTCTCCTTGCAGATTCATAAGTTCATCTGGGAACCCATGAAGAAAGGCGTTTAGGCGCGTGACGCTTCGCTGTGGGATGACAACGCTGGCAGGGACTTAACGCGGATTTACAGATGGTGTAGAAACCGGAACAGCAAGAACAAACGCAGATTTCCTTCGGGAATGACAACCAGAAGACGGAAGAGCCTTGCTAGCTCCACTTATTCACTTGTTGTAAACCCCATTTTCTATTTCTGTAGAGTCGTCATCCTGAACGCAGTGAAGGATCCCTGTATTCTCCAAACGTCGTAATTGTGTCGGGTGCGACGCACGACAGATAGCAAATGAAGTGGATGAAGCTCGTCCACCATGAACTCGCATTCTTCCCGTGCCGCAGCTAAGGTTGAGCGCAGGTACTTTCCGAAAGGGTCGGCAATCTTTCAAGTCGCTAGTTTAAGATGGTAGGCGAGGCAGGGATCGAACCTGCAACCCCGAGCTTAGAAGGCTCGTGCTCTATCCAATTGAGCTACTCGCCCATAACACTGGTTTGGGCCAGTCTCATTGTAGCCGTTAGACCAGGCCGAACTCGCGCCCTCGCACCACGGCCACCACGGCCTCCAGCGCCGCCACCCACTGCTCGTACGCGTGCGCTGCATCCGTTCCCAGCGCGCGCACATACAGGGTGACGGCGAAGCCTTCCTGTGGCCCGGTTAGATCGACCATTGCGGGCCGGATCACGCACGCCGCCGCTGAGTTCCCTGCTTCGATGGGCTGCAGCAAGCGCGTTAGCCGCACCAGGCGCTGCTCCTGTTGGTGGAACGAGACGAAGATTGCGCGCTCGCGCCAGATCAGGTCGACATAGCTTGCGAACCCGCAGGGCGCCTCGTCGCCGGTTAGATCCAGCTCAGCACGCAGCGTCTCGCACTCTTCTTCTTCCGCCCGCCAGGCATCGCACTTTGCAGTAAACACCGGCGAGCGGTTCGCGTTGAGCGCGCGCAGTGCCTGCAGCAGCGCGGGATGCTGCTCGGCCTCGGCGATATGGTCGAGATCGTAGGGATTGTCGCGCAGGTCGACGAAGCGCGCCGTGCCCGCAGGGTCGCTCCATGGCACGTCCAGCACCGGGTCGTCCGCCCCACATTCAACCGACCACTCGGCAAGCATAGGCAATTATCGCAGGCTGTTTCGTGCGCTTCCGGCGTGCGCTTCGAGAAAGCGCAGCAGAGTCGACTCAGCCCAGTAGCCATCGTCGCCGCGCGCGGTATCAGGTTGACCGAGGAACGCGCAGTGCCCGCCGTGCTCCGTCTCGATCAGCATGATGAACGAATTCGCCCGAATGGCTGCGCGCGTAGGCCCGGTCAAACGCACAAACGGATCATCGAGCGCATGCAAAATCAGCGTCGGCACGCGAATCTGGTCCAGCACTCGGGCGGCAGCAGCGCGGTAGTAATAATCGTCGGCACCGGTGAACCCCGCATAAAACGCCGTTACACGGTCATCAAAGTCACGCAGCGACTTCAAACCCTGCGCCCGCGCGGTGTCGTAGAGATCGCGACGCAGCTCGGCCTTGCGTAGGAATCGCTTCACCAGGTTCTTCAGGAAGCGCCGTTCGTAAATCCGGTTCAGCGGCTCATGCAGTGCGTCAGCCGATGCGCCCAGATCCACTGCGGGCGAAACGCCGACGACCGCACGCAGATTGCCAGCGTTCCCTTTTACGCCCAACTCACCGGCGAGCTTCAACACCAGGTTCCCGCCCATCGAGTAGCCGACCAGTGCCGTTTGCGTAAGGCCCAACGAGCGCGTCAGATATGCGCGTACTGCCTCCACATCGCCCGACAAACCTGAGTGGTAAAGGGTGGGCGAATGCGCCTCAGTGCCGCCGCAGTTGCGCATATTCATCCGCACCACATTCATGCCCGCGCGCCACATCTTGTTTGCGTTGCCCACCACGTACTGCGAGTCGGACGAACCCTCCAGACCATGCAGCAAAATCACAGTCAGGCGCTCGGCACGCTCTGCTGCCGCCTGCCAGTGGCACACGCAGAGCACCTCGCTTGCCGGGTCCGCGGCGAAGGCAGGAGCGACCTCGACCATCAGGCGTTCGCCCGCTGGCAGTGCGCTCTGTCGTGGTAGAAAGTTGCCCACAATTGTTTGCAGATGTCGGTTGGATAACCAGCGCCGCGGACGAAAGGGAAGGGCCGCAAACGCACTATCCTTCAACGCAGGCGAACTTAGCGCCGCACTCATGGGGCTGTCTCATCTGCTTCGCCGCGTAAGCACCGGTGGAGTGCAAGGGCGTTCAGCGCACCCGTGGGCTCGTCCTGATGGCGGAAGTAGGCGTACACTTCGCGGTCGCGGCCCAGAGCCGCAAACCTGTGCGCAAAGGCTGCAATCTCGCGCGGGCTGTAGCCTCCATCACGCCGCAGCCGAAAGCAGGTGTGCGTGGCTGCAGGGTGAATCTCCGCGGTCTGCAGATCGTCTGTGTCCGCGATGCACAAGGCTGCGCCCGCGCGCTTCAGAAGCGTGTAGGTTTCATCCGCGAACCACGAAGCATGACGAAACTCGAACGCAATCCGCGGCGCGGACTTTTTGCGCACAGCCGCCAACTGTAGAAAAGCTGCGAGCCGCGCGGGATCAGCCTTGAAGTTGGGCGGCAGTTGAAACAGCACCAAGCCCAGCTTGCGGGCTTTTGCAACCGGAACGAGCAGCTTGAAGAATTCCGCCAAATGCGTTTCGCATTCGCGCAAACGATTAAAGTGTGTAATCCTCTGCGGAGCCTTGAAGCTGAAGCGGAAGCCGTCCGGCACCGCTGCCATCCACTCCGCGACTTGTACGGCGCTGGGGAGTTTAGTGAACGTGTAGTTCACCTCGACCGAGTTCAGCCGCGCCGCATAGAAAGGCAGAAACTTCTTCGCCGAAACGCCTTCAGCATAGAAGCCGGGTTTCCACGTCGGATAGGCCCAGCCCGACGTTCCGGCAAAGACGCGATTGGGCGAAGGCTGGGAAACAGGCTCGGCGGGAGATTGAGGAGAAGGCCTCGGCACAGGAGAGAAGAGGGTGATTGGGGCGGCTAGTGGGTTTCGAACCCACGACATCCGCTGCCACAGAGCGGCGTTCTGCCACTGAACTATAGCCGCCGTATCGTCTTCGAGTATACCGCACTCCGGCGAAAACACGCATCTATCTGGAGGGACGCACCGTGGAGATGCCGAGCATGCCGTTTACCGCGAATCCCGAGATTCTTTCGCCGCGCACCAAACGCAGCAGCGACTCCGCACGCGGCGACTCAGCACACCACAATAACCCGCGTGGCAGCCGCTTTGACGACGCTCACCTCGACCTCCTCTCGCATCTGCTTGACGATTTCATTCGCATTCCGGGAACGCCCATTCGCTTCGGCCTGGACGGTATCATCGGCTTCTTCCCCGGTGTCGGAGACATCCTGGGCGGTTTGGCTTCATCGATCATTATCTTCGCGGCCTGGCACCGAGGCGTCTCCAAAATTACGCTCGCCCGCATGGTGATGAACGTCGCCATCGAGACCGGGGTTGGTTCTCTGCCGATCCTGGGCAATTTCTTCGACATCGGCTGGCGCGCCAACAGGCGCAATTATGCTTTGCTGACCGGAGACACCGCCGCACCCGCGCAGCAAAGACGCAGCAGTTGGCTCTTCGTCGCGGGCATCTGCCTCGTGCTGGCCGTGCTCATGCTCTTACCCATGCTTCTTTTCGGCTGGATTCTGCTGCACGCCAAATCATGGCTCCATTCCGGCATGTCGCATTGATTTTGACTCCGGGCGAATCTGCGCGGTGATTTACTCTAGAAACAGTCGGGGCGTAGCGCAGTCTGGTAGCGCATCTGGTTTGGGACCAGAGGGTCGGGGGTTCGAATCCCTCCGCCCCGACCAATAGACATAGGGTGTTTAGAAGAATCTAACGCGTGCCGTTTCGGCGATGTAGCGGGAACTGTAGCGGGTCGGTGCTTTCGCGAATCCCATTGCGGATTAGACCGGCAGACCTGGACGGCCATTCTGTTCGCTGTGACAAGCGCGATTGGGGCAAAGTCTCTGAAAGATATCGGAGCCGTTTGCCCCGTATTCCTGATCGCAGAAGCCGCATCGCAAAGCCTAGGCTTGCTGGAGATGGTCGTTGCCGGGATGATCGGTCCGGCGGAGGACCGTCTGTCCATTACGGTTCGTGAATCCGACGCGAGTTGTTCCGTTGTCTGTCATAGAACAGGTTTAGCACGGCGTCACTGGACAGTCGGCGACTCCGGCAGGGGTAAAGCTTTCGCGACTTCCAGCCTGGAGAATACGTTCAGCACGGCATCTTCGCTGGGGTGGACGTAGCGGGCGGACATGCTGATGGATGTGTGGCCCGCTATCCGGGCGAGCGTCCATGCATCGCATCCTGCTTCGCCCAAACGCGTGAGGAACGTGTGCCGGAAGGCGTACATCACGAACGGGCGGACTCCGCTGATGCGAACCGCATTTCGATGCTGTTTCTTGAGCGTGGACGGCTCTATGTGGCCGCTCCTGGTTGCGGAGGACCAGACCCATCCCTCGATTGGCTGGTTCGCTGTGCGCCAACGTCGCTCCAGCAGTATCCGAACGCGCGGGCTTAGAGGAATCATGCGGCGAGCGGCGGCCGTCTTTCCATGCGTGACTTGAAGCGTGCCGTTCTGACCGTTGTGCCAAGTGACAGATTCCCAACGAAGCCTTGCGTTCTCTTCTGGACGCATCCCTGTATCGCTGAGAATGGTGGCAATATCTGCCATGAGGTCGCCTGCGGCGGCTAGATAGCGAGCTTCTTCGTCTCGCGAGACAACGTGTTCCCGGTGGTGCTCGCCCCGCAGCATCTTGATCTTGGGGGCGTTCGGTGCCATTCCCCACTCTTCCGCAAGGATGAGAGCGCGGCGGAGCACACGAAGGGAATTGTTGATCGAACTTGGCTTCCATCCTTTGATGTGCAGGTGGGCAGCGTAATCGGCCGCATGTTCGCTGGTGATGGTGCCAAGCTTGCGATCGACAAGGGAAGGATATGCGGTGATGTTCCGAAGCTGCGTCCGATACCAACCTGTCCAAGTTTTCGGTGAGGCAACTTCGAAGGTAGCGCGGGCCCAGGGCGTGAATCGATCTTCAAGGAACTTGCCCAACGTGACGGCGGGCTGCTTCTTCACGAACCCGGCCTCACCCATGGCCAGCGCAGTGCGATGGGCGGCTTCGATCTGGCGAGCAATGCGCGGATTGCCTTGCTTCGTGCTCTTTTGGATGTGTTCGCCGCTAAAGAGGAAGTGATACCAGTACACTGTCCCGCGCTTGAAAATCGACATGGCTCTCCTATTTGACCTTTCCGCTGTTCTTCAGCTTGTAGTACTCCCGCATATAAATGCGGCGCTTTTCTTTGAATGCATCGGTCTGTTGATGCTTGCTCTTGCGACATGCAGCTGAGCAGGAACGCTGATCGACCCGCGAAGCGAAGAACCAGGTCCCGCAAAGGCAGGTGCGTAGACGGTCCAACTCTCTTCGGTAGGCGATTTCGCAGAGGCTATGCGCTGCCAGAGACTCCCCAATCGGAATCCGATATTGGAATGCCCGGCTTTTTTTGTACCAGTTGAGAAGCGATAAAACTGGAACAAGAGGAGCTGTTTATGGTGCGAGGGAAGAAGCATACGGCGGAGCAGATCGTGAATCTGCTGCGGCAGGTTGAA
>JAABUO010006708.1_pt1 | contig 13182 bp, 14 predicted proteins | sample 5559291 | NCBI WGS metagenome assembly JAABUO01 (sample SAMN10711878, study PRJNA513372) | rock metagenome | isolation source: Antarctica rocks | place: Antarctica: Victoria Land, Finger Mt sud
AAGGAACCTGTTGACAAACGACAATCATAATGCCCTTGGTTTCCCAATGGCAGGCAATTAAATATGGGGGCTTGCCAGTTGGTCGGCATCTGTAATTAAGACCTCTTACTGGGTGTCAAATGGCAGGCCAAAACGGTTTGTCCACAAGAAGGCAAATTTTGTGACTAGCGTCACCATTGATTGACAACAGCACACCTTGCAGGCACATTCCCCGAGTGTATGACTTTCTGTGGGTGGCCGAGGATGGCATGAAGATGCAAGGCTACAACGGCTCCCAGCTGTGGGACACCAGCTTTGCTGTGCAAGCCATCACTGCTGCTGGCCTTGCTCACGAGTTTGGAGACTGCCTGCGCAAGGCACACTCCTACATTGATGTTTCACAGGTTTACACACACAAGACAGTGTGCTTCTCATGCAGCAAACAGAACCTTGCCTGCCCCATGTACAGGTTTGACTTGAGTCACATCAGATTTTGTGCATGTAACGCTGACATGCTTGCATGTCAGCAGGCAGACATGGGTAGACTCCAGCATGTGTCTGAATCTAGTTCAATGTGCACAGCAGCCATGAGTCAGGGCCATGCAGCCCATTGCTGCAATGTCCTCAAAATGCACAAATGGATTCCGGTGCACAAACAAACAACCCCTCGACACAAGCTCAGCACTTCATGTGTCTTCCCTGCCAGTCTAAAAATGTCTGTGGCCTTCATTACGCTGTAGCATGGCAGCAAATGCCGTGTGCCTCAGCCCAGCTGGGACACTGGGAGCCCTGACACAATTGATTGATCGATTGATTTGCATGTGTGCCAGCCTTTGCTCTCGCATCAGCCAGGTAGGTATTAGGTACCTGGCACAATACAACAGTTAAACGGCTCAAGTAAGCATAAGAGCACATCTACACATCAGTCTCTCTTTGGAACATGTTGCCATACGCCTGCAAGCACACCAAATGCGACTGTATGAATACTGGCGTGGCAAACTACATTATGTGCCACTCGCTGCAACACAGATTGCAATTAGGATAACAATCTAAGTGTGAGTAAGTTGCTAATCTGATGATCGTTAGATTTCTAATGAAATCACCTTCAAGTAAAACTGTCGACACCATGAACCCAGTCTTCAATTTGATGTAATGCAGGTGAGAGAGGATTGTCCCGGGGATTTGTCTCGCTGGTATCGCCACATCAGCAAGGGAGCTTGGCCCTTCTCCACCCGGGATCACGGCTGGCCCATCTCTGACTGCAGTGCTGATGGCCTCAAGGTAAGCAAACCATGCTTTGGATTGCTGCTGTCGAAAAATTACTGTCTGAATCTGCTGTCTTCATGCTCCAATCAAGGCTCAAACCCTTGATTTGATGAGGTTTTAGCATGTATTGTTCTGAAGGTCAAAGCAGTTCATCATGTCTACTATCCGTGTAGGCATTGGCCCAGTGAGTAACGTTGTGATGTAGACAGGAGCTAGTCTGACTGTGGTGTATTGTGCTATGACAACTCCTGCCTGATTGCTAGCCTAGAAAAAGCGCACTGCACAAGTGACAAGAGTGGCTGACAAGCGACCCTGTGACAAGTGTAAGCATGGCTGTGTGTCAGCAAACATGGACCGAGCAAGCATGTTGCACAAACATGACTTGAACAAGCATGCAACACAAAGGCCCTTTGGACTGAGCAGACTTGGAATGCAGGCTGCTTTGGCTTTAGCAGAGCTGGATGACAAGTTGGTGGGGCCAGCCATTCCAGATGACCGCATCTATGCCTGCGTCAATGTCATCCTGTCTCTGCAGAATGCGGATGGCGGCTGGTCCACGTACGAGAGCACGCGCTCGTACCCCATTCTGGAGGTGTGTCCGTCTGTGCACTTCACACCCTGTCATAAGGTGTTGCGATGATGCATGTGCATCGCAGCATGCGTTGACACCCTGTGCTGGATGTGTGTTTTGTATTTAGTTTTGAAGCATGGCCAGATGCGCTTGAGTGTTGTGCGTGTAATGAGGCAACCTATATAAGAATGCAAGCATTTTCAATTTCACACTGCTCAACCAACTTGTAAACGGTTGGTAACCCAGCAGTGACCCAAGCTCTGTAGCGTTTGCGCTGCAAATTGTGTGTGAGTCAGACATGGCTCCTGCCCCATGCAACGGGTCGATTTTCTGCTCTGCTGATTGCACAGGTTACATAACCAGGTGTAAGAAAGACTGCCTCGAGTGAAGGGGACAAGTCTGGTTGACACAGCAGAGTGTTCTATATGACCGTGTCTCTCTGCAGGTCAATAACAACTAGCAGAATTCAGGGGACATGCTACGAATGGTATACTCCCATATGAAGCTGATATTAATGTATTTAGACGAGCATGTCCAGGCAATGTTTCAAGAAAGTTGAAATCCACCATTCAGTGGTGTGGTGCATCACATGCAGATGATCAACCCATCAGAAACCTTTGGGGACATCCTGATAGACTACTCCTATGTTGAGTTGAGCTCAACATGCATCGCTGCCCTTGCCAAGTTTGGCAAGAAGTACCCTGGTCATCGGGCAGAGGAGATCAGCAATTCTAAGACACGAGGGAGGAAGTACATACTGAGTATGCAGAGATCCGACGGGTCCTGGTATGGCAACTGGGGCGTCTGCTTCACATATGCAGCCTGGTTTGGGTAAGCACTTCTTACACTGTTTTGCAGATTGTATTGCAGATTGTATGTACTTGCATCATGCCTGCTGGCCTGTCATCCCCACATGTTGCCAGTGTGATACACCAAGTTATCTGTCGGCTGCTTCTCGTTTGCATTGCTGGAACACTCTGTAAGTGTTGATTGGCTGACACACGCTCTGTCCCATTGCATCTTAACCATGCTTTTGTACAGCAGTTGTGAACAGTGCGCAAGATTATCAGCAAATTAGCGTTCTACTAGAAGTCATGCACAGCCTAAAGTCTGCTATGGTGGCTTGACATCTATCCCATATCTGTGTAGTGCATTGTCAAAAGCAACTGTGATAAGTGCCAGCAGTCGCTGCAAATGTAGCATTGGTATTCTGGGAAACAACAGGAGCTGGTTGCAGTACGCCCTGCCCTTTGCAGGTGTGATGCACTAGCAGTGTTCCAAGAGACTGTTGAGAACAGCACGGCCCAGTCCAAGGCCTGTGACTTCCTGGTGAGTAAGCAGCGCAAGGATGGCGGCTGGGTGGAGTCCTACCTCTCCTCACAGACCAAGGTACTTCTGATGCTCGTTGACCTGCATATTGCACTTTTTGCCAAATGTAAATACATGGGACAGCGACTCTATGCATGTTGTGCACCATCATGCAGCACATTACTACTTGGTCACTTCAGTGGCTGAAACATCAGCTTTCACTTGTAGCCACCAACACTTGTGTGGTGCAGCGAACATGTGAGAAAGCCCCCTTCATGTGCTCGTCAGATAATGCTTGTGTCAGCCAAAATGCCTTCAACTTGATCCGAGTCGCAGGGCTACATCTGCTGTGCAGCCATTCAACGTAACACCTGCAAAAGCAGTTGTGAATCGCGAAGTTCTGTCACATTGGCTTCACATACCAGACCCCACAGTACTCCGGGCAAGCATCAAGTGAGAGTTGAATTGTAATGTGCAGGAATACCATCAGCTGCCTGAAGAGTCTTCACATGTGGTCAACACAGCCTGGGCTTTGCTGGCACTGCTGGCTGCAGGCTACCACAAGAAGGACAGGTGCACTGTATGCCACGTGCCTTCATGACATATGCTCTGTGCCTTTGAGCTGTATGCCATGTGCTTTCATGCTGAATGCCACATTCTTTTATGCCGACCGCCATGTGATTCATCTGTTGCCTTCATGTAGCATTTGTAATACTCATTGTACCATGGCTGCATTAACACGCTGAAATCACGCACATATTGTCTGTCTCTCTGCAATGCCTTGCATATACGGCTCTGTCAATGCCCGGTGCTGGCATGCCAGTGCCTTTGGTCTAAACTGCATTTGTCCCCAAAACCTGCTTGATTAGGTTTGATATGGTCATACAGGCGGCCCTTGGATGCTGCTGCCCGGTGTCTGATGAACAGTCAGCTCAGCAGCGGCGACTGGCCTCAGCAGCACATCAGCGGCGTGTTCAACAGGAACTGCATGATAACTTATGCCAACTACAGGTGGACTTCAGAACCTCTTTGTCTGCAGAAATCAACTCAGCTGATGGTCTTGGACAGGGACCAGGCTCACAGCAAACACCTGCTGCTGCTGCTGCTGCTGCTGCTGCTATTGCAGATGCTGGCACTGCCGCTGAGCTTACTGAATGCATGTGTTTTGGGTATGCATAAGTCAGTGCTCACATGAAGGGATACGCCATTTCAGATTGACGTGCTGATTGTTTATATCTTTGGTGCAGAAATATCTTTCCAATTTGGGCGCTGGGCAAGTACCGAGCACTGGTGCTTGGCAATGCCAATGGACAAGCGCACTGAGTGAACTGCTTTGATGTTTGTTGGTGGCGAGCGAAACCTGGGGATGTAGCGCAAGGGGGCAATTTGTATGAGTCAAGTAGAGCTGTTGATGCATAAAAGAGAGAATGTGAGTTCTCATATCAGACATTGGCTAGCCAGTCTCACCTTAAAAGGGAAAGTTTCCAGTGATTGACCCCTGGGAATGTAGTCACTGTCTGAGGTTCTCATTTGTGCATGATGCACAGCAAGACTGTGGCAATGGCAATCATGGGCTAGGTCACAGTCTAGCTGTAGATAATGGCATGAGGACATGAGTGACATCAATTTGTACCTGAACTATGCAAACTAAAGTCCTCACTGTTCAGAGTGATGCTAACAACATTGATCCGGGCAAGTTAACCAAATTTGGTCCAGACAAGGAATCCACATCCCATGTGGAATCAATCCAGCAACAACAGAACTTTGGGTCGATGTATTGACGGAGAGGATGCAATGCACCATGACATGTTTCTCACGCCTGACTGGGGGTAATACACCACGATCATGCACGATCATTATGCATACATGTTATCTCGCATCTAAGCGGGTCACAGCTGCACGCTCAGGACTTGCAACCAGATACAAACATCAAAAGAAAGTGCCTGCTGTCATCAACATATGGTATCGTTGTGTGGCGTTTATTACATCACATGATGATACATGCAACACCAGTAACACGCAGCTAGCATGATGCATCTGATCATGCAAACCAGTGATGCAGCTAGCATAACACATGTGCTCATGCAAACCAGTCATGCAGCTAGCATAATGCATGTGACCATCGAAGCCGAAATAGGTTCCTTACACATGCTGTAAGCTACAGACTCCGAATATCTGATTGCCAATCTTTACATACAGTTGCCTTTGGTTATTACTATCAAAAGTTAGCCTGAAAGTAAGTGACGCATGTTGATGCCTGCTTCCCAGGTGTGTAGCCACCCAGTTTAAGAAAGAGGGTTGCAAAGTAGGACTGTACAAGGCACAAACACATCTGGTAGACCACACTACGACAACAGTGCAAAAATATCTCATCCATCTAACAATATCAAATGCCATGTATCCTTGCAGGAGTGACTGCACAGCAAACACACGGTGGCACATCTCTGTGACATTCATTCATGCTGTGCAACTCTTTTGGGCCAGAGACCATCACCACACAGCCGACGCCTCTCTGACCAAGTAAGGGAAAACACAGAGGCACCACACAGCCACACCCTGATGTCATGTCAAGAAGGACTGTCAGCTGAGCAGCTCTTGACAACAACACCTTCACCCTATCATAGACCACAGCAGATCGGATTCATCATACGTTTTTTGGGGACCACAAGACCTTATTAAGTGCTACTGAGTGCTTTGGATTGAGGCTTCATCCACAAAACTGGCATACCTGTACAACACACTGCTCAGCCATGTCTTGCAGTAATGCATGCACACTTACTGGCTAGTGTATTGAGTCGAGGTACAATGGCAATTCTGCTGTTGGCGTGACATTGTCTTCAGTACTTTGCACTGATATGGGTGGTCGTTTCAGCTGCTCTGAGGTATGCCCTTAAATACTCTTTCACTCCCTCAATCAGCTGCTCCCTGTGACCATATGAGTGCATCCCCAGAGCCTCCAAGCCACGGTGGTCAACCCCCAGCAGCATGTGCAGCTTCACATGTTCTGACTCGAACTTGTGCACGTACTCCTGCAGATCCACAACAGACGGTAACAAATGCATGCACAACAGTGCACAGCATAGGCTGCAGCAGCCTTGTGTGAATTCTGCCAAGCACTTCACTGCACCCAGCAGACACACAATCAACACAAAGAGGCACCTCGTGCACATGACTGAACATATCATGGGATCCATCTGCGATGCCCAAAGTATCCAGCAGGGAGATCCTGCCTGCAACAATGGCACTTACAGAACAGAGTCACTGCGCTTGCCTGCTGGTCATTTGCCTGCCAGTCAAGACAGCTGTGCCCTTGGCAGGCTACGGGAGGGGGTCACAGCCAGCAGCAAGGAGCATGAGGTAAAGGCAGGGGAGAGAGGTGTACCTGAAGACCCATGTCTTGCAGCAGGGAGCGCACACTGCAGCCTGGCAGGGGAGGTGCAGCGGTGGCAGGGCCGATGCTAGCAGCCTCCAGTTTGACCTGGGCCCCTATCACCTCCAGGGAGCTCTTCAGAGGCTGTGACTTCACCAAATTCATCTCCTGCTGAACCTGCACCCGTGATGAGACAAGAATGACAGGAGTCGGATGTCAGCGTCATGTGCGCTTGCAAGCTTTTGCCAGATGCATTTGTTGGCTGTCAGTTGCTGCCAAATGCGGCCAAGAAACTGCCAGTCTGCACATCCGGAAGGTAGCAAGTGCAGAGGGATGTTCTGGCAGTGCGTCAGGTTCCCTTTTGACAGGTGATGTCAGTGCCAGGTTTGCATCCAAGCACGTCAATGCAGGAGCTGGTGATGGGTATGTTTTGAGAGGCCATGATGATGTGACAAGGCTTGCCTGCTGCAGTAGCAGGCGTTCTGACTTGAGGCTGTTTTGGGCACCAGCCAGCTGCACCTCCACTTCACGTACCCTAGCAGCGCTGATCTCCTTCTGTCCCCTCTCACTCTGCATTGCCAGCACACATGTTGAGATCCCATCAGCAACCCACCCAGATGCATCACTGAAACATCTGGCCCTCGCTGATACGTGCAAAACAATGTGATGGATGTAGCTGGGATGTGCATAGGCAGCTACCAAAGCAACTGCTGTACACGGTGTGCCAAGCCTAAATCTCAAATATGGTATGTCCATTCTCCATACAAAGTGATCAACAATACTTCTGCTGCACCATCATCCTTACGGTGTCAAGACAGGCTGACTACTGTCAACCCATGTAAAAACTAGCCAGATGACTGCAATGTGAGGCTGGTAGGCATGATGACTGGCAGGCAGCAAGTGAGACATGAAGCAGGGGGTCGGGCCTGACCTGCAGAGTGTTCTGCAGCTCAGCCACCTGGGCTGTCAAGACCTCCAGGGCCTCAGCCCGTTTGCTCCCCGACCTGATCAGATTCCTGGTGGCCTGAGGGCTCAAAGTTTTCCTCATCCCCAGACCACCTGCAACCAAGACAGCAGGAAGTTAGGGTGCAGGAGGCCTATGACACATCAGACAGAGAGCTGCACATTCAGTTGCAGTGGCAGCCTCAAACTTCGAGCTCACCTGGATCCTGGGAGCAATGGAATTTGCACTACAAACACATTCCTTTCGAAACACATTCGAAAGCTTGCAAATTCAAAGAGGGGTGTTGCGCACCGCCACTGTTTTGTATGCAGCTCATACATAACCACATGAGGGGTGCAGACATCAGAGCACTTTTCAGGCAATGGTACACCTTTGTGATGTCACAGGCATGTGTCACAGGAGCAAAGACGTCAGTGCACAGCATGTGCCAATTCCAGCAAGGCCTACGGGCGCCAGATATGACCCAAACAGCTCATTGCCAAGAAGGGCGCAGACTAACCTTCAGCAAGACTCATGGCCCGGTTTTCCATCACCGCTGCTTGAGAGTTGGCCAGGGCTGCAGCCTCCTCTCGGCTGGCCTTGTACTTCTCCAGGGCCTCCTCCCAGTCACCCACCTGTGTTCCAGCATCGACAGCTGTCACAACCCATGTGGACAAATGTGCCACCGGCAAGTACGCAAACTGATACTGCCACCACATACACATGCCCATGCAGACTAAGATCACTGCTGTGTTCATTTTTGGCAGCGTACACTGTGACTGAGATGAGAAAGGTGCTAAGGCAAGAAAGCAGGGGAGGGAAAAAGTAAATGGCCAAGACATAATCGCAGCCAGGCTAGCTGTTTGTAATTGCCACTGAATGCGACATGGGTGTCATTCTGCAGCTGTTCTGTTCTTGCTCTGAGAGATGTGTCCTGAAACAGGAACAACAAAGGCGACAGTAACATGAGTCGTGTTTGTGGGCACCACCTCAAGGACAGCTTCACCCTTTGTCAGGGATGCTGCAACAATTAGAGGGACAGGTCCAGCTTTGCTGGCGAGAACACAACACAGTTACAAGTGTGACCCATTTGCAGTCTGAAAAACCAAACAGCGTCAATCGGGCTCAAGCTGGCAAGTCTTGAAAAAGCCCACAGGAAGCTGAACCAACCTTGTAGAGGTGTGTGATCATGTTGCCCTTGCCCTTGATGGCACGCTCCCCCAGGGGAGCAAAGTTGTCAGCCTGAGACTGCAGCCCCTTGACCACAGCATCACTGACATGCATGCAGCTTGGGAAGCTGTTGCTCTCCATGCGACTGGCCACGTTGACGGTGTCTCCCAGGAAACAGTAGCGGGGGCACTTCATGCCAATCACACCAGCATATGCTGCTCCACAGTGCACACCTGGACAACACATGGCAAGGCTGGTGTCACCACACAAACTTGCTGGATCAATATGATGAGTACAAGTCACAGCTGCCAGCCTTGATCCGCGGAGATCAATGGGGAAAGAGCATGTACAGAGAACAAACGTTGCTGTACATGCTCAGTGATCGAGTCTCAACATTCAACAACTGCACCAGTGTATATGCAAGCCGGTTGCTTCTATCATGTCCACACCAAATTGCCCAATACGCTGCATGCAAGCATGACAAGTGGATGGTGCTGCTGTTGGCCTGCAGAGTTGACAGCGTAAGCGCAAGGGCTTGCATAGCACGGAAAGGGAATGTGCAACTAGGGTGTATAGACTCACCTAGGCGGATCTCAAACTTCTTGCCATCTGAAGATGGGGGCTTGAAGGCCCTGACTGCCTCCAGCATGGCCGCCCCCATCTTCATGATGCGCTCCAGAGGCTTCCCCATGGCTGCCTTGGCAGGGTCTTCGTCATGTCCTGCAACACACAGTCATGTCAGCAGATGATGACCAGAAGCAGAGACCTGTTACACAAGAGCCAATGGGGTAGGCCTTAGCCTTGGCAGAAATGTAAATTTAGCGGCATCCATCGGGGTATGCCATGACTAAATCAAAGATGACCAGAAGCAGAGATCTGTGCACATAGGATGCTGTATCTGCCTGCAAACACGCATCAGCACACAGATGCGGCAACACCTCTGCCAACTGGTGCTTGTTGCTAATCACCCCACAGTTGGCAGAGGTGTTGTCATCACAATGCCAGCAATGTCAGATGCCAAAAGCAAGCTTGCATCATGCAGATGCTGGTACTGCTCAGGAACAAGCATAAGGCTGTCACAATGGCTCCCAGGTTGAGCTGTTTGACCCTGCCCGGCATGCCTTGTAAGGCAGAGCGCGGTGAGTTATGCAAAACTGTTACCAGCAGCAACATATAGCAGCAGCCAATGGTCTGTGCCTCACACAATCCAACACTGCGCACCAGGCGTACAGGCACAGAAGCAGTTACTGATGCGAGCTCTCACCAGCAGCAATCATGTAGCCGTCGCCAATGGTCTCCACCTTGTACACTCCGTACTTGTCCACCAGGCGGTCAAAGGCATAGTACAGGTTGGTGAGCATGAGGAAGACCTCCACTGCGGACATGGTGGAAGACATGGTGCTGAAACCCACGATGTCACTGAACATGATGACCACATGGTCGTATGCATCTCCGATCACATGCTGCCCCTCCTGCGAGACCAAATGCTGAATGAGAGTGTCTCATGTACAGTCAATGTCAATGCCTGCAGGTACGCTAGGGCTGCAAAGGACAAAAGGCTGAGCACATGGTGTGGGAGACATCATCGTTATGACTAGGACTGAGACAGCAGCATGGCACAACATTGAATGATAACAAGACAGTGCATGCTCTGCCTTGACAGCCTTCTAGCAACAGACTTGCATCTCAGATTGAGCTTGGCAATCGGTTCATATGACGTCCATTCCAGTGCCAAAAGCCATTCTGCAAGATTATCTTGCAGACCATACGCATCAAGTTCTCTGCACCCGGGTGTTGCCCCTTATGACACGGCAGTTGTCAAGTACTGTTGTTGAGGACCATGAGATTACACACCTGAATACGGGAGATGATGGGCTCAGGCAGGATGGTCTGCAGGATGTTCATGGCCTCTGAGTCGTCCTCCAGGACCCCCTTCACAATGGACTGCACCCAGGTCGCGTCTGCCTTCACCCTCAGCTGGGCTGAGATACGCGCCAGCAGCTCCCCTTGCTTCACTGGCTTGCTGCACATTCCACAAGCCACAGTCAGCAGTCCATTGCCTTGCAGTTGACAGCAAAAACTGGTGTCTGCCCCTTGCTTGATGGGCTTGATACAGACCAGAGAAGCCGCCATTAGCAACAGAATGAGCTTGAGCTTGGCAGCACATGTGCATTACTTTCCTTGATACACAAGGAAGATAAGCGGCTGTGTTGCTGAAGCACCTCATCATTGCAGTCAAGATGCACAGGCAAGCAGCAGTGCTCTGCAGCTTGTCCATATTCAGAACAAAGTCGAGGCTTACATCTTGCAAAACTGTGACAGATCGCCAGGTGTAGAAACGCGGCCTGTCGAGATGCACTCACCAGATGAAGTCATTGCAGCCATGTGACAGTCCCTTCACAATGTTCTCCTCGTCTGTCTTGGCACTGATCATGATGACAGGCACCACAGCTTCTGGCACAGTCTTGCGCAACTCCACACAGAATTCCTGGCCTGACATCTCTGGCATCATGCAATCCAGCAAGATCAGATCTGGCAGGACGGGGCTGTCCTCCACCCACTTCAGTGCATCCCTTGCAGCCAGCTCTGAGTGAACCTACGCAACAAGAACAAGCTTTCACGTACAGACGGACCTCAGCTTAGGTTGACCGCAATGACAAGGGTGCTTGGTGTAAGACCGCTTGCATGTCAGGGTGCAAGCTCATTGAATAGACTGCCTCTTTGCATATCATCACAGTTGCTGATGCATTTCGATGCAGAGCTGGCATCTCTGCCCTTACATCTGTGATGCATACGGCTGGTCACATAATCCTGCTGTTGCAAGACGAGGGTTATGCGGTTCTGCTGTTGCAATCACGCCTGCAGAAGGCGGCCAAGTAATCCTGCTGCTGCAAAGCTGGCGCAGAACCATTGTACCTGGTAGCCCTGGGAGGTGACGATCTCCTCAATGACCAGGTGGTTGGTGGGCTCATCATCCACCGTCAAGATCAGCGTGGAGCCATGGGCCTCCATGTGGGTAGACTTGCGGTCTGTCAGGCAGCTGCCATCCTTCATGCTACAGGGTGTACCTGCGCCACGAGGCAAGCCAGCATGAAGAAAAGAAAAGAAAGAAAAGACTACACCTTTCGGCGTCAATTTTAATGAGAAGCCAAGTATTATACGAGCTGCCCAGGGAAGCCAGCATGAATGCAAGCATCTCACACTGGTATGCATGCATGAAGTGCATTGTCAAGTCGATGGACCAGAAAGCACATGATTGCCAAAACACAGGAGACCAAACTTTGCGGCAAATGTACAGGTGGGATATACTGTGGAAACACGGCTTTGCGCATGGCGCAGCGTTGTATGACAGCAGTTTTGTATGACGCTCTAGAAAGTCTCTTGCACTTTTGGATGAGGAGGCTAAGGTCAAGCTTGAGAGCAGCCTGAGAAAACAGATGATGTACATAATGGGAAACTCACCTGGTAGAGTCGGCTTTCCTGTCTGGATCCTGCTCGCGGCCCTCTTGGGTAGATGCTACATCAACACAAACTTCTTGTCATGACTAGGTCTTTGAATTGCTGTGTTTGACGTGCCACAAAGCTGGGAGCAACACGCTGTTCTGCAATGCTGCTGCCAGAGATGACCATTGAAGCTGCATCTGATGGCAGCTGGCTGGCAGTCTCACTTAGCAAGCGTCAACACAGGACCAGTCATTGCCCACACCATAATACGGACCCAGCCTGAAAGAGCTTGCTGGCATGCTCATGGTGCTTGCAGAAGAGAGCATTGACAGTAGACAGCAAATGAAGGCTAAAGACTTCAGGACAACATTGTCTTGTGGACAGCTAGCTCATGCTTACAACACGGCCCAGAAGAGTGACCCCCAGCAAGGTACCTGCCTTGATGCAGCCTGTGCAGCAACAAAGGTTTGCAAGGAGCGCAATGCAGTGCAGTAGTTGAAGCAGTAGCCACCTTCTTAGACTTGGCCAGGGATGCAGTCTGGAAGAGGTTGGTGGAGGCTGTTGCGCTCTCTCCCGACAGCATAAACCGGCCGGGGGTGTCACCAGGCATGCCAGAAGAGCTGCTGTCGAACTTGACCAGGCAATATGACACAGCTGGGGCTTGGCCAGGTATCACTGGGCCTGGGCCCCCTTCCATGCTCACCCTGTCGACGGGGTTTATAGGGGTGCTTGTCACCCCGCTCTGCACCGGTCACAAAGCACCATGAGAGAAGCGTGACTAATGCAAAACATGAAAGGAACCCAAGCGCTGTGCTGTTGGTTGCAAGGACCATGAGAGTTTGAAGCAATGCATGGGATTTCTGATTGACGGTAGATGCAGCAATGGTAGGCAGTCTGTTGCATCTGACAGAAGCTTACACTGGCTTGCAGGATGTGTTGACTTTGCTTTGAGTACAATGAGAGCTACAGGGAGCAGTGACAGGGAGCAAGTGTAGAATGCCAAGCAATGTGCATGTGCTCAAGAGCAATAGCAAAAGGACAGCAATCAGGCAGTCTTGTAAGCAGGCATCACAACAGCTACTGTAGTGATGTTGTTTTGCACTCTGCAATGCTGTACAGGACCAGCATCTG
>JAABUO010006712.1_pt1 | contig 13177 bp, 18 predicted proteins | sample 5559291 | NCBI WGS metagenome assembly JAABUO01 (sample SAMN10711878, study PRJNA513372) | rock metagenome | isolation source: Antarctica rocks | place: Antarctica: Victoria Land, Finger Mt sud
AGGGCATTGCCTCGCGCTCGACCGCCCCGTAACTCGCCAGTTTATCCGTGATCATGACATGAGGTGAGCGGCATTGTAGTGATCTTCCCTTTGGTTTCGTGGACACCCAGAGGCAAGACTTAAGCTGGGGTGTTTGCTGGATCAGCAGGCGATGGGCTCGAAGCCACGCTCCTACCCGGAAGACTACAAGCGCTGGGTTGTGGACCTGGTGGCCAGCAGCGGCCGGACGGCGACGGTTGTTGCGGCTGAGGTGGGCCTGCACCCGACGTTGCTGTGCCGGTGGGTGCGGCAGCATGGGGCAAGCGGGGGCAAGGCCGAGGCGGCATGGCCGCCGGCCCCGTCTGCCAAGCTGTTGCCTGTTCCCACGGCTGATCAGGCGGCCGAGCCAGATGCGGAGCATCTGTCCGGGATCGCGCGGCTGCGGCGGGAGTGCGACCGGCTGCGCATGGAGCGGGACATTTCAAACAAGTCCATTTCGATTTTCGCGGGCCCGTTGAGATGAGGTTCCGCGTGGTCGAGGACTGCCGCGGCGCCTGGCCGGTCCACGAGCTTTGCCGCATCCTCGGCCGTTCCAGGGCAGGCGACTACGCTTGGCGGTCCCAGCCCGAAAGCAGGCGTGCGGCCGAGGACTGCGCGTTGCTGGGCGACATACGGCGGGCACACGGGAGGCAGGTGGGACGTGGCTGTGTCGAGCGCCTGATGCGCCAGCATGGCGTGCGTGGCCTTGTAGCCCGGCGGCGGCAAGTGCAGACCACCGACAGCTGCCATCCTTTCCCGGTTGCCCCTAACCTGTCGGACCGGCAGCTTGCCGCCGCCACCAAGCCGAACCAGGTTTGGCTGGCGGACCTGACCACCATCGCAACCGGCGAGGGCTGGCCGTATGTCGGGGCCATATTCGGATTGCGGCGTTCAACACGCCTGCAGGGACCACCAGGCAGCGCTGAACAAAGCCGGCATCACCCCATCCATGGGCCGCCGGGCCAACCCGTTGCACAACGCGCCGATGGAACGCTTCTTCCACACGCTCCAGACCGAGCTGGTGCACCACAAAACCTATGCCACCGGCGACGAGGCCAGGCGTGACCTGTGCGCCTACATGGAGGAATTCTACAATCGACGCAGGTTGCACTGTTTCCTTGGCTACCGTACTCCGGTCCAGGCCGAACAAACAGCGCTCCGCCTAGCGTAAACCGTCCACGAAAGCCGTAGAGGATCACCGCGCATGTCTGAACTGCGCCGCGACGGGTTCTCGCGCTGGCGCGGCGGCGATCAGGCATGGCGGGCGATTTATAACAATCGCGCACGACTCCTTTCCGGGGCCGCTCGCCAAGCGTCCAAACTTCGAGCCGGCCTGGGCCAACGCAGCTTTGCGTTGATGCTCGATCGCGGCGGCATGCGAAAGGTCTGGCTACGCGGTCGGGAGAACCTGCAGACGCGCTATCTAACCCACGTCGCCGGATACAAGGTGGGCCTGATTATGCGGCTTCTGACCGGGGCAGGAACGCTGCGAGAGTTCCAAGCGCAGGCTGCTGCCTGGTTTTTTTGCGCTTTTGCAGCCCGGTGGCCAGCTGATCGTCTGCTTGTGCGGCGGCGCCAGCAATCAGTTTGCCGCCTTGGCGGTAAGCATCAGAGCTGACCAAATCAGCTGAAAACACAGTTCCTCAACGTGCCGTTAGGGGAGGCTACCGGGTGAGATGGCCTGAAGTTTGCAGCACGCTCGCCAGCATCAGGCGAAGCTGGGCATCGACATCACTGGCGTTTGCTGCTTGGAAGTACAGCGTAGGCGAGGTAGCGCAAACCGGCAGCGACGGGCCGATTTTCATCTGTATCGGAGCCACATTTTTTACGTAATAATCGTTGCTTAACAAAGGAAGGTAGGGCGTGTACAGGGTCAAAATAGTGATACCCTTTGCTTTTACGGTGTCACAATCAGCTGTATCGACCGGACCTAACTCTCGACCCTTCTTGCCTTTCTGATCTACCAACCCGTCAGTTACGATGAACAGAAATTTTTGCGACGTTGCTGGTGATCCGCCATCGCCCGAAGTGCCCGCAATCAAGGTCAAGCTGCTCATGGCGTTGCTGAAGTAGGTCTCTGGGCAACTGTTGTCATCTTTGCACTCGTTTACGTCCGGCGAGATTTGTGACAACGCAGCAGTCGCGGCACTAATCTGCAGGCTGAGCGGATAAATCTGCGTGAAGGCCTGCGCGAACGTGTAAAGGCCGAGGCGAAACGCGGAGTGCGTGTTCAACGCGTCGACATTGCTGATCAGATTTTTCACAGCGTCGCGAAGGACGTCGATGCGCAATGGAACATTGCTGCGTTGCGCCAGCCCATAGTAGTCGTCGCCAGTAGCAGTCCAGTGGCACGCGAAAGCGCATTTCTCACCTTTTGCGACGTTCCCAGGCAATTTTCCGACAGGCGAATAGGCGCTAGTCAACGACTCCATCCGGGCGATGTCGGCCTGAGTCGCCGCGATTGTCATGGAGGACGAAACGTCCATGAGCACCTGAATATCGACGTAGGGATTGATCGACAGGCTAGACGAAGATCGACCGTTGACGGCGAGGTTCAGCACCCCGAATAGACGCCCCAGCGTGGTCTGCACGACGCCTTGATAGCTGACGTCAGCGGAGAACAGCGTGCCCGATGGGTGGAGCACTGAGACGGTCACGGCGCTGATGCTGACGCCAACCTGGCCGCTCGATTGAGCTTTGAAGCTTCGGGCGGCGGCAGTTTGCGCTGACGTGATCGGATCCGATGCTCCGGCCAGGTAGGCATTCGAAGCGCTGGTGGTGGCAAGTAGGGCGGCTGCATCCGCTGCTAGGTCAAGTTGCGCTTTTGTAGCTGTGGCGGTGCCGAAATCCATTGCGAGTCCGGTAAGCCCAAGCAGGGGCACCGCAAGCAGGCCGGCCAATATCGCAACATTGCCGCGCCGGTCGTGCCGAAGATGCCGCTTGTCAGTCATTTCCATTAACACCTTGTTGGGGGCAACTCACGGTTGAGCCGGGACCCGGACTGCTAAGCTGCACGCCGTTGTTCACCCGCGGTGGGACGTAGGCGGAGCGCAGCATCGGCACGGGGCCGAGGAAAATGCCGGTCATCAGCGGAACGAACACCGTTGCAACGTCACCGACCAGAACGGAGGTTGGGCCGAACACTCCTGCCGGCAGCGTCGCCATGCTAGCCGATTGCCCGTCGGGCACGGCGGCCAACGCGCCGCACGGCCGCAGCTTGATCTGACCCAATCTGTTCGCCACGCTCCAGCGTGTGGCTGCGATGTAGCCGGCGCAGTTCGTTGTGCATCCTGCTGGGGTCCCGGTAAAATCGACCGCGCTGAGCGTGATCGAGAAGCCGTGAGGGCCGTTCAGATCGCGCCATGCTGGGAAAATCGCGAACGGCGCCGTCGTCGCCTGCCACGCCTGTTGGCCGTTCAGCGCGTTAAGGCTGCTGGATTGCACGGCCATGGTGGAAGCGACCAGCGCTACGTCCGCCGCAGCGACCGTGAGCCGACGGGCGGTGATGACGGCGAGCGAGATATCCACGAGCCCGGCCAGCATCGTCAACATCACGGGCAGGATGAGTGCGAACTCAATCCCTGCCAGCGCGCTTCGAGCGGCCAAAAGGCGGAGCAGCGACCTCAACATCCGGCGCTCGTGGAAATTGCCGCGCCGGACGGGTTCTCATTCGCGAAAGCCGCGGTGGACACCAGGCCAGTGCCGATAGATCCGTTGATGGAGACTTGACCGGCGTAGGGCCAAAACTGGCTGATGATCGGGGCCAGGTAAACCACTCGCGCAAACATCAGCTGTCCGGGCTGGCCGACACAAAACGAGCCGCTGCTCCCGAGTTGCGCCGCGGTCTGAGTGGCGACTACATCCGCGCTGAGGTAATCGGTGACGGGCTGCAGAGTGACGAGCACGTTGGTGCAGGGCGCGAAGATGACGAACGCCGGGCAGAACACCTTGCCTGCAAAATCCCCGGCGGAGTAGGTTGCCGGCACCTGACCGAGCTGCACCTGTCGTGCCGCAGCTTGCACGGCGATATCGAGCGCTTCCTGCAGGTACATATCGACAGCAACCGTGGCCAGTCCCAGGACAAGCCCGAGAAACGGCATGCTGACGATGGCAAATTCCAGCGCTGCAGCCGCGCGGCGGTCCCGTCGAAGCCCGCGGAAAACGTGGTGTGTCGGCATAGGCAAGCACCTCTCGCCTGTGAGTCGAAAGGCGAATGTGCCCAGCTTCGGTTAATTTTACGTTGCCGGACGGAGCGCATACGTCCCCAAGACCGATCGAACCTGCTCCAGCCGGCCAAGTTGTCGGCATGATCGAAAGGGCCGCCGCTTATGAGCCAGACGCCAAACCGGTACCCCACGCAGGACCTGACCAAGCAGTACCCGCAGGCAAAGTTCGAAAAACAACCGTAATCGGCGTCCGGCCTTGCGCAAGACATGGACCCGAAGCCCGATCACGGCGAAACAAGCTACAAGGGGTTCGGCCGCCTCGCCGGGCGGCGCGCCGTCATTACCAGGGCCGATAGCGGCATCGGCCGCGCGGTCGCCATCGCATGCGCCCGCGAAGGCGCCGACGTGGCGCTGAACTATCTTCTGTCCGAGGAGGCCGCGCAGCAGGTTGTCGGTCTCATCGAGGAGGCCGGCCGGAAGGCAGTGGCGCTGCCCGGCGATATCAATGAGGAAGGCTTCTGCGGGACGCTGATCGAGCAGGCGAGGGCGGCTCTTGGCGGGATCGACTTCCTGGTAAACGTCGCAGGCAAGCAAACGGCGGTGAAGGAGGTCGCCGACCTCGCCACCGAGCAGTTCGACGCGACCTTCCGCACCAACGTTTACGCCATGTTCTGGCTGTGCAAGGCTGCGCTGCCGCACATGCCGCCGGGTGAACGCCGTGACGCCAGGCCCGGTGTGGACGCCGCTGCAACCGGGCGGCGGCCAACCGGAGGAGAAAATCCCGGACTTCGGCTCCATGGTGCCGCTGAAGCGCCCCGGCCAGTCGGCGGAACTAGCGCCAATCTACGTCCTGCTCGCCTCGCAGGAGCGAGCTTCGTCACCAGGGAAGTTAACGGCGTCACTGGAGGCAATCACCTGCCTTGACCAGGACTCCGGCCCGGGCTGCGAGCGCTTTGCTATTTAAGCAACACGCAGGCTTAGATGTTTAGTCCCGGCATTTGCTGGATCGGGTTGAGCGTACATCGTTTTGGCTTGACTGTGCAGGTTTTGCAGATGGCTTGGTAGGGGGTTAGGCCCTTGAGGGTCTTCAATCGTCGGCCGAAGTTGTGGGCGTTGACGAAGTCGTCGAGATGCCCGCGGAGTTGGTCGTGGGTGTCATGATGGAAGCGTTTGACGGTTGCTTCCTTGAGCGTCCGGTTGATGCGTTCAACCTGGCCGTTGGTCCAGGGGTGACGCGGCTTGGTGAGCCGGTGATCGATATGGTTCTGAGCACAGGCGTGTTCGAAGGCATGCGCCCTGAACAGCTCTTCGCAGTCCATGGCGCGTCGGATCTCTGATGCGGCGGAGCAGATGTTGCCCGGCGAGGTGAAGTGCGTGCCGTTGTCGGTCAGCGCGGTGTGGATGGTGTAGGGCACGGCCTTGATGAAGGCGCGCAGGACATCGCCGGCGATGCTCCGAGTGGCCTTGTCATGCAGTTCGACGAAGGCAAACTTGCTGACGCGATCGATGGCGACCAGGAGGATGGCGACCAGGAGATAAAGCCTGCCCTGCGCGGTCTGGACCTCGGCCCCTGCGCGGTCTGGACCTCGGCCCCTGCGCGGTCTGGACCTCGGCCCCTGCGCGGTCTGGACCTCGGCGATGTCGATATGGACGTAGCCGAGCGGGTAGGTTTTGAACTTGCGTTTACCCGGCGTGGCGCCCTCGACGTCGGGCAGCCGGGAGGTGCCGTGTCGCTGCAGGCAGCGGTGTAGCGACGATCGGGTGAGATGCGGGATGGTGGCCTGCAGGGCATACCGGCCGTCGTCAAGCGGCAGCAAAGTATGCCGACGCAAGGCGACAGCGATCGCCTCGTCCTCCAGGGTCAAGACAGGGGACTTGGCCTGTTTTGGCCCGGTGGGCAGGTCATCGACGGAGTTGCGCTGCCTGCACTTGGCAATGGTCGTCTGATGGACGCCGTAGCCGCTGGCCAGGGCTCTCAGGCTCTCCTGACTATGTTGTATCGCTCGACGGATTGCCGGCTGTCGTTGTGGCGCCACCGTGCAGAACTTGGCCCATAGTGCGTCTTTCCATTCATGCCAGAAAAGTGCACCATTAAACCCCGGGATCAAACAGCTAGGTGATTGACCCAGTGCCGCACTGGTCGGGGCAGACGGCTCGATCGATTGGTGGTGCGTGCCCAATATGGACAGCGCGCCATTGTTTGATCGTCTGCTCGACACCTCATCCGGTGGACGTTTTTCCGTCACGCCGGTCGAGCCGTTCACGGTCAGCGGCGCTATCGTGCCGACAGCAATGTCCTAGAGCAGGTCTTCACGACCGCACAGGGCTGCGCACGATTGACCGGCTCGCCTGTCCATCGGCGTTGGGAGTTAACCTCCTATAAGCGTCCAATCTTAGCTTTGACGCATGTCCGCTGCTGTTCTGTGACGCCCTGGCATGGTGTTCACGACGGAAGCGTTCCATGGCGGCCCGGTTTGGTATTGCATCGCTGATCCCGCCCGGGCTGGCGGCGGACAGCGTCGACGACGGCGAGGACGCGCTGGTCGTTACCGCCGGCAGAAACGCCGTAACGGCTGCGTGCCCGTTGTGTGGCACGGTCCCGGGCCGTGTCCACAGCCACTATGTCCGCCGACCCTCGGACCTCCCGTGCGCGGGCCGCGGCGTGCGGCTGCGGCTCCTTGTGCGGCGGTTCCGGTGCGGCGTGCCGGGCTGCCAGCGCCAGGTATTCGCCGAACGGTTCGGCTTGGCGGTGCTGGCCGAGCGGGCCCGCCGCACCGGGCGGCTCGACGAGATCGTCCATCATCTCGGCTTGGCGCTGGGCGGCAGGCCTGGTGCCGGGTTCGCCCAACGGCTTATGCTGCCGGTCAGCAACGACACGCTGCTCCGCGTCGTGCGCCGGCGCGCCTTGCCGCAAACCGAGAAGCTGAGCGTGATCGGCATCGACGACTGGGCCTATTGCCGCAATCACCGCTACGGCCGCATCGTCTGCGATCTGGAACGTCGGCGCGTGGTGGCCTTGCTGCCCGACCGCGAACAAGCGACCGCCGCAGCGTGGCTGCGCCAGCATCCCGGGATCGGCGCCGTGTCACGCGATCGGGGTGGCGGCTACGGCGAGGCCGTGGGGCGCGCGCTGCCCGACGCCACCCAGGTCGCCGATCTCTGGCGCCTGATGGAGACCCCCAGCGCCGCATTCCTCGAAGCCGTGCGCTTGTCGATGCGCGCGATCCGCAGTGCCTTGGGCGCGGCCAGGATCGACCCGGCTTTGCTGACCGCGGCCGAGCGGCTCCGGCACGAAGGCTTCCTGCGGCGCGAGCACACCACGCGGCAGGTCCTGGCCCTCAAGGAAGCCGGGCGCTCCATCCCGGGCGCTCCATCCCGGGCGCTCCATCAAGGAGATCGTGCGTCGCGCGCGGCATAGCCGCAAGCGGGTGCGGCAAGCCGTCCGGGGCACCCGGGGCGACGTGTTCCGTGTCAGGCAAAGCTCCCCGGACGCTTACTTGCCCATGCTGGATGCGCAGTGGGCGTCAGGCTGCCGCAACGGCGCCGAACTCTGGCGCAGGCTCAGGGACCAAAGCTTCCAAGGGTCCTTGCGCGTCGTCAGCCAATGGACGACGCGGCACCGGCGTGCCGACTAAATGCAGGCGCAAGGCCTGCACAAGGCACCCTCGGCCCGCACCTTGGCCCGTTTGATGGGCATGGGACGCGATCACCTTACCAAGGCCGACACCGTGACCGTTGCTGCCGTCGAGGCGGGGGTGCCCGGCCTTGCTGATGCCCGAAGCCTGGTGGAGCAGTTCCAGGCCATGATCCGCACCAAGGCGGCTGCCGAACTGGACGGCTGGATCGAGCAGGCCAGGGCCAGCCTGATCGCTCCGCTGGCCCGGGGCGTTGCCAAAAACATCGTGGCCATCCGGGCCGCCATCACCGAACCCTGGTCGAACGGACAAACCGAAGGCCAGATCACCAGGCTCAAGCTGGTCAAGCGTCAGATGTATGGCCGCGCCAAGCTCGACCTGCTCGAAGCACGGCTGATCGGTGCCGCATGATCGCGAAACCAGCAACGAAACCGCGTCAAAGCCAATCTTGGACGCCGCTAGTATCGTTGCTTACAGAGCGGCTGGACGTCGCGCCGCTGCTCGCGACCCGGTTCGGCTTCGAGCGGCGCGACCGCCTGGCGTCCACCCGGGACGCCGTGCGGCGGGAGCTGTGCCGCGGGTCGCTGTCGTATCGCTATTCTGGGATGGCGCGCGAGGAAGGAACCTTCCTCGCCTGCGGTTTCTGGCTGGTCGACGCGTTTGCGCTGCTGGACGACCGGCCCTCCGCCGTGCGGCAGGTGGACGCGATGCTGGCGGCCTGCAACAGCAGTCTTGGGCTGCTGAACGAGCAAACGGATGCGCAAACCGGTGCGATGCTGGGCAACGTGTCCCAGGCGCTCAGCCATCTCGCCCTTATCCACGCGGCAATCGCGATCGCGCAGGACAGGGACTAGATGCGTGGCCAGAGCTGTGGGATACGACGCATCTTAGGACATTGAACATGACCCTCATTCCATCGCGCTTCGCTCCTGTCATCCTCGCCTTGCTGCGCATCGTCAGCGGTTTGCTGTTCCTGGCGCACGGTCTGGTGAAGCTGTTCGGCTTTCCGCCCGGAGCCCGGCCTGGGCCGCAAACGCTGTTCAGTCTTCTCGGCGCGGGTGGCGTTATCGAGTTGGTGACCGGCACGCTGATCCTGCTCGGCCTGTTCACCGGCCCGGCGGCGTTCTTGGCGGCGGGCGAGATGGCGGTTGCCTACTGGATGTTCCATGCCCCGAATAGCCTGTTTCCCGCCGTCAACGGAGGCGATGCCGCGATCCTGTTCTGTTTCATATTCTTGTTCCTGGCCGCAAATGGGCCTGGAGCTTTCAGCCTCGACAACCGCCGCGCCGAAGTCGCGATCGCCTGACTGATGGAACAGGAGGAACGGCGGCGCCGGCGGTAGCTCCTGCCAGCCTCCCATTTATTCTCCAGTGCCGGCCAATTGCCACTTCTTGCCCAATGGGGATAGGCGGAGGCCAAACACGTGTCGATGCTCGTTCATGTTCTCTCACAACCGCTGCAGTCGGCGCAAAGCCGGGATTTAATTTCCCTGGACGCCTGATTTCGGTTCGGCCACGTTTGTTCCGTCTCCAACACTTGAGGTAAACCCATGAGCATCTTCGGCTCGATCATGAGCAAAATCTTTCATCCTTCAGGGACGACCGCGCAGCCCGCATCCGACGTCGCTCCTGTGGCATCCCCCGAAACGGCCGCGCCATCCTCCTCACCGGAGGCGTCCGCAGCGCCGCCACCGTCGGTCGATGTCGGAGCGGTGTTGTCCCAAATGGCATCGCAGAAGGGTGGGGGCGGCAATTGGCAAACCTCCATCGTGGACCTGCTCAAGCTGTTGGACCTGGACTCCAGCCTCGATGCCCGCAAACAGCTCGCCAATGAACTCAACATGCACGCGGGCGCCGATGGGTCGGCGGAGGAGAACATCGCTCTCCACAAGGCAGTGATGCAGAAACTGGCAGAGAATGGCGGCAAGGTGCCGGACAGCCTGAAGGGCTAGCGCCTCGCCCGGTCAGCCCAGCACGACCCGGAACTGCCCCGGTGTCGCGCTGGCCTCGCGGCAGAAATACCGGTGATGCGGCTCTGGTCCACGAAACGGCTGCCTTGATGTGCTCGATGCCCGTCACGATCGGGATTGCGGCTGCCGTCCAGGGTGTGGATCGCCCATCGTCACCGGTTCCGGCAACTGTGGCAGATCCATGCCCGGCTGTCCGCGCCTGGGCCGCAACGAGCAGGCGTCGACCACGCTCATTCAGACCGCGACGAAAAAACGTAGGATAGCGGGCGCGCCGGCGTATCGAGGTGAAACCTCGATTGCAGCCGCACCCGCCTGACGGCAAACATGCCCGGCATGACCGACCCACGCCACGCCCTCGTCGACGCCTGCCGCCGCATGACCGCGTGCGGCATCACGCAGGGGACCTCCGGCAACATCAGCCTGCGCGACGGCCCCAGCATGTGGATCTCGCCGTCTGCGACGCCGGCCGAGACCCTCGCCGCCGCCGATGTCCCGGCGATGGCGATCGACGGCACGGACGAGTCCTGGATCGATGGGCGCAAGCCGTCCACCGAATGGCGTTTCCACCGCGACATCCTGCGTGCCCGGCCGGAGGTCGGGGCGGTCGTGCACGGCCACCCGACCTTCTGCACCGTGCTGGCCATCACCCGCCGCCCCATTCCGCCGGTGCACTACATGATCGCGGCGTTCGGCGGCAGCGATATCAGGTGCGCGCCCTACGCCACCTTCGGCACGGCGGAGCTGTCCGGCCACGCCGTACGCGCGCTTGAAGGCCGCAATGCCTGCCTGCTCGCCAACCACGGCATGATCGCCTGCGGCCCGACCTTGGCCCGCGCGATGTGGCTGGCCGTCGAGTTGGAGACCTTGGCGCGGCAATACTGGCACAGCCTGCTGATCGGCGGCCCGGTGCTGCTGACCGACGCGGAAATCGCCGCCGCGGTCCGCCGCATGGACGGCTACGGCCAGCAGGCATGAAGGCCGGACTGCGCTATGGCGTCGAAATCCGCGCAGCGCTGCCGGCCGACGCCGCCGACGTCGGGCTGCTGCTGGGCCAACTTGGGGCGCCGATGGACGCCCGTACGGCGGCTGCGCGTTTGGAGACCCTGGCCCGAACATCCGACAGCCCGGTGCTGGTCGCGACCGGCTATGGCCCGCTCGCCGGCCTGATCGCGCTGCACTGGGGCAGCGTCCTGCAGCACGCCCGCCCGGTCGCCCGCATCACGGCGCTGGTGGTGGACGAAGGGCAACGCGGCGCCGGCATTGGACGCCTATTGGTGAAGGCAGGCGCGCAGGCCGCCCGAAGTGCCGGGTGCGACCTGCTGGAGCTAGCTGCCGGTCCTCGCCACGCGCTTGGCTTCCTGCGCGCGATCGGGTTTGCCGACGACGCCGTGCAATTGACCCGGTCGTTGCGCAAGAAGCCGCCGTCGTAACGGGTTACTGCGCGGCGGCCTCCGGCAACGGCTCCGGATTGGCCGACAGCGAACGGAGGTACGCGATGACGTTCGCCCGCGCCTTCGCGTCACCCAGCCCCGCGAAGCTCATCTTGGTCCCCGGCGCGTAGGCGCTCGGCTTCTTCAGCCACTGGTTCATCTCTTCGTAGGTCCATGGGCCTTCCTTGCCCTTCAGCGCCGCAGAGTAGGCATAGCCCTCCATGTGCCCATGCGGCGCGCCGAGCACGCCATACAGGTTCGGGCCGACCCCGGACTTGCCGCCCTCGTTGAAGCTGTGGCAGGCGATGCAGCCCGACTTCATGGTCTGCGCCTGCCCGGCTGCGACATCGGCGGAGGCGAGCAGCGTCGCGACGGGTGGGTCGCCCGCACCCCCTGCCGCCGCACCGGCCGCAACTGCGGGGGTGCCCGTCGGGGTTTTAACCGGCGCTGGCGCTTCTGACCCGGCGGGCGCTGGCGCCTGGGCCGACGCCTGCTGCGCTGGAGCCGCCGGCAACGGCTCCGGGCTCGCCGCCAGCGTCCGCAGGTAGTCGATGATGTCGGCCCGGCCCTTCGCGTCGGCCCAGCCCGCATAGCTCATCTTGGTGCCCGGCGCGTAAGCGCTCGGCTTCTTCAACCACTCGTTCAGCTCGTCGAACGTCCACGGTCCTTGCTTGCCCTTGAGCGCCGTGGAGTAAGCATATCCCTCCATGTGCCCGTGCGGCGCGCCGACCACCCCATACAGGTTCGGCCCGACGCCCGCCTTGCCGCCCTCGTTGAAGCTGTGACAGGCGACGCAGCCCTGCTTCTGCACATCGGCCTGCCCACGGGACACGTCGGCGGATGCCAGCAGCACGGCGATCGGCGGATCGGCTGCCGGGGCGGCGGCCACCTGCGGCGTTGCGCTCTCGATCGCGATCGCGGGCTTGTCCAGCGGATGCGGCTTGACCAGGGCCTGGCTGATCAGCGACGCGCCCATGAAGGCGATTCCCGCGACCAGAACGGCGGCGACGCCCTTGTTGACCTCTAAACTATCCATCTGTCGGACCCTCTCCAGCTCACCGAGCCCGCCGGTAAGGCACGGCATGGGCGCTGGTTCCGGATATAGGGGAAATTGCAAAACGGCAACCGCGGGCGATGCCTGGACTCGTCGGCGCAACCCGTTAAAGCAGGGTGATGACCCCTAGATACGGTTCCTGATGGACCCGGGCGCCGAACTCCGTTGATCTGGCTTCTTCTCGTGCTCCTGACCGCCGCAGCGCTGGCGCCGGCGGCTTGGGTCCTGCGCGGCCGCACCCGCCTGCGCGACCGCACCGAGGCCGCGATGGCGCTGCACCGCGCGCAACTGGCCGAGCTGGACCGTGACCTGGCGGAGGGCCGGATCGGCCCGGCCGAGCACGCGACGGCTCTGCTGGAGGTGCAGCGCCGCCTGCTGGCCGCAGCCGAAACGCCCGACGCCGCCTTGTCACGCGGCCCGCGCGAGCCGCTGGTGCTCACCCTCGTGGTCATTCCCGTGGTCGCGCTGTGCCTGTATTTCGTAGCGGGTCACCCCGAACTGCCATCGGCGCCGTCCAACCGTTCCGCCCAGGCTACTCAACGAGCGCAGGAGGACGCCGAGATGATCGGCCAGTTGCGCGCCGCCATCGCCGACGCGGCGCCTGGATCGGACCGGGCGCGCGAGGGAAATGTCCTGCTCGGCAACATCGAGGAGGCGAAGGGCAACTTCGCTTCGGCCGCTGCCGCATGGCGGCTGGCGTTGGGCATCCGGTTCGACCCGCTGCTGGCAGCCGAGACCGCCGAAGCGGCGACGCGGGCGGAGGGCCGGGTCAGCCCGGAGAGCGCCGACCTGTTCCGCCGCGCGCTTGCCGCCGCCCCCGCCGAGGCGCCGTGGCGAGAGTTGGCCGAGCAGCGCCTGGCGGAGTCTCGCGCGCACTGAGCCAGTCAGCCACATGCTTTCTGTGC
>JAABUO010006714.1_pt1 | contig 13175 bp, 15 predicted proteins | sample 5559291 | NCBI WGS metagenome assembly JAABUO01 (sample SAMN10711878, study PRJNA513372) | rock metagenome | isolation source: Antarctica rocks | place: Antarctica: Victoria Land, Finger Mt sud
ATGGTGACTTTTCAACACTTGTACAGCGGAACCAGCCATGGCCTCTAGAAAGCTTCTGTGCAAACTGTGCACGTCATAACGTCGCAGACAGCCACCGAGGCAACATCAGATATATCACTATACCAGTTGACATGAGCCAAATCATGCCCACCACAAACACAACCAGCTAACACGAATAGCCCCCAAAAAGCGATGCAATTTTGGTTATGCCCGACAGCGGACATTGGACGCACGGAGATTGCATATAGAGACTTCGAATATTCAGATGAAAATGTAGATTATTAGGGTTCAGCACCTATGCGGCGTAAAGAAGAACAGGACGTAGGTCATGCTACAATTATTAGTAAACGGTATAGCACTATGACAGATTACTGTACACCGTCTATGCATGGCGCTAAGCAGCGGCAGAGGGGAATTGAGCACATTTGAGCACATTTGAGTGGCTACGAAGTAATGACACAGGTTCCTGTAAGCGAATCAGTCACATGCATACATAGGCTCTAGGCACCTGGGTTTTTGATGTAAGCTTATCATCCCTGAAAGACCGTGAGAGTCAACCTGTACGAAATATAGCGATCCAGAACAGCTCAGTACATTCAAGCTTAAGGAAAAAGACACCACAATGGACTCTACTTCGAAACCAGTATACCAAGTAGCGGTGCTCATGTTCGATGGCGTCGAAATCCTCGACTTTGCCGGGCCTGTGGAGATATTGTCGCAGATATCCTACAACAACAATCCAGACGCTCCAGAGCATGTCTTCCAATTCCACCTCGTCGCAAACTCGCAGGCCGTGCGTTCAGGCGGCTGCATCACTGTTAACGCGGATCTGACGTTTGAGGAAGCCACAAAGAAAATTGACTCCTTCGATATCCTGATAGTCCCTGGGGGTCCGCTGCGTGTTATCAAAGACCTGTACGACACGCACGCTGCAGAGCTCAAGTTTATCGAAGCTTTCAACAAGGCAGCGCCGGCGAAAGATGGCCAAGAGCGAGTCATCATGTCCGTATGCACCGGAGCGCTCTTGCTTGGATCTACCGGAGCTCTATCGGGCTTGACAGCTACAACGCATCATCGCGCCCTTGACATGCTGCGTGATATCTGCCGGAACGCGTCGAAGGGAATGGAAGGAGCCAAGACGGTTGAAGTTGTCAGCAAGAGATACGTGGATGGTGGGTTGAATGCCGCAGGAATCAGAGTCATTACAGCTGGAGGGATCAGCTGCGGCTTGGATGCAAGCCTTTACCTTGGATCGCTTAAGACATCTGTAGAAGCAGCGGAGCTTGTTTGCAGAGAATCAGAGTATGAATGGAGGCGCGACTAGGAGGAGATACTCTTGGAGACCGGCCCGGAGATTAGCGGTTAGTTATTGGATAAACACAAATTTGATTGCTTTTGCAAATTGACAGCCAATCCACTACTAGAACACAGAACTATTAGCGTTGACATGTTCCCTTCTTTGGTAATAATGAATGCTGTACGTCTCCAAAAGAAACTCCTTGCTGGCCCTTAATAAGCTCGGATAAGTACCTTAGAACCTGAAGCACGAGGAAGTGATTCAGGCACGGAAAATGTTTTACCCGTATGAACAACCGTGTCCTTAGAAATCAATTTCTCATCCGTGATAACTTCAAAACAGCCCGTTCGCCTTCCACTGCTTTACATAGATTGGCCGTGAACCTTGTGCTGGGGAATTACTGTTGTTTTTAGACTTCACAATTGTACAACTCCAGAGCAATCTTTCTACGATATCATGACTCGGCTTAGCTATCTTCTCTTGTCCTCCCTTGCCATCCTTGGCGCTACCGCTGCTTCCTCAGTCCTCGACCTCATACCCGACAATTTTGATAAAGTCGTGCTGAAGTCAGGCAAACCTGCTCTGGTCGAATTCTTTGCTCCCTGGTGCGGCCATTGCAAGAATCTCGCTCCTATTTTTGAGGAGCTTGGGGCGAAGTTCGCCGGTGATGATAAGGTCTCTATCGCCAAAGTGGACGCGGACGAACATAAAGATCTGGGTCGAAGGTTTGGCGTACAAGGATTTCCGACTTTGAAGTGGTTCGGTGGAAAAAGTGACAAGCCGGAAGACTATAATGGTGGAAGAGACTTGGACAGTTTGACGAGCTTCATATCAGAGAAGACGGGGATCAAGGTTAAGACGAAGAAGGCAGCGCCAAGCGCAGTCACGATGCTCACCGATTCGACGTTCAAGAAAGAGATAGGGGGTGACAAGGACGTTTTGGTGGCTTTTACCGCGCCGTGGTGTGGACGTAAGAGACAATCATTACCAAACAAAAGACTGGAGCCCTTACTGAACACAATATAGATTGCAAAAGCTTGGCACCGATATGGGAAGCTTTAGCCTCCGACTTTTCGGCCGAGCCATCAGTCCTTGTCGCCAAAGTGGACGCTGAGGCAGAGAATTCCAAGTCAACCGCGGAGAGCCAAGGCGTCAAGTCGTATCCCACTCTCAAATATTTCCCTAAAGGATCAACTACACCTGAACCTTATGAGGGAGGTCGTTCAGAGAAGGATCTCATCGACTATATGAATGAGAAAGCCGGTACCCACCGTGTTGTAGGAGGAAGCTTGGACGCAAAAGCCGGTACCATTGCAGCCCTGGACACAATTGTCGGAAAACTCACTGGTGGCGGTAATTTGACCAGTATCTCGGAAGAAGCTACAAAGGCTGCGCAGGGCTTGAAGGACAGGTACGCCGAATACTACGTTAAGGTGCTTGAGAAGCTCGGCAAGAACCAGGGCTACGCAGAGAAAGAATTGGCTAGACTGCAAGGTTTAATCAAGAAGGGTGGGCTCGCTCCCGAGAAACTCGATGACTTAACTTCACGATCAAACGTGTTGCGGTCGTTCTTGGGCAAGGCGGAGGAGATTAAGCAAGAATTGTAAGCTATTGTACGGATACTTCAGGAGTAGCAATTAAGATTGGAGTTGCAACAATCAATGAATACTGGAATGATATGAGATTGGCTCTTCACCAAAGTGACTACATACTCTATATAGATCTAACAGCCGAGTGATTCACCGCTTCTCTGGAACTAAGCCCTTGCACCTGAAAACTACTCCAGTGGGTATCCTCGCAAATTTAACAAAACCCAAAACTCCAAGAAAGATCACACATGCCACCTCGCAGCCGCTTTATTCGTTGCCATCATGGTTGTCCGCACCGGCTTTGATCGACGCTTCCAGGTCATCAAGCCGTTGACCCATATCATCAACTTTACCTAAGTTAGCCATGCATCCGAGTAGATGACTAGTTAATAGGACTCACGCTTCGCGAAGATTTCACCGGTAATTCTAGAGAACTTGTTGGTGACTAAGTCAATGAGATTGTCCACAGCGTTGACCATTTCATTTGATGCTTCGTCACCATTGGTTGCTGCCTATACCGAAGCCCAGTCAATTTTTGGAAGCTCTAAGCTATAAAAAAACTGCTTACTGTAGATGTCTTCAAGTGTCCGTCTACTGACACATGCTCCTGGCCCGGAACTGACATGGTAATCAAAATCAGTTCGATAGACAACAATATCATATACCTCTGACAAATTGTGTATAGTGCGGAAGTTCCAATAGCAAAGATCGAAAAGCAAATGGCAGGATTGCTTGTCGGATTTTAGGTCCTTCGGCGGCCTGGCGGTTGACGCGGTTGATTAGATTGGCGATCAGTTTACCCGAACAAAACTGATAGCATTCACCAATCTGCACAAAGTTACAACATTAAATAATTCCACAACTATGGCGAAGAAGAGTAAGTTATTGATGGCGCTCGACACAAGTAAGGGAAGAGATTATAAGCTCGAAAAGCAGAAAAAGCTACGAAAGCAAGCAGCAAAGTTAAAGTCATATCCTCAAGTACAAAGCTCCGATGTGGACGGTGGACCCCTTGGCGGAGCACTCGTCAATGGCACAGATTTAGAGCCCGATGTTAAAAGTGAGGGATGGGAAAGCGGCGAGAGCGAGGATGCAGTTGCTGGGGCTGTATGTTGGCATTTTGGCTCGAGAGTTCTTACTCTTTAGTGCTAATTGCTTTGGTTAGGTTGATACCTCACGGATTGACGATAGTGATACCTCGAGCGAGAGTAGTTTAGGAGCCGAAGATCCCAATCTCCAAGTTCCCGACAGCGACGACCTTCAAGCCGCGCCTCTGGACTCAGATATACAAGAAGACGATAATGACGATGACGAAGGAATCCCACTCTCGGAAGTCGACTCCCTCCCCTCTTCCGAACTCGCCGACCTGATTCCCCAACAACGCCTCACCATCAACAATACTACCGCCCTGCTCAAAGCCCAAAAGTCCATCGCCCTTCCACCCTCCACGCTCCCCTTCTCCAAACACCACACTATCATCACCTCAACGCCCGTCTCCATACCCGACATCAACGACGACCTCACTCGTGAAGTCGCCTTTTATAAACAATGTCTTGACGCTGCCAATGAAGCTAGAAAATTACTTAACAAAGAGGGCGTGCCGTTCTCAAGACCGAATGATTATTTCGCTGAAATGGTGAAAAGTGAGGAGCACATGGGGAAGATCAAGCACAAAATGACGGAGGAGGCGGCGAATAAAAAGGCGGCTGCGGAAGCGAGGAAGCAAAGAGATTTGAAGAAATTTGGGAAGCAGGTACAGATTGCGAAGTTGCAGGAGAGAGACAAGGCGAAGAGGGAAACGCTGGGAAAGATTGACCTTTTGAAGAGAAGTACGTTATCTTGCGACCCTCTGTCAATGCCTGCTACAGCTTTTGCGATGGTAACATTAGGATCTGGGCGAGATCTGTGACGATGTCTCACCTGGATTCTTTGATTACCGTTCAGATTGTTACACCAGCCCTCAAAAATACCTCCTTTAAGCTAACATCTTTACCACCCTAGAGCGCAAAAACGCCCACACGACCGGCCCCGCTAACGAAGAGGATCTCTTTGACGTTGCTCTTGAAGACGCCTCCAAAGCCGACAAAGCATCCAGACCTCATCGAGATAGCCGTGCATCAGCCAGCGGAAGACCGAACAAACGACAAAAGAAGGATGATAAATTTGGGTTTGGTGGGAAGAAGCGGTTTTCAAAGAGCGGAGACGCCGCGTCAAGCGGTGATATGAGGGGTTTCTCGGCGAAGAAAATGAAGGGAGGGAAGCTGGGGGCGAAGAGGTTAGGGAAGAGTAGGAGGAATAAGGTGTGAATAACGATGCCCAGCTGGGAGCTTGAAGAACGATACCCATTTGTTGGAGTAACCTACGTACCGCCCCATTCGCCGTCTGTTTTCTCTGGTATGTAATACGTGACACCACATCTCTTTCCCCGTACAGCATAACACTTTTACCCAACCACAGCCCATAATCATGGTAATTCGCTATAAACTCCATCAACTACTCCAGATCCCGAGATATTCTAGCATGTTCCTAAACTAAAGCTCTCAAGCTAAACATGTGACATATAAGTCTGCACTTGGGCTGCGTGGACGGAGCATGAAGTGAAGATGATCTACGGTCTCACTCGGACTGTCAGAAATTGAATATGAGGTTTTGCGGAAACTGGCTATGAATTCATGAAACGGGGAGACTGTTCTACTGACAAGGGTCGCTTGCACGCCTTCTTGATTCTTGACACTAAAGCTGAATCATCCTATGAGCGCGGATCTGAATACATCCTGTATCCCTGACTTCCCAGTACACCCAGCCATCAATCATCGTGCTGCAAACGGCTCTCAACGAAAATCATAATTCCCCTTCAGTCTTTCCAGACGCTTTCATCCGGCGAGAGCCATTCATACGTCTTGCCATGAGCCCCGTTCAGATGCATCGTTCAATATTCCCTCCTTGCTAGCATGGGTATCACAAAACTATAAACTCCGAATGAAAATTTGCCACTGACTATATCCTTTCTTTCCGTGCAAAATTTCAAGTGAAAAGCCGTTTGTTGCATCTCCACCCAATTGTCGCAAAAGTCGTAGAGGAGCGATGCCTACTACCACCTCCGCCTGATTGGCGCAGGAAACTTCTTCTCTGGATTGGCAGCTGCGGCTTTTTCAGGCAACGTGCGAGGAGGTTTCTCAGGATCCGGACCATGACCGAAAGACTGCAGACGGCGTACGAGATTACTTGAAGAAGGGTTAGAACCACACGGGGACTCAGTTCGAAGGCAAGAAAAACTCACTCGACAGGCAAATAAGGCCTCCTCTCGTTCATCACCAAGTCAATCTTCTCCTTCGCACTCTCCTTATGCTCCCGAAAGTGCTGCTTGATCTTCTCTTTCCCTTCCTCGGTACTACCTTCATAAATCCTTGTGAAGCATCCCTCAAACTCACACGACCAGAGATCACCCGGGCCTTGGGGAAGAGTAGTAGGGAGATCGTAGTGGACGAGTTTCACTTCGATGTAGGGGTCAGGGAGGTATTCGTGGTATGGTGCTTCTGAAGTGTTCTGACCTGATGGAGGCTGACGCTTGTTGTGATTACTCGTAGTGGCTATGGCAAGGGGAGAAGCGTCTTCCATGATTTCGTCATCTTCGTAGTTGTCATCATTGCGTTGGGTTTGGGCAGCACGAAGGCTGTTACGGCGTCCGGCTGCTTTCTTGGAGAATTTGCTACCTTTGGGTTGGAGAATGGATTTTCGTTTGTGGCTTCTAAGGCTTGGCCGAGCAGGTCCATCTTCATCCTCGTCGCCTTCACCGTCATCAGAGCTGTCAGTTTCACAAGGGCGTGTTTTGACAGGTGTACGAGGATTCGCTCGGTCTCTCTGTTGTGTACTACTTGATGTTGCTGTTGCATTTGAGGGCTGGCTTTCCATGGATTGAGCACCACCTGCTCCGAAATGTGAAACTCTTGCTTCGATCTCTGCAAATTCATCCTGAAACATGTAAGCCAATGATATTTGAACTTTAGTAATTTGACATACTGGGAAGTATTGCTTGTAATAACGTAGCATGGGCGCTTTGGCCCAATCACTTCCCAACTCTTGGCCTTCCAGCATGGAAGTAATCAAGAAATGTCGGTGATCGTCGAAACCGTCCTGTACATCGCTCGACCCCACACGACTGGTATAGCTTTGTGCGCTTGAAATGTACTGAGAAGTGTTAATCTCAGAATCATTGGCAGAGAATTATCAAGTGTGAGGGACCCACATCCTTTGCCAAACCCGCAGCGTATTTGTCGAGATCTTTAGGACTCATTTTCGACGGATCTTTACGGCCTTTCCTAGTCTTATCAACCATTACGTAGAACATCGAAGCTGCCTCGTTCATTTCGGCGAGGATTTGTTGGTATGGGCCTAAGGTGTTCTTGATTTCGAACCAGCCTGCTTTTCCTGCTGCCCAGAACCCGAAGCTACCGTCATCATACTCAGCGAATGCGTAGTTTGTAACGTTTTCGAGCTTAATTGTCATCACCTTGTATTTCTGGTCCTTGACTTGACGAGCAACGTCAGCTATACGACGGTCACTGGGGCTGGGAGATGACATACTTAGATGGAGCTGGTCCTTGCCAACTGTTTCTAGCTGTCCTGACACCTTCACGGGATTATCCTGATGCGCCTCAAGCAAACTCATAAGCTGGCCGTTCCTCATAGAGACAACGTTGACCTTGCGCAGACAAAATGATGGCCATTCATCGGTATCCTTGATTTCTGGATCTTTTGCCTCAACAATGTCCTCTTCGGAGATGGCCATACTTGTTTGATTCACGGCTCCTTCTGGTTCGGGAATGGTAAGATCGATAAAGCTAGAGGAAGCGCGTGGTGCAAGATGGGCGAATTCGGACAAACGCGTAAGATCGAGTGGACGACTGAATCTCCTCAGGTTCAGTACGATTGCCTTATCGCGAGCCGAACGGGCGCTAACGCGATTGCGATTGCTATCCGTAGATGATGCCATGATCGACAGGGGTAGATGTCTGTCGCTGTGCTTCACCGTAGTCTTTCAAGTTTTGGTTGACGATGTTGCTAATATTAGGTAAGGTAAAGTAAGGTAAGGTACTCAGTGGTCGTTAGTCGTTGAAACAACCTATCAAATCCACTCGTGCGTATGACATAGGAAATTGAACATAGGACATTGCTCTGGGAAGACTGACGTCGGCGGAACTCCCCGCTCCTTCAATATATCCATAGCGTCAACTGTGTTCTCAACCTTCTGATGTCACGATTCTACAGTCTTATTACCAACATGCCTAAGATTATGGAAGGCGTCTTCGGTAAGTTCATCTTATATAATGTAGAAAGACCTTAGTCGCAAGTCAAGTCCACATTGCCTAGCCCTATCCTCGATGCCATGCAAACGACTTACCCCAATTTATCTCTACAGCAATCCACAAACCGCCCCACATCTCCTCCTTCCAAGTCATCCGAGACCTCCAAACAGCCTTCAACCCCTCTACGCTATTTGCACCTACACTCGCTGCCGAGAAATCCTACCGTGCCTCTCTCAGTCACAACCAGCGCAAGCGCCGGAAGGACAAGCGCCTACAAGTCAAGATCGGCCATGGAGGCACTCTGGATCCCCTGGCTACAGGGGTGCTTATTATTGGTGTGGGTAAGGGAACGAAGCAGTTGCAAGGGTTCTTGGAGTGTACTAAAAGTTATGAGGCGATAACGCTCTTTGGGGTGGCGACGGATACTTATGATGTACTGGGGAAAGTTTTGAGCAAAGCACCATACTCACATATCACAAGAGCAGGAGTGGAGAAGGCGCTACAAACGTTTAGGGGCAAGATTATGCAGGTACCGCCAATATATTCGGCACTGAGGGTACAGGGCAAGAGGCTCTATGAATACGCGAGGGAGGGGAAGGAAGTCCCAGTGGAAATCCAGGCGAGGCCTGTGGAGGTCAAAGAGATGGGGATTGCAGACTTCCTTTCACCCGGCAGCCATAATTATAAACTCCCAACCGAAGAGGCACCCACAGACGAGAAGGAGGTTGCCCAAAAAGTGCTGCATATCGAAAATATTGATGGGCCTACCACAGCGAAAATTGAAGAGATAGACGAAAAAGGCAGCGGGGCCGCTAGTAGTGGAACCAAGAGGAAGAGGCTAGACGACGAGGATGACGTTTTCGTCTCGGAAACGGGATCATCGTCGAAATGTCAGGAGGAAGACCCGGAGCACTGCATATCGCGTGGCTTACCTCCTCCGGACAATACCAAAATCGCAACATCAGGGGTTGCAACCCCTTCGTCTTCATCGAACCTCCCAAACAGGGATCCCTCATCCGAATCCGACCTAGGACCACCAGCTGTCAAACTCCGTATGACCGTAACCTCAGGCTTCTATGTCCGGTCCTTAAGCCACGACCTGGGCCCCGGAGTCGACTCTCTAGGCGTGATGAGCGAACTAGTAAGGACAAGGCAAGGGGAATTTGAGTTGGGCAAAAATGTTCTGGAGTATGAGGATCTTGGTAAAGGGGAGGAGGTATGGGGGCCAAAGGTGGAGAGGATGCTTGATCAGTGGAATGAGAGGAACTCGAGGGGCAAGAGTAGTATTAGTCCAGATGAGGACGAAACGATGGGTGGGAATGGCAGCGGGAAAGGGGCGGCGGATGGAGAGGTCCACGATGGGAAGGGGGAGAACATGGGAGTAGACGACGTTAAACCGGAGGGATTAAAACACGAGAAAATGGTGGAGGAACATCTATTTTAGCCCAGAGGTTGAATCAATATCCAAGAGTAACGTCATGCTGGAAGTCTGATTCACCGGCTGTAGTGTCTTGCAGAGACCAACTGGCCAAGTCAATAACCGAGGAGATTCCTCATGGGACAATCGAATTTACGGTCCGCTTCTTCCACATCCTGTCTACTGAGTGCGTAGCCCCCATTACTGAACATCAGCCTTACTTTCCAACTCTGTATACGCCAGGAGACGCAGACGCTGGTCGATACGCATATACTTACACAAGTTTGAATACATGTTTCTGTAAGCCACCCAATCGACAATCCCTCTTGAAACGCCTATCGAGAGCTCGTGCCCGTTTAGAAATATTGCATCAGATGTTCCAATGGGCTGCTCCACCAAGATCCTCTATGCTGTCCGAAATCTCAACGAGCAGAAACTTTGATACCCATATGCATCGCCTCTGATACACCCAAATAAAACCATAGTAAAATCCTGAATGGGTCTCACAACGCTGCATGATCTCCGTTGCCGTCGCTCTCCGGCTGGTCCGTCATAACTTGCTCGATTTTCCGATTCGTCTGCTCTTCCTCATCCTTACTTTCATGATTGATAAAGACGAATGATAAGAGTACAACTCCAGCTCCGATCCAGTATGTTGCGCTAGAATTCTGCGTATTTAAGATCATCTGGCCAATCAGCGAGAGTGGTATCGTCAAGCTGAGCCCCACGGTGGTAACGAGTGGCGATGTTAATAACATTGCATACGCCCAGCAAAAGTCTGAGATCAGGGAGGTAGCCGAATTCACCAAGATTATGGTCACAACACGCGTAGTTGGCGGTATTTCAAACCTCTCTACCCTAGCATAATGGAGGACGAAAAATCCAGGTAATAAAGTAATGACATTGAACAGTCCCACTAATCCGAAGAACAACAGCATATCAACTCGGGTTTCATCTCCCATTCTCTTTTTCATAAGGATCGTGTAAATGCCGTAAAGTATGGCGCTGGCGAACGCGAGTGCGTCACCCATAGCAATCTGTCCCTGGGATTTGTGCGGGAAGGAGCCGCGATTTTTGTCATTATCGCCGGAGAGATCGACGCCTGAGATTAAAATGATGCCGGTTAGGGAGGCTAGAACGCCAATGAGTTTTTTGAACGTAAATCTTTCCACACTGAGCAGAGCTCCAAAAATTAGAGTCCAGACACCTGAGGACATTAGCTTAAATTTCGATGCTGCAGGCTGCCGGCGGCTCCTTACTACTAGTAGAAGTAAGTATTGTCGAGCTAGCTACGGTCGTATATTCGAGGCAGGCTGCTGTGCTGTAATTTGCCTGTTACCACCTTAGTCCGAATAGAATGGAACAATTTGAGAAGCAAGCATACAATAAACTGTTCAGGCGTTAGTTAGCATGAATGGCTTAATCCAACAATCTTCGCCCATACCCAAAGGAAGCAAAATTCAAAGCTCAGCCGAGCAGTCTCACGGGAATTCATTGTGTTCTCCACGAAATCTCCAAGAGGACTTGTTCGAATTCTCGAACTCGTTACTCCATCCTCCAGGAGCACCTGAGCACTTGGTGGTCGGCTAGGTTCCTCCATTTCATCTTCAATGTTGAATTTAGGCAAAACCTGGCCCTCCCTTTCAGCTATGGGAGAATACCGCGTTCGGGTCGAAGTCTCCCCAAAAGCGTTCCGAAGAGAGCTACTACTTGCTAGCAAGCGCTTAACACCAAAGATAGGGAGTGAAATAGCAAAGAATGCGGAATTAACATAAGTAACGAAATAGGGTTTTGAGTAGGTATTGTCTGCAAATATCGTCTAGACGAACGGATTTTCAGTAATGCAAACTTCCTTCATTCCCAGGAAGCTTACACTAGCCAAGAAATTTGACGCTGTCCATAGTACCACCGTGGCTAGAAGCAGAAGTATTCCAAGCGTATGTCGTGCGACTCCCGCGAATGATGGTTTCACTAGCAAAGGCACCTTGAAAGCTCCCGGATGTGATGATGATGAAGAAGAAGAAGAAGAAGAATGAGACCTTCTGACATTATGAGAAACGCCCGGGTCTGACTCTGATTCCAACAATGGGATTGAGCGGTCCTCAGGAAGCCTGCCAGCGCTGATCATGGCAAACGACTGCGACGATGAGTGTAGCAGTTAGCTCGAGAAGCTTCTGGGCTTAAGAAGCGGCATAAATATAAGGAGCCTCTTCGTCGCTTCGTCATCGGCGGTTGGATTTGAGAACGGTACTTCTATATACTGAGGTGGACAAGCTTGGTGTGTAAGGAAACTGAGATTGTGGCAGATGATGTGTAACATCTGATGTTGTAGCTCACAGGATCTTGGACATGGTCCTTAATTAAATACGAGGTACAAGTACACAGGGAGTACCTAGTAGATATTACAGTACTAGCGTTACGGGAAGGAAACGGAGGCTGCCCGAAGCTGCTAGTCCGTAGGTTGGTTTTTTCTCCGTCCTAGTAGAGTTAAATAGCAACAGTTCCAACAGTCTAAGTATGCTTCCTTAACTTCGTATAGAAGACTAAATTCACAGACACGCTGAAATGTAAATTGCAGTAAGATATACATATTCACCGACTGCCTCTAGGGACCCTAATTCCTCGGAAGACCGGGAACCATGATATACGCTGAGTGCCTCAAAACCACGAGCAAAACAACATCGCTATTCTCGCATCAACACGCGCAACCATCATTTTCCTTGTCCAAATGGATGTCTATTGGATCCGAGAAATCTCCACTGTATTCTTCCGACTCTTCTTGCGCTAATGCATTCCTAGCAATCACTGTAGGAGATTCTAGTAAGCACTACAGCCCCATAAGTGTCATGAACGGTATTAGCATACCTTCAAAAGCTTGTTCGACATTCACTGCTTCCTTTGCACTGGTTTCGAAGTATGGTATACCGCCCTTCGATTGGCAGAACGTCATTGCTCTTTTAGAAGAGACCATTCTCTTGTTCTCCTCCACGTCGATTTTGTTACCTAGCACGACCTTGAAAGTCCTGTTAGCCCTATTGGTAGCTCTTCATGAAGGATGTCCTCACAAAAGGGAAATTCTCAGGATCTCGCGGGCTCGCCTGTATTAAGAATTCGTCTCTCCAACTATCCAACGTTTCAAAACTCTTAGGAGTATTGACGTCGTAGACAAGCACGCAGCAGTCGGCACCTCTGTAAAAGGCAACACCTAGTGACTGAAACCGCTCTTGACCAGCAGTGTCCCACAGCTGTGTGAATGTTAGCAGCAGTCAGAGCTCCGAGTCCCGAGTTCCCAACCTGCATCGTTACCAGTCGATCATCCACCAAGACTTCTTTGGTTAGAAAGTCAGCGCCGATGGTTGCCTTGTAACTTGCGCTGAATTTTTTATTAACCTGTCAATCAGTTGCTCAGCGCTTCAGCAAGTCGAATGCATACGTCGTGCAGGTGACTATACATATTGGTTCATCAAACTCGTCTTTCCCACTCCACTGTCACCTAAAATAATAACCTATAGGTCGAGCATTATCAGCTCATATGCCGCATAGACAGGGCTGTTTATCTATGCACA
>JAABUO010006715.1_pt1 | contig 13173 bp, 1 predicted proteins | sample 5559291 | NCBI WGS metagenome assembly JAABUO01 (sample SAMN10711878, study PRJNA513372) | rock metagenome | isolation source: Antarctica rocks | place: Antarctica: Victoria Land, Finger Mt sud
AGCTAGATAATCGAATCATTAAGACGTACATTAAACAGCTAAAGATCGTGTACGACACACTATGATTACGACGTGACGTTAATTAATTAAAGTTTTTTAATTCTTTTCTTACAGATGTAATATTAAATAAGCATTAAGATGTTAATTACGAGCTTTCATTAAGATTTAACGAACTTGTTAATTTCTTAATGATGATAATCATTAAATAACTTTAAAAGATAAGAAATGAGAATTAAAAAGAGTAAAAGACAAATAACTGCGTTAAAAACGAGCTCGAAATTAACATTAATAACTGAATAATGAAAGTTCGTCGACTTAAAGTACTTAGCACATTTTCGCTTCTTGAACAACTTCTAGAAATAAAGTTACTCGCGTTCTCTGAAAAAGAAGATCTTAAAAAGAGATATGTTCGCTTTTAATCAGATCGTCTTTACGATTTAAAGAAAGTTAAGTCTCTTTATGAAAAGCACATTCGCGTTATTATCTTCGAGAAGAACTGTATTAAGATTAAAGCAATTAACGAGCTCATTAATAATGTTTAAAATAAGAACGAGAAAATTATATTCTGTATCATGAGTTTTACGAATGCACTTATTCTTTACTAAGTAAGTAACAGAGTCTTTATCTTTCGTTAATGTCGTTCTTAAAAGTTATTACACGCATAGCGAGAAAAACATGTTCGACATGATTGCTAACGTTTAATTATGTAATACTTTCGACTTGTTCTTAAAGTCTCTGTAACTTTAATAAATGAATTAATGTTTAAATCTAGAGTAATAAACATAATTTAATTATTTTAAGAAGATTTAAAAAAACTGTAACAATATTTAAATGAGAAGTCATCACGCTTTATTATTAACATTATTAAATTAATTAATGTTAATTATAATTTACACAAGATTAAAAGACTAGTTCAGATAAACTCGAAATGAATAAAGAGAGATTAAGCACAGGTTAAGAAGAGAATTAATCGTCTTAAACAACTTAAGAAAATTATTACTTATAGCTTACGCTGCGTAAATTTCGAGATCGAGATACTGATATACGATAAACAGAATCATTAAACGCGTTTAATAAAATTAACATTAAAGTTTAAAACATTTTAAGAGACAGAATTAGTTAGAGATATCGAAGACGATTTTAAAAACGATGATGACATCATTAAAGTTAATGACTTGTTAAAAGACAAGAACTAAGTTTAAATCACACAGCTTTGTTCATGTGCATTAAGAAAGCGCGATGTGCTACTAGTTCATTAGCCTGTATTATAAATAATTGTATTCATTCTTTCTTCTTTTACATTCATTAATATGTTCATTAAAATTTATTAAGATCATGAAAAAATTCATATAATTAATACTAAGCTCTGTAATTCTTAACAGATATTGCTTTAACGATTTAATAAATCTTTTACGATAAAAGTAACATTACTTAAGCATAATTACAAATTCTCATTTTCGTTCTTTCAAATAGATTCGTTCGAATAGCTCATTAAGAAAATCGTGACTACTTAATTAACATTATGTTTAAATGTATGCAGATCGATAATGATTCGAAGAAGCAGACGCAGTATCATTTTATAAGCTAACAATTATATTCTTTTGTCCTGATCTCAGCTATAATCGTTCTGCATTTATGAAACGCAGTAAAGTTTAAAAAAATTCATTCATCGAAGTAATGAGAATGTTTATTAAACGTTAGCGATCTTATAACTTAAAATTACGATGCTTTAAACGAGCGAGTAACATTCATCTCGCTTTTATTACATTATTATTATGAATTATTAAAAGAAATAAACGAAAGACTACAAATAAGAAAAGTGCGCTCTTCTTAAAAATTATGAATTACGAAGTTCGAGTCATTTATATGAAAATGTGCACTCGAACGTCTTCTTATACTTGCTAAACGTTTAAACATTATAAATGATTCGAAGATGAACGTAATTAATGAAGATATAAAATATAAAAATATATGAATGTTAATATAAGAATATATAAATGTTAATATAAAAGTATATGAATGTTTTCTTAAAAAAGAAAAGAAGCGCTGTTAACGCATGTGAAGAACGCGTGATACTTCATATATATCATACTTTAGCTTAAACGTTAACTTAATTTTTAATGTTCGAAACTTAAGTATTAGCTCGCTCATTTGCGATTTTACATTAACTTAAATAATTCACGTTCTGTAACGACGACTTAATTAAAGCTCATCATCGCGAATACAGAAGTTATAACCTGCAGAGCTTAATTTCACGAAAGTTCTTTGCAAAGATTATAACTTAAAGAGCGTACGCGTTACAATCGTCGCGACTGATTATTAATAAGATTAACGATGCAGTTACTTAATTAAATGAGACACAGATATACTTCGTTCGATCGCGATTATAATAATCGAGTTTTATAATCTTCGAGCGATTATTATTAAGATATTAAATGCGATTAAGAGATGCTAAACTCGATTACTTTCATACATCTCGAAGACTACATAATAATTAATGACATTAAAGCAGGCATTATAAGTTTAATGAATCTGTTTCGCAGTTTAATGAATTATACATCATTTAAACTCGCGAAAACGACAGACTAATTCTTAAACGTCATCTCATCAGAAGCTATGAAAATTTAATCGTTAAAGTCGCACATTAGAAAATGAAATGTTTTCTTTATATATTATATATATATAGCTCGATTAATGAACTTTAGCATTACGCTTAACATCATTAATCTTTAATCGTGTTACTGTATATGAGAATCGATCGCAAAACGTCATTATTAAAGATAAGTTAACTTTAACTTCTGACTCGTCTGAGACGAAAGTTTAGTCGCTCATATCTTTACTTAATAACTCGAGTATCGTTTTTAAAATGTGATACATTTAAAACACTGAACTTATAAACATGAAAGAAACTTTCTGTCGCTGAATACTCTGCGTTTATTTAAGAAATTATAAATTACAATATGAAATTCTTAACAGTAATTACGTTAAACGAAAAGAGAGATTATGTAAGACAATGTCATTATATAATCATAAAAACGAAATCTTTTTATTTATTTTTCGTATAAAGCATACGACTCGTTTTCTTTATTGTAAAATGCGATGCTTACAATCTTATCATACATATTAAATGTTTCTTAGTCTTCGATCTCGCGAGCTAATAAAGATTTTCAATTTTGAAGATTACGTTTAATGTGTTCTTGCGATTCGAGTACGGTGACAGTTTAATTAATCGAGTTAAACTTTAACATTCTGTTAAAATGCTGAAAAAGTAGCAGCGTATCTGCTTTAAGATTAATTAAGCACACTTAATTAATCTAACTCGAGATCGAAGATCGTGAGAAGTCAGCTTACAGAATTTTTTTAGCAACTGTGTCAGATTACTGTAAAGCTCAGTTCTTTAATGAGTGAAATCATTTACTTGCACATTAAGCGAAAATATAAGTTAAAAAGATAACATTTACGACGCTTTCGTAAATGATTAATTTCGCGTACATTAATATAATTAACTGATCTCAGATTCATGATTCGAGAAATAACGACGAAATCGCGAAAAAGCTAAATAAGTTATTAAACTTGCTGTAAACGACAGATATGTAATTACTCGAGATTAATCTCGTTTCATGTTAATTTTACGATAGTTAACGATCGACGAATAATTTCTTAGAAAATTCAGCAGAGAGACGCAATTATCGTTAAGTGAAATTACTGATTGCTTACAAGCTGTATTTCGAATTTTTATCTGAATTTTCTTAAAGATTTAGCACTAAATCAGAGCATGAATACATTTAATTTCTGGCTCTTTATTTCTGATTCATTCTTTAGCTTTTTGTTCGAACTTGTAAGAAAATCTTTCTGAAAAAAGATAATGAACGATCAGCATATTACTTATGAACTTTATTCGAAAATTGTTTTAAAATCTTTTCTGCACGGCTTTACTTTTATGATAAAAAGAGTTAATGAAAAGTTCAGAAAATCACATGTCTGACATAAGTTGTCGCATTATTAATGATCTTGTTCTCGATTATAATGTACAAGAGAGTCGTAATTCATAATGAGTTAAGAGCTTGTAAAAGATTCTTTAATTAATTTTAAAATGCGATACGCAAGCTGTAACATCACATTCAGTGATCTTGTAAGACTCTCTTTTAGAATGAACAACTGAAGACTTTATTATGTCTGTTATGTTAACTCGTTAAATCTTCTCAGAGGGTTTTCGATTATGCTGTGTAACTGATAGTTTTAAGCGTCGAAAAATGTCATCTTCAGATTCTTCAGAGCGAGCTATTAACACTGATCATATACACTGAGTTTAATCTCGAATATTAAACGTAATTAACTTAACGTTGTGTAAAAAGAGAAGAAACTTGCGAGCACTCGGGAAATAGTTCTTTAAAAGAATTTTAATAATCTTTAAACTTACTGACATTACACTGTCGATAAGAATTATTTTCTTTTCAGAGACTTTAAAGAGCAGTCGAAAAAGAATGCTCTTGTAGTAATCGAGATTCTTTAAGAAATGACAAAGATCGTGAAAAGATGTAAGCTGATCGAGACATAATCGATGAGCTTTTCTTAAAGATAACTTAACATTAGCTTTACGTTTACGGTGTTTGTTCTTCGATAGCAGTTCTTGTTATGAATCTAAAATGAGAATAAATTCGTTAAACACAGTAATAGAAACGTTTATGTAGTAATACATAATTAAAGCTTCTTTATTAAACATGTTAAATAATGTCGAATTAATTCGAGATATTGTAAAAAATGCTAATGCGTCGAGTTTAACAAGTCACTACGATGCATTCATAGCGAATAATTCGAGCTTTGTGAAGACTGCGAGAAGTTAAGAATAACGATGAGAATGAGAAAATTAATAAAAGAAGAATTAAGGCTGCTGCTTATATAAAGTCGAGAGATAAGAGAACGAGTCATCGCTAAAAAACTGAAGCAGCTGTTCTGTTCAGACATGCACGCATAATTAATGTTCAAATAAGAAGATCGAGAAATATTACATTAACAGAAATCATTCATTTCATTTTCTTAATCATTAATTCGTCATCTTTAGTCATGACATATACTTTATATGCAGATAAGATTGTCGATCTTTATGAAATTAAAATTAATTAAGTCGTTTTCTGAGCCGTTTACAGTAAATGCTCGATGAGATTACTCGAATCATGTCGCTTAATGTCTTAATGATCGCGCTTGCAGGCAACTTTTAATAATGTTATCTTCATATGCTTCGCGCAAGACTCGAGATGCGATCTGCGAATCGTTATTAAAATTATAATTAATTAAGTCGTTTTCTGAGTTATTTTAATTCGAGTCGATGTATATTTTAAAGAAACGAACGATTAACAATAAAGAGTGTTCATGTATTAGTAATGATGCTTTTAAATACAACGATAACATTTATTATAGCGACGCTTTATAATATAATCTGTCTTTAAATAAGTCTTTATAAATATATATATATAACATAAAAAGAAGAATTAATATATGCGACATAAGCGATTAAAGCTGACTTTCGTTCAGCGACATATGAACGAACGCAGATTTTATTAACAAAAGCGAAATTCAGTTCAGCGACATATGAACGAACGCAGATTTTATTAACAAAAGCAGAACTTAGCTCAGCGAGATTAGCTTAAATTCAGATTTTATTCGACTTTAAGCGACGAATGTTACTTAAGCTAAAATCTAAAATTTAGTTCACTTTACAAACTGTTAATGATATCATTAATTTAATAACTTAAAAGTTTATTAAAGCTAATAAATTAAAAACTTTAAACGATGATTTTACCGTGTAATTAAAAATGAATTAAGTTAAAAATGTAATTAAAAGTCATAATTTTTACATTATTATTAAGAAAATATTTATTAAATTAATAATGTAAAAAGATAATGCATTCACTAAATAGTAAAACAGATTCGCGCTCTTATTATTATTATTAATAGTTTCTCTTAACGAAAGCTTCGCTTTTTAAAGCTTTAAGTCGAATTTATAATAAAATCTTAAAAATTAATATAAAACATTCGTATTCGCTGAAACTTTATTTATTTAATACTTTAACGTATATATTAACTACGCGACACGATTAATATATAAATTAAGAAATTTGTTTAAATATAAAGATTTAAGCTGTATAATTAAAGAAGAACGAATGATTATTAATATTACTTATTAATAATATATTAAATTTTTTTTACGAGCTAACTTTAATTATGTTTAAAATCATTAATGTTAATATACATTTAGAATTTTAAATATTTAATACTCTTTTTAATTATCTTAATATTATTAAGATGATTATACGTAATAATACATGTACTTCGCAAGCACTTATTCTTTAAGCTTACGAACTAGCTTTTATAAAGCTCGTAAAATAATATTTTCAGACGAAAAGTAAAGATGAACTAATATATAATCTCGTTATGATTTTAAATTTTACTTAAAAGTTAAAATTATATTAAGATTAAGATGCAAACGAGAACGATAAACATGATTTTAGTAAGAATGCTTATTTTTATTACGACAAGTATAAAAAGAAGTTTAAGAATTATTTTCGTCGTTATTAATTATTATAAAGAGAAAATTACAACTTTAAAGCTTAAAACGTAAGTAACTAGTAATATTAATTAAATAATATAATATAATAATGTAATAATTTATTATAATGATTACACGAACTTTTCTTTAAAGAAGTTAACGTCGTTCTTCATTTGTTAATAATAATAATTAATATCTTCGTATTAACGCTATTATTAAAAAATATTTAATATAAAAATATTAAAGAAACGACGTCTCGAACTTTTTAAGATTAACTTAAATGATTAAAGATATTCTTTTATATTTAATATTCTTTATAAATATTAAACGAATATTTAATCTTACGAGAAGAAAATTTCGTTAAGATTAATTATAAAAGACTTTAGAATTAATTAAATAAATAATGCTTCTTAAGTATTATCATCGTATTAACTTAAATTTTAAGAAGATTATTATTAAAGCGTGAAATATTTATCGTAAAGAAGAAAATGAAGATGCGATTAATAAATTTAATAATTCTTTTAAAGTAAATTTGTAAAATGTTTTACGTTTTATTATAATTTAAATGTTTAATATTATTACATTTAAAGTTACTTTTACGTTATTAATGTATATAATAAGATAACATACTTACGAGATAATATAATAAAATAATGTAAATAATTAAATATATTACGATGTTAAATAACTTAATTACTTGTTAAATATTCTCATTATTAATCATTTTAATTTAATTAATAAATTATTTTACTAAATTTTAAGATTATTCATTAACATTTTCATTAATATTATATCTTTTTATTAAATTATAATACGCTTTACGTATATTATAAGAAGATTACTATTTACATACGTAAAGCATTATATTAATAAGTATTATATAATATTAAGAATAATGTAAATGAATAATGCATTTACTGATAAGAAATTTACATAAAAACGCTTCTGTAATCTTTTAAAGAGTAAGTAAAGTTAAAGTTTAAATTTTATAATTTTTATCGCTCATTCTTAAACTAAGTTAGTTCGTATTAACAAAACGTTAATTAAGTAGCTTTTCATAAGACTCATTAAGTTAAAAATTATTAACGTTTATTAAAATGCATTAAAAGCGAGACGAATGAATATAAAAAATAATATACGAAATATAATCACGAATAATTAAATAAAGAAAAGTTTACATAATAATGCATTTAAGTAATGCATATATGTTTTAAAGATTAATAATATAATAGCTTAATGCTTCGAGATTAATTTAATGAAGAAAATAAAAAAGAAGAAGATTACGAAGTAAATAAATATTAAAGTCATAATTATAAAGATAGTATCTGAGTTTATTTTTATTATTAAAGTATATACTTATTATAATTAATGTAAAAAACGTAACTAATATATATATTAAACTATTACGAATTAAGATGAATTTAATAATATTGTGTTTAAATATATAATATTAATAATTAAAATCATTTAGTAACGTATTTTACATTATGAAGAACTTAAAGACTTAAAAGTAATAAATAACTTAAATGTAGTTAATAAATTTAATAAGTTCATGAATACATTTTTTAGCGAGAAAAATGCGACGAATCGTAAGATACTTAATTTATTAACTTTAATTAAGAATTAATTAAAAAATTTAATTAAAGTTAATAATGATAAAATTAAGATAAAGTATAATAAAATAAGAAATAATACGAAGATAATTAAGAATGAGTATAAAAAGAAAAAGAAAAAGAAGAAAGAAAAGAAGAAGAAAGAGAAAAAGAAGAAAGAAAAAAAGAAAGAAAAAAAGAAAAAGAAGAAAAAGAAGACGAAAGACGAAAAGAATTATGAGATTATTAAAATCTTAAACTAGTAATTTAATTAATTAATTATATTAGTCTTTTACATTATTCTCTTACATTATTATATAACAAGTTAAATATTATATCGCTTTATGACTTAACGAGTTAAATTAAGAATTTAAGTTAATACTCGATATTAATATCATGACTTAACTTAAATACTCGATATTAACATTACAACTTAACTTAAATACTTAATATTAATATTATAACTTAACTTAAATACTTAATTTTAAAATCGTAATTTAACTCGAGTCTTAACGAGTCGAGAACTTAACTCGAGCTTAATGTATTAACTCGACGCGATTAGTTTATTAAGAATATAAAATTTACGATAACTATACGATTTATAAAAAAACAGATTATAAACATATATAAACATTTAAACGATAAACAGAAGTTTTTAAATGTTACTTAAATTAATGTAATAACATATAATAATTAAGTTATTAACTGAAATAAAAAGTAAAAAATTAAACTTTTTATTATGATAATGTACAATAAATTTAATTTTAAAGCAGAATCATTTCGAGACGACTTAAACTAATAAATTTTTAAAAACATTTATAATTAACGTGTTAAGTAAACTTTTCTCGAAGTATTATAACTTTAAAAAGATTTTTAATAAAAGCTTAATGAACGAGTTATTATTACATTAATTTTACGATTATAAGACTATTTTTAAAAATTAAGAATATTTATTTAAAAGTCGTATTTATTTCATGTTTAAGAATAAGTTATAAAAGATAAAGAAGTATCTCGAAAAGAGTTTAAAAAAGAGCTTTATTAGTTCTAGCTCGATTTTCTTTATCTTACTCGTTTTATTTGTAATTAAATTAAATAAAGACTTATAATTATGCGTTAATTATTAAAAGCTAAATGTTATTATTAAACGAAATTAATATTTTATTCTCTTAATCGAAAAGACGCTAGCTCGTATAATTAATTATAAATATTTTATTAAACTTAACATCATCGCGATTTTTAACAAGCTTAAAATATATTTAAACAGCGAAAAGTATATTACATTCGTTACTGCTATAAGTGTTTATAAATATTACGTATTATTCTTTAAATTAATTAATAATTTTACTAATTATTAGCATTTTATAAATAACGTATTATTTAAATGTTTATATAAATTCTGTTAAATATATTTTAATAACATCTTCATTTATAATAAAATAAAGAGAAAACACGTTTAACATATTCGTACAATGCTAGTTAAACTTTAAACAGCTAAATTATAAATAAACATTAATAAATGCGAATTTCATGTTCAGAAAATAGTCTTTTTAAAAAATTATTATTAATTAATGAGATTAAAATAAACTCATGTAAAATTTAAATAATAATTAACTAAGTTAAATTCATTAATCTTAAACAAGTTTAAACTTTTATAAGATTCTGTAACTTTTATCGTCGCTTTATTAAGAACTTTTTTTAAATAATACGTTTTTTAATTTAGTTAACTTAAAAGAACGTTTCTTTCGTATAAAATAAACGTTATTAATAAATATTTAATTTTATAAAAAGAAACGAAATTTTTATTTTAATTCTTCGTTCTTACGATTATTCTCGTAAGATCGTGTTAAAAACTGATTCATTTAATTATATTAATAAAGATATATTATTTTAATATAATAACGATAAAGTATTATATTCGATAACTTTTTTTTAATAAAAGTATATTATTAATTAAATGTATTTACGAGATTTATAACAAGAAATTATTAATTATTATTAAATGTTTAAAGCATTAACGATTAAAGCTGAAGATTACGAATCTTTAAATAAAAATTTATACGAATTATAAAAGCTTAAAGCACTTTATAACTAGTAAGAAACTTATTAAACGTTAAATTTAATAATTTTAAAAGCTTTTAAAGTTTAATTTTAAAATTATATATTAAGTTAAATTAAGAAATTTTCAAGCGAATGCGTTAACTAAAATGTTAAATATTATTTTTAAAAATAAAGACGATAATAAACTAAAATATTAATATTAAATAATATTAATCTTTAATTAATTAAAGATATTAATTACGAATTTAGTAAAGATTTTTATACATGATTAAGTGCTACTAGTTAATAATAACGATGAAGAATGTATAATAATTAAATAAATTCTTAATAAAAATAAATCTATATATAAAGAAATCTTTTTAAATAATTATAAAGTATATGAAGAAGCTCTTTATTAAAATAATGAGTTATAAATATTTAATAACATGAATTTAATAATATTTTTAATTCGTAAAGCTCATGATTTATTTATTTATAAACATTTTAAGATAAGTCGTATAATGAAATTATTATAACGAAATTATTATTAACTTAATATACGAACGAAAATGAATCAGTACATACGTAATTATTATAATTATTAAAGATTTAAAACTTTAAGAAATAAATATAATAATTTATTAAAGCCGTTATTAATATTTATATAACGATAAAAGAATATATTTATAAACTTTATTATTAATTTATTTAACTCGAAAGATTATAATATAATTTTAATCGTTATTAACATATTATTAAAGAAACGTTATTATATTTCGTATATTATAAGCGATAAGAAAATTATTATTAAAGCTATAGTTAATTTATTAATTAAAGAAGTATTTAAACTTCATGATTTATTAAGCTTTATAATGTTTAATTATAAATCTCAGTTTGTAATTATTATTTAAAAGTTATTTTATAAATGCTTAAAAATTAATAACAAGCTATTTACGACTTTTTATTTATAAACTAATAAATAAACTGTTATAAGTTAGTATAAAGCAAATAATATGAGTGTATTTTAACTAGAAGTTTAAAGCTAAAGAAGAAAGAAGATGTAACACGCGAAGAATCTTGTATTCACGAAGGCGCGCTAGATTACTAGCGTGTTAACACTAGCTTTAAGCTAGTTTATAATAATTTAACATGATTTATGTTAAATTAACTTAGTTTAATTCTCGTTCGTAAAATCTGAAGTTTAATATGTTCTTTACTTTTTATTCATCTTCGTCTTTAATTAATATAAAATTAAATAAGTCATTTCGTTATTCTTTTAAAAAGTCATTCGAATTTAGTCGTAGCAGATTTAAAACGAACTTCGAATGAATCTTTATTATTAATAATAATTTTAATTAATATGCATGTTTAATCTTAATTAAAATCTTAAAAGGTTTAAGTATCTTATTATTTAGCTTCTTTAATGATCTTATAATCGTAATGTTTTTAAGATTTAAGAAAATTATGTCGCTTATCTTATAAATCATTTTCTTTTAATGCTTGTTAATTTATTTCTTTATCGTGACTCTGAATCTTATTAATGCCTACTTTACTAATGTTAGCGATCGTTTCATATGTTTAAATATATCTTTTGCTTTGTTTACTTTAATTCTAGCTCGAATGATTTTATATTTAATTAAATTCGAATTAAAGCTTATACGAGAATAAAAACTCTTGTTTAAAAAGAACGTTAACTGTTCAGTTAACGACGAAATAGCATTATTATTAACGAATTCAGTTATAAATAATTAAGCGACTTAATCATTCTGCATATACGAGTAATAACTACGTAAATATTGTTTCATATTTTAATTTATTCTTTCTATTTAATTATTAATCTGCGAATAATAATTAATAAATAATTTTGTTTTAATATTAAGTCTTAAGCGTAAAGACTTTCAGATAATTAATATGAATTAAGAATTACGATTAAAAATATTATTAATCTTAATAATTTATAAGTTTTAAAGACTTATAATAACAGTAGCTTAACTGTTTATTCTGCGAAGGTTTCTTTATTATTTAATTAACACGATATATAATGTCGTTCTTTAAATAATTAATTTATAACTATTAAAATCGTATTATTTTTATCGCTTTGTAATATATATATAACAAAGTTCATTAAAATGTTCAGTCATCGTGGTTTTAATATGAGTAACGACTTTAGTAAATTATTAATTTAATCTCTTAACGTTTTTAATCTTCGATAAACGTAATAGTTTTAAATGTAGCGTTTAATCGTCGTTCTTATCTTTAATTAATAATATAATCGTTTCAGCAAGTTCAGCGTTTAATTCATGTCAGAATGATTACTAATTAAAAGATCATATGCTTTTCTTATTAACTAAGTAATTATTAAAATACTTTATTAAGCACTTTATAATTATTCAGATTAATATCTTAATAAGTTCTTTAATTCTATTTTAAAGCTGTTCAAATTTCGATACACAGTTAATTCGTTTAATTTTCTATTACTATTTAATTCTGAATAAAGATTACTTCTTTAATTAAATCTTCGTTAGTTTCTAATTTAACGTTAATCTTAATTAATTACAGATCGAATTTACTTTTAAGTAATAATAACTAATTCTAATACAGCTTTCGATCATTAATTACTTTAACGAGTTTAACGTTTAACATTTTAATTAGCGCGTTAACTTTTAGATTCTGTTTTTTAAGTTAATATATAATTTTAAAATTATATTTAAATAACTTCTTAACTTATTTAACTTATGGTTTAATTAGTTTCTTAATGATTATGAAGTACTTTAAATTTAAATAATTAATAAAGATCTTAATTAAAATATTCGTACATTTTAATTCGAGACGTTAATGTTTTAAGCAGCGAATAATGATTAATAATTTCTTATTATAAATCTCGTAGTTACATTCTGCGAGAATTATATTCTTATTATAAAAGATCATTAAATGTAAAATGTTTTCATTATCATATTAAGATAATACTTCGCTGTTAACATAATTTAAGAAGTTAGT
>JAABUO010006717.1_pt1 | contig 13171 bp, 10 predicted proteins | sample 5559291 | NCBI WGS metagenome assembly JAABUO01 (sample SAMN10711878, study PRJNA513372) | rock metagenome | isolation source: Antarctica rocks | place: Antarctica: Victoria Land, Finger Mt sud
GCCGCGCCACGTCGATCGTGACGTCGCGCAAGCAGGACGCCAGGTCGAGGCGCAGCGCCACCTGATCCCGCGCCTTGCGCGGCGTGTTGTTGTCCTGCGAGAGGTGCGCCAGCCACAGCCAGCGCCGGCGGCGCGGAACGCGCGCGAAGGCGCGTTCGAGCAGCCGCGCCGACTGGTCGTTGGAGAGGTGGCCGCCGTTCCCCAGGATGCGGCTCTTGAGCGGCCACGGGTAGGGGCCCGTCCGCAGCGTCTCGACGTCGTGGTTGGCCTCGAGCACCACCAGGTCGGCCGCGGCGATGTGCGGCTCGAGCTCGGGCGCGTCGAAGCCGATGTCGGTGGCCAGGCACATGCGCCAGCCATCGTACTCAATGGCGAAGCCGACCGGCTCGCGCGCGTCGTGGGGAACGGGGAAGGTCGTGACCGCGACCCGCCCGAGGCGGCGCGTGACGCCCGTCGGCAACTCTTCGGTCGTCACACGCGTCGTGGCGACCTTGAGGCGGGCGAGCGTGGCGCGGTTGGCCACGATCGGCGCGCGATAGAGCCGAGCCAGGGTCGCGGCCCCCAAGATGTGGTCGGAGTGCTCGTGCGAGACCAGGATCGCGTCCAATCCGCCGGGCGCGATCCCATGCGCCCGCAGGCGTTTCTCGAGCTCTTTACCTGACAGCCCCGCGTCGAAGAGGAGCGTTGTCTCGCCCGCGCGCACGAGAAAGGCGTTCCCCGAACTCCCGCTGGCCAGGGCCTTCACATGGATCGACATATACTCTTGCCTCGCGTGGCGGGGGCGGCGGGGTTATGGCTGGCCCTCGTGGCGTTCGTCCTCGCCAAGGCGGCCCGGACAATGTGACCGACGTGACGGGTGGATGGGGGCCGGGATGGGGCAAAATGCCGGGTTGGGGCAAAGTGGATAAGGGCGCGCACAAGGGCATGGTAGCGGGGGGACGGGGGAGTGTCAAGCGTCGCCCTAGAACCCTGGAACCGCCTTACAATGGGCTAACAAAGAGGGCTAGGCCCTTTTTCCTATGGATTGCGCGCCGCCCTCTATCGTATGCTAGTCGTGCCCGGCGGCGAGAGATACCCGCCGGACCATTAGACCGTTAGACAGCCCGGCTTGGTAGGAAAAAGGAAATATGACGCTCCATCCAGTGTCCACTCTGACGCGCGCCGCCGCGGCGGCAGCGCTCTGCGCCGGGCTCGCCCTCGCGGCCCCGGCGAGCGCCCATGCCCACGGGTCCAAGACGGCTCCCGGGGTCGACATCGCCACGACCGACCCGCGCTTCGGGATCGACGAAGCGTACACCAAACCCGACCAGGCCGACGCCCTCGGCGCGCGCTGGAGCCGCATCCCTTTCATCTGGAACATCGTCCAGAAGGACGGCCCGGCCTCCTGGAACAATTTCGCGCTCGGCAGCACGGGCAGCGCGGCCGTCGTCAAGGCCGAACTGGCGCGCAACCGCTCCGTCGTGGGGCTGCTGCTGGGGACGCCCTCGTGGGCGCGTCAGCAGATGATCAAGGGCTCGGGCAGGGACTGGGGCCAGGCCTCGGCGCCCGACAACATCGCCAAGCCCTGGGCGGTCCCCGGCGCCGACGCGGCCTCCTGGACCGGCCCGGACGTCAACTACTGGGGCAACTACGCATACAAGATCGCCAAGCAATTCAACGGCGACAACAACGGGCCCGAGATCGACGATTGGGTGATCTGGAACGAGGTCAGCATCCCGCCAGGCCAGTGGGTGCAGTGGCACGGCTCGGTCGACCAGTACGTCCAGGTGGTCAAGACCGCCTACACCGCCATCCACGCCGCCAACCCGCGCGCCAAGATCATCCTGTACGGCGACCCCTACTGGTACGACCACAGCGACTACCTGCGCCAACTCTACAATAAGCTCGCCGCGGCCGACCCGGGGAACGCGCACAACGGCTACTTCGACGTGGCCAACCTGCACCTCTACTCTAACCCGACCGACTTCTTCCCCATCATCCGCACGGTCAAGCGGCTGCTGCGCGCGCACGGCTGGAGCAACAAGCAGGTCTGGGTCAGCGAGACAAACGCCGAGCCCAACGACGCGACGCAGGCCGAGACCGGGGCCGCGGGGGCCAAGCTCGCGCAATTGCGCACGATGGACTTCCGCACCACGATGCAGGGGCAGTCGGGCTTCCTCGTCGACGCCTTCGCCTCGTACATCGCCGCCGGGGCGAACCGTATCGAGCTCTACCGCATGTTCGACGGAGCGGAGACGGCGGCGGGCCTGCCGGCCTGGGGCCTCGTCAACAACCAGAACCAACTGCGCCCGGTCGCGCATACCTTCCGCTTCCTGATCGACCTGTTCAAGGACCCCACGATCGTCAACCCCGACACCGACAAGGGCGAGTACACGGGCTCGTACACGGCGGGCGACCTCGTGCCGGACGCGACGGACGGACTCAACAAGGCGGGCGTGTTCAAGGTCGCCCTCACGCGCAAGGACGGCGGTCACATCACGGTGCTCTGGAACCAGACGGGTCAGGTCACCGATCCCATAGCCAAAAAGCTCCTGACGCTCCCCGTCACGACGCCGGGCGGAACGCACTACGCCGCCGACGGGACGGCCACGTACCACCTCAAAGCGCACCGCGACAGCGCGATCGTCTACGACAAGTGCGGCGCCGCGAAGACCATCGCCGCCAAGGGCGGGTACTACACCTTCACGCTACAGCCCGGCGTCGACTTCACCAACCAGTTCGACCGCCGCGTGCCGACGGTCGGCGGCGACCCGGTCATCGTGACCGAGGGGATCGCCCCGATCGCGCAAAACAACATCGAGACGACGCCGGCCTGCAGCGCCGCGCCGATCGTCGCCAATTAAGACGGCTCCCTCAGGAGTCGCCAACCAGGACGGCTCCCCCAGGGGCCGCCAACCAGGACGGCTCCCCCAGGGGCCGCCGACCCACCCACGACATCGTGGGGCCGGACGTCTCCCCCGACCGGCCCCCTTCCCCGGCGCCGCCTCACCCCCCAGCGAGGCGGCGCCCCTTTTTTCACCGTCATAGACCACACCAGTATGTAGTAACGACCCTAACAGGGAGTCACGCAACGCTCCGGTGTGGGACATCTAGAATGGGACTGCCCGCGCCGGCGACCGTGAACACAAGCTGGCATCCGTCGGGGAGCTGTGGCCGCGACTCATAGACCTTGGCGCGGACGGCGGCGAGTTGGCGGTTGAGTTGTATGAGCGCCGGTCGTAGGGTGGCCGGGCACACACATCCCCGGCTCAGGCCAGCATCGCTTCGCGGAGGCGACGTTGCACTGCTTGGGCATACGGCGCCTGCCGGTAGAGCGCGCGCAGTTCATCGAAGCGGGCATCGACCACGATGGCGCCCGCGCGACATCGTCGAGCAAGGCCCGGTCCCCTCCGGTGACGTCCCCTTCGGGCTTGTCGATCAGGGGGCGCCACGCGTCGGGACCGACCAACTCGGCCTTGTTGAGCGCATCGAAGTCGCCCAGCCGGGCGTAGCGGATCGACCAAGACCCCACCAAACTCAGCCATATGATCCGCCCCCGATGGAGAACATACCTGTGGCCGAAACAACGCCGTCAAGAGACACGATCGACGCTTACAGCGAGCGCGGCCACTGCGTTCTTTCGGCCACAACTATGTTGCTGTTTGGGGACAGCTCATCTGGCTCGTCTGGGCGCGCCCGTTAGGTGATTGCCGCCCCACCCGCCGGTGTGGTCGAACAGGCGGCGGCCACAAACCAGCGCGCCGACGTTGGCGAGCGCGTCGCGCAGGTGGGCCGCGCTCGCCTCAAATGTGCTCGTCATAAGCCTTCCGTGTCGTCGCGTCCTTGCCGAGCGTGCCACCGGGCCGCGTGGCTCGCCGTTAGCCTGCCGTGTCGACCGGGTATTGGATCTCCGTCGCCACGTCGGTCGCGTCGCTCTGATCGTGATTGATGTAGACCTCACGGTAGGGGCCGACGATACGATAGCCGTTGGCGTCGATCCAGGTGAGGAGGGCGGCGTGCCCGTGCGTGAAATCATCGGACTCGCCCTGATGGTGATGGACGACGGAAGCCACCCGCACGGGCGGCAGCGCGTAGACCGTCACCCGATCCGTGCGGGGGATCGGGCGGTCGATGGATACAGCCGCGTCGGCCTCTTCATCGGCACGCACGGCGGCGGCCTGATGCCACACGGCCAAGCACGGGCCCGTCTCCTTCGCCCCCTGCCCCTTGACATGGTCCGACACTTCGGTGAAGGCCGCGCCGAGATACACGGGCGCCTCGTCATTCCGCGGGATGGTTACCCGGCGTGCAGCAACGAGCGTGGATGGGACGGTCTTGAGCGCGACGTCATACTCCGGCATGTTATCCTCCCGTTCGATCCGTCTCAACTGGGCCGCGATGCGCGCCAAGCGCCCCCGCTCGACGGCGACGTGCTGTTCCACCTCCGCCTGTTTCAGCATCAGCATCCCCCGCAACTGGTCCGGCGTGAGGCCGCCTTGCAGCACACGCTCTATCTGCCCGAGCGAGAAGCCGAGATCCTTGAGGGCCACGATGCGGTTGAGGCGAGGGAGTTGGGCGATCGCATAGTAGCGGTACCCCGTGACGCTATCCACCGCGACGGGCGTGAGCAGGCCGATCTCGTCATAGTGGCATAGCGTCACGACGGACACATGGCCGAGGCGAGCGAAATCCCCAATCTTGATCACGGTGTTGCTCCATTCGCACGGACATCCTCACAGTACAGTCTCAGGTAAGGTGAGAGTCAAGCGTTTTTAAGTGGCCTTTAAAGGGCACACGGGCCGTGCCGACGGAGGGAGCGCACGTCGAGGAGGTCTCGGCCGTGTATCGCCGCCAGGAGGCCACCAGCGCCATACGGTCTGGCGCGCGACACAGTGCCAGAGAACGCCCCCTCTTGAGAGGAGGTCCCGTTTCAGCCTGTTTGACCGGCAAGCGACCGGTCGGGTAGAACGACCGATCGGGTAGAGCGCACGATGACTGGCTGTCCCGAGCTAATGGTGTCCCCCGCGAACCTTGTGGCCCGCAACAATGCGACGAGTTAGTCCCGTTTTAGATGTCCCCGGGGATAAGCGGCGTGAGACCCTGCCTAATCGCTCCCCTGCTCGACGTTGGGCGTGAGATCGCCCAGCGCCGCCGTCGTGCCGCCGCTATCACCCCGCGCCGCCATCGTGCCGCCGCCGTCGTCGTCGGGCTCCGGATCCTCGACCGACGACGCGTTCTCCGCGCCCGTCAGGTCCGCGCCGGACCGCTCCGCCTCCGACAGGCGCTCCCCGCGTCCCGACTGCTCCGACGTGTTCGCGATGCTCTCCGGCGTATTCTGCGGCATAATCGTTCACCTCCACGACCCCGGTTCGGGACGACCTGGTCCGGGACTACGGATAGACGGATACGCTTGTTCACCCTTCACAAGTCGCACAAACCGTACCCCATCGTATACTACAATCAAGCACCCCTTACGCGATAAAGGCGGCGTCTATGGAAAGCACGCGGACACCCGACACGCGCCGACAAGAGTACATCCCAACAGGCCTGCGCCTGGAATTGCTGGCGCTCCTGGCGGCTGAACCCCAGCGCACGGCGACCATGACGTACGACGAGTTTCTCGCGTGGGCGACGGAGGACACGCTCGCCGAGTGGGTCGACGGAAAGGTGATTATGACGAGCCCGGCAAGCGCGCGCCACCAACTCCTGACCGATTTTATCCATGATGCACTGTCCGAGTACGCGCGGACGCACGACCTAGGCACGGTTCTACTCGCGCCCTTCCAGATGAAGCTACCCCGCTCGGGACGCGAGCCGGACGTCCTGTTCGTGGCCGCGGAGCACATGTCGCGGCTGCTGCCGGCCCGCGTCGAGGGGCCGGCCGACCTCGTGGTCGAGATCCTTTCCCCCGAGAGCAAGGGCCGGGACAGGGGCGAAAAGTTCTACGAGTACGAAGAGGGCGGCGTGCCGGAGTACTGGCTGGTCGACCCCGCTACCGAACGGGCCGAGTTTTATCAGCGCGACGCCCAGGGCGCCTACCAGCCGGTCATGCCGGACGCCGACGGCGTCTACCACGCGCGGGCGCTGCCGGGGTTCCGATTCCCCGTCGCCTGGCTATGGCGGACGCCCCTACCGACGATCAACGCGGCGATGCTCGCCATCGACGGCGAGGCCTATGCGCGCCGCCTCATCGCCGAGCTAACGGATGGGGGCTTCTTACCCCAGACCTGACACGAACAGCTATCCGCCTTCAACATCGTGTTAATTCCGCACACCACGTCAGGGGTACACATTCCGGTCATATCGGTGACGGACGATCGGGTGTGACCGGGGGACAGCAACGAGAGTGGGTCAAGGTCAATCGGATGTAGCCGGGGCGGCGCGGAATCGGCCGCACAGAAGCTCGGCGCCGAGGCCGCTGATGAGCAACCGTTCCTTGTTGCTGCTGAGCAGTTGCTGGGTCCATGTGGTGAAGCCGCCGTCGATGAGCTGGAACTCGACCCCTGCCTCGTTGGTGGCGTACACATGGAAGCAGGCGCCGACGTAATACCCGCGGCCGGTCTCGCGGTCGGGGTCGAACACGCAGGCGACATCCGGATAGTCAGCCTGCACGGGTCTCAGCACATGCTCGACGAGGGCGTGCTCCCGCCGACCTTGGTCGAGGTCGGTGACGGCGACGCGCACCCGCTCAATCTGGTAGCCGAGATGTGCGGCCTCACGCAGCAGGCGTAGGTAGAAGTCGATCTGTTCGGCAAGGCTCGTCGTCTCGAACTGGAACGATCCTTCGTCGCGGCCGGCCGCACAGAGCCCAAGGAGACGGAAGTGGGGACGCGCGCCCGCGGAGCGGTACGCTTGCCCGCGCACGATGCGATGCGACGCGCAGAGCTGGACGCGTTCCCGGCTGCGCGGGTCGCGACGGAGAAGGCGCCGTCGGCGCGTGGCGCATTCGAGCGCGAGAGCGTTGGTCGAATCGGCCATCACCTCCGTGTTCCGAATCGTCGTCACGACTTTGTTCTGGTCGACCGTCGCAATGGCGGCATTGGTACCCAGCGGGCACACGGGCGACAACTCGATCGCCTCATAGGGGGCCGGGAGCAAGGACCACGCGAGGCGGTCAAGATCCGTCAGCAGTGATGGCGCGAGGTCGGATGGGCGCGCGAATCTGTCCCGCTCATACTGACCGAGGAGATGGCTGGCGCTGATCTTGGCCGCGCGCCGCCGGTAGACCTCCAGGAGGAGCGACTGCAGATCGGTCGGATTGAGGCGGTCGGCGAGAACATCGACCAACTCGGGCACACCCGCCTCCCGCTGGATACGCGCGATGATCGGATTGTTCATATCGATGCCGTCCCTCATAGGTCACGCGCCATCTTCTGCTCCATGTAGGCTGTATCAGACGGGAGGGGCTGGCTCTCGCCGATCGTCCTGAAACCGCACCGCGCATACAGCTCGATCGCCGCGGTGTTGTGCGCGGTGACCCATAACTCGAGCCGTCGCACGCCGCGATGTTCCGCCCAGCCGACGACGTGCTCGACCAGTTGCCGGCCTAGCCCCCGCCCCCGATACACCGGATCGACCCACATCGAGATGAGGTGCGCGACCTCCTCCGGCCCGGACGTGTCGCGCATGCCGCCGGCCATCCCGATCCATGTCCCGGCGTCCTCGGCCACATACATGATGCTCGCGTCGCCCATGGCATTCCGGGTCGCCCACGCGGCCCAGCCCTCATCGGCCTGCGCCAAGGTATCGGCGAGCGACACGGCGAATGCGTCCGGCGTGTCGCGGATCGCGCGTACCCGGATGTCGCGCAGGGTCGCCCCCTCCTCGGATTGTATGGGACGGATAACGACCGCCTGGCTCATACGGCGCGCCCCTCGGGTCGTCCCATATTGGCGTCCAGGGTGACCGCGAACAGCGACTCTTGCACGCCAAGCGCGACGCGCGGCCGCCGTTCTCTGTAAGGACGCACGCGCAGCACCGTATGCCACTCGACATCGCCAAACCCCCAGCGGCGCCGGATGTCGGCGGAGAGCACGCGCCGGTCGCCGGGAGACCGCTGATCGTCGTCGAACAGGCTGGCCATACCTGCGGCGTCGAAGCGGTCGGCCTCGCGGTCGAGTGTCCGCTCGGACACGCCCACGACCCGCGCCTGCCTCTCCGATGCCTGCCCGAACAGCACGATGGGTCGGAGCATCTCGTAGGTCTCCTGCTCCGGCCAGCCGACGAACAGGCGCAGTTGCTCCCCGGCGTGGGTCTGTTCACGACGCGGGCGCTTCATAAGCGGCATCGGTTGCCTCTCAATATTTCTGCAGCGTGTCAAGCGGTTATGCACAGGTTCTACCATATCTCACCCGCCCGTTCCAACCCGCAGCGTCCGTCACCGATATGACCGGAATATGTACCCCCTCCGGCTCTCCCGCACTCTCGATGACATGGGTTGAGCGACAAAACAACACGACAGGCTGAGAAAACTGATGGCCACGCACCGTCAACGGTGCAGTGAGCTGAAGACGCGACGAAAACCTCACCCATGCTGTCCACTTCTCGTGCAACGTTTCGTGCCAGAAGCGTTTCAGTCCGTCGATCAGGGATGTTGACGAGCTACATCCTGTTTTTTCGTGATTGCAGGGCTTGCGTCGGCGCATAGCCGTCGTCTGACCACCATGCGTTGTCCTTGCTTCAGATTATCCCTCACCTGGCGTCATCGAGAGTGCGGGAGAGCCATGACACTTGACGCAGGTGGAAAGGGCACTTTGGGCATCCGATTCACAGAAAAGTAGGCTGGCCGCCACAAAGTTAAACGGTGAGGAGGCTATGCCCGCACTATTTACCGTGGTAGGTCACGCCTTTCGATAAGTGGGCTTACCCTTATGCTGAAGGTCGCCTTTCCAAGGATGTCAACAGTCATGTGGCCGAGTCCATGCTGGTGCGCTGGGAGAAGAAGGCCGAGAACGCCCTCGCCTTCGTCCACCTCGCCTGAACACCGCGCGTCTTCAGCAGAACACCGGTTTCAGGATAAGGATTTAGGCGGGTGCGTACATGGTCACCCAGTCAATCTGGACGTTGCCAGCAGTCGAAGCGGCGGGTATCGGGCCATCGAGAGCTGTTTCGGTTTGCAAGACCCAGTGCATTGGTGTGTTCGGGACACGGGTGGTTGACATCCCAATCGTTTGCCCGTCAAGTATGAACGTCACTTTGCCCGGCGTCCACTCGGTCGTTGCGGTGTGCCACGATCCGTACGTGGCTTGGGTGTCAAAGGCATCCTGATCAGAGCCCGTCGTTCCCGCCATATGGTGTACAAATCCTGAGATAATGCCGTTGAGGTCGCCTTCAGGGAAGTCAATCTCTCCGTCGCGCGGCCACACCCCGCTATCGGGCCATAGGAGACAGACGGCTTTGTACCCGTACAGAGAGTCGGCACGGAAGCGGACCGTGTAACGGCCGTAGAGCTGGCCTTTGCCTGCTGGCTCTCCCGGCAGCTTCGGTTCCAGGGCGGAAACCATAGGGATGCCATTCTCAGTGTGGATGTAATAGGTGAGGATGCCGTTTTGTACGCTCAGGACTTTGGACGGATAGTACTGGCCGCGTCCGCTGGTGTCCGTCCAACCGTCGAGATAGGCGCTCCATTTGCTCCCATAAACCGAACCGGGAAAGCTCCCAACCGGGACATCGGTCGCGAAGTTGTCGGTGAACACTTGGCGCCAACCGGGTAGATCTCCCACGGGCATTGGTTGGCCGGAAGGATCATGATCCCCGCCACCCGTCGACGGTATAGTCGGGGTTGCCCACACCGGGGTATCGGTTGGGCGCGGTGTGGGCGTGGACGGCGCGGAGGTACTGGTAGAAGTAGCTCCGGTGGGAGAATTTGAGGTCACGACGAAGCTCGAACAGGCATACGATGTTGAGAAGAGCGGCGTCCAATTCGGACCGAAAGCCAATACCTTGACGGTATAGGTCCCAGGCGTTTGATTCGTCGGGATGACCCATGACACTTTTGGATATACGGGCGTTCCGGCCGGGAGGGTAAGCGACGTTATGTAGCTGCCATTATTCGCGGCTCGGTGGCCTTGGCCGTCGTAAATCTCAAAGGAGACCATCGCATTGTAGACAGTGCGTGACGACGTGAGCGCGGCCCGTGCGTATTCGGTCCACCCAGCTAGAGACACGGCAGGTTCAGCGCCATTGGGCGGGCAGCTGATAGCGACGGACGGGTTGCTTGTGTCCTGCGTGACTGCATCCCGTGTCATCTGACCCTGGGCGTGCTGCGAGGCGGCCCTTTCTATGGTAGGAGCCAGCAGCGAGGCAGGGGAGCCCGTTTTTCCTGCCGCTTGGGCATGAGGAAGCGGGCCAATCCGGGTCGGCACGCCCAGGGACATAATGACTGCCACCCCGAGGACAACCGTGGAAAGTGAACCGCGCATGATACAAAACTCCTTGAGAACGCATAAAGTCGACTGTAATTCGAATATAGTGTTTCAGAGTGTGAGGCGACTATGGCCTATCTGGGGGAGTACGACAGGATAAAAGCACTACTCGCGCCGCCTGCTGGTGCGCTGGGAGAAGAAGGCCGAGAAAGCTCTCGCCTTCGTCCACCTCGCCTGAACACCGCTCGTGCTGACTCGAAAGTCGCTATGCGCCCCTTGGTTTTAGGTAGTCGGACGGTGCCTTCTCCAAAGTCGCCAATAAGGATTCTAGCGAAGTAACGTTGTAGTATTAGGTGCGCGTATATACCGTAAAGCCCATGGTGCGGTCGGGCTGATGGACGCGTATGCATTAGCCTCGGCGCGCTAAATGCCCCAAATGGGGCCTGTTGCCGAACTCCATATTCGTGGTGAAGGTGCCTCTGATGGCCGTCAATGCGTTCCTCGGATCCCACTGAAAGAGGGGGTAAAGCAGTTTAGACGGCATCCCAACCGACTGTTGTTTGCGATTTTGTAACGCGTCGAGAGTTCGCCAACAGGCCCATTTGAAGCATTTAGGCGCTTACGAGTCAAATTGATCGCAAGATGCGCACAAGTTTGGTTTCGGCTTCGCCGAGTTAGGTAGTAGGCGCGGGGATAGACACGGCATCAACAGTCTACAAGGGTGGTGGACAGGGGGCAGGCTGTGACCTGCCCCTATAGGGTCGCGAGCGAGGGCATGCGCTAGGCTGTCGCGTGCATAACGTCTCCTTAGGTGGTCTGGAGTGTCGGGGACCCAGGCGGCACAGGCGGCTACGCACCCGTCTCGGTCCGTCCGATCCCCAGCCTTGACATTTGTCGTGCGCTCCATGTTAGCTGATGCGGGCACACTCGGGGAGTAGTTTAACCAGCCTCTATACGGATTGTCAACCTCTATACGCGTAAAAATTCGGTACACCAACGCGCCGATGGGGCGATTCCATGATACAATCGCCACATGGGGCGATTCTGGGGCGATTCTGGGGCGATTCTGGGGCGCTATGCGGGGACGGGCGAGGTGGGCGAGGTGGACGCTAGGCGGTTGCGCGCCTTGATCGCGGGCGGTGAGACGGAGCGGGTCGAGTTCAAGGTCGCGCCGCCGCGCGCGGCCGATTTAGCCACGCGCGTCTGCGGCTTCGCGAATGGCGCGGGCGGCGATGTCGTCCTCGGTGTGGCGGATCGCACGTGGGCCATCGTCGGGGTCGAGGACCCCGCCGCCGCGGTCGATATTCTGCTGCGGGCCTGCCGGCACTGCACGCCGCCGGTCCGTCTCGACCCGCCCCGGCCGACGGTCGCGCGCCTCGACGACAAGGTTCTCGTCGTGGGGCACATCCCGGCCAACGACGGCACGCTGCACCAGGCCGGGGGCGCCTTCTATATCCGCCGCGGCACCCACACCGTCCCGCTCGACGCGACGGAGATCGAGCGCTACTTCCACGCCCGCGGGACGCTCGCGTGGGAGGCGCGCCCCGCGCCGCTCGCGACCCTGGACGACCTGGACCTTGACCGGGTGCGCGCCTACCTCGTCCACCGTCCGGGTCGGCGCGGGGCCACGCCCGACGCCGCCGACCCGGCGACGTTGCGGCGTATCGGATGCGCGGCGCCCGACCCGGTCGACCCGGCCGTCGTGCGTCCGACGCACGCGGGCCTGTTGCTGTTCGGCCGCGCGCCGCAGGACATCATCATGCACGCGGAGGTCATCTGCGTCCTCTTCGGTGACGACCTGGGGCTGCGCCGCTACCTCGACCGGCGGATCCTGCACGGGACGCTGCCGGAGCAGATCGACCAGGCCGAAGAGTTCCTGGTGCGCCACATGCGCGTCGGGGCACGGACCGACGGGTTTCACCGGGTCGACGAGCCGGACTATCCGTTAGAGGCGCTGCGGGAGGCCATCGTCAATGCCGTCGTGCATCGCGACTACAGTCTGGCGGGCGAGGCGGTGCGCCTGTTCTACTATCCCGACCGCATCGAGGCGCACAGCCCGGGCCTGCTGCCGCCGGGTATCCGCCTGGACGATCTGTGCGCGGGGCGTGTGCCTTCCCGGCCGCGCAACCCGATCCTGGCGAGCCTGCTGCGCGATGTCCCGGGCGGGTACATGGAACGCGTGGGGAGCGGCGTCGTGTTCATGATCGGCGAGATGCGTGCGTTGGGTCGGCCGGAGCCGGAGTTCCGGGAGCAGGGCGAAGTCCTGGTGACCTTCCGCCATGATCTCGCGGCGACGGGGGCGACGGGGGCGACGGGGGCGACGGGGGCGACGGGGGCAACGGCACGCGGCGCGGGCAGGGGCGACGCCCTGCCGGCTGAGGCCGCGATCGCCGCGGGGCCGGAGGGGTTCCGGGGGGCGACGACCATCGAGCGCCAGGAGATAGCCTTACGTCATGTGCGCGAGCATGGCGCGATCACCAACAAGGTGTATCGCACCCTCGTCGGCGTCTCCAACATGACGGCGCTGCGTGACCTCGACGCGCTCGTGGCGCGGGGGTCGCTGCGCGCCGTTGGCCAGGGCCGCGGCCGCAAATATGTGCGGTGAGGGGGATCGCCGCCTTTGTAAGGGACGAGTGGCGGACACGGGAGCGCGCGACCGCGTAAGAGGAGGGATGGGACACCATGAGCGCACAGACACAGACGGCGCCGACGATCGGGTGCGCCCCACGATTGTGAGAGCGTCAGGCACAGCGGGCGCGCCCGATCGGCGCGCGGCGCCACGGATGCGTCGCGGCGGGGCGGCGTGCCGGGACAGCGGGGTCCGCGGT
>JAABUO010006719.1_pt1 | contig 13170 bp, 12 predicted proteins | sample 5559291 | NCBI WGS metagenome assembly JAABUO01 (sample SAMN10711878, study PRJNA513372) | rock metagenome | isolation source: Antarctica rocks | place: Antarctica: Victoria Land, Finger Mt sud
TCCATCGTCCGCCGGGGCGGCTGGATCGCGCGCGCGTCGGGCCGCCCCGGCGGACGATGGACGGCGGGGCGCTGGGCAGGCCGATGGGCAGGAAGGTGAACGCCGGCGCGACGCGCCGGAGGGGCAAACGCGGGAAGGCAGCCCGAGCGTGGCGAAGCCGGGCGAGCCGCTGCGCCCGGGCTGGTCGCGGCCACGGCCCGCCACGATCCCGCGCCCGACCTACTGGCCGGTAATCGCGGCGCTGGCCGTCACCTTCATCTTCTGGGGCATGGTCACGAGCATTTTCATCGGCGGGTTGGGGCTAATCGTGCTGGTCATCGCCGCGGCCGGCTGGATCGGAGATCTTGTCCATGAATCTTAGCACGGAAGAATTCGAGGAGCAGTACGAGCGGCAGGCTTCACCGCCGGGGCGCCGCACATTCCTCATCGTCCTGAGCCTGGTCCTCGGCGCGTTCTGCAGCGCGATCGTGGGGCTGCCCATCGTCGGCTCGCTCATCGGGCCGCGGCTGCTCGGCGCCCCGAAAGACGTGTGGCGCCCGGTCGGCAAAACAGGCGCATTCAAGGTCGGCGAGACCGTCGAGGTCGTCTACATCAATCCCGACCCGCTGTCGTGGGCCGGGGTCACCGACAAGACCGGCGCCTGGCTGCGCCGCGACGACGCAACCCACTTCACGGCGTTCTCGCTCAACTGCCAACACCTGGGCTGCCCGGTGCGCTGGGAGGCCGGCGCCGAGTTATTCATGTGCCCCTGCCACGGCGGCATCTACTACGCGGACGGCACGGTTGCCGCGGGGCCGCCGCCGCGCGCCTTGCAGCGGTATCCGACGCGCGTCCGCGACGGACAGGTCGAGATTCACACGTCGCCGATCCCACTACCCGGGTTCGAGTAGGAGGACTCCATGATAGGATTGTTCAAGCGCGCGTGGGGAGCGTTCGACGACCGCGTCGGCGTCTCCTCGACGTTCATGCCGTTGTTGGAGCATCCCATACCGAAGGGGACGGGCTGGGCCTATGTAATCGGCAGCGCGACGCTGTTCGCCTTCATCACGGCGGTCGTCAGCGGCATCCCGCTGGCCGCCATGTACAGCTCGGCGGCGGGCAGCGCCTACGACAGCATCCAGTGGATCACGCGCGTGGCTCCGCTGGGCTCGCTGATCCGCGGCATCCACTTCTACGCCGGCACGGCCATGCTGCTCCTCGTCGGGGCGCACGCGCTGCAGACGTTTCTGTATGGGGCCTACAAGTACCCGCGCGAGGTCAACTGGATGGCCGGCGTCATCCTCCTGTTCACCACGGCCGGCATCATGTTCACCGGCCAGGTGCTGCGCTGGGACCAGTACGGCGTGTGGACCGTGGCCATCCTGGACTACCAGCTTGACCGCGTGCCGGTGCTCGGGCACGTGTTCGCCTACATCTTCCTGGGCGGCTACACCTTCAACGGCGCCACGCTGAGCCGCTTCTTCGCCCTGCACGTCTTCGTGCTGCCCGGCGCGCTCTTCGGCCTCATCGGGTTCCACCTCTACCTGGTGATCCACAACGGCATCTCCGAGCCGCCCAGGGCGGGGCGTCCCGTCGACCCCAAGACCTACAAGGCCTGGTACAAGGAGTTGCTCAAGCGCCACGGCGAGCCTTTCTTCCCGGACGCGGCCTGGCGCGACGTCATCGCGGCCACGGTCGTCCTCAGCGCCATCGTCCTGCTGGCCGCGATCGTGGGGCCGCCGGCGCTGGTCGGCCCGCCCGACCCCTCCAACGTGGCCGTGCAGCCGCGGCCCGACTGGTATTTCCTATGGTACTACGCGGCCCTGGCGCTGATCCCCGACGCGTCGGAGCCTTACGTGATGATCCTGGGTCCACTGATCGCCATCGTGGGCCTGATCGCCCTGCCCATCATCGCCAACAAGGGCGAGCGCAGCTTCAAGCGCCGCCCCGTCGCCGTGGCCGGGTCGGTCGGCCTCGTCGTCTTCATCATCGCGCTGACACAGGCGGGCGCGCAGGCTGGCTGGTCGCCGCGCTTCGAGCAGTCCCCAGCGCTCTCGGCGCAAGAGATCGCGTCGACGAGCGCCGTGAAGCCGACCGCCGCGATCTACCGCGGCGCGCAGATCTGGCACGCCCACGGGTGCGAGTACTGCCACATGATCGGCGGGAAGGGCGGCATCCGCGGGCCGGACCTGACCTACGTGGGCAACCGCCTCACCACGACCACGATCACCGTGCGCATCCTCGCCGGGGCCAAGCCGTACATGCCGGCCTACGGCGGCATCCTCTCGTCGGGCCAGGTGGGCGACCTCGTCACCTTCCTCTCCACGCGCGGCGCGCACGGCCAGGACCAGCAGTTCGAGCGGCCCGCGATCACCGGCGCCGGGAGGCCGAAGCGCTGAGTTGGAAGGACTGCCCCTTGCTCACTGACGAGGACTACCGCGCCCAGTCCGACCCGGCATAGCCGCGCCACAAATACTCGATCCCGATCCTGGCCCTGAAAGACGGGGGCAGGGAACGAACCCTGAAGGGTCTGGGGCGGACGCCACCGTGGTACAGTAGGGGAAAGAGGGGGGATCGACCACGTGAATCGCATCGTCGTCGACGCCGCGCGGGGTGGCCCGCGCATCGATCGCAACGTCTACGGGCACTTCGCCGAGCACCTCGGCCGCTGCATCGAGGAGGGCGTCTGGGTCGGCGAGGGCTCGCCGATCCCCAACACGCGCGGCATCCGCGACGACGTGGTGGCGGCGCTCCGCCGCATCAGGGTCCCGGCGCTGCGCTGGCCGGGCGGCTGCTTCGCCGACGAGTACCACTGGCGCGACGGCGTGGGCCCGCGCGAGAAGCGCCCGGCCATGGTCAACACGCACTGGGGCGGCGTCGCCGAGACCAACGCCTTCGGCACGCACGAGTTCCTCGACTTCTGCGCGCAGGCCGGCGCGGCGCCCTACATCTGCGGCAACGTCGGCAGCGGGACCGTGCGCGAGCTGCAGGAGTGGGTCGAGTACATCACGCACGACGGCCCCTCGGCGATGGCCGGCCTGCGGCGCGCCAACGGCCAGGAAGAGCCCTGGAAGCTACCCTACGTCGGCGTCGGCAACGAGAGCTGGGGCTGCGGCGGCCACATGCGCCCCGAATACTACGCCGACCTGTACCGCCGCTACGCGACCTACGTGCGCGACTTCAGCGGCAACAGGGTGTTCAAGATCGCCTGCGGCGCCGACCGCGACGACTACGCCTGGACCGACGCGCTGATGCGCGAGGCCGGTCGCTACATGGACGGCCTCAGCCTGCACTACTACACTGTCCCGGGCCCCGACTGGGGGCACAAAGGCTCCGCCACGGCCTTCGACGAGGGCGAGTGGTTCGCCGCGCTGCGCGCGTGCCTGTTCATGGACGAGCTCATCGCGAAGCACGGCGCGATCATGGACCACCACGACCCCGCGCGCCGGGTCGCGCTCGTCGTGGACGAGTGGGGCGCGTGGTACGATGTGGAGCCTGGTACGAACCCCGGCTTCCTCTATCAGCAGAACACCCTGCGCGACGCCCTGGTGGCCGGGCTCACGCTCAACATCTTCAACCGGCACGCGGGGAGGGTGCGCATGGCCAACCTCGCGCAGACCGTCAACGTGCTGCAGGCGCTGATCCTGACGGACGGCCCTGCCATGGTCACCACGCCGACCTACCACGTCTTCGACCTGTACAAGGCGCACCAGGGCGCCCTGGCGCTGCGCTGCGACGTCGAGTCCGAGCCCTACACGCTGGGCAAGGAGAGTATTCCGGGGGTCAACGCCTCGGCCTCGCGCAACGACGCCGGGCGGCTGAGCGTCACGCTCTGCAACACCGACCCGCACGAGGCAGCCGACGTGTCGTGCGCCGTGCGCGGCCTATCGCTCTCCCATGTCGAGGGCACGGCGCTGACGGCCGACGCCATGAACGCGCACAACACCTTCGAGCAGCCCGATAAGGTAACGCTCGCCGCGTTCGACGGCGCGCGCGTCACGCCGGACGGCCTGGACATCGCGCTGCCGCCGCGCAGTGTCGTGCTGTTGAGCGCGACGTGAGCTTATGCGATTTGCCCCGCCCGTGCGCCGTCGTGTCCAGGATAGAAGTAGTCGTCAAGGGCTATTTTCTGCGCGGTGGTGGCCGCGGGACTATGGGTGACTATTGGGAGCACCGGCTCTCGCTACATTACTAGCCGACAGACGGTCGCGCTCGCGTATAATTAGGAGGTCACATGCCGCTCGAGCGCATTCAGCCCCACGGACTACAGGACTCGCCCCTCTTCACGCATGTGATCAAAGCCGGGAACACAGTATACGTTGCCGGTCAGATCGCGGTGGACCACGACGGGCAGGTCGTGGGGCGCGGTGACGTCACGGCCCAGGCCACCCAGGTCTTCGAGAATCTACAGACAGCCCTGGCCGCCGCGGGGGCCGATGTGTCCCACCTCGTGAAGATGACGATCTACGCCACGGACGCGGGGTTCCGCGACCCAATCACGGACGTGCGCCGCCGGTATCTCGGCAGCCCAAACCCTGTGACGAGCACCTTTGTCGTGGTCGTGGGGTTGGCCCTGCCGGAGTTGTTGGTCGAGATCGACGCTATCGCCGTTCTTGATTAGTAGTGCGTCAAGGCAACTTCGAGCAGTTGCCAGTGCTGGATTGGGCGCGGCGCAACTGTCAAAACATCGGCTGACGGACTACTAGCGAGGCTCCGCCTCAGACCGACGAGACATGACGCGAAAACTTGACTCAATCGCACCATGTTTGCCCGTCGTAGGAGTCTAGCCTGTGCCCTGCGCGTAGCGCGCCGACCTTTTACGGCATCATGAAGAAATGCAGGGCAATGCGCTTCTTCGGGGCAGGGATCTACAGGTTGAGGGAAAGGATCGCGTGACATGCCGACAGAGAACGGGCGCAAAACGGCGCTAATCATCTGGGGCGGGTGGGACGGCCACGAGCCTAAGCAGGTGGCGGGAGTCTTCGCCGCCGGGCTGCGCGCCGCGCGTTTCGACGTCGAGGTCTCGCATACGCTCGACTCCTTGCTCGACCGAAAGATGCTAACCCAACTGGATTTGATCGTGCCGGTTTGGACCATGGGCGCGATCACCGAAGCGCAACTGGCCGGACTCGCGTACGCCGTCGAGAATGGCGTGGGTCTGGGCGGCTGCCACGGCGGCATGTGCGACGCCTTTCGCGACGCGCCTCTCTACCAGTTCCTGACCGGCGGGCAGTGGGTCGCCCACCCCGGCGACGACGGCGTGACCTACACCGTGCGCATCGCGGACGGCGCGCACGACATCACGCGCGATGCGCGCGACTTCGCGGTCACGACCGAACAGTACTACCTGCACGTCGACCCCGCCAACCATGTACTGGCCACGACGCGCTTCCCGCTCGTCGACGGACCCCACGCCGCCAACGGGCCGGTCGACATGCCCGTCGCGTGGACCCGTTTGTGGGGACGGGGGCGCGTCTTCTACTGCTCGCTCGGGCATCATGCCGCCGTCGTGCGGCAACCCGAAGTATTGAACCTGTGCATGCGCGGCCTGCTGTGGGCGGCGCAGACAAACGTAGTCGATAGTTAATTGGAGGACCATTGCAAGCACATGTGACGAGGCCCGTCGGCGTGGGCGTGATCGGCTGCGGCAACATCAGCGGCATCTATCTCAAGAACGCGCGACGGCTGGAGATTCTGGACGTGGTGGCCTGCGCCGACCTGGACCTGGAGCGCGCGAGGGCCAGGGCGGCCGAGTACGACGTGCCGCGCGCGTGCACCGTCGAGGAACTGCTGGCCGACCCGGCGGTGGAGATCGTGCTCAACCTGACGGTCCCCGCCGCGCACGGCGAGGTGGGACTATGGGCGCTCGACGCGGGCAAGAGCCTGTACAACGAGAAGCCGCTGGCGATCGCGCGCGAGGACGCCCGTCTGCTGGTGGAGCGCGCCCGGGCGCGCGGCCTGCTCCTGGGCGGCGCGCCGGACACGTTCCTGGGCGCGGGGCTGCAGACGTGCCGCTCACTCGTGGACGACGGGCTGATCGGCGCGCCGGTCGCCGCGACCGCGTTCATGCTGGGCCACGGCGCCGAGTCGTGGCACCCCGACCCCGCCTTCTTCTACAAGCCCGGGGCGGGTCCGATGCTCGACATGGGCCCCTACTACTTGACCGCGCTCGTCAACCTGCTCGGCCCGGTGCGGCGCGTCACCGGCTCCGCGCGCGCCTCGTTCCCCGAGCGCGCGATCACGAGCCAGCCCCACCACGGCGAGACCATCGTGGTGGAGGTCCCGACGCACATCGCGGGCGTGCTCGACTTCGCCTCCGGCCCGATCGGCACGATCGTGACCAGCTTCGACGTGTGGGCGTCGGAGACGCCGCGCCTCGAGGTCTACGGGAGCGCGGGTACGCTGAGCCTGCCCGACCCCAACACCTTTGGCGGGCCCGTGCGCCTGCGGCGGCCCGGGGAAGACAGGTGGAGCGAGGTACCCCTGACGCATGGCTACGCGACGAACAGCCGCGGCCTCGGCCTGGCCGACATGGCCTACGCCCTGCGCTCGGGCCGGCCGGTGCGGGCGAGCGGCTCCCTGACCTATCACGTGCTCGACATCATGCAGTCGTTCGAGCAGGCCTCGACCGAGGGTCGCCACGTCGAGTTGGACAGCACGTGTGAGCGACCCACGGCCCTGCCGCGGGACCTGCCGGAAGGGACATTGGACGCCTAATGGTATTTCAGAGGACGTTGTTTGCAGCGGCCCAACGCTTGCGACTGCCTTCCTGCAAGCTGGACTCTTGATGGCAAACCAGGCCGGCTGCGGTCGGGTGGGCGTTAGGCTGGGCGCGTCACGTCAAAGGAACCCTCTGATCCTGCACTAATTACAGTGTCTGAACGGCCTTGCGGCTCACGGGATGACGATCGCGCGCCTCTATGTTGACGCTGAGAGTGTCGGTGCGCAGCAGCTGTACGACAGCATCGGTTTCCAGTCGACAAAGGAGCACCGCCGGTATCAGAAGCCTCTTGTGTTGCCGGTGCAGGATGCGGCTATCCCGTAGATCGACATCGACGACGGCATCGTCTTTGCGATCGATGACGTGACGGGCTCCCTGATCGACCCCGAACTGGCCGCCGCGGCCGCCGCGCTCCGGCCCGACGACCAGCAGAGAAGGTCTATGTGTCGTCTTCGTGCGTGGCGCGCTCCCTTACACCGAGCCTGACGCCGGTGGGGCGCGCCTCGCTCGACGCGTCCGCGCCGGTCCTGGCACGCCCTCAGTCGTGGCTGGTGTCGATGACGCAGAAGCGGTTCCCCTCGGGATCGGCGAGGACCACGAAGTCGGGGTGGTCAGGGTAGAGGTCCCAGTCGACGCGCGCGGCGCCGAGGGCCACCAGCCGCTCGACCTCGGCGGCTTGATCGGCCGCATCGCCCGCGTACAGGTCGAGGTGGACACGCGGATGCTCCTGCACGGGCGTTTCGCTGAGGCCGAGCGCCAGAGAGGCGCCCATACCGTCGGCTGGCACGAGCACCGTCCAGGTCGGGTCGTCCTCAACCATGCCCTCGCGCGGGACATAGTGCAGTGCCCGAGTCCAGAAGTCCGCGGCTCGCCGCACGTCGGCGACGCCCAGCACGACCGTTCCAATCTTCAGCATGCGTCACTGGCCTCCTTCACCGTGGTCTTGCTCGCGATGGTATGCGCGAGTTCCGTCTCAAACCTCTGGCGTGATGCGCATCCACGCAGCTACGCCTACCCTACCTCAGCTGGCGCTTCCTGCACGGCGCGGACCGCCGAGAGCAGGACCCACAGACCCGCGGCTATCACCCCAAGCGCGCCGACGAGCAGCGTTAGTGGTAACCCAATCGCCGTACCGAGGACCCCGCCGAGGAGCGCGCCGAAGGGCCGGATGCCCGTGGTCAGGAAGGAGAAGCAGGCGTTGACGCGCCCCTGCACGCGCGCCGGCGTGAGCGCCTGCCGCAGACTCGCTTGATTACTACCGGAGAGCGTCAGCCCGACGCCGCTCAGGGCCTGTCCCACGAACACCAGCGGGAGCGCCACCGGTCGAAGCGCGCTGGCCAGCGGCAAACACAATCCGCCGAGCCCCGCGACGAGGAGCGCCAGCCCAATGGATGGCCCGAGGCCGAGGCGGCGCGCGGCCCAGCCAGTGAGCGCCGCGCCGGCGAGTCCGCTCGCGCTCCACACGACGAAGACCGCACCAAGGAGGGCCGGGGCGAGACCCAGATCGCGCGTGAGGTAGAGCACGAGCGCGGCCAGCGCCAGGCCGGCGGCGACCTCGTAGACGCTCCAACTCGCGGTGAGCGCGCGCAGCACCGGTTGTCGGGCCACCACGCGGAATCCCTCACCGATCTCGGCGCGTAGAGACCCGCGCGCAATACGTGGCCGTGGGGGTGGTTCCGACGCGCGGACGAGGGCGATGAACGCCGCGGAGACCAGATACGAGATCGCGTCGACGAGGATGGCCGCGGGAGCGGTGAGGAGTTGTACCAGCGCGCCGCCCAGCCCCGGGCCGGCTACTTGCCCCGTCGAGGCGCTCATCGCGAGCTTGCCGTTCCCCTCGACAAGCCGGTCGCGCCCGACGACCGCCGAGAGGAACGACTGATAGGCGAGGCCGAAGACGAGGTTGAGGGCGCCGACAAGGAAGCCCACGATGTACAACTGCCCCATGGTCAGCAGGCCCGGGAGGGCGGACACGGGGATCGATGCGAGGAGGACGGCGCGCCCGAGGTCCGCCGCGATGAGGAGGGGGCGGCGGCGCAGCCGATCCACCCACACGCCGGCGACCAGGCTGAACAAGACATAGGGCGCGAGCCCGACCGCGCCCAGGAGGCCCATCTGCAGCGGCGTCGCCTTGAGGAGCAAGGCGGCGGTGAGCGGCAGGGCGAGGGATGTCACCTCCGTGCCGAAGATCGAGACCGCCTGTCCCGCCCACAGTTTCATGAAGTCCGGGCTCCCCCAGAGACCACCGCGCCGCCAGCGTATCCGCACTACGCCCCCCAATCCAGACAGAGGAACTGGTAAACGAACTGAAAGAGTATCGTGGCCCCGTCGTGCGGGGTACCCGCGCCGGTAGGCAGGGTGTGATGAACGTCCGAGGAGCGGCGCTAGCGGCTTTTCGAGCGTACGGGGAAAGGACATCGAGTAGCTCCAGCATACGATAACAGACCTGCCAACAGTCTGTCAGCCTTTGGGACGAACGATACAAACGACTTGGATCAATTGGCGAGCGCGTCGTCGCGGTGGCCGCATAAGTCCCCTTCTTGGGAATGGGCTACGCGCACCCGCCCGGCCAGTGAGCGCACGGCGCGTCCGCGTCCGTTTAGTGGCGTAATTCTTGCGATGGTTGCGTAGCTACTAACTGCGCTATGAGCGAAGGATGGATAAGCAGCGTGAGCGGGATGCGCGAGGAGGCCGGGGAGGCTATCGATACGAGCGCCGCGGTCACGCCGCCGATCGACCCGACGGGAGTGCCCAACCTGGATCTCGTGCTCGGCGGCGGTCTGCCGCGTGGCGCCCTCGTGCTCGTGGTGGGGCCTCCGGGCAGCGGCAAAACGACCCTGGCCAATCAGATGGCCTTCAACGCGGCGCGCGAAGGCCGGCGCGCCCTGATCCTCACCGCGCTCTCCGAGCCCACCAACAAGCTGGTGGCGCACCTGCGCTCCTTCTCGTTCTTCGACGAGGAGCTCATCGGCGACTCTATCCAGGTGCTGAGCCTGCAGCAGTTCCTGCCGGGCGGGCTCGAGGCCACCGCTGACGAGGTCGTTACGCTGGCCCGGCGCAATCGGGCCAGCTTCGTGATGATCGACGGCTTCCGGGGCATCCGCGGCGCAGACACCAACCCGCAGGCGGCGCGCCAGTTCCTCTACGACATCGGGACGGCGCTCAGCGTCCAGGGGGCCACGACCCTCATCACCAGCGAGGCCCAGCCCCGCGACGCGTCGCTCTTCCCCGAGGCGACGACGGCCGACGTGCTAATCGGCCTGCACTATCACCTGGACGGGCTGCGGCAGCGGCGGATGATCGAGGCGATCAAGGCGCGCGGCGCCGCCCCCCTGGGCGGCCTGCACAGTGTGGCGCTCACGTCCGGCGGCGCTGTGGTGTACCCGCGACTAGAGGCGCGGGTCGCTCGCCAGGGTGACGACGCGGCCGAACCGGGCGCGGGAAATGGCGACGGCGACGGCGACTGGCGGGTCCCGGGAGATGGTCCGGCAGGGCGAGCGCCCGCTCCCCCATCCCACGGTGGACAGCCCATCGCCCCCGCTCAGACGAACCGTGTCCTGTTCGGCCTGCCCGAGCTCGACGGTCTCCTGGGTGGCGGCTTGACGCGCGAGACGAGTACGCTTGTGATGGGCAGCCTCGGCACCGGCAAGACGCTGCTCGCGCTCCACCTGGCCGCCGCCACTATCGAGGCGGGCGAGCCCGTCGCGATGCTTGGCTTCCGCGAGAACCGTCGCCAACTCACGCAGGCCGCCGAACCTTTCGACCTCGGCGCGCGCATCCACGCCGGGCTGGCCCCGGGAGGCGGGCTCACCCTGCTGCGCCGCGCCCCCGTCGAGCTCGACGCCGACGTCGTTTCCGACGCGCTCATCGCCACGCTCGACCGCACGGGCGCGCGCACGCTCATCGTCGATTCGATCACGGAACTGGAGCGCGCCGCGGCGCGTAGCGGGGACGCCGGGCGCGTCGATGACTATCTGGCCGCGCTGATCGAGGCGCTGCGGGTCCGGGGGATCACCTCCCTGTTCGTCAAGGAGACGCGCCGCCTGGTGGCCGCGGACATCGATGTGTCCGCGGACGCGATCGCGGTGCTGGCCGAGAACGTGTTGCTGCTCCAGCAGGTGACCTACCGTGAGCGCCTCCATCGCGTGCTCTCGGTGCTCAAGATGCGCTTCTCAGCCCACGACATGCTGCTCCGCGAGTTCAGCATCGCGCCCCCGGCGGGTATCCGTGTGCTGGCGCCGTTCGAGAGCGCGACCGGCGTACTCTCGGGGATAGCGCGCCAGCAGGGCGAGCCCGTGCCCGCCGTGCCCGCCGTGGCCGGGCAGGATGTCCCCCCATCAAGCGTGGCGACCCTATGAGATGGCTATGATCACGCAACGGGAGGCCCCGTTGGTCCTCATCGCCGAGGACGAAGAGCCGATCGCCGAGGTCGTGGCCACGGTCGTGGAGGACGCTGGCTACGCGACCGTAGTGGCCACCCACGGGCGGCAGGCGCTCGAGCTGGCGCGCGAGCAACACCCGGCCCTGCTCATCACAGACCTAATGATGCCCTACCTCTCGGGCGCCGAGTTGATCGCGGCCCTGCGCGCGGAGGCCGAGGCCCGCGGCGAGGTCGCTATACCGATCATCTTGATGACCGCCGCGAGCCTGTCGCTGGCGCGCGCCGCCGGCGCCGACGCCGTGCTGCGCAAGCCCTTCGACCTCACCCAACTCGAGGCGTTGCTCGAACGCTTCCTGGGAGGAGTGGCGAGTAGCTAGAGAAATGCGCCACGCGCCACGCGCCACTCCTCACTCAAAGGATGTACTTGCTCAGGTCGTCGTTGGCGACGATGCTGGCCACGCGCCCGCGCACGTAGTCGCGGTCGATCACGACTGTTTCGCCTTTGTGCGCGCTGGCCTCGAAGCTCAAATCCTCCAGCACCCGCTCCATGATGGTGTGCAGGCGCCGCGCCCCGATGTTCTCGGCGCGCTCGTTGAGGTCGGTCGCCACGGACGCCATCTCGTCGAGCCCGTCGTCGGCGAAGCGCAGCGTCACGTCCTCGACCTGCAACAACAACTCATACTGCTTGGTCAGGGCGTTGTCCGGCTGCGCCAGGATGCGCTTGAAGTCCGCCCGCGTGAGCGGCTCGAGCTCGACGCGCAAGGGGAAGCGGCCCTGCAACTCGGGGATGAGGTCGCTCGGCTTGACGCGGTGGAACGCGCCCGCGCCGATGAAGAGCACGTGGTCGGTCTTGACCGGGCCGTAGCGCGTGTTGACGGTCGAGCCTTCGACGATCGGCAGCAGGTCGCGCTGCACACCCTCGCCCGACACGTCGGGGCCCGTGTCGTTGCCGCGCCCCGCGATCTTGTCGATCTCGTCGAGGAACACGATGCCGCCCTGTTCGACCTTGTCGATGGCCGTGTCGACCACGTTGTCCCAGTCGACGAGCTTGGTGGCCTCCTCCTGTACCAGGATGCGCCGCGCCTCGCGCACCGAGACCTGGCGCGAGCGCTTGCGCGACGCCTGCAGGTTCATCAGGAAGTCCTGCAGGGTGTCGTTGATGTCGTCGGAGCTCATGCCGCTGACGAACTCCATGGCCGAGGACATGTTCTCTTCGCTCTCGATCTCGATCTCGACCACCTGCTCCTCGAGCTTCTGGTCGGCCAGCATCTTGGCCACCGCCCGGCGACGCCGCCGCTGCTGCGCCTGCTCGCCGCGCTGCTTGCGCGGGGCCGCCGCCCCTTCCTCGCCGCCAGGCGTCCCCTCCTCGCCTTTCTCGTCAAGCGCCTTCACGAGTACGGAGACGAGGCGGTCGTTGGCGGCCGCCTCGGCCTTCTCGCGCACCTCGTCCATGCGCCGGTCGTGCACCATGCTCACTGAGTTCTCCACGAGGTCGCGCACGATCGACTCGACGTCACGGCCGACGTAGCCGACCTCGGTGAACTTGGTCGCCTCGACCTTGATGAACGGCGCGTCGGCTAGCTTGGCGAGGCGGCGCGCCACCTCGGTCTTGCCCACCCCCGTCGGGCCGATCATGAGGATGTTCTTGGGCGTGATCTCGCCGCGCAGATCCTCCGGCACGTGCTGCCGGCGGTAGCGGTTGCGCAGCGCGACGGCCACGGCGCGCTTGGCCTTTGTCTGACCCACGATGTAGCGGTCCAGCTCCCGCACGGTCTGCTCGGGGGTCAGGGCTTCAAGATTCACATCGCTCATTTGGATTATCCTCAAATCGTTTCCAACACCACATCAGTGTTGGTGTAGATGCACATGTCGCTCGCGATGCGCATCGCGGCGAGCGCGATCTCGCGTGCCTCCATCTCGGTGTGCCGCAGCAGCGCCGTGGCCGCCGCGCGGGCGTACACGCCGCCCGAGCCGATCGCGGCAACGTTCTCGTCGGGCTCGATGACGTCCCCGTTGCCGTGGATGACGAGTATCTCGTCGCCGCTGACCACGAGCAACTCCGCCTCCAGCTGGCGCAGGAAGCGGTCGC
>JAABUO010006720.1_pt1 | contig 13167 bp, 13 predicted proteins | sample 5559291 | NCBI WGS metagenome assembly JAABUO01 (sample SAMN10711878, study PRJNA513372) | rock metagenome | isolation source: Antarctica rocks | place: Antarctica: Victoria Land, Finger Mt sud
GGCAGGGCGCCTGCGCTGCTCGCGCAGTGGCGACGAGATTTGCGCCGCCTGGGGCTGGTCGGCAGGCAGGCGGCGCGGCCGCCCATGGGTCGACAGCCAGTTTTGGCGACCGGCGGCGACTGACGCGTGCCGCGGGCGCGTGTAGGTGGACAGCGCGATGACGGTCGTGCGCGAGATGCTGGCGGGCAAGAGCCTGGGCGACGCGCTCGTGGCGTCGCGCCAGGTCGCGGCGAGCGAGTACCAGTTCCAGTACGTCAAGGCGCGCAGCGACTACCTGCAGCAGGCGCGCGCCCGCCCGGCGCTGCACACCTGTCTGGGCTGGCAGCCTGCGCCAGGGCTGCTGCTGCGGTTGCCACTTTGGCTGCCTTATGACATCGGTTTTGCTTGCAGTTGTGCCGCCTCCAATCAGACATTTCACGAGATTTTCTTTGTCACCCTGAGGCGCGCGGGCTGTGCGCAGGTGGAGGACGCGATCGCGTTCTTGAAGGCTGCCGGCATCACAGGCGCGGCGCGCGCGGCGGTCGCCACGCTGCTCGGCAGCGTGCGCGAGGCGCACAAGACGCCGCCCGCACTGGAGTTCCGCTCGGAGGCCGTCATCAGCAAGGTCAGCGATGCGTGGGGCATGCTGGTCGTTCAGCCGCCAGGTGCGGCCGCGCCGCCCCCGCACTAGGGGCGCGGCCGTTGCGCAAGCGCACTGCGCCTTGAATCCTGCACCGCGCACGCACTTCGCCGTGATTGCTCTGTTGAACAGGTGAGTGAGCGGGCGGGTGGGCGTGCGGGAGTGTGACGCGTGACAGTTGCGCGGCCAGAGGAGCGCCTGTCCTGACCGCTTTTGTCCTGTGCCCACCCGGCCAAGTGCTCGCTGTGGGTGTCCAGACCTGACCTGCTAGCAAGCGACGCGATCCAGAGAGGAACTTTGCGCTCTGCATATGACGACAGGGACTCCGATCGCGCGCCTGTGCTGCGCCCCGCGCACCTGCGCCCGGCCGATTGACCCGACCCTGATCCTGCGTCGCGGCGCGCAGTGACCAAGCTGGTGGAGACCGTGCAGCCGACCGTGGACTTTTCTTACCACAAGTACTGCCAGGCGCACGACGTGGTCGTGGCCTCGGAGGCCTACAACCGCGCGCTCGAGACCGCGTCCGCCATCATCCACAAGGCGCGCGCCCGGCCGCCCGACGCGTGCGGTTGCTGTGAGTCCTGTCACGCAACCGCACGGTGCCTGCCGAGCGCTGCCCTTCGTGTGCAGCTATTTGTTGCGCACGTCGCATGGGGCTTCCTGCAGCATACGGTTGGCGAGCGGCTGTGTATGGTTGACATATGTTGAACATGCTTCTGTTATGGGCACAAGGTAGAGGCTCATTCTGTAAGCACTGTCCCCCTAAGCGGGGCGGCTGCGCGGGCAGGTGACCGGGTCGCTGGTGTACCGCGTGGCGGCCAGCAAGCTGTACCCCGTCATCTCGCCCTACGCGGACCCCGCGCTGGCCAAGGTCACACACTCGGCGCTGTACGCGTCGGTGGTGGACCACCTCAAGCCCGTGCCCGCCGCGCCCGGCTCGCCGGACGGCCGGCACCACCACTTCCTGTCCTGCGCGCAGTGCTGAGCGCGGCGCGGGCCGCGGGCCGCCGCGGGCGTGCAGCCGTCAGCGCGGACTGGTCGCGCGCGCGCCCGATGCAGAGTCTTTCTGCCCGGCTGGCGCTCTGGGAGCGCCGGCGCGCCCGGCAGCAGGCTGCGCCTGCGCGCTGGGGCCGGAGCGCACGCCCGCGCGCGTTGGGCCGAGCCACATGCAAGCGCTCGGCCCGCGTGGGAAGCGCACAGTTCAGGGCGAGGTCAGAGGCGGCTGGGGCGCGGCGTCTGCCGCGGGGCTGCGCAGCAGCGCCGGGCGTCGCCCAACAGCGAAGAGCGCGGCAAGCGCGTGGCGGTGTCGCATGGGGCGGGAGGGTGCGGGAGGCGTTTCGCGCGCTCAGCGTGCATGAGAGAGCGAGCGAGTGAGCGGCGGTGAGCCAGGGTGCAGCCGCGTGTATATCTGGGAGAGTGCGCCTGTACAGTTGCGCACGCGGGGGAGGGCGGGGCTGGGGGGCCCCCGCGCGCCGAGCAGCGGCCACACGAGTGCGGGAGATTTGCGGGCGGGCCGGCCCGGTTTTTTCGTGAGTGCGCGTGCGGCGCTATCGCAGTGCGGGCGCCGCGCAGAGTGGGAGCGGATGGGCGGCCTTGTGCGCTTGCGCCACGGCGCGCGCAGGCGTGCCGCCAGAAAGGGCTGTATATAACAAGCTTTAGGCTGGCACGCTGACACATTCTTGGCTGGCGAGCGCACTGGGCTGGCGGTGGGGGCCGGGCAGTGCGCCGATGGGGTCGCAGCGCCCCAAGACAGGCCGGGGTCCCCGCCCGAGGGTTCATCTGAGTGGAAGAGCGTGACAGACCCAGCGCGGATGGACAGCGTTGGTCACGCCCTCGGCTTGCTGGGCGCGTGGCCGGAGCGCGCGCATTGGTGGCTTCGCGCCGCGCGTGTGTACATGTGAGGTGTGCGCCACCCAGAGACCGGGGCCGCTCAGATGAGTCCGTTAAAGCCCCTTGCTGGACTGAGACGCCAAGTTTTGCAGCGCGCACAGGCCCGGCGGGCTGGTGTGCCGGCGGGCGCCGTGGCGGGCCTTCAGGCCCGCCCCAAAAAAACTTTACAACCCCACGCCCCGCAACCGATGCAATGACGCCAGCCGGGGAATGACATGTGGCTTCAAGAAACGAGGCGGGCGCCCGCGCCTGCCTGTTGGCGCGCGCGCAGGACACCACCGGGTGGGGCCTGCCGCCCCTGGCGTGGTCCTGGCGTCAGGGTGCGGCCGGCGGGCCAGAAGTGCCGCGAGAGAGAGTTTTGCAGCACTGCTTTTCCGCTCGGCACAACCCCCGATAGTAGATGCCTCGTTTTTGGGATGGGGCCATCTGTCGCCAGAGTGGCCCGCCATTCGCCACTTCCGGTGTGCTGTCCGCGCGGGACACAGCTTCGTGGTTTGCTTCGCCTTGCCGGTAGGTGCGCGCCTGTTGTATTGCTTTGGGGGCAGGAGGGCTAACTGTGGCCAGCAGGGAATACCGGACGCCCTGCAAGATCACAAGGACTGGAGTGGGGAGCGGCCGGGGTGTGGAGGCGCAGGCGTCTTCTGGGCCCGGCCCACAGATTGCTTCCGTCGTGTGTGTTGCTGCTGCAATCTGCCGCCTTTGCCGGCATGGGCAAGTCAGCATGCGGCGTGTGTGCCCTGTGTTTCTTTTGCCGGGAGACGGGGCAGCATGGTCTGCGGGGGGCTGGGCATGGGCGCTGGGGCCGCCCGCTCCTACCTTGGTATAACCCATACGTGCCCGCTTGCAATTCTTTTCCTACGCCCCTGCGCTGGGCTGCGAGCGCTGACGCGGTGCAACCCCCCTGCTGCCGCGTGCGCGGGTGTGCCAAACCTCGCACGTGAAGGGTGCATGCGCACTTACCGTTGGGTCCGGTGTCGGTCGTGTAACGGGCGCCTTGTTGCTGTCACTGCCACCTGGGTACTGCAACGCCCGAGCCTGCTCACTGCTCACACTTAACATATTTACAGGCAGGAAGAAATGCAAGCAGGCTCAGGTCAGCTATCTTGACATGCGCTCAGGTTTAAACGCGTCCCACCCAAGTCGACAGCCTGATACATGGTGTGCCAACTAAAGCTCAGGTGCAAGAAGCCATCAGGTTCAAGGAGCCACACAGCCTGCTCCTGCATGTGAGTGCGGTCGCATCACTAACTGTGAGTGTTTCTGCATGCCAGGAAACACACACACAGATTGCGCAAAGAAAGCACACACACCTACAAGCTCTCCGGCTTTGAAGGTCTACGCATTGCCCGCGCATCCCCATCCCATTGCATTGGACTTCACCAAAGCACAGACTGACTCTCTGTGCCACAGACCACACTCTGATGGGGAGCATAGCCCTGGGCTTGTGGGGTCCGGGGGAACCCCGCTGCATGGCCATGCTATGCGGCCCAGCGTGCCCCGCACGGCACAGCAGGTCCATGTTCGCTGGCAGAGCCCTGCAAGCCTGCAGACCCTGGCAGGGTCGGCGGCACAGGGCAGGACGGCCGGGTGCAGGCGCGCAGCTCGCGCCCTGCACCCGGCGTGAAACAACCCTCTGCGTTGGCAGAAGCCGACACGGCGCAAGCTGGCCATGCACATGACAAGCCCGACGTGGTCGGAGAGCGCCTCTTGACTTGCCGCGTCCGCAGCGCTGCGACCCCAGGCTCAGGCTGCTGTCGAGCTCGTGCGCGGTTGCCCGCCAGGGTATCCCATGACCTATGAAACCCTTCGCAGCCCTGAATCCCCAGCTCATGCTGCTGGCGAGCTCATGCGCGGTTGCCCGCCGGGGCCATATCCCATGATGTGCGAACTGCTTCGACCGACCTCCGCCCGTCAGGCAGGCCCTGCGTGGACGCGAGCGAGTGTGCCTGGTCCAGCGGCGGCAGCGCGGTGGACGCGATCGAGGCGGCCGGGTCCAGGCTGCCCGGCGAGGGCGCGGGGCCCTTGGACTCCACGCGCCGGCCGAGCGCGTTCACGGACGCGCCCTCGTGCGTCAGCTTGAAGAAGGGCGCCTGCAGCGCCTCTGCGCCCGTGAGGCCGCAGTTGGTCGGGTTGAACCATGCGCGCAGCCTGCGCGCGCGTGCGCGCGCCTGCGTCAGGCGCCCGCGCCGCCTGTTAGACTGACGAATGAGAGCAGCCCCTGCCAAACCTAACCCTACCCTCAATGCAGGCAGCTCCAGCCCACGCGCGCCCAGACTGCAGCATCGTCAGCGGCGCACGCGCGGCCCGGCCTCCCGCGCCCGCGCGCGCGGCCGCCCGGACGGAGGGTGCGCGCGCTGCGCGCATGCATGCGCTGGAGCGCTGCTGCGCGCTGCCGCGCACACCACGCAGCGCAGCAGCGGAGGGATGCCGGTCATCAGCCCAAGCACCTGCACACCGCCGCACACGGGCGCCCGCCGGCGGGCAGCCGAGGCGCGACCCGGCCGCGGGGGGGCGCGCCGGATGCCGCGGATGCGCAGGAAGTGCATGGTGCCGTCGTGCCGCTCGAACAGCCCGCACAGCGCCGGCTTGTCAGGCCTGCCGCGCACGCGCGCGCCCGCGTCAGCGGCGCCGCGGCGCTCACAACGCAACCCGGGCTGGAGTAGCAAGCGTGCCAAAGCACCCTGGACAGGCGTGCCGGGCACGCGCAATCCCAAGCCGCTGTGTTGCTACGACCACACTGGCAGCTGGCCGGCCTGACCCTGCGCGGCTCTGCATACAGAGCCCCTGGCGAGCGGGTCGGCCCCGGCGCCGCGCGGCCGCGCACCGCAGCAGCCCGCCCGGCTTGGCGGCGGGCGTGGTCGTGAAATAGGCCTTGAGCCGCACGCCGGTCACGTGGTGGATCAGCGACAGCAGCAGTCGGACCGCGAACTCGTCGCTCGCCATCCACACCTTGCCGTCCAGGTACCTGCGGCGACGCCCGGGGGCCGCTCAAAAAAGCCCACACCCTAACCTCGCGCAGGCCTCATCCCGGACCAGCGCGCAGCGCTACAGGCTCAGACGGGTGCAGGGGGCAGGGCAGGGTGCGGGTGCTGGTCCCCAGTGCAGGAGCGCGGCTCGCGGTGTGTCAGGGCCCCGGAGGCAGGCGCACGCCGTCGCGCCACCCTCTGTCAGTGCACGGCAGCGATGCACGCGCGCCGCTGCTGGACGCCGCTACGCCACGCTGCAGCGCAGCGCGCGCGCGGCGGCGGGCGCCGCACCGGCAGAGGTCCCACAGCATGTGGTACACGTCGCTCTTGTGCCGCCAGAAGAAGCGGTACGACCGCTCCAGCGCCGACACCTGCGCGCGCGCGCGCGCCCGTCAGCCCGCGGCCCGCCCGCCCTCCCCGCTCGGTGGCAGACTGCCGCGCGGCTGTGCTACCGCTGTAGCAACTAGCCTGCCGCCCGTCCCGGCCGTGGCGCACGGTCCGAGGACCTCCGAGCGGCTGTTGCCGCAGTGGCGTTTAGCCCGCCGCCCACCCCGGCCGCGGCGCCCGCATCCGGGGCCGCGCCGCGCGGCGCGTGGGGGCCGCACCTTGGGGATCGCGCGGACATTGGCCAGGCTGTCAGGCAGCGGCTGGTCCCGGCGCGTGCGGCGCTCGCTGCCGCGCAGCCGCTGGCCGCCCCGACCGCGCGACTCCTCGCTCTTCACCGCGCGGTGGCCGGTGCCGCCGCCGGCCGACGTGCCCACGCGCCCGGCCGCATACAGTTCCTGCGCGACACTGCCGCGTCTGACGCAGCGGCAAAGCAGGCCGGGCGCATTGATGGAAGCTGGCGCCCGCCGCGCGCCCCTCACAGACCCGGGACCGCCGGTGCCCGGAGGCGGCCATGTGCGCGGGCAGGCGACACGCCCAGAGCACGTCGCCTGCTGCAAGCAGTGCTGAGACAGGTGGCGCCAGCGCTGTCATGCGGACCATGATCAGGATAGGGTTAGGGTTAGGGCAGGTGCGGGCCGAGCGGGCGCGCGCACGCTGAAGTCGGCCAGGCCAAAGTCGATGATGCGGAAGCGGTTGAGCCTGGCGCGCGCGCGGACGGCCGTCAGCGCCGCCCTGCACAGACGCTCATCAGCAGCACGCCCGCGCCCCGCGCGCCCGGGCGCGGCGGCCGCCTCCCGCGAGCCGCCGGCGGGCTGGAGACCTCGGCGCGCGCTCGCGCGAGCAGGGGCCCGGCCTGCAGGGCCAGCCACGCCCCTGCAAGGGTGCGCGCGCGCGGCGCGCGCGCACACGGGGGGGGGGGGGGGGCGCTTGGGGCGCGCTCCGCGCCGCGGGCGCACCCGGTCACGCCGTCGACCTCCATGACGTTGTCGATGCGCAGGTCGGCGTGGTGGAAGCCTGCCCCGGGCGCGCGCGCGGTCAGCACGCGCAGCCCAGCAGCGGACAGCAGCCGCATGGGATGGGATGGGAGGCACTCTCCCCCGACGCCGCGCGCGCCCGCACGTGCAAGAGCCTGCACGGCGCGCGCGGCGGCACGCAGGCCCTGCCCCGCCCCGACCAGGCTGACGGGGCGACCCGGGCCGGCGGCGCGGCGGCGGGGGCGGCACCCACGCGGCGCTGCCCGACGTCGAGCGCGGTGAAAACGTTGAAGAGCAGGTCGCGCAGGTAGCCGATGTCGTGGAAGTTCTTGGCGCCGACCACCTTGGCCGGCGAGCGGCCGTTCAGGCGCTCCAGCAGCATGCCTGCGCCGCGCGCGCGTCCCGCGGTGTCGCGCGCGGACGACGGACCGCCCGCGGAGCGCGGCAGCCTCCTGCTTGCACGGCGCGCGGCCGGCGCCTGCTGCACCCCCGCAGCGCCGCACCCGCACTGCTTCTACTCAGCAGCAGGTGTCAATAGAACTATAGGGTATGATATAGGGTACAATGCAGGGCATGGCGGGCCGCGCGCCCTGGAAGTGGCCGTTGGCCATGACGACGCCGCGGCCGGTGCCCATGTAGCCCGGCAGCGCCTTGGCCGGGTCCAGCAGCGAGTTGACGCGCCGGCCGACCTCCCACTCGCGCCGCACCTTGACCAGCAGCGCGTAGCGGTGCTTGGCCTGCGCGGCATAGGGTAGGATAGGGTTAGGGCAGCTCCCCTCGGCGCGGGCGCGCAGCCCCCCTCGGCGCAGGCCGCGGGCCGCGGGCCGCGGGCGGATCAGCGCGTCTGTTTCAGGCCGGCGGGCCGGCGCGGCGCCGCCGCCTGGCATGCATGCACTGCGGCCGGCCGCCGCCGGCTGGGCCTGCGCGCCGCGCTGCCGCGGGCGGCCCCAGACCACGCCCAGCCCCCGCAAGACAGCGAAAATGTGCGAGCCCAAGCTCCTGGCGCGGCGCGGGGCGCGGCGCGCCTTGAGCACGTGCTTCTCGTCCTTGTTGCCGTTCTCGTCCACGAGGAAGTACACGCCGCCCTGGCGCCCCCGCAGCGCGCGCAATCTCGGCCGCCGGCTGTGCAGCACGCTCGCGGCCTGCCGGCCGCCTCTGCCGCCGGCGCCGGGCGCTGCTCCAGCACCGGGAGCCTCGGCGACAGGCCGGGCTGGCAGCGCGCGGCGCACGCAGGCCCTGTCGGGGCTGGCGCAGGACGCCGGCAGCGCGAGCGGCTCTTGCTGTTGCAGGCACGCGCTCCCCGAGCTCGCAAGCGGCGCGAGAGGGGCGGCCGTTGTCGTGCTGGGCAGCCGGGCATCCAAGCCTGCTGAGCGAGAGCGGAGCTGCCGCGCTGCTGAGCCCGGCCGCGCGGCAGCCATGGCGGCAGTCCGCCCGGCGTCCAGGGCCTGAGCGGATGCTGCGGGCCGGGGAGCGGCGCGCGCGCGCGCGCCTGCAGGCCGGTGCCGAGCGCCTCGCCGATCACCCACCCCTTACCGACGGCGGTGCCCTTCTTCGCGCGGAAGCTGTCGGGCACCTCGATGATCACCGGCTCCGTGTCAGCCACCGGGTTCAGCGCTGCTTGCTTGCCCGCGTTCGCCTGCTTGGCGCCGTCCGGCCCGCTCGTGTGCAGCGCCTGCAGGCCCGGCCCCGGCGGCGGCCGGTGCGGCGGCGGCGCGGCGGCGCCGCGCTGCGGCACGACCGCGGCCATCGCGCTGCTGGCGCGCGCGGGCGCGCGCGCCTGCGAGAGCTCAGGTGCTGGGTCTGCAGGCGGCCGCTGTGCTCAAGCGCAGTGATGGCGCAAAAGTTGTGCTGTGCACGGGCAACAAGAGCTTGGCTGATTGCAGGCCTGGAACAGGTTGCAGAAGCAGGTAAGCCGGCTGTAGCGGGCTTGCAGACAAGGCCGTGTGCAGTGCAGTGTGGCCGCTGAGTGCAAAAGTTCGAAAAAATTAAGAGAGAGGATGTTCTGAGTCAGTGCAAACTGGCTGTTTGATGTCAACCTGTAGGTCTTTATTATGAACTCATTAAGACAGGCCACACCGGAGGATGACCCTGCTGTGGCGGCAGCGGCGCTGTAATGGCAAGACCAGCCGCTGAGTGAGTCACTTGCCTCTCATGGCACCCAATCCTCGGATGGCCTGGCCAACGCGCGCGCCGCGCCACTCGGGGTATGGGGCACTCCTTGCTGACCTGTGAGGTGGGCGGTGGGGCTTGGGCTGGGCCGCGCACACGCCCAGGATCAACGTGCCGCCAGTGAAACACCAGCCTGCCTTCTACAACGTTCGCCGGCGCATCCCTGTGCGGCCTGGTTTCGCATGACTACCAACACGTGCGGAGACCTACAGGCAGGGCGAGGAAGAGGAGGTTCGAGAGGCCACCTACCAAAGGGGCAAGAGACAGCATCCACAGTTACATCGCTTCCCCTTGCGTATTATTAGTTACAACCCACGCGGGCACAAGGACGGGTGCCTTCCTTAGGCGCTCTGCACAGCCTACCAGCACGCTCGCTCAGGCGCAGCAACGAGCGCTACGTCTGCCCTCCTGCTCTTTGCAGCCCTGCATAGCCCTGCATACAGCCTTAGCTCCCTCACCCTTATTACCTGAGGCTTCCTGCGCCCAGCTCAGGTCCACGGTTGTCAGCGGGCGGGGCACTGGCAAGGCTGCCACATTGGTCCAGTCACTGCGGTGCGGAGGCGAGGCGACCTGAAGAAGACTGCTGTGACAAGACAAACAGGCCTCATCTGGGCACCGCATACTCTGGTCCCATAGGCAGTGATCCCGGAGTAGAGCAAGAAGCGCCGGAGCAGCTCGGAGCCGGGACTGCGCTGATATGTTGGTCACAAGCGCTAGGGCTGGCCCGTGACACAACACTGAAGAGTGACATGGTCTCACTACACATGCTTTCACGCGTCTGCTGAGAAAACTCTCTTAGGTCAGGGTGGTCTGCAGTTTTCGCGGTGAGCGCGGCCGCACGCTTGACCTTTTGAGTGTGCGCACCGTGAGAGCGGCCCGCTACAGCAGCAAGCACCCGGCGCACTCGAGGATTCTTGCATCTCGTTGGCCAGCAGGGCACAACAAGTTTGTCCTGTTGCAGCTAGAGAGGCTGGCGTGCCCGGCGCAGGTACGGCGCCAGGCCGCTTGGCGGTTATGTGTGTGTATGACTCATATACACATATAATATGAGGGAGGTCACACCAGTGGTGCCGCTTTGCTGTGGTGCAGTGTCTCCTTGGAGAAACTCAGATATCCTTACAGGATTCAGTTATGCCTTGGGGTGTTGCGTGTATGGAAAGTGAGGGTGGCACGGACGCCGTTCTTGAAGCATGCCTCCAATGCGCCAATGAAAACCAGGTATTGGAGCCAGGGTTCTTGGCCAGGCTTGTTTTGATTCAGCTTGTTTTTTTTCTGCTTTTGTTCCGCGGCCGCAGGCCGCCTACTTTTGGGAGCTGTTCTAGGCTGAACTGGCGCTTTCAGCCTATTTCAGATACGACACAGAGCTCGGCTACATCTTTTGCTGTTTCAGGGTTATTAGGGCTTTCCTTTCCTGCTTCCGCAGTCCGCCAGAACTCTTTCAGAGGCCCCTGCACACACATTACCAGGAAACTGGGACTCACCTAGTTACAACCGTGTATCAGCCAGCGTTGGCTGCTGACGGGCAGGTCAATATGCATGCGACCCGGACGTCAGGTAGGTCTCAAGTGACACTTAACCTGAGGGGATTTGGAAGCGCGCTCAGTATCAGGGCCTGCTCTTGCAACGTGTCCAGGAGGGAGACTCATCCGGGACCGATTTGGACACAGATGCTCTCCATGCCCAAACGTCATCTGGAGACCGGGCCGGGCGCGGGCGGGGGGCAGCCGGGCATGTAGTCAGCGCTGGAGCCGCGAATGTAGGCCCTGCCCCGGCGACTGCGTCCCTGGAGTCGACAGGGTATGACCTGGTCTTGCAGTGGAGCACGTCGTCTTTCAGACGGAGTGCAGTTCTCCGCCATTGGCCGGTTTTCACGGTCAGGAAAGTCGGCTGGCGGCTTCGGCTGCTGAATGGGGAGGCAGGGAGCACAAGCCGCTTGCAGCGGGCCTAAGCAGCCTCCTCTGTGCAAACCTGCACCTGAGGCATGCAGCATCTGCTGTGCAGGGCGCGCCTGCGGCTGCCGCGGCTATGGAGCGCTTTGCCCCGCGCACGGCGTCCTCCGGCTGGTCAGCGGAGGCGTGTGCCTCTGCGTCTGAGAGCTCCTCGGCCGGCGACTCCCCGTGGCATCCCGAGCGCGAGGCGCCGCGCGGGCCGCCCGAGCGGGCGCGCCCCGCCTGTCCCGCGCCCATGGGCCGCCTGACCCCTCGCGGAGCGTTGCCCTGCCAGTCGGCTGCGCTGGCTGCTGCCCATGTGGTACAGGATATCTGCTGCCGAGGTGTCCGGGTAGGGCCAGGGGGCACGCAGGCCCATGCTCTGGCCGAGGCACCCAGGCCCCCGCCCGTCTGGGCGCCGACGCGTTCGGGGGCCCTCGCGCGTGCCAGGCGTGCTCGCGGTGCGGCGCGACCAAGACGCCAATGTGGCGCAACAACTCGCGCGGCGAGAAGACGCTGTGCAACGCGTGCGGCGTGCGGCTGCACCGCCTCCTGAACAAGGCGCGGATGGGCATGTCGTCCGCGCATGCGCGCGCCGGCGCCGCGCCCGTCACCGACGCGCCCGCGCGCCGCGCGGCCACTGCCGGCGCGCTGCCCAGCCGCTTGCCCGCGGCGGCCCCCGGAAGTGCGCCACGCGCGCGTGCGCGGAGCCTGCCGTGCGAGCTGCCAGACGGCGGCGCGGCATCCGCTGCCGGCGCGGCCGCCGGGCTGCTACGCAGAGGGCAGCTGTCGCCGCCGACGCCGCGCAAGCGCGGCTGGGCCGACCTGGGCGGCGGGCGCCCCTCGCCGGCCGGCAACGCCTGGGCCGCGCAGCACGCCGCGGGGGTCGCCGCGCTGCACGAGCAGCCCCCACGGGGGTGGCCGTTCCCGCCGTTCCCGCCGCCGCCGCACGCCGCGCCGGCAGCCATGCCCAACGCCAAGCTTTGCGACTCGGTGCATCAGCGGCTCGACGAAATGGCGCTGCCGCCGCTGTGCCCGGTCGATGAGTCGCGCGCGTCTGACAGCTCCACGACGCCGCACGGTCACCCCTGCCCATCCCACCAGCGCCGCGCAGACGCCAGGCAGGCCGCGCGCCACAGCCTGGACGCCGCGCCGCCGCCCGGCTGTGCGCCGCCGCCGGGCCACCTGCAGATCGAGAACCCGCTAGGGTTGGACCCGGAGCTGCTCAGCGCCGTGGACCTGCGCTTTGACGACCTGGCATTCCTGCAGGACCTCACCGACGACTGCGAGATCGACGGGGTGCGCCCGGCTGCGAGCCCTGCCTGAGTTTCGTGGTCTGCCGCGCGCCCGGGTGATGCTGCCGCGCTTGCCGGCTGAGCCCGCTGGTCGCCGCGGCTCGGCAGCGCAGCATCCTGCCCCGGAGAAGCCTTGATGTGTGTGCGTGCCGCCGACGCCCTGCGCTGCGTGCGCGGCAGCTGTTCGACGCGCCGGCGCTGGGCGGCGCGTCCGAGAGCGAGCAGACCGCGGCGGCCATCTCGCCGGACGACTCCGAGGTTGCGCAGACCATGCAGGCGCGCCGCTCTGCATGCGCTCGCCCGCACTCTCGCGCCTCAGACAGGCTGCCGCCTCACACTCGATGCACACCCGGCGCTGGACATGTCATCTGCGCCCGCCCACCCTGTACCGGGCCCGCAGGCGGGTGTCGTGAGAGGAATGTGTCTCACTGGTGACGCTGCTCCCCTGCAGCGATGCTATGTGAGCACCCTTAGATGTGCTTGGGCGCACCGCATGTCTGGCGACCTTCAACCAGCGTGCATTTGCAGGCTGTAACAGCCTGCATGTGGCGAGCGCGCTTTTTAGCTGTCAAGAAGCTAGCCTGGTTGGCTATAACCCTAACTTATGCACAGGGGGCCATCGTGCCCGGCCAGCTCTCCTGGACATGCCAGGCATGCTGACTCCAGCAGTCCTGCTCATGCACGCAGCATGCATGGCGCGCTCCACACAGCGAGGCCGGTTAACACACACCTTGTCGAGTGGCATGCGGAAGCGCGCAGGCGCCGGCGCTGCTGCTCGCGACGCCCCTCATCTCGCCGCTGGGCAGCCCCCGCGCTGCGGCCACGTCTGCCGCCGCCGGCCCGCCGCCGCCGGCCTTTCTGGTGTCGCGGCCGCCCGGCCGCGCCGCCTCGGGCGCCGCGGTCGCGGCGCCGAACGGCGCTGACGCCGCGCGCGCCTCG
>JAABUO010006722.1_pt1 | contig 13165 bp, 16 predicted proteins | sample 5559291 | NCBI WGS metagenome assembly JAABUO01 (sample SAMN10711878, study PRJNA513372) | rock metagenome | isolation source: Antarctica rocks | place: Antarctica: Victoria Land, Finger Mt sud
CACATGGCAGCCAGTGGGAGGCTGGATGGCGACCTGGATGGCCGCCTTGCCTGCATCACCCTCCTTCTCTCCTACAAGGCCAACATGGAGCTCCCTGACAAGGTGTTGCTCCTCAATCCCTTCATGTATCCATCTGTTCATTCATTCATATCCATTCATTCATTCTTTCATTCATCCATCCATCCATCAAATGTATCCCCCGAGGGTCAGGTATGTACAGTCCTGGGTAGCTCCTTAGTAAGCACTGACAGTGCCCCTGTGGGTGTACGCTGGCTATGCTTTGCCTTGCATGGTGTACCAATGCCCATGGTGAAACCATCTGAGGCTCAGCAGTAGCCTCAACAGCCCGCTGGCATCAATGCCAGAGATGCTCCTGGGCTTACTCATGTCTGATTGTGTCATGGAAGACAGCAATTTGCTGCTGAATGCTGACACGATACGATTTTTTCAGCATGAATCACCGAATGCAATTCCTGTGCAATGCTCAGCGTGACACACCTGCCATACATCAAACAAGTCATGTTGGATGGCCCCAAAAGGAAGAAAGGGCCCATACCCAACGTAATCCGCTTGCCTGAAGTTTGATGTTGCTGCTGCTGTGAGCATGTGGACTGTGCGGCATGCAAGTTGTTCAAAAGCACATTTGCTGCAGGTTGGGAGGGCTCCTCTGCATGTGGCTGCTGAGACAGGCAACTTGGAGAGCCTGATCAGGCTGCTGGATGCTGGAGCACACAGGGCCCCCCGTGACAGGGTCAGCCCCTCAATTCCTCTCTTGACGCATGCCACAATTTACATAATGGCTTTTTCTCTCTTTTCATGCAATGCGTGCTGGCACATGTCCCCAGGCTGCTACCTCTATGAAACCTGGTGGTCGTTGGCTGAGGACATATCATTTACTGCTTCTCAAAAGGCTGAGGAGCATGCATATGCTACCCAGCATGCTGCAGCAAACAGCCAACAGCTGCTCTGCACCAAACAGCCAACAGGGAATGTGTGCAGTGCTAGCTCCTGTCGCCTTCACCTGTCATGTTGCTACACTGTGCAGGTGTGGGAAAAGGCCTAGCGCAGCCATTGCACATTTTTGCAGCGTCCTGTGACCTTTAGGTCTTCATTCTAAGTTGTGTTGCAGCGTTGCAGTGCTGCCATTCATTCACGCCTTTCACCCTAGGGTACGACCGGTGTACACTCTGTGCGTTGGTGCCAGATGCGCCCAACAACAGCAAACAGCTAGGCACTGGAGGCATGATGAAGTGCAGCCTTCTGTGGTATTGACTGTGATGTTCAACTGCAGAATGGCATGCGCCCAGTAGACTTGGCATCAATGGCTGGCTACAACCACATTGTACAGTACCTGACCTCTATCGACACAGCAGCTCAAGTAGGCAAGCTGCAGCAGTACTCCAAGTACCTTTGATGTACCAGCATGGGTCCAAATTACGACTTTGTATAAGTATATACTGAGAATCAATCAGTGGTCACATGGTGATGCACTTGCGCACACCACACATGCAGCGTAGCAAGTTCGATCTGCATGTGTAAGTGCCTCTATATGTAAGCTGTCAATCTCCACATGTGGGTGCGAAAACGTCATTTCATGCAAATTGTTTTCATAACCTGTTTTAGTGAGAAGATCGAGCTGGGACACACTGGTCAGACACTCAAAAATTTACACTGCACTTGCTGATACAGTAGGCGTAATTCATGATCAGAGAAGTGTAATGCCAACCTTTGTGGCGCAGCAACAGCATTGCGATGTCATCATTATCATGGGGCACTGTCACAGTTGGCAGCTTGTCTGTGCAGTCAGATCGTGTAAAAATCTTGTGAGTACAAGTGTGTTACAAAATTTATCAAAAACTTGTCAAGAGGTCTCTTGACTGAGGTCTCTACTCAGGTGTTGTACGCCACAGACCAGAGACAAATCTGTTGCAGGTGTTGCGTTTATATGGTTCATGCCCACATTGCAGGCAGGTCATGTCACAGAAACACCTTGGCAGGCAGAATCGGATGCACAGCGCAAATGCTGATGCATGAGCAGCAATACACAAGCTGGTTGTGGCACACAAAAGTAGCAGATGCTGTAATATTCTGGCAACTTCGCTCAAGGTAAGCAGCTGAAGAGGTGAGATGCAAAAGTAATACACAGTGACGAGACCAGCCTTGCACTACTAGAGCAAGGCCTAATAAAACCCACCTTCTGACAAAACAGGCTAAAAAATCTCTGTGCCAACATCTCTGCGAACAACTCCTGCCAGCAACACCAATCAAGTGATATTCACTCACAATTTATGGATATACACATGTACTTGATGTGTAGATTTGAAACTGCATAACAAGGCTTAAACTGTAGATCTGAAACTGCAAAAAAGAGGCTGGCATGGTATACAAAACAGAAGTTTGCCATCCTCGTGTGCAGTACCAGGACCACGCCTCTAGCACACTTTGCATAAGGCGTAGTCTGCCCATTGTTTTTACCACAACGCTACTGAATGGAACACTCCATGTGTTACGAAAATTTGCAATACCCAGTTTGACCAAAAGCATTTCTTGTTCAAGCCAAAACCAGGGTTTGCCACTCCTCACACCAAGCAGGAAATCTCTGCTCATACTGGGGGAGTAGATATGAAATGATTAGTCAGCAGCGCAGAGGCCTGCTTTTCAGAATCCGAAACCACTACAGACATCTTGATACCACCACCCAACAAAATAATTGGAAGGGCTGTCCGTAAATGTCAGTGTCCTCCAAATAGGATGTACAAAGAAAACGCACAAGGCGCTGCTGTATCACTGCAGCAGCATGATCATACGACATCGGTATGATCAAATTGACTGCAAAAACAATTTTGGGTTGGTCATCAAGTAACACAACTGGCATTTGCACACTGGCATGTGTGCAAATGTACTCTGCCTCAAATTGAGGCGAATTGGGGCATGAAATGGACTCTTGGTTTTCAGACACCGCTGCCTTATAAAGCGTTTTGTCATGCTGAGAGGTCAGGGGTCCACACACCCAACTCTCAGCCCACAAATTTGCGCCAAATTTGATAGTCACCTTGCTGGTGAATGAACAGCAAACATGTTCAAGTCATGCAGCCTGGCTGACCTGATACAATATAGCACACCTCAGCAATCTTTCATATCTGCACTTCACCCATGAGAAACATGACATGCAGGATCAAGTACACGCTTGCAGAAGCTTGATGCACAAGGTTCATGGGCCAGCTGTCTAAGCTATGCATGAAGCATTGTCATCTGAATGTACAAGTGTCTACACTCATGCATGAAGCATTGAATGCCTAGACATGTGTGATGACCAGCTGTACATGCTGATGAAAAGTACATACTGATGAAAGTTACATGCAAACAGACATAAGCAAACATAGCTGCAGGTATGAAGAGACTCACCAGCACAGACAGAGCTGATCAGGTTGTCTAGCATCGTCATTTCAGTGACATCCGCATCATCAACAAAGCCATCAAACCCTACAGGAACTAAATTGTAACACTCATCTACCTGCAACATCACATCCCCATTTTCCTTTGACAATCTTACATGTCAAGATGCACACACATTTTCCTAGACAGGCAATTCAAGCACAACGCGACTGCTGCATACCACATCAGAAATTGTGTACCAGAGACATCAGCCCTACTGCGAGCAAGGTATCAGCAAGACAAAGCATACTGCAAAGAGCATGTGTGAATCGCAAAACACTGCAACCCAATAAATTACAACTGCAACAGAACAAGGCTGCAAAAGGTGAAGCAGAGCATTGCACCACACATGAGCAAGCAATGCACCTTGACTGGGCATATGGACAGCATTTGGAGGCAAAGGCAGAAGACAGAAGGCTGAGGGCAGAAGGCACAGGCAGAAGGCAAAGGCAGAAGGCATATGCAGAAGGCATATGCAGAAGGCATAGGCAAAAGGCAAAGGCAGAAGGCGAAGGCTATGCTGCGTGAGAGTGAATTGATCACCTTTGACTCTGCATGGCTGGTGAGGGCAGAGGCCGCTCGCCCATAGAATGGAGAAGGACTGGTGCGATGCATTGGCGTCCTTGAGTACCCTGGCTGTGCAGCTACAAAAGTCTCCAGAGGACAATACTCACTGGTTGACATTGGCCCCAACTCAGATTTGACGATTGACATTTGGGGTGTGAAGTCTGTTGGGGCGATGGGGGACAAGCCGTAAGCGTCAGAACTGAGCCCCATATTTGCTCCTCGGGGTGAGTTCATGAGGGGGAACTCTAGCTGATCTGCGAGTGAGGTCTCATGGAAGCAGACAGAGCTTGAGCTAGATAAACTCAAGTTGGAGCCAACACTGGGCAGTTGCTGAGTCAGCTGCTGAGTGTCAAAATCAAACTCAGCAGGTGCCCCACTGCCTGGCTGCTGCTGACAGAAATGAGGGTACTGCATCAGAAGCTGAGCCAGATTATGTTGCTGAAAGTGTGGCTGTGGCATAGTATACGGTGGCAGCTGTGGGGGAGATGTGATGCTGTATGAGCTAAGGTTGGACTCAAGTGGTGAAGATAAGCCCTGAGGTAATGCGCCAGGTGAGGCAGACTGAAATGGGAAATGAGGCTGATCTGAGTACAGCGGCTGTAGGAGAGATGCTATTTGTACAGGTGGAGGTGCTGAGAACAGTACTGACTGCCGAATTTGGGAGTGTGGAGTCTCAAACTGCTGATGGGGGGCCACGCCTACAGGAGGTGTGGGCTGGAAGGGGGGTACAGGGGATGATGACACAGTGCTGGCATGTTTTGACAGCCATACTGGACTGCCTAGCTGGTCAGCAGCGCTGTTGCTGCTTGCCAAGAGCGGTGTGCTGTTCAACAGCAGGGTTTCACTCACGCAGCTGTCAGTTGCGCTCATGCCTGTCCCAGACCTAATGGGAGAGTATGCAGAGATGGTCTGGCCCATAGGAGCAAGAGTGAGAGGATCAGCGTCAAGTGAGGCTGGTGCTGCAGACGAGGCTGAGACTGACAGCTGGCCTGATGATGCAGGGAGGGCAATAGGACTGGAAGTGTAACTGTCTGACTCAACACTATCTCGCTCCTCCAACTGACTGCCTAACTGATGGCTGACAGCTCTTGACTTGCTGCAGGCTTGCTGCTTACTGCATTTAGGAACAAGTGCACCACCTTTTCCAGAGGCGTGCGGTACAAAGATGAGGCTGACTGGTGGCTGCGCAGGTGACCTGCTGCTTTTGCAATTTGGCTTGGGGACAGCAGGTGATCTTGAACTTCTGGAGCTTTGTTCAGCTGCCTGCAAAACGTGAGCTAAACTCGGACACCAAATTTTTCCTCAATAATTGAGATAGCCACGGACGTTGCTGCAGTCAGCTCACCTGTCCTGAGCCTTGTGTACAAGTATCTGACTTTTCAGGATAGCTGTGGGAGACACTACCGGCTGAACCGTCACTACTATGAGATGCACAGCGTGACCTGGCGTAGTGCGCAGGACCGAACAGCTTGCGTTTCAAGGTGGAGTTCCACCGGTTCTTAACGGCATTGTCGGTCCTACAAAGTCGCACTAGCTTTGAAGTGATACACCACAATGATGTTGGTTGACTTAAACGGACCCGATTCGCTCACCTGCCGGGAAGTAGTTTGGCTATGTGCGCCCACTTGTTTCCAAGCTCCTTATGAGCCTACAAGAGAGCAACACGGGTGTACTGGGCCGCAGATACAGGCACTTCGTGGCATGCACGGCAAAGTCAGCCGAACGAGGAGACGACTCTTACCTTGATGATGATGCTGTCCTCATCCTCGTCAAAAGACTCCTTCTTCAAGTGAGGACAGAGCTGGTTGTACCACCTACAGACGCCACAGCTTAGGTCCGGCACAGTGCCAAAATACAGGCAATCCACGCTCTACGCGTCAACTCACCTCAGCCGACAACTCTTGCCGCTGCGCCCTGGAATGCCTTCGGCAACACTGGACCACCTTTTCACTCCATGTTCTTTGATGAGCCGGCGCAGCATAATGTCCTCCTGTAATTATGTGCAAGCACACAATCTTGCAGTGACCAAACCACAGCAAGCTCAAGTACGACGCAGGACTCCTAGCTTCTGCCCTTGCAATGTATTCACCTCTTGTCGCCAAGGTCCCAGTGTTCCCTTCCTGCTGACCATTGCGAATCGATCCCTAAGTGAAGATAAACTTTGCCGTCAACAGTCTCAACGCAGGAAAATCGCTGTCCAGCTACAGCCACTGCTATTTAAAGGAGTCAGCCGCACGCAAACCTTCCAGCATTGCGCCCAGCGCAACTTGCGGGACCTAAATCAATACAAGGAATGAAGCAGTCCGCTTGGTCGGACTCAACAGTGAGCCGATGTTGGAAGCCTTGAGGTCGCAGCGATGGTGACGATGTTTTGTCAAACCCCTGTGAAAACCCTATTGCAGGCTCACTGAGCACAGATGACTGGAAGCAGAACTTGTTGCCCTTTAAGCGCTATGGCCACCGTCTACGCAAAAGTTCCTGTCATGGTCTAGTCGGCATCAAGAAGTGAACCTTAAGGAAGACACCATTTTCCTTGCACACAGCATAAGTCCGTCATATGCAGCCTGAATGCCTGACATTGCCGTCACCTTACAACTGGGAATTTGCTTTGCTACAAGCATTTTGCTTCAGCGCAAAGCGCAGAAGGTCATGACCTTTGGTCAATTCCGGAATGCACCTTTCGCGGCTTCAGCCAGCTCCATGTTCTTAGTTATGGATCGGAGGACAGCTTCCCACACTTGCGATAGTGAGCAAGCTTGCATCAATTGATGAAGTGAAGGGATCATTCTGTGTGGGCATTGACAAAAGTAGACATTGGCGAAGTATGGGTCTCAGTTTGTAGGCATGAAATGTCAGCCAGCTCTACTTACAGCAATGCCTTCTAGACTCGTCCAATGAATGATTCATGCTGCTTACTCATCTAGCACTTCTGGTGCGACTCACGTGACTCTTGAAGATGGACCCACATTGTGAGTTGCAAGTGACACGTGAAGCCTTTGACAATGCGCGTGAACAAAAACGGAGTCTTGCCTTGATAGATTGGATCTTAGACACTAGAGGTCTCCAGTCATCCTTTAGTAAGGTATACATTTGCAGCCATTAGGAGTTCTTGGCTCAAATTTTGAGCGATGCAGACTTTTTTGAGTCAACTCTTTCTATGTCAGACGTCGTGTGTACCGCTTGGTGTAAACTCCCGCAAAGGCACATATTTATTCAGAAGCATGATTGCTGTAACCCTTGAGGTTTATGGCTTGGCTTGCATCCTGAGCCTGACACGAAGCATGCTGCATGTGGATGTGAGGTGCTCATCGTCTGATGCACCTTACTCTATGAAGCCCCCTGCCCATACATCCTTGGCGAGCTGGTGATAGCTCATAATGAGAGCCCTGCAAGGCGATGTGACATAGTCTGGAATTTGCCAGCACATAGCTATAGCGTATGTGTACATACCGCAAGTCAGTAGACTGCATACTTGCAAAAGACTGTGCTACAATGGTATAAGAGATAGCATATCTGCATGCAGTTATAGGTGTCTGCAGTTGTGCTGTAAGCCTTCTGTGGTGTTCAGCAAAACATATGCACTAGCCTGCTGACAGCTGACTGCAGCCAGCAAAGAGCAATGCTGAACCTGCTGGCCATTGTATCTATCAATAAGCAGCCAGGGCTTGAAGCTCAGAATGAAGCGCTTTCTCATGTGCAACAAGGGCGTCCAACTGACACTGCATGCTCCTAGCTGAATCTGCAGTAGACAAAAAACAAACATCAGAAGAAGCCCAAGCACAGGCACTGGCGACTAGATTATCTGTGCAATGCTTAGACAAGGAGGCCAAAGCAGCTTTTGCTGCTTGACTTGCGAGCACATTGCAATGTTGCCGCTCCATGGTGACCACGGCAACAGGACAATCAGCACTGTCACAGGGCGCATGTTGCGTGCAATCGCCAATTGGGACAGCAATGAGTACATGTACTTATGTCTGCAAGCGACAGCTGCTTCACTGCTCAACATCTCATTGACATGAAGGCTAGCAGGTACAATCTTTCCTGTAACTGTGGACTCTACCTTGTGACCTGTCATCAGCGCCATCCAACAAGATCAACTCATTATGAATCTCAGATTCCCGCCAATCCAGCATTTGCTGCATGAGGGTGAGTTCTTGATGTGATGATTGCGCCAGGTGTTGCCGGAAAGCAGGTTCGTGGAAGGGCGCGTATGCAGCTTCCCCACCGAAGTCCTGCAACAAAGCAAGGTCGCTTGTGGGCAGCCAAGGAAGGGACATGCAGCTTTTAGACAACAGTTGTGCACTGTCCCCAGGACAAGGGTTGCTGGTGCATGTCAGAACACATGCTACTATGGATGCCGCTCGATCATAAACCAAATAACGAATAAAACCAAATAACGAAACCTTGTTTATCGAAGCAAATTGAGATATATGTGAATGCAGCCTCAAAAGCAACATTTTGCTTGAACTAGGTTCAGTGAATGCTGCATGCAGTCAGCAACAGCATGTTGTGCAGAATTGACTGGCATGGCTTCTGGTTTCCAGCCTGGCAGCAAGAGTATGGTCCTAGCCTTCGTGGTACATCAAGATTGTTGTGCAGCTGCAGCTGCCTTAGACTTAGCTTTCTGTAGTAGCAGCCAGCCACTAACTACACATGTACTCACCAGCTTGACAGGGCATTCTGATTCAGCCCTCTTGCGCTTGCCCCCAGGCCCTATGCTCTTCCTGTGGTCAGCCTGGTCGCCCCCAACAGCACTGGGCGGCCGGTCAACCCATTTGTAGCCATTTGCAGTCTCAGCATTCAGCCTCAGCTTCCTGCAGGCATGATAGCAATAATAATGTTCACACTTTCTGGCTCATGATGAGCTAGGTCCTTGCAGGGCAAGTCTTGCTGCGGCAATGAACCAGGGAATTTCACATCGTCACACATCCTGTGGAAGCAGAGTACAGCCTGCCAGACTTGTGTATAGGGAGACTGGAAACACTCTGAATTCGTCACTAGCACAGGTGGCACTACTAATTACCGTCAATTTCATTCATGAGCTAAACTCAGCACATAGGGTGACAGTTAGAGTCACGAGAAAAGTCTGCGCATGTCTGCCATCTACTTCACCAGCTCATAAAGCAGCATACACATGCTGAGACCCGCTGAAGTCTTCTACAACGCATGGCCTGGGGACACGCACTGTCGTTTAAGAAGACAATATGCCAAAGTGCATACTCAAAATTGACCCACTCCCAGGCTTCGTCGGCTGCATCCTTCTTGTAGACGATGCAGTGACCCTGATTTGGGTCGTAGTCTGTGATGATGGCTTTGTGCCACCTTTTGCCCTCTGAGGGCCAGAACCTCCTGGAGGCACAACAAGGACATCAATCATTTGAAAACCCCATCACGAGAAATGACATTGGTTATCCAAAAATGTGAGCTGGGCAGCACCAGTGCCGTGAAACAAGTCTGTAACGATGTGATCATGCTGAGTCCGTAACAGAGTGTTGCAATGCCTGGGTGTCCTTGACGCACCACCCTGAGAGCGGCAGAGCCTGTTGGAAGTGTCAATGGACAGACAAACGGTGAGCCGGGCTACACACACATCATGATCACACTGGTAGCAGGGATTGTACAAGACGATGGTTGCAGCATAGAATCACAGCAAGGACCATGGCATCCTGTCAGTAGCAATGATGTCGGACATGATGATGTTCGTGAGGACATAGAACATGGGCTGGCATCTTGACCACAGACACACAATGCAGCAAGATGACACTGTATTTGTCAGAGGTACACAGGCATGGCAAATGCGCGTAGATGATCATGTTGTCTCAAGCTCACATGATGTGCCTGCCAATGTAAGGGTCTACGCTTGCATCCCTGGCGACAGGGGCTCTCTGGGGTACAGCAGGGCCCCCAGGGATGTCCACCTCCACCAGCTGTGCCATAGGCTGCTTGTTCCTCTTGCCCACTCTGGCGGAACCACCACCCCCTTCCAGTGTGTTCCTGCAGCCATGCATACACAGTGTGCACACCCATATCTGCATATACATGAGAATTGCCCCCGGCCACCTTCCAATGGGGTCCTGCAGCCATGCACACAGTATGCGTATTCTGATTTGCATATACATGAGGGATGCTTGTATGACTTGTTGTTACCCTCAAGCGTGCCTCCTGGATTGTTCGATTGGTTTTCTGTGACCAAATGCAGACAGGGCCTGCAAGTGTGTATGCTGACAGCAATCATGACATTGGATCAATACCTTTGTGGCAGAACAGTTGTCCTGGTGCATGGACAGCATGCTTGTCAGACACTGTAATCATGTTGAATGTTGACGCTGAAATGGGTAAAATAGCGTGAGACTTGTGCTGGCTTTTGTCACAACAACACCATGATTGGGTCAAGACAGAGAGGATGATTTTAGCAGAAATCAGAAATGCTGATGGTCTGATGCAGAGCTGACTTCCATCAATTTGCAGCCCAACTCATGAGGCAGATCAGGCTACGCGAAGAGGCACAAAAAGTCTGTCAGATGCTGAGCTAGCTTTCCACGCAACCTGACTGCAATGCATTGCTGCTGTGCTGCAAAAGGATTCTGGGCAACAGAAGCAGGCTGTACCTGCTAGCACTTGGGGGCCTGCCCCTGGCTGCACCCCCACCCCCAGGAACCCCGTAACTTGCCTCTGGCTTCTTAGCCAATGGTCGGCCAGGGCCTCTTTGTGAGGGCTGGGAGGAAGGGATGTCCAGGTCTACAGGTATGGGTGCTCCTATGTTTGTATGCCCATCCCTTTGAGCACTCAAAGCATCCCTGCAACACATTGCACAACACAATATAGAAGCTGGCAGCAATCCTCATGCATTACAAATTTTGGGTACTTGCAAGCAGCTGCATATGATCCATTGTTTAGCAGCTGAACACAAGAATACACTTAATGAGACATCAGGTTTCCACAAGGACATGCAAAACAGCTGTGCTGTGGTGTTACGGCCTAGACTCGTGCTGATGTGGGTGAATGCCTTAGAAGCGTGTTGCACGAGAAAAGCATGCTTTGTGTCTGTATTGTCAGACAATGTGCAAACAGATAGCCTGTCATGTCAGAGCAACATGCGCACTGATACTGCCAAGCATCATGGGTATGGCAACGCTAAGTTCATGCCCTACAGACGGCAGTGACTATGCTAGGTTGTCAAGATGATTGGATGCTACTGTGTACATGGACTCACAAACATCCAGGTGCATCTCTTGTGCCTTGACTCACTGGTGAAAGCATGCTGCAAATGGCAAGTTTTCGTAGCAGTACCTGATATTGTTGACCTCTTCATCGTAATTGAGCTCCTGCAGAACCTCCTGCAAGCAATAAGATACGCAATCAGCCTCACAGTAGCTGGCAACACTTGTGCAGGACTTGGGGTAGGGATTGTCAGGTTTGAGCAGCAAGTGCAGAAGTAAATCCAAGTTTGGAAGGCCATACCGCATGCTGGTGCATTTCCACATGAAGCTCCTTGCGGAGGCTTGTCAGCAACTTCTCCTGCTCCTGCAACATTTCTGTGTCTAAGTGCAATGCTGCACCTCCAGTTGTATGCGGGTAAGCCTGTCATAAGTCTGGCAAGTGCTTCACCTTTCACTCTCTACCACACAGAACAGGGAACTACAAGATCAACAGGATCCCAGCCTGAAGCTCACATATTGCATTGGCGCCACGGCCATTGCACGAAGGACAGCTCTGTATGCCTCCATCTGTAAGCGCTGGAGTACAGGTCCTGTATCTTGCATTTCCAGTGCCAGTCTTGGGCTTCAGACGCCTGCTGGCGAAAAGGAGCCCGACACCAGCCTGTGAAACCTTTGAGCAACAGTGGACGGCTAGTTACGAAGCAACCGGCTGGACCAAGTGTTCACCGACACGAGGTAGTTGGATCACGAGGCAAAAGGAGTCAAGCGACGTGCGAAGTCCAGTGCTTGCTTGCAACCAGTCACGCTCAGGATGGGAACAGATACAGACTGATGCGTTCTGTTTGACTTGCGCAACAATGTGTCGAGATGGTGACGTTTCCAGCTGTGTATTTTTCAGAGATCTGATGAAGAAGAACTGAGTGATGCCAGAGCCGCAGCTCCAAAGGCTTTGCCAGCAGCGGCCGTTCAAGCCTTTCGCTCCGTAGACCTTACTCAGGCACTCATGTGCAAGGTTACATGAAACATCGCGTTTTGCACAACCGTCCGCGTTGACCCCGCCCAAGCTTGATCTCTGAAGAGGCGATCACACACACTATCTTGGCGCTGAACACACACAGCATTGTGATCAGTCTCAAGCGTTAAAGGTGATCGCTTGCGATGGTAAGCTCAATAGCATCTTGAGGAAGTGTAATGGTTAGCATGTGGATTTGAACTTCAGCTGCGTTGCAGGCCGAAGATCGGGTGTTCAACTACATCAAGTCCGAGAACAGACCTTTCAATGTCCAGATGGTTGCAGACATGCTGGCTCAGTTTGGCGTCAAGAAGCCTCAAGTTCAGAGAGCCGTGGATGCACTGGCAGAGTCTGGCAAAATCACATGCAAGGCATGGCGGCAACCTGACATTGTGTGCTAGGTTAGCAACCCTGAGCAACAGCTGGACTTGTGCAAGCTTGCAGGAGTTTGGCAAATCCAAAATTTACATGCCGTTGCAAGATGATATTGAGCTGCCAGATAAAGGAGTAAGCATGCACTGCTCACCCATTGACAAGCACAAGTCTTAGTTGCCGACTGCATCGATTCCGACAGGAGATGGATGCTAAGAAGGCTGAAATCAAGAAGCTGAGTGAGCAAATAACAGAGTCTGGTGATGCAATACGGCAGGTGCAGAAAGGTATGCTGGATGCTGAAACCTTTCATAGAGTGCAAGCGCTCACTTTGTATATACTGTGTGTGGTTTGCATTGCAAATATTGCCGTTGCAGCCAATACAGTGCAAATCATCTGGGAATACAGAGCTGCAGGGACTGGGATCTTTCTTGACGCTTGAAGAGCTCACTGCAAAGGACAATGGTATTTTGCAACAGGTACAAAAATGGTGGTATGCTGCCAGCTAATTCTGAGATTGGAACCCTAGAGAAGAAGCTTCCAGTCGAGCTGTAATGCTGGCAATGATGCATTGCAGATGGAACCGCTCAAGCAGAAGCTGACCAAGCTGAAGTCTGGA
>JAABUO010006723.1_pt1 | contig 13164 bp, 9 predicted proteins | sample 5559291 | NCBI WGS metagenome assembly JAABUO01 (sample SAMN10711878, study PRJNA513372) | rock metagenome | isolation source: Antarctica rocks | place: Antarctica: Victoria Land, Finger Mt sud
GCGGGCCACACGCGCGGTAGCGTCGGGGACGGGGCCGATGGCGTGGAGGTGTAGGGACAGGGGTCGCCTCCTGTGTTAGGCGTGGCCAGCTTCGGCCACGCGTTTCAGATAGGTGTTCCTCTCACGCAGGAAAGCACGCATGTACCGCGTGAGGACGAGCGCATTCACGAGGCGCCCCACTGGGCCGAACGGCGACGCGCAGGCGAACGTGTCGACCATCCGCGTTCCGCCGTCCCGCTCCACGAACTCATGGACATGGCAGAGCTCGCGAAAGGCCCCCCGGACGAGTTCATCGACGAACCGGTGCGGCCGATCAAGCTCCGTGATCCGCACGGTCAGGCGTTGCCTGACGCCGCAATGGACCGCCTCCCAGGTCACGACGTCGCCACGTGCGAGCAAGCCAGCCGTGACACCGCCGATCGCGCGTTCTCGTGTCCGAACCGTCGAGCTGGTATGAGCATCGACGCTACGCGCCAAGTCGAAACAGCGCTCGACGGGGGCATTGATCTGCGTCACTAACCGAATCGTCGGCACCCACGCCTCCTTCCCCGCTCATGACCAGGTGACGCGCATGTTGTGTCGCGCGCTCTATTCTATAGTAGCAATACGTAGGGTCTACGCACCTGGCCGGCGCCTTCTGGAGGGTGATCCATCCCTCCCGCCTTGCCTCACCGGAATCGCCTCACCGGAGGGGTCGCCAACGGCTTCGATCTGTTACGCGAGTTTTATGGAATACGTGCGTAACGCGGCCACGTCAGGCGCTATCGCTCGCTTAGAGATGTGGCTACCGGAAGGCACAAAGGGCCTGCTGGGCAGGAAATGCGGACGTCTCAATAAGGATGACCATGTCATGTAAGCGCGCTCGTAATCTTCAAGGTTCCGCCTCCGTGACCACTTCGCCAACAGGGTCGCATAGACGGGGCGGATGTCGATCCAACAAGAGCGGCGGGCCGTGTCGGTCGAGCGGGATCGCGCGTCGAAACGGCATCTCGACGCGCCGTTCGTCGGAGCCCCACGCCATGCAATCGACGCAACGCCGTTACCCACGATATGCCTAAACGATAGGACTCCCGAAACGCGCTGCACACGTAGCGTAGGGCAGCGGCGAACGTACCCCCTGAATTGGCGGAGTGGCCGTGAGCGACGGTCGACGGGACGCCTGGTCACGTACGTCGGCGCGCGCTATAGCGTGCCATGACCGTGCGCGCTTCGTGCCACATAGGCCGTTGGGGAGGCAATTGGATGTCCTTCGGGCGTACAAGAAAGGGGGCGCCGTTTTCGGGGCTAGAAATCACCTCCCATCTCTGATAGAAGGGGGTGTCCGGAGGAGCCGCGCGAACCCGACCGTTTCAAGGTCTTTTCTCGCAAGTGGGACGGCCGCGAAACGAGACCCGTGTCGAGCGGGACGCGGCCGGGTTGGTGGATCACCGGCCACGCCGGCGCGTTCACCTCAGGACGGCCCGTTGAGCAAGAGCAACCGTGCAACGGTACCGCGAACGGTCGTCGATCGCGGAGGGCGCGGTGCGATATGGCCGTCGTATCCCATCGAGAGGTTCGAGATGAGACCCCTTAACGACAGCGAGGTTCGGTCGGCGATCGACGCGTCCATATATGACGACGACATTTGGGCGGTCACCTGTCGTCGAAAAAAGAGGTTGTCGCCGAAACCGATGTCCTCGGCCAGGGCACGGATCGCCGTGTCCGTCGTGAACAGGTGATGGTAGCAGCGTTCCAGGGGCCACTCCCACCGCTCATCGCGGAAGCCGGAGGGCAGGCCGCCCGCATGGGGGGCGGCCTCATAGACCGTGACGGCGTGTCCGCGCATGATCAACTCGTGCGCGGCCGTTAGCCCGGCGGTCCCCGCGTCGACGATGGCAATTCTCACAATGGTCCGACCTTCCTTTGCACGCCGCGCTCAGTAGAGCCGCTTGCTATAGCTCTCCTGGAGATAGGCGTCGAGATCGTCGACGGTCGTGCCCGCCGGGTGGGCCTGATCCACGAGCATCTGCGCCAACGAGGGCAGCGCCGCACGCTCCGGCCAGTGTGTCGGGTCCCAGAGCTTCGCGCGTTTCATGGCTTTGGCGCAGTGCATGAAGCACTCGTCCACCTCGACGCCGATGGCGATGAGCGGGCGCTTGCCCTGGGCTGCGGTTCGGTCCAGGAGCGCGGCATCCCGCACCAGGCACGCCCGGCCGTTGACCCGCAGGACCTCCTCCACCCCTGGGACGATGAAGAGCACGCCCACGGACGGCGTGTGCAGGATGTTGCGCAGCGTGTCGAGGCGGCGATTGCCGGGGCGTTCGGGGATCACCAGCGTTTTCTCATCCAGGACCAGGGCGAACCCGGGGGCGTCGCCGCGCGGGGAGACATCGTGCCTGCCGGCAGCGTCGACGCTGCCAATCAGCAGGAACGGCGAGAGCGCGATGAAGGCCCGGCAATGATGATCCAGGGCCGCGAGCTGCTTGCGGAGCACGAGATCCCCGGGCGAGCCCAGCACCTCTCGCAGTGCCGCCTCCGAGGTCACCGTGTCCCTAAACTGTGCGAGCGCCATGGGCTGTGTTCCCCCGCGTCTTTCGTCGTCGATGCGACGCCTTTAGATCGTCGCTACTCGTAGCGCAGGACCTCCAAGGGGCGCACCCGTGTCGCGCCCCAGGCCACGGCGCCCGCGACCAGCATGCAGAGGGCGGCGGTCGCCAGGACAAGGCCGGCTGCGAGGGGCGGCGCGAGGCCGAAGGCCGCCTGGAAGGCCACCGTGCCCAGGACAGCGGTGACGAGCGTGACCAGGAGCATGGCCAGGAGCGCCCCGGCCAGGCCCACGACTCCATTCTCGCACACGACGCCGCCGAAGACGCCCCGGCTGGTGTAGCCGATGGCCTTGAGGATGCCCATGTCGCGGCGGCGTTCCAGCATGGCCAGCCCGACCGCGTTGGCGATGGTGATGAGCCCGGCCAGCATCACCAGCCCGGCCACGGCCTCGAGCACGACGATGATGTTGTCCAGCAGCGCGGCGATGGCGCCGGACAGGTCGGCCAGGCTGAGCGCCTGGGCCGTGGGCACGGCCGTGCGCACGCGCCGCATCGCGTCGTCCACCTGCGCCGGGTCGATGGTGAGCGCGTACGTATAGTAGGCCGGGGCGCCGCCGCTCAGGTCGAGGACGGCGCGCGCGTCGGTCAGGAGCGGGGCCTGCATAAATCCTGTGCGGGTGTAGAAACCGGCGACGCGCAGGGTAAGTGTCGTGAGGCCCAGCGGGCTGCCGAGGGTGATCTGGTCGCCCAGCTTGAGCCCCAGCGGCGCTTGCGACTCGGAGACGGGCAGGAGGACCGCGGCGGCATCGGCGCGCCGCGATCCCAGGGTGTGACCCACGCGTGCGTCCTGGAGCCCGCGCACGATCGTCACGTCCGGCGCTTGCCCGTGGGCCACGTCGTAGCCGACGACACCGGTCAAACCCGCCGACAGCCCCTGCCCTCCCTGCGGCACGCGACCGAGCGGCACACCGTTGACCGCGCGCAGGACGGCCGGCGTCGCGCCGGTGACCAGCTCCCGCGTGAGGCCGGCGAGATGGGCCACCTGACGGTCGACGGCCGGCTTGTCCGCGCCGGGCGCCAGGATGACGGCGTTGTAGATGTTCTTGCCGGAGAGGGCGTGGGTGATGAGCCCCTGGATACTCTGCCCCAGCGCCAGGCCCAGCCCGATGGCGAAGACGCCGATGCACAGGGCGCTCAAGGTGGTCGCGCTCTGTCCCCCCTGCCGGTCGATATTGCGCACGGCCACGCGGGCGATGGTCCGCCAGCCGCGCGGCAGCAGGAGCCCGCCGCATCCGAGCAGGACGGCCAGGAGCGCCAGCAGCCCGACGCCTGGCGCTACGATCGCCAGGCCAACCGCGACGAGCGCGGTCAGGCCGGCGCGCAGCAGGGGCCACCCGCGCGCTCTGTCCGGCACCGGGAGCGCGCCCAGGACCCGGGCGACGCCCCGGAAGACGAGGCCGAGGAGGAGGAGGAGGAGGCCGAGGCCGCCGACAACGGCGAGGGCGACGCCGAGGCTATGCAGGATGCCGGCGGCCAGCACTGTGAACAGCAGCGCGACCACCGCGACGAGCAGCGCCGCCGTCAGGCGGCTGCGCGCGCCGGCGGGCTCGGGGACCTGGCGCAGGACCGCGAGCGGGCGGACGCGGCTGGCCTGCACGATGGGCAGCACCCCGAAGATGAGGCTGGTGCAGACGCCGATCGCGACGCCTGCGGCGACGGTCGGGAGGTCCACGGCGGCGGGCAGCGTGAGGAAGAACGCCCGCTCGACGAGGGCCTTGACAAGGACACTAATGCCCACGCCGGCCACCGCGCCCACGAGCCCGCCGGCGAGGCCGATCCCCCCGACCTCCAGCCCGAAGAGCGTGTACAGGTCGCGCGGCCGGTAGCCCATCGTCTTGAGCAAGGCGATGTCCAGGTAGCGCCGGCGCAGCAGCACCCGCATGGTGTTGACGATGCCGATGCCGCCGAGGAGCAGCGCGAGCAACCCCGTGACCTGGAGGAAGAGGCGGATATTCTGGACCGCGGCGCTATTCTGGCGCAAGGCGTCCTGCGTCGTCGTCGCGTCCGCGTAGGGGAGCTGCGCGTGGACCGCGCGCGCCGCCGCCGTGGCCCGCGCGTCTCCGTGGCCGGGGACGTTGGCGTAGACCCAGGTGAAGACGACCGGCGTCCCGGAGAGGCTGGGGACGGCGGCGTAGCTGCGCAGGTCCATCAGCATGATCGGCTGGGCGAAGAGCCCGGCGTTCGCGATCTCGCCGCCGATGACGACCCGCACCGTGCGCCCATCGTCCGCGCGCACAGTGATCTGGCTGCCTATGCGCGCGCCCAGACTCCGCAGCACGGCGCTCGTCACCACCACAGTCCGCCCCCTGAGCAGGGTGGCGAGGCGACCGTCGCCGGGCGCGATGAAGTGGGGCGACCCCGCGAGCGGGAAGGCGGCGGGATCGACCCCGTAGAGGGTGTAGCGCACCGCGCCCTGGCTCACGCCGACGACAGACAGGGGCGTGTAGGCGGTGATGGCGCCCTGGTGTGTCAAGCGCACGAAGACGGCGAGTTGCGCAACCGTCAGGTCGCCGTTCTCGGTGTGGACGGCGATATCACCGCCGTTGATCGCGCGGATATTGCCGGTGAGCGCCTCGGTCACGGTCAGGCCGACCAGTTGGAGGGCGACGATGGCGAGCACGCCCGTCGCGACACAGAAGATCGCCAGCAGGGTGCGCTGGCCGCCGCGTGCCAGGGCGCGGGTCGCGTACGACCAGTAGAGCGTCAACGTCATCCTACCCTGTCTTCCCCCTCGGCGACGAGGCCATCAACGATGCGGACGGCGCGATCCGCGGCGGCGGCCACCGTCGGATCGTGCGTGGCGATGACGAACGTCGTACCCGTGGCCGCGCGCAGGTCGTGGATCAGGCGCAGGACGGTCTCGCCGTTGGCGGTGTCCAGGTTGCCGGTCGGCTCGTCCATGATGACGATAGCCGGCGCGGTGGCCAACGCGCGGGCGATGGCGACGCGTTGCTGCTCGCCACCGGAGAGCTGGTGGGGGCGGTTCTTCAAGCGGTGGCCCACCCCCACCAGCGCCAGCAGTTCCTTGGCCCGATCAGCGGGGCGGCCAGGGCGCCTCCCGACGTAGAGGGGAGCCTCGACGTTCTCCTGCGCGGTGAGCGTCGGGAGGAGGTTGAACGCCTGGAAGACCATACCGATGTCCCGATTCCGCACGGTTGCCAGGCGGCCCTCATCCATCGCCGTGATGTCCGTGCCATGCACGAGGACGCGGCCGCTCGTGGGGCGGTCGAGGCCGGCGATGATGCCGAGCAGCGTGGACTTGCCGGAGCCGGAGGGGCCGACGAGGGCGACGACCTCGCCACGGTCGATGCGTAGGCTCACCCCCTTCAGGATCTCGATGCGCTCACGGCCAAGTGGCAGGGACGTGCGGACGTCGATGGCCTCCAACGCGGCGGTCGTGGCGCCCCTCGTGGGGCGCGAACCGACCTGCTCTCGGACGTTCATGCGCGACCCCTCTCCCGTTACGCGGCCACGCGCGCCGCGTAGGCCGCCCGGAGCGACACGCCGGCGACGCCCGTCGAGACCGCCATCAGCCCCACGATGCCGAGGAACCAGATGGCCCCGATATCGCGGTCGAACAAGTGCGGGGCGTACACCGTGACGCTCACGCCCCACACGATCGTCGCGGCGAGGGTGAGGCCCATGGCGGCTGTCGCGACGGTGGCCGGTGCGAGCGCGACACGCAAGAGCGCGGCGCCGACCTCACCGCGCGTGATGGCCAGCACGATGGCTGCGGTGCTCGCCAGCACCGTCAGCACGGCCAGCCCCTCCCAGGACACGACCAGCGCCCATTGCAGGGTGGGCGGGACGCGCGGGGCCGACCCAGCGGGGGCGACCAGGCGCGCGACGACTAGGGTCCACCCGGCGAAAGATGCCAGGGCGAGCGGGGGAATCGCGCACAGGGCCAGGATGTCGCGACGCCGCGCCGCGATGGCGCGCCGCACCACAACCCAGGCGATGGGGAGGCCGCCCGCAACGACCGCTAGGGCCGCCAGGATCGACCCCACCACGATAGCGATGAAGGTCACGCCGACATCGGCGTGGGCGCGCGCGACGGCATCGTAGGGCGCCTGGGGATCGGCCAGCCGTTGTAGCGTGATGTAGGCCAGGGCGAAGCCGACGTAGGCACAGAAGATTGTCAGGGCCGAGGTGCGCAAGCGGATCGCCGCGACGGCGCGCCTCCCGGTGGCATAGCGCGGGTGGAGATGGGCGTCGAGTGCGCCGGCCACGAGGTCGAGGACGCCTGTCACCGAGACCGATTGCTGGTCCAGCACCGCCGCGGCTTCGTCCGCGTAGCGATCGCGCCAGGAGCGCGGGTACAGAGAGAGGAGGCGCTTCGGGTTCATGTCGTTGCCAGCCTCTGCAAGCCCATCCGGGAGACCGTGGCCATGCTCGTGAGTTGCGCGCGGAGCGCCTCTACCCCGGCCGTCGTCAAGCGATACGGCCGTCGCCGCTCCTCGGTCGGCAGGGGCTCCACGCAGCCGTGGTACTCCAGCCGAGAGAGCGCCCCGTACAGGGTCCCGGCTCCGAGCACGACCCCGGTCGTCGCCCTGACGTCCTCGATGATCGCGTAGCCGTGCTTCGACCCCGCTGCCAGGCTGACCAGGATTAGCAGGGCCGCCTCGGAAAACCGCCCCAGATCGGACAGGTCCGGGTCCATCATGTCCACCTCGCCTATTAGTACGCTACTCTTTACATCAAGCAACGTAATAGTAGGCGATTTCGTGGCCTGTGTCAATGGGTTAGGCAGGGTCTCACACCACACGCCGTTTTTGCACATCTGAATTGAGACACCGCAGGTACATTAAGGGTGCGTTTTTGTCGGGTCACAACTTGTCAAGCGCGATTAACCTAATCGTGACGTCTGCCTTGGGCATACGGGTCGCAGTGCTCGCTTCCGGGTGTCTTCAAGTAGGGTCGCCCGCGGGTACGGCGTGATCGGGAACGTGTAGAGGTGGTGCATTAGACGCGCGAGGAGGTAAGCCGGCGTCACGGAGGAGCATCACCACGGCACCTACACCGTCGATGGATCGTATGGGAATTAACTTCGAGGTGAGCGCGCTGCGCCCCGATGGGTACGATGAGCCCGACACACCGCTCGACGTGCTGGTGGGGCAGGTCGACTGCCTGGTCGAGCGCCTGGGCATCAAGCGGGTCGCTTCGGCTCGAACTTCGACGGGGCCACGATGCCGCAGGCGATCGGGGATGCGGCGGGTTTGCCGCACCTGATGGCGGCGCTCCGCGCGCACGGCTACGACAACGGCGCCCTGCGCAAGCTGGCGCATGAGAACTGGCTGCGCGTCCCGCGCGTCACATGGAAAGGGTGAGACGCCATGGCGCGGAAGGGCCGACACACGGGCCACACCATCACACCGCCGTGGCCTCCCACAAGCGATTACACCGGTTGGCGAGCTGCCGGACGGGGCACGCGACGACAACGTCCACTACGCCGACCTGACGCTCGCCCACAGCGCATTTGCTGGGTGAGCCGCCCGCGGTGTGTTTGTCAAGGTTTTTATCCTAGCGATCACACGCAGCGTCACCGTCGATTAGGTGTGGTTCGAGCGCGTGCGCCTGATCGGGACACGCTTGCCGGATGCGCGTGTCCTCGACGCGCGCTTCAACACCTGCGATCTGTCCGAGGCCGATTGGGAGAAGGCGCACCAGACACACGTCGAGGTGCGCGAGAGCCGTCTGCTGGGCTTCAAGGCGGTCGAGGCGCGCCTCCAGGATGTGACCGTCGTCGACTGTGACGCCCGCGTCGCGCTCTTTTTCGGCGCGATACTCGTGGCGACGCGCTTCGCCCGATGCACACTCACGGGTGCCTCATTCCAGGAGGAGGATCTGACCGGCGTCGCCTTCGACCACGGCGACCTCGGCGCGGCGAATGTCCGCGGTGGGAGCTCGACGGCGCGCGACCCGCGCGGGTCGCGCGCGTGGACAGGCCGCGGCCGGGGCGGCGGGCCCGCAAGGGTCATCATGGACCCGACACAAGCCATGATCCTCGCGGGTGTGCGCGGGCTCGTCGTGTGGGGGTGAGGAATAAGCGCGGCGGGAAGACGGAGAACCCGCCGCGGACATCAAGCCGCGGCCCTTCCGCGCGCTCGAAGCAACCGCCAGGGCGTGCCTCGGGGCAGCGGTCCATCGGGGCGCCGCGCGGCGCGGATGTCGTCTACAAGCCCTTGGAGGACACCACACCGAAACGAAACGGCCGTCGTGCATGCCTTCCTCCCGGTGAACAGGGAAGTCGTTCATCAGCCAATATAGTGACTCTGGGGCTACAGAGTCTCGGTGCAAGACCGTCGAAGCCCAACCATTCACGGTTGGGAGTAGTCACTATGGGACAGACGGCGTCGGGAGGAATGACAGGGAAGTAGGGAACGCAGGGCGTCGATAAAACGACAAAACGGAGTGGAGAAGGTACGGTTAGGAGAGAAGCGTCGGAGCGATCACCCTTGAAGCGTTATAGCTGATGCTCATCGAACGATTGCTCGCCGACCACAGAACCACAGCTCTGGTATGACCGGATAACCGCCTTGCCGACGGCCCTATCACCGCCCATGGGTTCGCCTTCCATCCGCACAACAACGCCAACGATTTATCCAGGCGCCACCGTGCGAGCCACACGCGCGGGATCTTTCGCGAATGCGCACAGCGGGCGGAACGCCTCGACGTATCCGCCCATCGCTCCGCGCGGCCGGCCCGCACACAAACCCGACACGGCGTCCAGCAAGACGCCCCGCCTGAAGCTTCCACGGCTGTCTCCGCGAAAAAACATCCTGAAACGGTCGGGTTTGCGCGGCCTCCCTACACCCCCCGTTTTCATCCCTTCCGCGCGCCTAGTCACGCGTCAATACGCACCCCGCACGCCAGCACATCACCCCGCACAACCGTCCGATTTCTTGTACGCCCGAAGGACATGCGCCTATCGTGCGCGCGATGTGCGCTTCGTCGCCGGCCGCGCCATCTCCAATCGGCTCGATCCTCGTCACGCCTCCCCATCAGTAAGCCGTACGTCGGCCCCCGAGGCGAACTGAGCCTTACACGCCGTGTCAGCCCCATGCACCGTCCAGAACTCACCCACTGCCCGAGCCCCGCCTGAACCGTCGCGCCTTACACAGCGTGTAAGACTACCCGCGTCGGACCCCGACCTTATACGCCGTGTCAGCCCCCATCCGTGAGGCAAACTTGTGCGGCGCGTAACGCTGTACGCGCCGACGCGCCACCAGCCGTGCGTGCCGCGGAGAAAAGATCTTTCGTCTTGCCAAACCTTACACGGCGTGTAAGGCTACGACGGCGCCTCCGTCCCTATAGATCTATAGACAATGTGGCAGGTCTGGGCCTTATCAGGAATCGTCCACCCCGTCGTGGACACGTGGGGCGCCGACAACTCCTCGTGCCGGATGACGTTGCCCCCTCATCGCGCTGGAACAACCGCCGCGACCGCGTTATGGCGGGACCGATGCACCGGAAGGTTGCCGCGGCAGGACCGGCAAGACGACGGCTATGTCCATGTTTCCGCGCTTGCCGCCCTATCACGCCGTGCCAGTTCGCCCCGTCGGCCTCATCGGCTCGCGCGCCCGGTGATGCGAGGCGAGATCACCATGGCGCGACGATCGTCGTCGCCGGGCCGTCACCGGGCCGTCACCGTGCCAGTACCGTGCGTGTCGCGCAAAAGCGCACGGTACTGGCACGGTGACTCTTGTATGATCGATGGATAGATACCGCGCCCCGTCCCGCGCGACGACGAAGAGACGACGAAGACAGGAGGTGATGACGATGGACACGCGAACAGGACCGACGGGGGGCGCCCGGCGCGTCTATGCCCGCCGACCGGCGGCCCCGCTCCCCGACCCGACCGCCTTCCAGCGGGAGGCCTTCGCGCGCTTCGTGCGCGAGGGCCTGGCGACGACCCTGGCCGAGACGCCCCCCATCCGCGACATGCGCGGCCGCGTCGAGGTTGCCCTCTCGCTCCCGCCGGACGCCTTCGGGCGGGTCGGGCGCGACGAAGAGGAGTGTCGCGCCGGCTTCCACACCTACGCCGCCCCCTTGCGCGTCCGCGCCACGTTGACGCGCCTGGACATCAACGAGGTCGTCGAGAAGACCTTGAGCGCGGGCGACGCGCCGACGATGACGCCCCGCGGCACATTCATCGTGCGCGGCGTCGAGTGGCTCCCCCTGGCACAGATCGTCCGGGCGCCGGGCCCGTACTATTCCATCGACGATCGTGATGGCCGCGCGCGCCCTCTCCTCGACCTGTATCCCGTCCGGGGCCCGAAGATCAGGCTCGAGTCCGCGCGCGACGGGTCCATCGCGACGCGGATCGGCGACGCCGCGCCCCTGCCCGTCACCGTCTTGATGCGCCTGTTCGGCCTCGCGGGGGACGACGGCGCCGACGACGCGGCCCTGCGCGCCCTCGGTGGCGCGCCCGATGGGGCCGTCGCGCGCGCCATCGACGCGACGCTCGCGCGCGACCGCTCGCCCGACGCGGCCACCGCCGCCGTCGCCCTCCTCGCCGCCCTGCGTCCCGGCCGCCCGGCCCCGTCGGCGCATGAGGCCCTCGGCGCCGCCCGTGCGCTCTTCACCGACCCCGCGCGTTACGACCTCGGCCGGGCCGGTCGCCACCGCCTCGCGCGCCGCTTCGGCGCGGACGCGGGCGCGGGCCGCGCTCTGGAGGGGGCGGACCTCGCCGCGCTCGCGCGCCGCCTGGCGCTCCTGGCCGCGGGCGCGGTGGCGCTGGACCCGCTCGAGGACGACGTCGACCACCTCGCGAACCGCCGTGTGCGCGGCGTCGACGAGCTCCTCCAGATCGCCGTCCGGCCGGCCATCGACCGCGTCGCCGCGCTCGCGCGAGACCGCCTCGACCGCCTGCGGGACGGCGACATCGACGGGCTAACCCCCGCGCGCGTCGTGTCGCCCGCGCCGATCGCGGCCGCGCTGGTCTCCTTCTTCGCGACCCATCCGCTCGCCCAGATGCTCGACGAGGCGAATCCCGCGCACGAACTCGCGCAGAAACGGCGCCTGACGGCGCGGGGGCCGGGCGGCGTCGACCGCGACCGGGCCGGCCTCTCCGTGCGCGATGTCCACCACTCGCACTACGGTCGACTGTGCCCGGTCGAGACACCCGAGGGCCCGAACGTCGGCCTCGTGCCGAGCCTGGCGCGCCACGCCGCCGTCGACGACCTGGGTTTCCTGCGCACCCCGTACCGCCGCGTCCTGACGCGCCTCGCCGCCGGCGATCCCCGGCTCATCGGGCAGGTCCTCGCCGCGGACTTCCCGGGGGCGCCGGGCGCGCCCGGCGCGCGTGCGGGAGAAACCGTCTCGCCCGCGCTGGCCGCCGCGCTCGCCATGATCGATCCGGCGCGAGAGGTCCGGATACGGCCCGTCGTCTCCGCTGAGGTGGCCCTGCTCGACGCGGCCGAGGAGGCGCGGGTCACGATCGCCCCCGCCACGATCGAGATGGACGCGGCCGGGCGGCCCGCGGCGCGGGTGATGGCCCGCCGCGGCGGCGTGCGGGTCCCGTCCGCGCCCGAGGACCTCGACTACGTCGACGTCGATCCGGGCCAGATCCTCTCCTTCATCACGTCGCTGATCCCTTTCGCGAACCACAACGACCCCCACCGTAACGTCATGGGCGGGAACATGATCCGACAGGCCGAGGCGTTGGTCGCCCCGGAGGCGCCGCTCGTGGGGACGGGGATGGAGGGGCCGGTCGCGCGCGCCTCCGGCCAGATCGTCCTGGCGCACGGCCCGGGCGTCGTCGTGTCCGCCTCGGGCCGCCGCGTGGTCGTGCGCGGGGACGACGGCCGCGAGCGCGCCTACCACCTGCGGAAGGCCAGGCGGTCGAATCAGGGCGCCTGGGTCAACCAGCGGCCCGCCGTGCGGCGCGGCGACCGGATCGCCGTCGGCGCTGTCGTCGCCGACGCGGCCGGGACCGTCGGCGGCGAGCTGGCCCTGGGCAAGAACCTGCTGTGCGCCTTCGCGGCCTGGCGCGGCGGGAACTACGAGGATGCCATCCTCGTGCGGCGGGGCCTCGTCGAGGAGGACGCGCTGACCTCCGTCCGGGTGGATCAGATCGAGGTCGACGTGCGGCGGACCGACGCCGGCCCCGAGCGCCTGGCCCGTCCCGCGCCCGCCGTGACCGGGGAACGCGACGAGGCGCGCCACCTCGACGCGCGCGGCGTCGTCCACGTCGGCACGACCGTGCGCCCAGGGGACATCCTCGTCGCCAAGCGCACGCCGGTCTTCCCGCGCGAGCTCACGCCGGAGGAGCGTCTGGTGGCCGCGATCTTCGACGCCTCCCCGCGTGAGCCCCGCGAGACGCTCACGCGCCTGCCCACGGGCAAAGATGGCGTCATCGTCGGCGTCCATGTGGCCGAGCGGGCGGACAACCCGGACCTGCCCGACCGGGTGGAGGCGCGCGTCACGCTCCTCTCGGCGCGGAAACGCCGTCTCGTCGAGGGCGACAAGATGGCGGGGCGCCACGGCAACAAGGGCGTCGTCTCGCGCATCGTGCCCGACGAGGACATGCCGTTCCTGCCCGACGGCCGCCCCGTCGACATCGTCCTCAATGCGTTGG
>JAABUO010006724.1_pt1 | contig 13164 bp, 23 predicted proteins | sample 5559291 | NCBI WGS metagenome assembly JAABUO01 (sample SAMN10711878, study PRJNA513372) | rock metagenome | isolation source: Antarctica rocks | place: Antarctica: Victoria Land, Finger Mt sud
GATGCGCTAAGTGACATGCAACACTGTTCGAGCTGCAACTTTGTTGTCCGTTGTAATCTGGACCCTTAGGCTGTTTTCTCTCCATCTAGCAGACTTCATTTCTTTCTGCAGCTGGTTTGTCGCCTAACACCACCTGGTAGCTGTTGACTCTTAAATTCAGCAAGAGACATGCATACCTTTGTGTTCATCCTCAGCCTCCCCCCCAGCTTTTGCTGACAAGAGTTTTTTAGAAGATGAAGATGAAACGTCCTGTAGAACCAATGCCTTTCAAACGAGAAGCCCAGAGATCGGAGCAACAGAACGACAATGTGTGCCGACATGTCGACATGGGACTTTTCAGAGGATTTGGACTGCGGTCTTGACTTTTACTTTGGTAACAACCCGGTACCTCAGGTTGCAGACAAAACAACCAGTTATGAACGTCAGAAAGAGCTGAATCGCACAGCACAGCAGCGGACCAGACAGAAAAAGAAGGTTCGTGAAGTCTCCCACTTCCAGCCTGGCGGTCTTACAATTTTAGCCTCGAGGATGTCTCCTCGACGCCTGGTGTCTACTATGTTTCAGGAACGCTCATCAAGCATTGAGGCTCAGCTTGCTGAGACAACCGACCAGCTGCACGACCTCAGGCTGAGGCAGAGTCAACTTAAAGCACAGAACCACCTGTTGGAGCTTGCTGTCCCCAATAACCATGCGGGCTTACCAGCTTCAGTGCCGCAGCAAAGCTTGCAGGTGAAATAGCAAAGCTGTAGGATAGCAAATGTGTTTAGTATTTCTGCTCAGCAGGCATTCGACAGAATGTCCATCTCTTGCTCTTTTGCCACAGGCTGAGGCTGGAGAAGTTGTGCTAAAGGTTTTGGAAAAATCAGGGTTGATCAGGACACAACAGGGCGCAGCCTTGATGCTGACAGCACATGGCTATGAAACAGAAGTGAAAATAGAAGACATCGGCAGGATGTCTCGCATAGATCTTGCCAACTTATACACAGTAAACAGAAACAGTCCGAAAGCATCACCAATGCTGTGCAATGGGATTAGCACACACTATGCATCTTGCGTGTGCCCAGTATACCACCCATGGGGTTTTCAAACGCTGCATGACTCATGTCAAGTGATTTGCGTGATCATCAAGCTCATGCTGCAATCGGAATTACCGACACCTTGACCACTCTTTGTCAGCTGTGACTGCACAATCATGCTTCAAGCTTTGCATGTGTTGCAGACTACTATGTTCTGCACAGCCTCTCACCAAGCACCCACAACAGTCTGAGCAATGACTGTTGCACCATCCAACGGCGCATGGCTTGCAGGCATATGTACGCAAGCAGGCACGGTGCCTTCTGGCTGTGGATGGCAACACCGAGATCAGCCATCCATCACTTACTGGAATGCATCAGAGAGGCCTGGAGGCAACAGCAGTGCTCATGTGCTTCTCAATGTGCAGTCCTAGCAACCATGGCATCACCCATTCGCTCAACATGAAGGATGGCACATTGTTCCAGGAGCCTCCATCTGCTGATGCTCTTGCCCAACTGCTGGTGAGACATGCTGATCATTGCTATAGGACCAAGGCTCATGCAGCTCACACATCGCTCAGCAATTAGCAAGCCTTTTTAAGAGTAGTCATACCTTTCAGCCGTAAGCACAGAATCAGCAGAAGCCTCTGCGAGTTGGGCAGCATCAGATTCAGCTTGTTCCGGTGAAAGAGGTGCTTCGGTTGCGGCTCCAGCTAATGTCACGGCATGCAAAAAAAAGTCCTTCGGCAATTGGGTGATGGCTCCAAGCGTTGCCATCGGGCCGCACAGCAGAAAGTATGCTGACAGTGATTCTGATCCGTGCAGTCAGGCTGTCACACCTTGCGCAGCGGCGTGCAGAAGTCGCACATTCAGGCGCAGATTCCAGTGAGTACAAGTTTTGCCCTACGGGATCACTTTCTGCTTTGCTTTGTAGAACTTGAACGCAATGTGCATGTCAGTTGCATGCAAGACCTAGCTCTGCGCGTAGGGTTTGGCAGAGCTTGGCGATCTGTGGACACAGCGGACTCGACAAACAGGATGACCAAAAGACCCTCCAGGTCATGACTATCGACGATTGATCAATGGGATTTTGACACTGTCAGGAGAGTGTTACAGACACTCATGACCTGATGATACAACAAAATATACACACGCTCTTCCAGCAGGTCCAGCCAGCAGATATAAACTGCTCAGCTGCAAGAGCGTACAATTATAGTAACAGAAGCAAAATCAAAAGGAAGGGAAAAAAGAGTCTGAAGCAACAAAAGCAAATTCTGAGTCTCCTTGTACACTAATCATGAGATATAAGATATGCATGGGGAAAGGTACAGGAGACACTAAAAGTTGGTGTGCATGCCAGCAAGACAAGGCAAACAAAAAGAAAAATGTGTATCAAGACCTGCATCAGTAATACTCATCCTTCAATGCTGTCCCTTGCAGTTCATATTCTCCCACAGCACTCAACTGTTTGCACTGCAAAATGTGTGGCTCCCTCAGATTTGGAAACTAGTACCCCTAGATCTCAGAGCCTATGATAATAACCAGACAGTCAACATTCAGACCTTTGCCCTCGAGAATTGACTGTGGCGGTGACAGCAGAATTACTGTGTCGCCCTATGCCAGGCAGCTTGCTGGCAGTCCAGCTGGAAAGCCTTGCATGCACATGTGCACTTCCACTTGGCTCAACCTGAACATAGCCACAAAGGCAAAAGTGGCTGGAGATCATCTGCATCAGGCAGCAGCCACGATACAATCAAAGCCTTTTGAGGCTTCAATCGCCATGCCGTAGTAGGGTCACAAGGAAAGTTGCAGATCCAAGACATCCATGAGCTGGATGTTGAGGCTGCAACGCAGGTAGTGAGCAGAAAGGACACAGGTCGCTTTGCCTGGCTCCAAAGTCTTGCTTTGCAGCTGTATACGTTCTGCCAAGTCTGCTGGCTGCACTTCCATGACCTGCAGAAACATGATATGTCACACCTGAGCAGCAGTGGCAGCCCAGGGGGGGGCGGGCAGAGCCTGTGGTCTGGATTGGCTGCACACTCATCACACATGCCAAAACTACCAATCAAGTCAGCCTGCAGAGCAGCTGTTTGGCAAGATTGTGATGCCGCCATGAGAATCACGGTCGCCAGCTTGCTCTGCAGCTCCATGTTAGCAGATACCATCTGCTGACCCGCAATTTTTTCACAGAAACTCAGACAGTGAGGCTATCTAAGCAGCGTGACAGACGGCAAGCAGGTGCTGGCTCTGGTCATTGCTAACCAGCGTCACAGCTGCATGTCTCCAGCTAGCTCAGCTGGTTGCATGCCTGTGACGAGCGTGAAGGCAATTGACAGAGTCCCTTGTGGTTTGCACACATGGTCTATGGCGGGCATTGCTGGTGTTCAAGAATGGTACTCAAATTGGTGGCATTCAGACTTACATCAGAGCAGTATTGGAACATGATGGACAGCAAGCATGCACAAGCAGACTAGGTGTAGAGATGCACACGCTTGCTGCAGTTGATGAGTGAATCTCAATAGCCTTAATGCGTTGGCAACACAAGCTGTACAACTGATTGGGACAGCATGTACATCGTTGTTGCATGCACGTGCACGTCGTGCATCATCATAGCAAGCAGCATAGCTTATTCACACCTGCAGAAGTAGCAAGCATGTAAGTATGCGCAATCAACGGCAAATCTTGAAAAGTGTGTGAGTGAGTGAGTGTGAGGGAGTGAGTAGGTGTGAGTGCTTGATTGTGGGTGAGTGAGTAAGGAGTAAATGAGTGAGTAAGTGATTGAGTGTGAGTGAGTAGGTGTGAGAGAGCGAGTGAGCGAGTGAATGAATGAATGAGTATGTGTCAAGGTGCAAAAAGACAGTGTGAGGAGAGGTGTGCAAGCAAACACTTTACCTTTGAAACGCCTTGAATGCCCTTAAACTTGAAAGCGCCAATGCCCCACACTTCAATCGGAACCCTTCTGGCTGGGAAAGGCTTCCCTTCACTTGCGCTTGGCGTCCACACTGACCTGACGCTTGCAGACTCTGCAAGCGAAGTAGCAGAACAGTTTGATGTAGTCACTGTGTGACAACATGCAAGTCAGTACTATAGAGGTCAAATCCTAATGTATACTTTCTTTGAACTCCACGCTAGATTGCAATGGTCACAGCTTTTGCAGTTCTGGCAGCAAAATAATATGATAGTTCTTTCTTGCAGCAGCTGTTCATGGGGCAACATGATTGAAAACACAGCCAACGAGCAGTGAGCAATATCTGTTGCGTTTGGTCCCTACTAGCTGCAGTTTGGTCCTTGCTAGCTGCAACTTGCTGATCATTGCAACAACAAAGATTTTGACACATACAAGCGTTGAAAGTGATACGAACATGTGACATGCACCATCATGGGTGAGACAGTACCTCTAGGCTTGGCCTCTGGGACGCCAGAGAGCTTGGAGTCCGATCTTCCAAGCAGACTTGGCCGCCGCGATGCACCTGTGCTTGTGCCCGAACTATCACTCCTGAGGCGAGTGACCACAGGAAAGCTGCCATGCAAATCCTGACTGTCACGTGGACTCTTGCCAGTAGATGCAGACAATGCTTGCTGCAGGAATGATAGGCGGTGTGGAGCCACCACTTCCTCCCTGCGGCCTTGCATGATGCCAGAGGTAGCCATGAACTTGAGCATGTGGCAGTTGTTGACTGCTAGAGAACTGGCAGCTGCATGTGGAGGGCAGCATGAGTCCAAAATTTCCAGCTGCATGAGCTCTGAGTCATCATAGCTGACCTGCCCGTCAATCGGCCGCCGCTTTGCAAGAGCTGATACAGACGGCATCCTGGTGATAGGTCTGCGTTCTTTGAACTCAGGAGCTAAACTGAATGTGATGCATTTTTCATGGGGTCCCGGGTTGCTGGAGGCAGGCCGGCTGCCGCGCACGTCAAGATCAGGCGATAGAGGAGTCCAGCCACGCAACTCTCTGCACCCAGCAGTGCGCCCACCTTGATCATGCTGGAGCGGCAGCTCAGGTGGCGGCAGAGAAGCCTCGCCCTTCAGCTGGAGTGTGATAGCGCCAGCAGCGACGTTAACGTCCGAACTTTGTAGCGAGTTCGGTAGAGGAGCACTTTTGATCCGCGGCGATCCCTCCGCCAGCTCAGGTAGCACAACGCTGCCAGACTCCAGCAGAGCAGCTCCTCGCGTAGTTTTGGCGGGCGTACTGAGGTTGTGACCTTTTGGCACTGGCGCCAGGTTGAACGCATCGCCATTCCACTGTTTCAGAACCGCCTCCATCACAGGGGCTTCAACCAATATCTGGCCAGCATTTGCAGCGACCAGCAGGCGAGCAGCTGCACAAATATTAAAGCAACTTACATGACTTGCCAGATCATGATGCAAAGCTTGATGTTAGTGTCAGCACGGACTGCTTACCTCGATTGACAGTCGAACCGAAGTAATCAGCACGACCTGTAGAGAAATGGGGACAGACTTTCTGCATCTTACCATGCACCAACCCCACCTGATGCAGCATCAAAGAAGTGTCATATGCTGATGCCTATAGGGTAGGGCAAACAAGGATAATATAAAAGCTGTCCTTAGTTAGCTCACCTTTGCAGAGAAGCCTTTGAACAAGGTCTGTCCCGCTGAAGATACCACTGTAGCTGTGCAGTCATACTGCTCAAGCACTGCACTCCAGTCCGCCCTGTGTGTGCACAGTCAGCTCCGGTCACAGCTTATTTGTCATAGCTATCATACAGGGCAGCGTAGTCACTAAATAAACAAGCTTATAAGCTTGTGAACAACCTGAAAACATGATTCACGTGCAATGCGCATATGCTGTGACCTCATGCATCTAAAGCTCCAAGCTCAGACTCGGAGTCAAACATGCAACTTGTACAAATTCTATGCTGTGAGCATGCAGTTATGTTGCCTTACCTGAGCAGGGCTAGCTGCAGAAGAACAGCCCATTCAACAGCGCCACGTGGCTCTGAAAACACAATCATAAACAAACCGTCCTGCACTAAGGCATGAGGCGTTCTGGAAAGCTATTGTGGACCATCCTGAACAGCTGTCAACTTGAGACACCGCCAAGCAAGTTCAAACATCAGCTGTGTCACTGACAGCAATTGACACAGCGGTGGTTTTGCTGTTGTTGCAGACACCACTTTAGACCTCTGAGAAAATCTTGCTCTGTGTCGCAATGCCACAATATATTGCTGCTGCTCTGGCAAAAAGCAGCAGATGTTCAAGAGATCATGTGCACACAGATACCCCCACAAGAGCCGATGCCCCCTCACGGGGTAGGGCCTTAGCCATGGCAGGGATGTATATTCATGCCGGCAACCATCTGCGTATGCCTTGTACACTAGGCCAATCACGACTAAACTAATAATCACACAGATACCCCACCATACACACAGCATAGCCAATGAGCTTACAACACATTAGGTAGCAAGATCTCCAGTCTCAGCAACGTAATCATTGGTGACAGTAGATAGCTGAAACTGTCAGGGAAGCCCGATCTGTGTGTGCAAGCAGGACAGGCAAGAACAATGTGTACCTTCTCTTGGCATTCATAGCCATTGCTCAGCAGCAAGGTGGTGCGCACGCAGGACTGGAAGTGGCGCAAGCCGCTTTCTGCTGCATGCACGTCCTGCTGCATCAGTTCCTGCAGATGCCTCAGCAGGTGTCAGTCATCTCAGATGTGTCAGGATACACTACGAGCAGGCCTTCTGGCTGCTGCATTGGCACATACTCAGGCATGCTGTACTCTCTTCTTGACTCCAACCAGACCCTTGAGCTGCAGGCAAAATGAGCAAACAAGCTGCAGTGTTGAGTATTGAGTGTAGAGTGGTGACCTTGTATTGTGCTGGTCCACAGAAGACAGTGGTGACTTCTGGCCATTCTGTCCCAGCTGGCAACGCTGGCTGAGGGTGGAAGGCTGGATGCTTGCTGGTGGGCAATCGCATCTGAACCACCGGCAGTTTGCTGTTTCTTACACCAGGAGCATCACCAAAAGTGGGCGCAACCTGCACGGCCACTCCTGGTTGCATCCTTTCTTTGTGCAGGCAGCTTTCAGTCAAACAGGCATGATCACGTTGTGGGCATTAAGCATTCTGTTCATACGGGATGAGGTTTGCTCGTCAGGGCATGACTTGATGTGGCTGTGCCAGCAAAACGTGCCTCAGCAGGAGTGGCCACACTGAGCAGCTCATACCTGTCTTGGGTGCTTAAATGCAAATGTATGATGGAGCCATGATGCGCTTTGCAAAATGCATTGTGTTGAGCTTGCCCAGGTGCCACACCTTGAATGTGCTGTTCAGGGTTGGGAAAGTCAGCATCCTTGGGTGCAGCTTCATGGAACCAATCTGCAGGATGTGGATACCCCCATGAACAGCTGACCCCACAGAAGCTGATCAGCTCAAATGCTGCTGCTAGCAACCCCAGCATGTGCTGTGATCCATGACAGCTGATGGCACAGTGTCTTGCAAATCAAAGCAGCATCACCAACACAACAGACAGGGCAACCAAAATGCCCTTGGTCGGCTGGCAAGTACAACATGGGTCGTGCATCAGCACCCCATGCAATCATGGAATGCATACAGAGACATGACTGACTTACGGAAGAATGAGCCTTCACGCTTCACTTCAGCCACTTGCTTCCTGAACACACACGGCATCAGCTGCATCCCCAGCCTTCCCACACACCTCCAGACCCTCCCAGGCGCCTCACCGACCCCCCTCACCCATTGCATCAAGAGCGTCTCTGGGTTTGCCGGAGCATCTGATGTCCAAGCACTGCTGTCAACACCAGCGTGTGATGCTGTAGGCGAGTTGAGGCTGTCTGACTGCTGCAGAATGCTAACTGCGGTGGCGGCACTGTTGGTCCTCAGTAGCAGATCAATGTGAGAGCCTTCAGTTGCTAGGTCTAAGTTGGAGGCTGCAGATGGTGTGGGGTCCAGGACAGCGTTGAAGCGCGTGTTGAAGCTGATGCTGGGCCTTGAGACTGCAGGTACAGCAGCATCTACACCAGACACAGTCAATGTTGTACAAGGTTGTGAACAACATGAATGCATGCTGAAGCTGACAAGGAAGGACTGCAAACACACCAGTCTGTACAACAAGCCAAATGCATGCTGACAATGCAAAGGCTTGCCAGTGGAAATGCAACAACAAAACATGGGAAAACAGAGCTTCACATTGTGCCTAAGCCAACAACAGGGAGTCAGCAAGCATCATTGCAAGACTGCACACCTTCAGTTTGCTATCAAGCAAAGTGTGCAAGGCTCAGCAAGCATCAGCTTACATGTCGTGACATGACCACAGCATATATGTTCGGTGATGCTTAACTAGACAATCTTATCCAGACAGACCACAGCACAAAGCACTTCTGCTGGATGCAGGACAGAACAGTCATGCTCGCGCTGACCTTCATGCGATGTCTGCCCAGGCAGCTGGTTGTCAAACTTGACGGTGTGCAGACGGCCGTAGACTCTCTGGTATGTGGAGCCGCTCAGCAGCACCTGGCCTCCAGCTGGGAAGCCCACCAAGGCTTCTGTCAGGCTCACCACATCCCCTCGATACTCCACTTGCCTTGTCACATGATGCACCTGTGATAACACACACCTTATTCAACTCCCCATTGTTAGCATATCTTGCAAGAAACGAGACCCATTTGTTGAAAAGAAAGAAGAGTCTACGCCTTCTTGCGATTGTGACAGGAGCCTGCTGAGGCAACAGCCCAAAGACCCATCTGTTGTCATAAAAGTCTGGCAGGCATCCGGAAGCACAGACATTGAATGATCAGCACCCTATATGCTTCAAGGACTGGGGTGTCACAGCATGCACTGGTGTGTGCCATATGAGTACACTCATGGACAAAACGAGCACATATATGCTGCCTTGAGTGCTTGCCTTTCTGAAATAACAAGGGTATTCCTCAGAGCCACATGCCTGGCAACAAAAATGATCCACTTCTAAAGCATTTGTCATGTACATCATACATACATATACGTCATGCAGACGCTGTGCAAACAATGTCAGCCAGATCTCGACCCAAATGTGCCCATGTACTCACTGCAAACCGCACACAGTTCAAAGCATGAAGGATCACACACCTGCAAGGCATCAGGCGTCCCAGTATGCATAGCCATGCGTACTCTCAGGCCAAAACTGTGAAAATCACAGCCTTTTGAGGGGCAGCACCAGGGGTATACTCCTCCTTGGCGTCATCATGACTCAGCAACGCATCGGGCCAGTCTAGCAACAGCAACTTGTGCTGCACCTCCAGTGCCCAAGAGATAGCATCAATGGGGTCATGGAAGGCCATGGTGAAGGCATCTCCCTCTGTGGAAACCTATGTGTGAAAGCAAACGTCATCTGTCGTGCAGACTGGGCAGGAGTAGATGCAAGACCGTAAGCTGCACTGTGTCAAGGATTGCAACTGTATGCCACATCAGCACACTCACTTGTGCAAGGCCACCCTGAGTGAGTGTGCTGATGTGGACACATATAGTTTAGTCGTGGTCGGCCTACAAGGCATACCCCGATGGTTGCCGGCATAAATTTACACTCCTGCCAAGGCTAAGGCCTTACCCCGTGAGGGAGCATTGGCTCTTGTTGATGTGGACACATGCATGCATGGTGGCAGTACCAGTTGCTGTACATTCTCTGTTCTCTGGTGGTAAATGCAGAACCTCGATGAGCAGCAGCAACAGCAGTTTTGCTGGGAATCTTTCTCTGTGACAACTCTGTAGCATCCTGTCTTGCCACTGGTGATGCCTTCTGTGAAGACCAAAGTTGCACAACAGGTCAATCAATGGGCCGCTACCAAATCGTGACCTTGCCAGATGCCAGAGCAGATCATGTCCCATGAAGACTTGTCAGACAACAGGTGAGTAAGCTACTTAGGTAGCATTGTTTGCTTGATGTGTGCAAGATCCACCTCATAGCCATGGTGTCTGTGCAGCACAGAACGTAGGCAGTCATCATGCATGGCCAACGCCAGGTCCATCACCTTCTCGTTCCTGCAAAGAAGCACCTCAGACCTTTCCCCTCTAACACAAACCCTTGACATTATTGGAGGTGTCACATGCAGCGCTTAGCTCTTCATACATTGCACTGTGCTAGCAGCTTGTGTCTGTGCAGTGTTGTGCCTGGAGCACACACAGCTCATCATGACAGCCCTTGGATGCACACATAGCTTATGGATGCATTGCCATGAGACAAAAGCATGAGACACAGCCGTGAGCACAGCCATGAAACACAGCCTTTGGATGCACACAAACGCTCATCATGCAGCACTTGCAGGAGGCCTACCACTCCCACAGCTTAGAAGAGGCTTGCACATCAGTCATGACCAGCGTAATCTCCTTATGTACCAGTCCCAGCTCTTCAGCCAGTCTAGCTTGCAGCGTACCAGGCGCGTGCCTGCACACAACAGTCATGACCATCATTGAGATGTTACAGTACACAGGGGTATGACTGCGCATGACAAGCAGATGCTGCGGTGCCATTGTCCATAGCCATTGTCTACAGCCATTGTCTACAGCCACATTCGACTTTTTCATGGCTACCAAGCGCAGTCGCTATCAGCTAGGTATATTCTGCCATGAGTGCAGAGCCTGCATGGCAGCTGTGTCCACAGCAGTATGAGCTCAATGTCTGCAGTCCAGAGCATTTATGCATGTCAAGCAGCGCAATGCAGTGCTGCAACCAATGTTACACCCTTCACAAGGAAGAATACATGCCAGCAATGACCACACACATTTGTTTGTGAATGACGACCTGCAGCATCTGCAGCTGAAATGGACACTTTGGACAATGCAAGACTGCTGCATTCCATGCTTTTGCCAAATTGATTGCCACAAATGCAATTATTGAAAGATGTCTTGACAGAAAAATGTCTCACCCCTTCTTGATGCGGTTGATCCTGGCAGATGCCAATTCTGTCAAAATTTGGCGTCCACAAAACACCAGCAGCAGAACCAGAGCCGCCACAAGCAGACCAAGACCCAAACCCAGTGGAACATATTTCTCAAGATTCTTAGACTCAACTTTTGTTGGCATACACTCCATGCTTACATCCCCTGGACATACATATCTGGCTGTGCCAAACATGTGATTATTACAGCATACTGCCCGTCCAGGTGCAAATGCCAAAATGAAAGGCAATCATTTGACAGTGCTCAGTCAAGGTTTAGACCAGAAGGTAACTCTTGTACATTTCTCTCTGGTGCTGTACACAAGCAAGATATTATGCACAAATACAGTGACATGCAGACAGCAAGCAACGCAATCTCACATGCGCATGCGTTGTGTCAAGCAATGCTAGGCACAAACCCGCAGTGCAAGAGCAAGCTCCTACCTGTGTTGTTTAGAGTGTATATGTTATCATATCCAGCATTGCATCTGCAGCCAACATAGCTGAAGATGCTGTTGTCATAGCCCGTATGAAGCACAGCTGGGCTCAGACCCTGACTGACTAGACCCCCTGTCATCCCAGGGGGGCCCTCAGAGCACCCCATTGCTTCAGATATGCTAGGTGGGGGTTGATCAATATACTGGCTGTTTGACTCAGGACCCACATGTGCAGATGGGTCTGCAACCCTGGGGGAAGGACCCTTGAGCATTGGAGTGGTGGCTGTGACGTTTGTTGTGGCCAACATCAGGTTACCCGTGTCTGACAAGATGCCCAGGAAGGTTTTCAGCTGCAGTCACAAGCTTGCATCTCTCAATTTGCATCCTACTCCTGACAAGGACTGCAAGCACTTGCGAAGCGCTGCAGATTGATTACATGCAGTGATCTCTATGGTGATAGCATGTGCAGAAACTCAAGATGTAGCAGGTAATAGGCAGCTTGTCAACAACCCTTCTCTAGCAGTCAGACATCAACAAGCCCAGCGGCATGCAGGATGTCCTGGCTGTAGTCACAATGACCAAGCTGTATATGGTCTTGTTGCACTGTTCCTGTAGTGCATTTGAACATGATGGGCTAACCACAAAGACGCTCAGCATGATCCACCTGGGAAAGCTTGTTGGTCATGGGTTGCACTGGCCTGCGATACGACACAGAGGGACACATGAGGTTGGTATTTGCGCCTGCAGATGTGAGCCCACAGAACTGCCAGACATCAGGCAAGCAGCCTGTCATGTTGTCTGCTGCCATCTTGCTGCTGATGCCTGCATTGATCACCTGCATCAGAAGGATGCATTACGCCTGCTTCTCTGTGCTCTCAAGCCATCAACAGTAGCGTCAGAATGTATTGTATAGTGACAGCTACAATGTCACACTAAACTGAGTCACATAGTACTGAGTCACAGCTCAACAAACATCAGCCACTGCAACGTACACAGAGTGTTGCTGTCAGCAGACTGAGCCATTCAGACTTGGCTTGTAGCATTGGGTGCATTTTGATGTGCCATTGAGCAGACATATGTCTCTGGACAGTGTGGGAGTATTCAGTCACCTCGCCAGGTATTGCAAGGCCACGCAAAGCTGCCAGATGGGAAGCATTGCATTGCACAAGGCTGGTGTTCTGCAAGCTGACACTTGTGATCTTGGACGAAATCTGACTGCCCAGATTGGGAATACTGCCAACCAAACCCTGCAGCAGCACAGTCCAAGCATTGATTGCGCGGCTTGCAGAGCCTTCACAATCCGTACAAGAGACTTCTGAAGGAACGTGAGTCATTGCTGCCAGCATGTTGTCACATCGTCACATGCATGGCATGTGGTTGGACGCATACCAGGTTATCATCCAGCATCAAGGTCTGCAGATCCACCATGGAGCTGAAAAACGTTTGTGGTATGGTCCCAGTCAAATTTGTGTTGGGCAATGTAAGTGAGGCCACAGACTGAGGTCCTGAACAATATTGGTTCAACTGATCACCCTGCAGTAGCATTGGCGTAGATGATGCAATTGACGTGAGATCCATCATACCCACACGTTGCTCGACGGCTTGACCTTGGCAGCAATACAGCACAGTGACAAGTGACGTACCGACGTCTTGCAGCAGACAACCCCATACCAGTAGCAGTATGAAACATTGCTGCCCCACTGGTATTTAAGCAACAGCTGACCAAAGCTCAGCCATTGCTGCAAGGCGCAGTTCACTGACAAAGCAGGCAGGTTTGCCAGATCGCTGACAATATCGGTCGACAACATGCTGATATTGAGGC